>Ga0209344_10001587_pt1 | contig 28802 bp, 19 predicted proteins | sample Cruoilmetagenom6_FD_187293 | JGI IMG/M metagenome (GOLD analysis project Ga0209344, IMG submission 187293) | Oil polluted marine microbial communities from Coal Oil Point, Santa Barbara, California, USA - Santa Barbara Oil Seep Sample 6 (SPAdes)... | ecosystem: Environmental > Aquatic > Marine... | reverse complement strand
GCACGATTGTCCTTTGGACCCTTGCGTTTCTTCTTGTCCGCTTGAGCATCATTCTCATCTTCTCGTGCATCAGCGATATCATCAGCTTCGTTCTGAGCTGCGACCTCAGCTTCAAGCTTCGCGAGATCGAGCTTCTCTTGTTCTTTGTCTTCTTGGATCATCCGCGAACGAATTGCTTTGATCTTATCGCGATCTGGGGAAAGTAAAACAGTGATTGCTCTACCCATTCCCTTAGGCGCCATATCAACCTTTGCAACATCCGAAAGATCTTGACAGATTTGGAACATTCGTTCCTCACCCATTTGCTTGTGCATAATCTCTCGGCCTCGGAATCGCTGTACGATCTGGACTTTGTGTCCACCCATCAAGAATCGACGAGCTTGATCTACACGAATCTGAACATCATGCGGATCGATCTTGAGTGAACGACCCAAGCGAATTTCTTTAAGTTCGCCGCCATGAGTTCGTGACTTGGCTTCTTTTTTGGATTGATCATACTTGTGCTTGCCGTAATCCATGATCTTACAGACAGGTGGTCGAGAGTCTGCAACGACTTCAACCAAGTCGAGACCTGCTGTTTGCGCCATGCGCATAGCATCAGATGTGTCGACGAGCCCTCTCTGCTCACCGTTCTCATCGATCAAGCGGATCGGAGAAATACGGATCATGTGATTGACACGGGTCCGGTTGGCCGGACCTTGACTCTTTATAAATCGTCTACGAGCGATATCGAGACTCCTTGCCAACTGATTGGCACAAGACAAGCAACTGATCGACGAACACTCGACGATCTTGAGACTCTATTGAACCATCTCGACAAGCATAAAGCAAGGGCAGTACACACTCTATAAGTGAAATACCTCGCTTGTTTTCGAGGCTCGATACGAAGATAGACTCTAGAAAAGCTTTGGATGATCTCATGTGATGATATTGAGAAGCAAACTCGCTAGGAGCAAAGCGACCACAATGAGGAATGGTGGCCAGAACACATGCTCAAGCACCCCATTACCCGTTTGAGCGGTATTCTCAGGAATCACGGTTTCAGTTGCTTGAGCAGCTGCCGCGATCTGAGCGAGATCATCAGAATGGAACACATCTTTATGAGCGAGCGGTGGAGTTTCGCCACGCTTGATCGCTCTCAAGTCAATAAGTAAGTCCGAACAGTTCTGGTACCGACTCTTAACCCGTTTCGCCATCATCATTTCGATGACTTCACTGATCCCAGCACCAAGCTTTGGATTAACGTGATCAGGAGGAATGAGCTCGCTCTTAAGATGCTTATGCATCACTGAGGATGGGTTCTTACCCTCATATGGAACATTCCCAGTCACCATGTGATAGAGCGTGACACCCAATGAGTAGATGTCAGCAGGAGGACCAATGTCCTTTTCGCCTCGGATCTGCTCAGGAGAGATGTAGTAAGGAGTTCCAAATGCACGGCCAGCTTCAGCTTCAGCAGCTTCCACATCGCTCATCGCACGAGCTAAACCCATATCCGCGAGCTTCACGACACCTTCTTTGGTAATCATGATATTCTTCGGTTTTACATCTCTATGAATCAATCCTCGCTGATGAGCATGCTCAAGCGCTTCTGCGACTTGGATACCAACATCAATCGCGTCTGACTCTTTGAAACGCTTGTGAGTGACGATGTCTTCGTGAACACTACGTCCTTCAACATATTCCATTACGAAGAAGTAGAGATCTCCTTCGTTACCAACATCGAACGCCTGGACAATGTTCGGATGGTTCAGCAACGCCGCAGCTCGGCCTTCAGCAAAGAATCGCTCAATAAACTGAGGGTTCGAAGAGAACTTCTTAGGAAGCTTCTTGATCGCAACCATTCTGTCAAGCGATACCTGCTTGGCTTTGTACACAGTTGCCATTGCACCTGACCCAAGCTTGCCAAGGATCTTATATCCACTGATGGAAGCACCCGAGCGTTCAGCTTCGATTGCTTCTCGAAGTCTTGCGATTTGTCGTTTTGTGACGAACTCTTTATCCACAAGCACTTGCGCAAGCGAGTTAGATAATGCTTCAGGGGTAGGCCCCTCTTCAGACTCAGTGACTTGTTCTGTGCTCTCAGTGCTGCTCTCAGCTCGTGTGAGCGTCATGCAGTGCTTGACTTCTTCAGGTGTCGCAAGCCCTTGGTCGATGACAAGGCGCCCGATGAGTGTGTCTAGGTTAGTGCCATCTTTCGTGACAGCCATAATCGATTTCTCAGCTTCAGCTACCGAAATCGGATTCGAGTTTCCAATGGACTCTGCACCAAATGGAGTAGTGTCCTCAGGAGATATTGCAGAAGTAGTCTTTGAAGAATCATCCGTGAGCCGAATCTCGTTGGCAGGTTCTTTGCCTTTGTCTTGTTCGAGATGGTTGTTAGCTTGGTTACTCACGCGGTTCGTTCCATAAGCATCGATTTGTTTTCGCAGTTGACTCATACAACTGTCTATTCGCAATCCAACCCGTTAGGGTTTCATGCTTCGTTCCAGATCAATCACTGATTTCACTCAGCATTCCTCTTCGCAGATCGGCAAGATAGATCGGTTTAACCATCCTGTCAAATCCCCAAAGGGCATTTACTGGACTTCGGATAGAACCCACTAAGACTGAACAAAAGAGATTAACAAGTTACTTATAGATCGGTGTTCACCAGAGTCCGATCAAGCCAGCTTTGGATCCTGCCCAATTATCTTTGACGATTGTAGGTCCGAATATCTCCTTAAATGGGTTCTATACTCACGGACTTCGTTTTCGACCCGCTTAATCCGCAGGCAGATCCATTTTATGCTCGTAACCGAATCTCGACCACGCAACTTAAAATGGATCCACGCAGGTCCACTACTCTACGGCGATTGGGGAACATCGCGACTCTATGTCCTTGGACTTGCATTCCTGTATACAGCACACGCGTCGATTGTCTATCTAGCTGCTATCGGTTTGCTAATGCTCGCGGTCTCTTGGGCATACACAATTATCTGCCGATGCTTCCCCGACGGGGGAGGGGTATATACCGCAGCGCGTCAGCTCTCACCCACCCTCTCAGTTGTCGGATCGACCCTGCTCCTCGCAGGGTACATCATGACTGCTGCAATCTCTTCAATTGAAGCATTCCACTATTTCCATGTCCCATCACATCTTGTCCTTCCGCTTGCAGTCGTCGCAATTATCCTCGTCGGCGGCGTGAACTGGCTCGGAGCGAAATCCGCAGGAAAGTTTGCGCTCATCATCGCCCTCGTCGCTCTCGGCGTTTCCGCAGTCATGGCTGTCATGTGTATCCCCTACTTCATCAAGGGCATCGATACGATCTCGTTCGATTTCTTTCGAGAGACCTCTGCTGGACATGCATGGGTCAACTTCACCAAAATCTGTCTCGCACTCGCAGGTGTTGAAGCAGTTGCAAACATGACCGGATTGATGAAACAACCGGTGGATAAAGAAGCAAAGAAAACTATCTGGCCCGTCTCAATCGAGGTCGTTGGACTCAATCTCGTATTCGGGCTCGCACTCGCAGGCCTCTCTTTCACAGTCCTTTCGACTTCGATGATCGATATGCACGAACCTGACGAGATGAGACTTCAACACTCCCGCTCAGCATTCATCGAGACACTCCCCGCTGAACTTGCAGATGAATATTCAATCACTTCAGCATTTTCTCTCAATGAAGATGCGCTCGGATCACTTAACGAAGAATCACTTCATGCATACGAAACCCTCGAACAGCATGAACACGAAGTAGAGCAATATACCAACGCATCGATGCGTGTGATTGCAACTGAAACCGCCACCAATGCACTAGGTCCAAGCATGGGCAATGCATTCGGAACAATCGCCGGGATCACCTTCGGGCTTTTATTGCTCAGTGCAACAAATACCGCTGTGATGGCAATGGTCTCCGTGTTCTTCGCAATGGCAAACGACAACGAGCTTCCTAAATCCCTTACCAAACTCAACTACTCAGGTGTACCCTGGGTTGGGCTGATCGCTTCAGTCGTTATCCCGATCGCTGTTATTCTTGTTGAGCAGGATGTGACAGTGCTTGCATCGTTATACGTACTCGGAGTCACAGGTGCAATTACTGTCACCGTGCTCTCAAGTGCATACAACAAAGAACTCGATATCGGTAAATTCTCCAGACTCGGTATGTGGATCTTGGGACTCTTTCTGTTCTCAATCTCGATGACGATTGCTGTGACCCAACCCATCTCTACCGCATTCAGCGGTACGATGGTCGCGCTCGCTCTCGGAGTTCGAACAATCCGTTCTTCATCCATATCAGATACCGGAGAAGCAATCCAAGCCCCAGGCGCAGGCTGGCTCAAGATGCTCCAAGACATCACGATCCAAATCGACCCGGACAAGCCCAAGCTCATGCTCGCTGCTCGTGGCCGATACCAATCTGAATACGCAGTCGATATTGCGAAGCGTCGTGATGCAACACTCTTCGGTATATTCGTTCGTCCTATCCGCGTAATGGATCTTCGACCAGGTCAAGCACCGCGAATTGAAACCGATGAATCTGCACAAGAAGCACTAGGGACAACAGCGATGCTCGCCAAAGAAGCTGGTGTTAACTTTGTACCTATCTATGTGACCAGTCAGTCTATCGCAGAAGAAATTCTAGACCACACTGTAACCTACGGCTGTGACACCTTGATCATGGGTAAATCCCGAAGATCAGTATTCAGCCGAAAACTTGAAGGCGATGTTGTGAGCGATGTCTCGCATGATTTGCCTGAAGGGATCACACTAATTACCCGAGCTGCAGAAGTCCCACACGCGATGATGCCTCCAGGAATGGGCAGCGGTCAGAACCGCTAATCGAACCCAATCTCAGATTCTTTGTGACTTCAACTGTCTCTTGCCGTTCACGCTTCTACCCTTCATCCGATGACAATTGACGACTTACCTGATTTCCTCGCCGACGATGATTTACCCTCTAAATTAGGGCAGGAGTCGACGCAGCCTGAACCGGTTGATCCGATTCTTGATTCGCTCACTGAGCCTCAAAAACAAGCTGTTCTCCACACACAAGGCCCTTTATTGATCTTGGCCGCTGCTGGATCAGGCAAGACCCGTGTCATCACACGAAGGATCGCACAAATTATCAAACAAGGTGCTCCACCTTGGAGTATCTTGGCGCTCACTTTTACCAATAAAGCTGCTGGAGAGATGCGCGAGCGTGTCGCAGTTCAGCTCTGCGGCGAGCAAGCAATCGAAGATGGCGCACCTCCTGACCCTCGAATGCGTGGACTCACAATCACAACTTTTCACTCGCTCTGTGCTCGATTGCTGCGCAGATATGCTGAGCGAGCAAACATCCCAGGACTCAAACCTGACTACACGATCTACGATTCTTCAGATCAGATGTCTGCGATGAAGCGTGTGCTCAAAGCGATGAGCTTGCAAACTACCAACTGGCCGCCACGAACCGTGTTGAGCGCCATCTCAAATGCAAAAAATGAGTTGATGGACGCGAAGAAGTACGAAGCAAACGCATTCGACTATTACTCAAAACAGATCGCAAAGATCTATCTTCGATACGAAGCGACACTCAAGCAAGCTGGCGCAATCGATTTTGATGACCTGCTTGTCTACACCGTCAAAATGCTCGAGAGCAACGAAGAGATTCGATCAGAACTCACAGGACGTTGGCGATACTTGATGATCGACGAATACCAAGATACGAACTCTGTCCAGTTCCGTCTAACCTCGCTGCTCGCGGCGCCCCCGCCACCATTGCCTGGGATGGAGCAAGAATCGTCGCTTCCAAACATCTGTGTTGTTGGAGATCCAGATCAAGCAATCTACGGCTGGCGCGGCGCTGACATCTCGAACATTCTCGATTTCGAGCAACACTTTCCAGGCGCGAAAACCATCCTCTTAGGAGAGAACTTCCGCTCAAGCGCTTTTATCCTTGCTGCTGCAGATACGCTGATTAAGAAAAACACGAAGCGACGCGACAAACCCTTGTACACAAGCACCGCAGGTGGCGAACCAATCAATGTCATCCGAGTGAATAACGAACGTCATGAAGGTGAGCTCGTCACTGACTGGTTCAGAAGACTCCACGACGAAGAGCACATCGCATGGAAAGACATGGCCGTCTTCTATCGAACAAATGCACTCTCACGCGTGATCGAAGACTCCATGCGCCAAGCTGGAATTCCGTATAAAATCGCGAGAGGCACCGCGTTCTTTGATCGCGAAGAGATCAAAACTGCAATCGCGTATATGCGTTTGATCGCAAACCAAGCGGACACCGTTTCGTTGCTCAGAGTTGTAAACACCCCAACTCGTGGAATCGGAAAAACGACACTCGATGTTATCCAAAACGCCGCAATCCGAGCAGGGATCTCACTCTGGGAAGGATTGACACGAAGCAAAGAACTTGGTCTCTCTCCAAGAGCAGTCACTTCGATCGACAAGTTCACAACAACTGTCAACGAGTGGACCGGAGATGGCTCCTTCATGGGTGCTTCTGTTGCGACGAGTCTCCATGAGCTTGTCGAGAGAGTCATTACCGAGTCTGGACTCGAAGCGTACTACAAGAAACAAGCGAAAGCTTCAGGCGCAGAAAGCGATGAAGAGCGACTCGACAACCTGAGCGAACTCATTACTTCTGCAAGAGATTTCGAGCGCGAGTATGATCCTGCTGACGATCCCGCTGCGTTCACTGATCCAGAAACTGCATCAAGCGGGAAGATCGGAGAAGTCCCTGAACTTCTCGCGATGGTTCGAGCGTACCTCGAATCAATCGCTCTCGTAGCAGACGCAGACGCCGTCGATTCATCGACAGGTTGTGTGACGCTGATGACCCTTCACGCATCTAAGGGCTTGGAGTTCCCCGCGGTTTCAATGATCGCATTAGAAGAAGGGACACTCCCTCACTCTCGAGCAAACGAATCACAAGCTGAACTCGAAGAAGAGCGCAGACTCGCATTTGTAGGGATCACTCGTGCAATGAAGCATCTGCAGATCACCTCAGCGAATCGTCGAACAATCCGAGGCATGTCTGAAAGAACGATCCCATCGCGATTCCTCGAAGAAATTGGTTCTGAAGGAATCATCATGTCAGATCAGACAGATGCAGACTTCGGCGCAAGTGAATATGATGATGCGTTCGGTTCATCTTCACAATCATCCAGCAGATCATTCCGCAAGGGCTCCTTTGCACAGTTCCAACCGAACTCGAACAAAGCGGATCTTGAAAAGATCGAGCGTGCACGCGAACAAAGGCTCGCAAATGTTTCTCCAAAGAGAGAAATGCCGATTCGTCCCAGCATCGCAGACAAGCTGGGCAAATCATCGCAATCAACAGATTCGGGAGCAGTCCCAGCATTCCCGCAAGGTTCAATCGTCCGTCATCCTCAGTTTGGAGAAGGAACGATCATGAAAACCACAGGCGGCTCAAACGCACGCGTCATCGTGGAGTTCAAATCTGTAGGCCGAAAAACGCTTGTTCTCGAATACGCAAGACTCAAACGCATACGCTGAGCCAGTTCCTAGTTACGCTGGACGAATCCCACGCTGTAGCTGCATGACTCGCTCGCTTTCTTCTCTTTTGACATAGTCGAGCGTGTGTTTCGCAATCTTCCACGATCCATCTTCAGCAGTCACACTCGCACAATGCTCGCTGAGACAACGGTACATGAACTTGAACGCATCTCTTGGCTGTTGCATCGTCCCAAGCGCATCGACCACATCGTTTCTCGTTACATCCTGAGAGAATAAATCAATCAATGAGATCGGTTCTGCACTCGCAGGGCGACAAACCCCTAGTCTCGCGTTACACAAATCATATAGCATTGCTCCTGTCCAGCTCAATCGTTCAATCATGTTCTGCTTGTCGAGTCTCGCTTCTTGAAAGAATGCGCTCGACTCTTTGAAGAGAGCATGACGAAGCTCAATAGGAAGCAGCATCTTCATGCCGACTCCTTCTAGCTGAAGAAACTTGTTGTTGAACATCGGCCAAATAATCGAGCGCATCCGCTCTGGATCGCCGTTTACAAGAGTTGGTTCATCAACACGATCAATGACAATCATCATCCCTGTGAACCCAAATGTCTCAATCACTCGTTTAAGTCGACTAAACATCGCGTAGCGCTGTTCATCAGAGTCTGTAGTTGGAAGTTCCCCTGAGTTAAGCACAGAACGAGGTAATCTCCGAATTGAACCAAGGTATCCACTCATCGGACGATTGACCATCCGTAGTTGCTTTGCGAGCTTTCCTGCAACCCGATTGACTACTAAACGATCGAGCAAGAACGCTTTAACCAATAGTGCTGCCCATGCGAGAAACAGGATCCCCGAAACAATGTCAGTTGTTGTTGCGAGCGCGCCTTCAAACCCCATCGAGATCCGTGCCCACAAGAACAGCGCAACCGCGGGCATCCAACCGATCCATAGCCCGATCACGATCAACGCATTCCATCCACTTGAGCCTCCGCCGCTCGGTAAACGAAGCAGTTGTCTCATCTGTGAAGTCCGTTGTCCTGTTGGATCATTCGTGTCATAGATTGCTTGGAGTAGTAGTAAATCACGCCGGACAGCTGCAGGCAGCTTGCGTGCTTGCTTTGCAATCTGTTGTGTAGTTTCATCACTCAAGTTCGCAGGCGGAGGGTTTGTAGGCCCAGGTAATATCGCATTTACAACTCGTCCCAGCCCGATGGAAATCATCGCATCCATGTGATCGACGAGGCGCATCCCTTCAAACGGATTCTTGTCGCCTTTCGTACCTGCTTGCTTCTTATATTTATCAAGCGATGCATTCAAATCGTCATACGGAATCATAAAGATCTTGCGATCAGGATGCTCACGATTATGACGATCAATTCGTCCTGCGATCTGTAAACGAATCGCGGTCTTCCCAGCACCCTTCTCTCCGAACACAATCGAAGTTGAAGGCCGCTCAAGCTCACCCATGATCTTTTCGAAGTCTGAATGCATACTCGGAGAGATAGGCCGTGCTAACGACTCATTCCCCGGAAGAGATTCCTGAGAGACCGAAGACCTTGCGATATTTGGGTTGATCCCCATCCGAGCAAAGATGGAATCATGCCTTGCTTCTTCCCCGCGATATGGGTTCTCAGCAATCGACCAATGTTCAAAGAACTGTGAAAGGTTCATCAACTCACTCCGCCAAGAGGCTCCGGTGCCGATCATGCGTGCAAACGCACCTATATCCCATTATAGAGGATAAAGGCGCCGAATGTTGTAAATAGGATTCTTGATCAGTGATCGACTCGTGAGCCGAGCATGCTTGAGACTTCAGCATAGACCTCATCGAGTGACTCTTGAGTCTTCGATTCGATGTTCAATCTCAGCAAAGGTTCAGTATTCGACTTACGGATATTCATCCACCAGCCTTCACTCTCGAAGCAGTCAACAGTGACGCCGTCAAGCTCATCGATTTCACCACGATCCCCATAGCTCTCAATGACTTGCTCAAGTGCGAGATCTTTCTCTTCGTTCTCGAAGTTAATCTCACCCGATTGCACATATCGCATCAAAGGCTTTGTCATCTGCGACATCGTCTGCTCAGTGTTTGCGAGCACCGAGAGGAATGTCGCCATCGCAATCGCACCTGAATCCGCATTAAAGTTCTTGCGGAAGTAGAAATGACCGGAGAGTTCACCGCCGAAGATACCTTCGTTTTCTGCGAGAAGCTGTTTCATGAACACATGACCAACTCGGCCGCGCAACGCTTTGCCGCCAAACTTTTCGATCTCTTCCTTCACTGCCTTTGTGGATCGGAGATCGAAGATAATCGCAGCGCCAGGCTTCTGCTCAAGGAAGTAAGGCACCAACAAAGCTGTCATGATATCACAAGGGACAATCTGCCCCTTCTCATCAACTGCAACACAACGATCCGCATCACCGTCAAAGCAAAGACCTAGATCAGCTTTCTGCTTGATCACTTCCGCTTGAAGCTGCTCTAGATTCGCTGCAACAAGCGGATTTGGTTCGTGTGCATATTCATGTTTCGTGTTCTCGAAGTTCATCTCAATGATGTCGAGCCCTTCAGTCGCGTCGCCGTTCTTCCCGAAGATGTTGGGACACATCGTGCCGGCCATCCCGTTCGACGCATCAACCACAATCTTCAATGGATTAGAATCGTCATGATCTCCAAGATCGAGGAACTTCTTGACATGTTTCGCATATGCCTTCCAAAGATCGCGTGGATCCACTGAAGTCCCAGGTTGAGGAGTCAGATTCTTATCAACCATCGCTGCATTCTTGCGAACAACATCAAGCCCGGTTGTCTCACCCACTGGTTTCGCTTTACGTTTGGAAATCTTAAACCCGTTGTACTGCGGCGGATTGTGCGACGCAGTAACTACAACGCCTCCAGCGCTATCGAGATAGTTAATCGCAAAGTACATCATCGGAGTGTCAATCATTCCGAGATCAATCACGGATGCACCCGCTGAGGTAAGCCCGCGGATCAACTCTTCGGAAAGCTTAGGAGAAGACACTCGCATATCGCGTCCAATGATGACATTGCGCATCATCGGAGTTGATTCACCGTCCTGTTCAGCTTCGTTAAGCAAGAACTTCGCTGATCCACATCCGATCTGCCAAGCCATGTAGTCTGTCAAAAGATCCGGGTAAACCCCACGGATATCGTAAGCTTTAAAGACGCGTCCGAGCATAGTCATATCTCCATTTTCAGCCCACAGGGCAGTTCTCTCGTCCAAGATCTATCGGCTCAGACGGACAGAGAGGATAGCGCAGTAGATACCAAATTGCATCTATCAGCTTTGGACATAGGGCAATTCCTACGACTCGTCATATAAGCCCTGTTTCCGGACTTTTAAAGCTTAAATCATCGATGTTATGAAAACATAAACTGCCCAACGAAAGACTATTCAACTCGCTGGATCTCAATCCCCTTCGGGATCGCACGCTGAAAAGACTTCCCATACCCAGTCTTCACAATCCGCGGATCGAGCACAACGACCTGTCCTTCGTCGCTCGCGGATCGGATCAAACGTCCGAATCCCTGCTTGAATCGGATCACAGCTCTTGGTAATGCATCATCTCTAAACGGATCACCGCCGAGTTCTTTGATTCGTTCGCCGCGTGCTTCTACCACAGGTCGATCCGGCGGATCGAAAGGTAATCTTGTGATAATCACATTGCGAAGCGCCGATCCGCGTACATCGACACCTTGCCAAAAACTCGCGGCCCCAAACAACACACCGCGATCACATTCGCGAAACGCATCAAGTATCTCAGTTCGTGACCCGCTCTTGCCGTGAGTCCATACACGCATCCCCAACTCTTCAAACTCGCGTGTTAATCGTTCACTAGTCTGATAGAGTAACTTGAAACTTGTGAATAACACAAATGCCCCGCCGTCAGTTTTGATCACTTGATCACGAACCCGAGAACAAATCGCGTCTTCAAAGCTCTCTGCATTCGGATCACTATATCGGCCTCGCCCAGGATTCGGTACTGTGATATCTACAAGCACTTTTACTTGATTCGCATAATCAAACGGCGACCCAAGCTGTAGTGTCTTCGATCCTTCAGCGCCGAGTCTTCCAAGAATATGAGCAAACGCAGTCTCCGCATGCTCGTCGGATTCATCTTCTTCGATCTCGCGTGTAGTCAGTGTTGCAGAAGTCATCACGACTGAGCAATCATCTCCGAACAAATGCTCTTTCAAGATCGGTGCAACTTCTACCGGCGAACAAGCAAGCGTGATCTTTGGACCGCCGCGCCCCTTCGATTCGCTTGCTTCAACCCAATACACACAATCACTCACGGTTTGTTGAATCAATGCATCCGCTTGATCACCGATCTCTGCGGCTCGAATCGCGAATCCGTTGAGCTCAAACTTGTCTGCTTCAGTTTTTACCAGTTCTCGAAGTCGCTTGAGTCGAATGGACAACTCGTTCATCGCTTGCGATAGATCATCGTGAATCATCGCAGGTTCTCGCATCCGTCCATTGACGAGTTTGCCCGACAAGCTGAGTCGATGCAACGAATCAAAGAACCGATTCGCACATTCTTGTGCGTTGTTGACAACACGATATGCCTTCTCTACAGGCTCAATATCCCCCGCTGCGAGATGGAGATTCGCAAGATATCCCTTACCCGTCTTCGGGTTGTAAAGTTGATTGAGCAAGAACGAAACTCGCCATTCAGTCAATCGTAAACCAAAGTGGTCGGCCGCCGCGTCCTCAATCCCGTGAGCTTCGTCAAGGATGACATGATCATACGCAGGAAGAAAACCGGTCCCCAACATTTTGAGAGCCATATCCGAGAAGAACAGTGCATGATTGCAAATCAATACCTGCGCACCTTCCATCTCTCGTCGTGCATTCTGGTAAAAACACTCGTTGTAGTTTGGACACTTGCGACCCATGCAGTTCGTTGAATCCGACTGCACGCTGCTCCAAACCCCATGCCGCTCAAGCTGAGGGAGTGACGCGAGCGATCCATCTTCAGTTTCGTATGCCCATTCTTCAATCACATCGAGTGTTCTTCGCTGTGCGTTCTCTGCAAACAACTTGTCTCGCCGTTGAGATGCTAATCGCAGACGACGGATCGACATGTAGTTTCCTCGCCCTTTGACGAGCACGGATTTACACTCCCCCATTTCCTTCAATGCTTCGGAAATAAGTGGAATGTCCTTCTTCACAATCTGCTCTTGGAGCGCGATCGTGTTCGTTGCGATGACCACTGTTTCATTGTGCTCGATCGCACGCATCATCGCAGGGACGAGATATGCGAAGCTTTTACCGACTCCGGTACCCGCTTCAACGAACAAATGCGAGCGTTCACTCATCGCCCGCTCAACCGCTTCAGACATCGCAAGCTGCTGAGCCCGAGGCTCATACCCCTCACCAAGCAACCCCGCGACAGGGCCTGAGCCTCCCAAAATGTGATCAATCGTCGGCATTAATTAAACTCATACTCGCTTACAGATCGTTAGTAGTCAACACACGCATGACTTGACCCGTCAACTCGCTAAATGCCTTCATCTGGATCGGGGTCATAACACTTAAGTAAATCTCTTGTCCATCTGAATCAGCAAACCCAATTTTCCGTTGAGAGTTCATGTCGTTCGAAGCTTCTATGAAAAGTTTGATGACACTGACATCAAACCAATCGCCATCTAACACGAACTCTTTGTGATAACGTTTTCCGCCACACTCAAAGCTCATCTCGGCATAATTATTATCCCAATCAACTTTGTCTGCAATCTCACTAATCTCGAACTCATCTTGAAACATCTCCGCAAACCGCATCGCAATCCTCGCGTAGTCTCCATCATCTTCAATGCATTCGGCATCAAATGTGTAAAGCTGATTGGTGAAGTATGCTCCAGCGCCCGGACCCGATTCGATTTCATTGGCTAAGACAAACAAAAGCGAATCAAACCCTTTAAGTTCATATTCTTCGCGATTAAAAGATACGAGCATCTCTTCGATTGTTCGTTCGGGATCTACGACAACTCCAACCTCTGCGAGTTTTTCAATCTTATCTTCAAGAGTCAATAAGGATTTTTTCTTGAATCTAAACATCTCACCCTCCAAATTGCTCGCAGCATTTGTTGATTTAGGTTCTGAAAAAGTAGCCTCTGAACATCCCGAAAAAAGCACACTGACAATTATCAAAACACACTGCCAAGCAATATGAAAATTCATCCTACTTCTTCCCTTCCTTCTTCACACCCAGCGGCGAACGCTTCGGCTCTCCATCTCGCCTCGGATAATCCCTCGGCGTCTTTCGTTGCTTCTCAAGTACCACAATCCGACCAGTCGCAGTTTCGATTGTCCCCGCATGGTTTGTGTGCAACAAGTGCAACGCTGCTTTCGCCGTTTCGAGTTCTTCTTCTGCTCGCTGCCCTTTGGTCATCAGAATTAGACCACCGATCTTAACAAGCGGCACAGTCAGCTCAGACAACATCGCGATCTGCCCAACTCCTCGTGCGATCGCGACATCATAATGCTCACGATGCGCCCCTTGTCTTCCATCTGGAGTGCGCTCTCCACGATCAACACCGAGTTGCTCAGCGCGAGCGTTGATCGCACGAACATTCTTCAACCCAATCGCATCAATCACTTGATCGAGATATTCAATCTTCTTCTTCGTCGCATCCACGAGTGTGAACCAAACCTTTGGCATCACGATCGAAAGTGGAATACCAGGAAGTCCCCCACCTGAACCGATATCGATCACGCTTGCATCAGCTTCAAGCTCGGACATCACTGGAACGAGCGTTAATGCGTCGAAGATATGCTTGCCCCATGCTTCTGATTCGTCGCGGATCGCTGTGAGATTCATACGAGTATTCGCATGCATGAGCATCGCAAGATAAAGTCCAAGCTTCTCGATGTCTCCATCATCAAAGACGATCCCCGCCTCGTTGCAACGAGCTTCCCATCCTGCAGGAGGAGTACAAGGTGTCAGATTTGATAGTTCGAGATTAACGGGTGAACGCTCGCCCGGAGAATCCGATCGAACGCCCGTACGGCTTGGTTGGTTTGAGCGGGTCTGGTCCATAATCATCGTCATCGTATTCAAACGAACTCCGGTAAGGTGGCTTAGGGCGATGCAGCGCGACATTGACGATCAATCCAGTCATCAACCACGAAGTGATCAAACTCGATCCCCCAGCACTGAGGAACGGAAGCGTGATACCGATGATAGGGACCACCCCTATATTCATCCCAACATTGATGACGACTTGCGTTGCAATAAAAGCAGGAATTCCGACTGTAATCAGTCGACCCATCGGTTCTCGGCAACTCGCGGCCACCATCAAAGCGCCATAAACCCACATCGCGTAGAGTCCAAGAAGCGCCAATCCTCCCAACATCCCAAATCTCGCGACGACGACCGCGAAAATCATGTCATTCTCACACTCAGGCAATGCGTTGTATCTCACCATCGCACGCGTCGTCTCATCACTCATTCCAGTAACTTGACCCGCGCCAATGAGCATCTTTGCTCGTGAAGACTGAAAAGTAATATCAAAATCAGTAGAAGTATCCCCTTGGAACTGCTTGATCAGTCCATCAATCCGACTCTTCTGATGCGGCTTCATAAACTGGTACCCGATCGGCGCCGCCATCGCAGCGCACAGAACGATCAGAGTCAGATGACGCAATCGAGCACCCGCTGCAATCAGCATCGCAAACAATGCAGGCACAAACAACGAAGCAGTCCCCAAGTCAGGTTGTACTGTGATCAACGCGACAGGAACCGCCGCGATGATTCCAGGAACAATCAAACCTTTAAATCGACGATGTTCTGATCGGAATCGCATGTACTGTGCAACCGCAAGCACAAACGCGATCTTCATAATCTCAGAAGGTTGAAAATCTGTTATCCCAAGATTGATCCAAGAGCGTGCTCCATGAGAAACAACAACAACACTCCGAGGCATCCCAGGAATCAGCAACAGAACCAGCAATCCAAGGAACATATAAAACAACAACCACGCGAATGAAGTCACTAGTTTGTAATGGGGTAACGCGATTACGACACACGCAACCAACCCAATCACCATGAAGATCAACTGTTTGATCGCAATCGAATGCATCATCTGTGTGCTGTCTGTGTCAGTTCTCAACCCAAGATCAATCGCATATACTCCGATCAAAGAAAGCAACAATGACGCAACAACTGGTATCCAACCGTAGTTGATAACTTTAATCGCTTTCGAGATTGGTTCGTTGGATCTTCCTCCACCTCGGATGAGTTGGATGAGTCGAGTTGAAATCTGTGACCCACTCAAGGGCTCACCTCCGCCGTACTCACTCTGGGCAAATACCCCTCTTCTATCAGTGCATAAATGATCTGATTGTTGATTGGACCACTTACTTTGCCGCCGGATCCTGCATAGTCGAGTACAACTGCGATTGCATACTGAGGTTCTCCTCCTTCAGGCCCTACTAATGTCACAAACCAAGAATGATCGCCGTGCCGAACAACAATCGGATCCATAGGCCCGTTCATATCTCCAATTTCATCTGGATCAAACCTGATATCAGGAGCAGTTGCGGTCCCTGTTTTCCCCCAAACTCGAATCCCGGGCACGTTAAATGTTGGAAGTCTGGGTTCAAACTCTTCGTACCGTATCCCATATCCCGAACCATTTAGTTGATTCGTGACAACCTCGTGCAGTCCTTCCATCGCATCGCTGATTGACCAAGATGGAATTTCAAGATCCTCCACTACAGGAGCTCTCCCACTCTGGATCAGTTTTGGATGAATCCGATATCCCTGACGAGCAATCGTCGCGTAACTATCTGCAGCGTGCAACGGAGTCCAAGTCACAGGACCTTGACCAATACCGAGAAGTGTTGCTTCATTAAGAGTTAGATCCGAACCATCTCCAGGACCATTGAATGCTCCAATCGAGCCCGGCCATTCAGTGCCAACTCCAAGATTGTAAGGAGTTCCAACTCCGTACATTTTGTACACATCTGCAACGAGTTTCCCTTCGAGCTCACGCCCGAGTGTAAAGAAAAACACATTCGATGAGACCATCAATGCGTCGATATCGTTTGGATGTCGTCCAAGCTGATCAAAGTGTGTCAGAGTCCCATTTGACAACTTGTAATACCATGAGCGAAACCTGTTGGGTTGCCCTTCAATGAGAAACCCAGTCGCTTCGATCCGATGACCTTGCTCGTACTTACCGTACTTTGCTGCACCTGTGAGAATTAATGCCTTCGCTACAGATCCAGGAGGATAAGGCATCGCGATCGCTCGATTGATATAAGGCGAATGGATCTTCTGATACAACCGCATCTGTGCATCATCGCGCACGCCATACTTTGTCCAATCCCCATCACTCGGAGGCACTGGAGTTGAAACCATTGCAAGGATTTCCCCTGTCGCCACTTCCAGCACAATCACTCCTGCATCGAGTTCTGACCCGATCGGAGTTGTTGGTTCAAGATTACCGTGCCATGTTTGAACTCGCGCTAGTCCTAGCTTCGGATCGAGCAACGCGCGGATACGAGCTTGCAGCAGGATATCAAGCGTGAGATGTATATCGAGCCCAGGAGTAGGAAGCGTTTCAACAAGCTCAAGCGTCTGAAGATTCTCAACAGTTACTCCACGTAAACCTCGCAGATGGTCTTCATACGAAGACTCTAACCCTGTTCTTCCAACTCGATCGCCGTGAATGTATCGGCCACGATCGGTCCCCTTATCGGTAGTCGCACGAACCTTAAGTATTTCATCATTCTCAATCGCAGAAGCTCGTCGACTATCATCGCCGCTTTGAAGTCCGGATTGGACTGATCCAAGAATCATTGTTCCTAGATCAGTTACTTTCATCAGCTCATTCTGATCCGCACGCAACGGCGGCGGAAATGCACTCCGATTGATCAGCACCTCAAGCTCTTTGTATGGATAGATCCGTGCAGTCGCATCTACAACCATCAGTCCAGGAAAAATCGCTTCTCCTTCGATCCTTTTTTCATCCACATTTGTGAGCTTAATCAACGGAAGCCGACGCGAGCTCTGTCGGATAACAGTGAGTCCAATCTCGTCTGTGACATCCGCAACGAGATGATGAATCTGCTCTTCTTCTGCAACATTGCGAGCAGCTCTGCGTTCAATCCGATCCAGATCTGTCTCGTTTGGAACATCTCCTCGCTCTTCATATTTCTTCAGTTCATTTTTACGAGTTCGTTCTGTGTATTCACGTTTAACTTTGCTGACACGCTGAACAATTTCATCTCGACGAGCAAGCAGCTCGACTAAAGGCGTCTGCGTCTCCACCGCGATGTATTCAAACATCGATTCAACACGATCTTCGAGTGCGGATTCAAACTTCGAGATAATTTCATTCTGTTGTGCATCTTCGAGTTTGTCCCAAACATCCTTGTTGTATCGCTCAGCGAGTCGACGAGCATAGCGTGAGATCGAAATCCCTCGTCTTTTTCCGTACCCATCGATGTAAACCCATTGCCCTGCTAAGACTCGATAATCGACTCCGATGTTGTACGAAGCACGATCTCCTGCTAACACGCGACCTTTGCGATCGAAGATTGTTCCACGAACCGTGGGAAGCCAAGTCTCTCGAACCAAGCTCTTCGAGGCCTTTTCGCGAGCTTCTACACCCTGATCTCCAGTTGTCATCCAAGCGAGACGAACAAGCAACAGCACGAAAAGAAACGACACTAAACCTCCGAGGAGCAATACTCTCCGATGGAACATTTTCGGGATATAACGAGTCAAACGGAACATGAAGCTCAATTCTCACACAACTTGCAGACACACGATAAGCGAACAGTCTCTTAGAGTCCTACGACATAAGAATCGGCTAAGTGCCCTCAATCAGATGACTTTGCATGAGATCAAATCGACTCCATTCATCCTGTGAGCACACAACTCTCCCAATCATCGAACTCAAGCTACAATCAACGATGAGCAGCGAGCAACAAGAGCCAATTAAGGGAATCATCGTCATTGATAAACCCCTCAACCTCACCTCCATGAATGTATGCTCAATCGTCCGAGGACGACTCAAAGCAGGTGGAGCCCCAAAACGCGTCAAAGTAGGCCACGGCGGAACCCTCGATCCACTCGCATCAGGAGTCCTCGTTGTACTCATTGGAAAAGCGACCAAACTCTGTGATCAAGTCATGGTCGGCGTTAAAGAGTACCTAACGACTATCGATCTCTCAGTTATCTCTACCACCGATGATCTTGAAGGCGAAAAAACCGAGATCACCCCGCCCACGATCCCAACCAGAGAGCAAATCAGCATTGCTTGCGCCAAATGGACTGGAGAAGTCATGCAGCGCCCTCCACCCTATTCTGCGATCAAAGTGAACGGACAACGAGCCTACGCACTCGCAAGAAAAGGCGAGATGGTCAAGCTCGATGCTCGCCCTGTCCAAATCGATGAAATCGAGATCCTCGAATATAACTGGCCAATACTCGAAATCCGAGTAGTCTGCGGAAAAGGCACCTACATCCGATCGCTCGGCCGAGATATAGGAAATGAAGTTGGATCAGGAGGAATGCTTACCGCTCTCCGAAGATCAAGAGTGGGTCAGTTCACACTCGAAAATGCAATGACACTCGACGAAGTCCCTAACCCATTCGATCCTGCAGAGGTTCATATGCCTGAGATTGAACATCTCAATCTCTGATATCTCTCGCAGATCACTCGCCGACGCCGTCCCAAACTTCGTTCATGTCTTGTCCATCGCAGATTCTGCGAATGACAAGATAGAGCAATGTTGAACTCGTGAAGAAAAACGAGATCACATATCCAGCAACTGCAAGTTCAACAATCGCGCGCCAGATATTAATGATTGAGTGAGCGGTACTTTTGGTAGCTCCTAGCTCTCCTCCGCCTGTAAGGACCCGTGTCGCGGCGTCATTTGTAAAGAGCGATGAAGCCCAATCAGTCATCTCGATCGATCCACGAGCGAGCATCGTAAACACTGCAATCGAAACGACACCCAACAACACGAACAAAGAAGAGTAGAGCAAATACCGTAACGGCTTCCCGATCACATACGCGTATGAACGCTGGATCGCATCGAATCCGTCAGTCCCCTCTACTGCAAGCGCAGGAACAATCAAAGGCAAAGCAAACACATGCAGCATCAATACGATTGTTGCCAAAATCCCAAGAGCTAATCCAAATGCATATAAAATCGATCCGACGACATCAAGAACCGGTACTGAGAGCAACAGCCCTCCGACGCCGATAAGTAGCAATACACATACACAAAAGATTACAGGCCCAACAACCGCTCCTACAAGCTGACGGATACGCTGGAGCGAATATCCGATCGTATCGTTCCGCGATGCGTACCGGCCTTGTGCAAACTCAATCGCCGCGGATCGCGAAATCGCGCAACCACAACTCACGAGAACCGCGATCAATGGAATACCAAGCAGCAACGAAATCAAAGGAGATTCCATCACCGTGTCACGAATCGCATACGCGGTATACCCAACACTCTGCACAACTCCTACCGGATCGAATGCTCTAAACGATTCAGAAAGACTTCGAGTAGAGAACTCGAATCGTTCGCTGACAGTCTGAATCTCACTCGAAGCGCCATCAAACGACTCTGTATCGCTTGCAGTGAGCATGACGGTGATCTGTAAAATGAGTGAGAGCAAGAACGCACAGATCGCACCTGAAATCAGTCTCGAAGGTGCTAACGCGAGCGCTGGCGCTCGCAAAACCCGAATCCAGAGCAGATCGCTTGTCAGATCACTCAGCAAAACCTTGGGTTGGCGCACCCTTGGTAAATCGCTAGAACCCTGAGAATACGCGTCGTTTTTCGTTGATTGCTCACTCATACCATCATCGTAGTCGAATCGAGCCTCGCTCGTGACGCAGATCTACGAAGATAATTGACTTGATCGCCAACAATATTCACTTCAGTATGTACGAAATTCACCCAACAAGCTCGTCTCAATCGAGACGCTTGTCTCTGGAAAGCTCTGCATACGCATTGTGAGAATGAATCGATTCAAAGTTTTCTGAGCTGATGTCGTACTGAACAATGCGATCGTCATTGTTGAGCATAATCGCAAGATCACGAATGATGTCTTCGACAAACTTCGGATTTTCGAATGCTTTCTCAGTGACATACTTTTCATCAGGCCGCTTGAGTACTGCATAAACAGGATGCGAAGCAGCTCCTTCGAGATGCTCAATGAGATCTTCGATCCAAAGCACACCATCAGTCCGGACTGCAGCTTCGATTCGACAACGCTGGTTATGTGCACCGTACTCTGAAATTTCTTTCGAACAAGGGCACAAGCTCGTTGCAGGTGCAGCAACTCGGATAACGAAATCTTCAGTACAGTTTGCAGTGCACTCGAAAGTTACTTCGTAGTTCATGAGTCCTCGTTGCCCAGTGACAGGCGCAGGTTTCTCTACGAAGTAAGTGAACGAAGCTTCAAAGTGTGCTTCTTGAGCGTTGAGCCGTTCTTTAATCTTCCGAGTAATCACAGGAATATCGCTCGGCGAAAACGCCTGGCACCCATGCTCATTGAGCACTTCGAGGAAGCGAGACATATGCGTCCCCTTCTTCTCTTTGGGTAGTGCAACATACATGTTGATCGTTGCAACAGTCGACTGACTTCCGCCCCCGCGTTGCGCGAGCTTCATCGGGTAAACGACTTCTTTTACGCCGACTTTGTCGATCGCAACATTGCGATGATCGCTGCTCGCTTGAACATCGGGCATCGTTTGTTTGTTTGATTCAGATGTATCCATAGAACTTTGCTCGCAAGCTGATGATTTACAACAAGTTGTGTTCGTCATTCGGTTCTTCTCTTTCGCAGAAAATGGTCTCTTAATCGTAGGGTCACCTTCTATCAACAACCAAACACGGCGCAAAAGTATTTCAAGCAAAATTCCGTTTTCGAGAATTTGCCCTCGATGTGTTTCCTGCTAGAGCAGAACTTAATTATGTAGAAGTGAAATTGGCCGCACTTGTGAACTTTGCGACTCTATTTCAGAGCTTTGTGTCTCTAAGCCTTCGCAGGAACAGCACCCGCTTGATGAGCAGCGTGTTCTACCCATGAGTGACCAATCGGAACTCCGAGCAGCCCCCCCATTGCCCAAGCCATTGGAGAGACGATGAGATACCCTGGCAAATCGCCCTTTGCAACCAATGCGAGGAGTTCTCCTGAGCCTGGTTTAATCAAACCAATCATCGGCGCTAAGAAACCACACAGCATGACTCCCACGATAAGTGGCGCCATTGGAGTTGGACCAGGCTGAGTCTTCTTATCTTTCGATGTCCCTGCTGAGCTCCAGACCATCGCGCCCATCAATCCGCCGACAATCCCTGCGCCAAATCCGACTCCGACTGATTGACCCGGTAGATCATTTTGCCCGAAGAGGACTGCAACAATGAATGATCCTACAACAGCAGCCCCCATCGCAAACAATCCATGGGTTTGTCCCAAAGCGGACTTCAGATACGCGACATCAAAGCGTGAAACATCATCAGGATGACCCGCGACATTCTTAGCTTTTGGATTAGACATTAGAATCATTGTGATGAGGACTGCAACGAGAATAATCAGAGCTTCAAACGCAAGAAGAATAAGTGTCTTTGAATCTGGTGCCGATCTGAATACTTCTCCGAGTCTCCCAGTCGTCCAAGCAATCCAACCAAGAACGAATGCAATGTTAAGGATTCCTTCTCGACGATCGACCAATCGACCAATCGCGATTCCCATAAACATTATCAATATACAGACGAGTGCAAGCACGGCGAGCCCGCTCGTTAATGAGCTGCCTGTAAGGAAGGTCGCGTTGTGTGAACCATCAGCTGCAAGCACGCCTGTAGCGAGCCCTGCACAAATCGGTCCAACGACACACAACGAGATCGCTCTCGCAATCCACTGCTTTGACACTTGCTTAATTACTTGAATCATGCCGTTATCATCGGCTCATACTCAGCAGGAAGCAAGAAAAGTGCCTGTCAAGCATCCGAGATTCCAGATATCTCGCTTGAAAACTTCGAAACATGCAAGATGATCGTGAATCGCCTCATCTAAATCTGTACGCAGATCATTAAAAATCGTGCCGCCCGAAACACTCGGACGGCACGACGCAGGAAATGGGTGATCCATTTAAAATTTTCTGAAGGCCGGACACCAGACCCTGGGTCCGGCCCTGACCGCTGTTATTGGGAACAACAGTCAGTTAATTGCTCGATGATCGTTAGACCATCAATGTTTCATCAAGTTCGACAACCGGGAAGTCATTCTCAGTTTCAAGGAAGTGATTTGCGTAGTTTGTGTATAAGTTAAACATTGTGATCGCGAGCACTTCGAGGATGTCGCCATCAGACAATCCAGCTTCCTTTGCACTCGCGAATGCTTCGTCATTTGACCAACCGCGTGTTTCTACGATTGATTTAGCGAGATGAATACCAGCTTGTACCTTGGGATCAGCAGACACGCCTTGTCTGTTTAACTGACGCTCTTCATCGTCTAAACCAACCATTTTCCCGATCGCATTATGAGCTGATGCACAGTAATCGCAGCCGGTAAATGTAGCCATTGCAATCGCGATGGATTCTCCGAACGCATCACCCAGTGATCCAGTCTTGAGAGCTTCCTTTTGCATGACATAGCTATTCAAAGCCGCTGGGGATTGGCCGAATGTTCCGAGCAGATTCGGAACTTTTCCGAGACCCGCTTTGATATTTTCAAGCACCGGACGAGAGAGTTCAGGTGCATTTTCAATCTGTACTGGCTGGATTCGTGGCATCGTGTATACCTCTTAGTTCTATTGGTTCGGAAAATAAACCATTGTTTTCTTATTCAAAGGCTTGCAACGCCTTTCTTCATACGATAGAATAGACCGAATGGTCTGTTTATTTCAACTATTTTAGTAAACAAATTTTTATTTCCTCCTTTGGAGAACTCTCATGGCTTCCGCTAAAAGAGAAAAACTACTCAACGTCGCTCGTAAACTCTTTGAAACAGAAGGGTTCCACACAACTGGCATAGATCGAGTGCTCGCAGAAGCAGGCGTTGCTAAAATGACCCTCTACAACAACTTTGGTTCAAAAGACGGCCTCATAGTTGCAGTTCTCGAACAAACCAGCTTGGATATGATCTCAAGACTAAGAGAAACTGTCACGCAATCTTCAAATGACGCTTACGAGCAAATATTGGGCGTTTTTGATGCGTTCGCAAACTGGTTTTCAGATCCTGAATTCTGCGGCTGCATGTTCCAGGCTGCCGTAGCTGAGTTCCCAAATCCTGAATCCAAACCTTCACAAGCAGCGAGAGCTCATCAAGTTCGAGTTGCCCAATTGTTCGAAGATCTATGCACAAGTGCCGATTTGCCCAATCCTAACACGCTCGGCCGAATGCTTGCAATGCTCGCTTCCGGCGCATCATGCACCGCTCGTCAAATTCAGACACGTGAACCTGCTGAGCATGCTCGCCAGATCGCTGAAATCCTACTAGAACGAGCCTGTTCAGGTGACTTTGCTCAGAAAACAGTGCTTTTGCCTCGAACTGCAATTTAATTCTATAATTTCGAATAGAATGGTCTGTCTGCTTGTTTGCCTAATTGACGCTATTCGTTTTCAATAACCATAACCTCCATGAAGGAGATAGACCATGACCACAAAATCACTCCTAGAACTCAGCAACTCGAACTTTGAAGAAACAATCCAATCTAGCAATCCAACACTCGTCGACTTCTGGGCCCCATGGTGTGGCCCATGTAGAGCGTTGGGTCCAACCATTGAAAAACTCGCCGACGATCTAGGCGAACGCGCCCAAGTCGGAAAAGTCAACATCGACGACTACCCAGAACTTGCTAGCAAGTTTGGAATCAACTCCATCCCGACCGTACTCGTGTTTAAAGATGGGAAAGTCACTGATCAGTTTGTAGGGATCCGCCCTTACACAGACTACTTCCACGCTCTTGAAGACTAATCCAGTACGAGTAAACCCGCACTCTCTCGAAAAGCCCGGATCTTGCATCCGGGTTTTTTTATGCAATCTCGGAGGAAATCGCAGCGTTCCCCTACTGTTACCCGATGGCATCAGCGGAGAAACAACAACTAAAGAGCACACCCAAGAGCAAGCCGGCCAAAGATCCATGGGACACCCCTGGAATGAGGCAGTGGACCAAAATCAAAAGCGAGCATCCTGACTGCGTGCTGTTTTTTCGGATGGGCGATTTCTACGAACTCTTCGGCGAAGACGCCGAGAATCTCTCTCGTGATTTGGGGTTAACACTCACAACCCGCGGCAACGCGATCCCTATGGCAGGGGTTCCACACCATCAAAAACCAGTCTACCTCCAGCGTGCGATCGATCATGGATATCGTGTAGCAGTCGTTGATCAACTCGAAGATCCCAAAGAAGCAAAAGGCATTGTGGCAAGAGGCGTAACCCAGGTCGTCACCCCAGGCACCCTCGTTGACGAATCCTTGCTCAATGAAGATCGCAGAGTCCCACTTGGAGTAATCTCGATCGTTGACGATCAACACGCCGGGATTGCAATCGTGGAACTCTCGACAGGAGAATTCCAACTCTTCAACGGCACAATCGAACAATGCAGCGATGAACTCGCGAAACTCTCAGTCCGTGAAATTCTCTTTAGCGCCCCGAGTTCTGGAGACATGCCTCCAAGAGTCAAACGAGTCGTCGAGTCTATCGGCGCGTCAGGTACTGCTCGCCCTAGCTGGCACTTCCGGATCGCAGAAGCGAGCGAAGCAATCCAAAGCGTCTACGGAATTGCAACTCTTGACGGATTTGGACTCAATCAAACAATGCCCGCAGTCGCCGCCGCCGGCGCAGCAATCCGGTATCTCTATGAAACACAAGCTATCGAACAAGAATCAGAATCCGGATCGGATTCAGCAACGCCGTCATACAAGAGACAACTGCCCAGCTTAAACCATCTGCGTGCTCCGACCCTGATTGATCGATCTCGTACTTGTATCATCGACTCAGTCAGTTTACGTTCGCTTGAGATCGAACAAACGATCCGAGAACAATCACTCGCTGGATCACTAGCAGGTATCTTCTTGTCAAGCCCGATCGGTACACGATGCGTGCTCAACACACCCATGGGTAAACGACAGATTCGTTCGTGGCTGAGCTCTCCATTGATCGAACCGGACCAGATCGAACAGCGACAACTCGCAGTCAATGCACTGCTCAATGATCACGCGCTGAGCGACTCGCTGACATTAACGCTTAGCTCGATGTGCGATATTGCTCGGATATCTGCGAGAGTTTCTCTCGGCCGCGCAACCCCTCGTGATATCGCTGCGCTCGGACAATCCACGAGCCTGATCAATTCTTTAATGGAAACGATCGAGCCTTCAGTTTCACTCACAAATGAGTTTAATCAACTCTCAGCAGTTGTTGCACGTCTTGATCCCATCGCGTCGCAGATAACTCGCTCGTGTGTTGAAGAGCCACCCGCTCATCTCCGCGCAGGAGGACTCATCCGCGAAGGGATCGACGAAGCGCTCGATGAAGCTCGCGGACTCGAACGCGATGCAGGAGCATGGCTCGTCGAATACCAACTCAAGCTCAGCGAAGAGAACAACTTGCCTTCGATGAAAGTTGGATACAACAAAGTATTTGGATACTACATCGAGCTTCCCGCTGCTCAAGCTCATCGCGCCCCTGATATTTTCACACGCAAGCAGACGCTCAAAAACGCAGAACGATACATTACTCCAGAGCTCAAAGAGTTCGAGGAGAAGGTGCTTACCGCTTCAGATCGTGCAGTTGAGCGTGAACGGATTATTTTCGATCAGCTCTGCGAGCAAGCTCGTTCAATCCTCAATGAACTCAATATCTTCTCGGATGTTGTTGCGACGCTCGACTGCTTGCTCGGATTCGCAATCAAAGCAAGAGAACGCGGATGGTGCAAACCGGAAATCGTCTCTCTTCCAACTCTTGATATTGTTCAAGGACGACATCCAGTACTCGATGAATCACTAGGGCATCGCTTCGTGCCCAATAACTGCACTCTATCAAACTCTGATTTACCAGCATCGCTCGCGTTGATCACAGGCCCAAACATGGCAGGTAAGTCTACTTACATCCGTCAAAACGCATTGCTCGTCGTTCTTGCTCAAGCTGGGAGTTATATTCCTGCAGACGCCGCGACGATCGGGATCACAAAACGAATCTTCACTCGCGTTGGAGCAGACGACGCACTCCATCGTGGCCAATCAACATTTATGGTTGAGATGATCGAGACCGCGAACATTCTGAATCACGCCGACGAGTCATCATTGATTATTCTCGATGAGATCGGAAGAGGAACCTCGACCCTCGACGGCTTATCACTCGCATGGTCAATCTGCGAATGGCTCGCTCAGAACTCCGCTCGAACACTCTTTGCTACTCACTATCACGAGATCACTGAACTTGAAGATCGACTCGAAAACAAAGTCAAGAATCTACATGTCGCCGTGCGTGAGTGGACCACTGAAGACGGAAATCAAGAGATCGCGTTTCTCCACTCCATCCGACCCGGATGCGCCGATCAATCGTACGGCATCCACGTCGCTCAACTCGCAGGAGTTCCGAGGACTGTCACTGAACGAGCACGCGAGATTCTTGATTCACTGTCAGTTGAACACAGCGGCCGAGTCGATACCAATCGCGTAGAAGCGCCGAACAATCCATCAAACAACAACGCGCAACTCGGACTCTTTACCGAGTTTCTTCCTCATCCAGTCGTTGACGCGATCAGAGAAATCAAGCTCGATTCAATGTCTCCGATGGATGCGTTCGACGCACTCCGGAAACTGCAATCTCAATCCAACGACTAAGCTTCAATCTTCTTCAATAGGAACGAATGCGAACTCTTCTCCTGCAGGCACATAAATAAACTCGTATTGCAGAGTCCAAGTTTTGCCTCCATTGCTTGAAGCATAACCGGATTGTAGAACACGGCCGTCTTCAACTGGACGAACATGCATTCTTGACAGAGCTGGTTTTTTACCTGGAATAATGCTTTTACCTTCAAACATCAATCCTTCGTATTCGCTTGACCCAGTCGGAGCGGAGATATGAAGTAGGTTCCCTGTAGAGTCCATCCAAGTCTGTTCCCATTCGTTGGAATCACGATTGAAGGTATTCCAGCTCTCCCCGCTGTATGGTTGTCCTACTGAAACCCACGACTCGTGAACAACATTCTTTCCAACTTGAAAGCTCAGTGTATTGTGACCAGCAAGGGTTCCGTCCTTGCTGCTATAGCAGTCCCATGATCCGACCCAGAAATGCAATGCGACTTCAGCTTTTGTGAGTTGATCGATTGAATCCACCATTGGTTTCCATCGTTCATCTTTCCTCAGTGACACAAGATCTGGATCGCCGACGAACTGTTGCTCATCACGCGTACCCAGTTGGATTGATGTTTCAAGTGCTTCAAATGCTTTGTTCGTTTCGCCTTTGATTGCATATGCGCAACCCAAATTGTAGAACGCCATCGGAGCAACTGCAGGCATTTTAGTTGCTTTCTTGTGCGCCAAAATCGCATTGTCAATATCACCCGATGCTTGTAGCGCGTACCCAAGCATAAAATGTGCTTCTGCATTCTTTGAGTCTGCTTTGATGATCGCACGATACGCGTCGACTGCTTCTTTCCAGCTCTCGGATTGAATATACGCGCCCGCATCTTGCATCGTTGGCGGCTCATCAAAATGCATCGCGGATCCTGCGACTCCTGAGCTTGTGATCAACCCCATCGCACTAATGACAAGGATTGCGCCAAGACGATTGATTCTTCGAGTATGCATATTTTTCTCCAGAAAGTGTTGATGTGTGTAGGTATATACCAGTGTATCACACTATTGGTTCCATTAACTGATTGCAGAGTTCCACTTAGAGGGGATCAACCATGCAGCACCGCATTCTGGGCAAACAACACACTCGTCAACATCTACAACATCAGGGTCAAGCGGATACCAGCATCCTGCACAATGAAGTGGATTGTTCTTGAGCAATCCTATCAACATTTCTTGATAGCGATCTGCTCTCTTCCATTGATACTCATTATCCATGTATACGTAAACAAATGACACAACAACGCAGATCCCCATCACTATCCAGCTTCGGACACCAAACATTTCGTAAAGGATGAAACCATAAAAAATCGCAGCCAACAGAAATGTGTACAACGCAATGTAAAAATACGTAAAAAGAAACTCACTGCGTGTTCCGGGTCGAGTTTTTAGATTAGGAAGTTGTCTCATCGCCAACACAATTGCGATACGAGGATGTTTTTTGATGAGATGAGATCCAGATCGAAGATTGAGACGAAAACTCTGCTG
>Ga0209344_10001586_pt1 | contig 28808 bp, 21 predicted proteins | sample Cruoilmetagenom6_FD_187293 | JGI IMG/M metagenome (GOLD analysis project Ga0209344, IMG submission 187293) | Oil polluted marine microbial communities from Coal Oil Point, Santa Barbara, California, USA - Santa Barbara Oil Seep Sample 6 (SPAdes)... | ecosystem: Environmental > Aquatic > Marine... | reverse complement strand
GCAGTGAAACGAAGGCCCAAACCGTATCAGTTATTAACCGCTCCAAGGCATGAAATGAAAGTGACAAAACATAGAGGCCGATACCATGCTAAAGCAGCTTAACTTAGTGGCATTCCGGTCAGTCCCGATAATGCTTGGCATATAACGGTCGGGTGTTCTACTTCGAAACCAGGTCCTTAGGTGGCGCTAAAGCCACTCCTTCTGGAAGGTCGTTAGGTGCCCTGTCCCGTGTGATCATATAGCCGTCTGCATCTGGCCACTGTTCAGAGCCCTTCAGTTAATCCCGGATAATCCATTAGGCAATTTAACCAGCCTCCCCCTTTGAAAAAGGGGGATTAAGGGGGATTTTTGTGTCCCTGCAATGCTCAAATCCCCCCTAACCCCCCTTTTCAAAGGGGGAAATGCGGAGTCATCGCGCGAATCAGGTCTAATGGATTATCTGGGTTAATGCGAGATAATAATGAGCCACTATAGAGAGAGATGAAGTCTGGAGCTGTTTACCGTAGTAGTCTTGTACGATTTCATTCATGGCATATTCCTGAATACATGCAATCGCCATGCTTGTTGTCACTTATTGGTGTAACCACTTAAAGGTCTGCATACCCAGCACAGTCATCAGCAATGAGCCGCCGAGATGAGCGGCAATAATTGCGACGCTCCAGGCGTATTGCCCGCGTGCCAGCAAAGTGACGGTTTCAGCAGAGAAGGTAGAAAAGGTAGTTAGCCCGCCAAGAAAGCCGGTAATAATGAATAAGCGCCATTCGGGTGGCAGCGCTGGTTGCTGCAAGAGGAATGCCACAGCAATGCCAATGAGATAGCCACCGATCAGGTTTGCGCAAAGTGTACCCAACACCAGTTCTGGGAGAGCGGGATTAAGCCATATACTCAGCCCCCAGCGCAGCCATGCACCGATGGCTGCGCCCAGGCCAACTGCTATAAAGGCATAGAGTGTCATGCGCGCATTCTAATCGACGACACGGACTGGCGCGAAACCGCCGCCCACTGTGCGGAAATTGGTGGTTTGCCCTTGATATAGCCGCGTGGCAATAAGCTGCACCTGGCCGTCATACACATAGCAGCGCACGTCCGATTTAAGCGCAACAAGCTCCGCACCTTCCAGGCATACCATGCGTTCACCGGGAGGCGCCATGCGCTGGGCAATATAGCCGCCCTGCATGATTTCAGCGAGCACTCGCTTCGTAATATTGGCACCACGATAGGTGCCCTTGCCACCATACCCAGTGGCGGGTTTAAAGAACCACTGCTTGCGTTGCTGCCGCCACTGTTCATGCGCTTGCGCGTCCACTAGCATGGTCTGTGGTATGCCATTGCTTAAAGTAGTAATAGTCGTCTCTGCCACACCCATCGCGAGTAGGCTGTCTGGTGCAGTGAGGAGGGCAAGATTGCGTTTGTCTGCATATAACGCATATACATGTGGGTGTGGCGTGAGTACTACCTGATTACGCTGAAAAGCAGTGCTTATGGCACTGTGTTGTTGCAAGAAAAAATCGGTCAGACGGTTGTAAATCAGATCAACTTTGCGTTCATGGAGATAGAGGCCATCCGTTCGCGCCTCCAGTTCAGACGGGTCTGCGATGAACGCTGCAATGCCTGCGCGTTCAAATATTTGCTGCATCAGTACAAACTCAGGATAAAAATATTGTTCGCATGGCTGCTCGTCAACGATGGCGATGGTTTGCAACGGCGCATCGCCTCGCTCCAAACGCCATTCATTATGAAACATATCGAGAAAGACCTGCTCCAAATTGCCAATCGACGCAGGCTTGCCCGGCGCAACTACGTCACACTGACTGTGCAGCTCTAACGCATTGAATAGCGCACCACCTGCGTTAGTATTAATTTCAATGAGATGCGCACCTTCGGCGTTAAGATGAAAGTCGTAACCGAAAAACACACCTTTGGCATGAGGTATATATCGAGCGATGTCCGGTGTGTATTGCAACACAGCATCGCGCCATGCAGATAGCTTTACTACCTGGTGAATGGCCTCGATGACTGCGTGCATTTGTTCCATTTCTTTGCTGGAAATAAACAAAGGAACAGCAGCAAACAGGTGGGGGCAACGCTCAATGATCTCCTGGTGCCAAACCTCGCCCTGCTCATGCAAGGTTTGTTCCAGCGCGCCACGATCCACAATGGCCGAATGACAATCGTTGTTTAGTTCTTTGGCAGTTTCAATACTCACAGAATTATTTCACTTTCCTAGCCTGTATGTTTCATATGGGCGCCCATAAATTCGATTGTGCAGGATTCTTGCCGATAGGGAAGTTTTTAGAAGGCGCTGCGTTGTTATTCATACCTCGATTAAGCAACTAGCAGTCTGTCGGACTTAAAGGAAATCGGCTGCAAATTGAGCTGAGCGGTTTGTATTTCGCCGCTTTTTTGGGCAATAGAACAACTATTACCCTGCAAAGTCGTCAAAATCTACCCTCGCTCAGTTCAATTTTCGCTACGATTCTTTAAGTCCGACAGACTGCTAAAGCATGCTAATTTACGAATCGTCCGGGCTAAAGTGCCTCAAAAATTCCTGCAGCACCCATGCCGGTACCAATACACATGGTAACCATGCCGTATTTCTGTTTGCGCCTGCGCAACCCATGCAGCAAGGTAGCAGTGCGGATTGCGCCAGTGGCACCCAGTGGGTGACCCAAGGCTATCGCCCCACCCAGTGGATTTACTTTGGCGGGATCTAGTGCGAGCTCTTGAATTACTGCGAGTGATTGCGCGGCAAAAGCTTCGTTGAGCTCGATCCAGCCGATGTCGTCCAATTGCAAACCAACTTGACTCAGCACACGCGGAATGGCTTCCTTCGGACCAATGCCCATAATTTCTGGCGGCACACCCGCCACCGCAAAACCGAGAAATTTTCCTATAGGCGTCAGGTTGTAACGCTTCAGTGCAGTCTCGCTGACCAGCAACACTGCGCCCGCACCATCCGACATCTGCGAACTATTGCCAGCGGTAACCGAACCATACTGCGCAAACACGGTTTTAAGTTTAGCCAGCGCTTCCATCGAAGTGTCTGCACGAGGGCCTTCGTCCTGCTCCGCCATGCTTGTAAGCACGCTCGATTCGCGACGTAATAAATCCGGAACATGGCTTTGAATTTGATACGGCGTTATTTCTTCCTTGAATTCATTATTCGTAATAGCTTGCAAGGCGCGGCGGTGGCTCTCGTAGGCGAAGGCATCCTGAGCTTCCCGGCTTACCTCCCAGCGCTTTGCTACCTTTTCCGCAGTCACCCCCATACCAAAAGCGATGGCGACATTCTCATCGTGCGCAAAAAAGGCTGGATTCATCGCAATTTTATTTCCCATCATCGGCACCATACTCATGCTCTCGGTACCTGCCGCAATCATCACGTCAGCTTCGCCAAGACGAATTCGGTCTGCCGCGAGAGCTACAGCCTGCAATCCTGAGGCACAGAAGCGGTTAACAGTCAGGCCAGGCACAGAATTCGGCAAGCCCGCCAGCAGCAATGAAATCCGCGCCACGTTCATACCCTGTTCAGCTTCCGGCATGGCACAGCCGGCGATGACATCGCCCACTGCGGCGGGGTCAAGTGAAGGACATTGGCCCATTACACTTTTCAGCACGTGCACCAGCAGATCGTCTGGCCGAGTATTGCGGAACATGCCTCGCGGCGCCTTACCCACTGGGGTGCGAGTGGCGGCTACGATATAAGCTTCCTGAATTTGTTTAGACATGCATTACTCCTTTTGAAGACCACCTTTGCCCTGGATTTAAGGAAGGTTCGATAAGGGCTGAAAGATTAATTCCGCAATGGCTTGCCATTTCTCAGCATGTACTCAATGCGTTTCTGCGTTTTGTCCATTGCCAATAGCTCAAGGAAATTGCGCCGCTCCAGATCAAGAAGCCATTGCTCATCAACCATGCTGCCAACTTCCACGTCACCACCACACATTACCTCGGCCACTCGGCAGCCAATATTGTAATCATGCTCCGAGATAAATTCCCCTTCCAGCATGTTCACCATAGACGCCTTGAAGGAGGCAATTCCCGCCCTGCCCGCTACCGGAAACTGACATTGTGTCATGGGAGGCCGATAAGCCGTGGCTATTAGCGCCAACGCTTCTTGTTTGGCTACATGCAGCAATTCAAAGTGGTTCATTACGATGCGATCCGGGGTTCGCAAATAGCCCATTTCGCGCGCCAGCTCTGCGCTCTTGGATACTTCGCCCATGGCGATATTCTGAAAATAGCGGCGCAGGAACGGGAAAATATCACCGCCTTTTGCTTCCGCCGCCGCACGTTGCGCCATTTCTTTGCAGCCGCCTCCGGAAGGTAGCAGGCCAACGCCGACTTCTACCAGCCCAATATAACTTTCCATCACAGCAACAATGCGTGTGCAATGAATCGCAATTTCACAGCCACCGCCCAGCGCGAGACCGTCTACCGCCGCAATAGTAGGCACCTGTGCATATTTCAGGCGCTGTGACACCAGTTGGAATTTGATGATCACGTCTTCTACACGCGGCACATTGCCGGTTGCCGCATTGACGATCTTGCTTAATCCACCGCCGCCCGCCACGGTGTATTTGACGCGCTGCATCGCGCCTTTAAATTTTCCGAAAAATCCACTGGATTGTTCTTCACCAACATTCTGAACCCCTTGCACCCCTTGCATCAGTTGCAACAAATCGGCACCGGCAGAGAATGTTGGTTCGGTCTGCCAAATAATCAGTGCAAGCCAGTTTTCTTCGGCTTCGTCCAACGCGCGCAGAATGCCATCCAGCAATTCGCTGCTAATAATATGCATCTTGGATTTAAAACTGAGTATGGCAATATCGTTACCGGTATGCCACATTCGTACCGTTTCGGTCTCGAAAATCGTTTCGCCATAGTGCGTTGTATCACCTACCAATCGGTCTGGAAACGCCTGACGGCCGTATACCGGCAACGTCGAGCGGGTTTGATACTGATTACTGCCCGGCGAGTATGAGCCCTGTGCGCCATGAACTTCATTACGCGTTGCATCAGTTACCCAGTCTGGCAAAGGTGCTGACGACATTGCCCAACCCGCTGCGATATCTTCGTTAAGCCAACCCACTACCTGTTGCCAACCTGCTGTCTGCCAAATTTCGAACGGTCCGTTATCCCAGCCAAAACCCCAGCGCATGGCAAAATCCAGATCACGCGCATTGTTGGCGATTCCTTCCAAATGTACCGCGCAATAGTGAAACAAGTCTCGAAACATCGCCCACAGAAACAGCGCTTGCGGACGCGCGCTGGCATGCAATGCGGCAAGCTTTTTCGCCCAATCTCGTTCGCGTAGTATGTCTTTTATTTCATCATCAATCTTGTCTTCCGACAGACGATAAGTCTGCAAATCCAAATCAAAAACATGAATTTTCTTACCCTCTTTCTGATACACACCGCGCTTGACTTTCTGACCCAGCGCGCCCTCCTCTATCAGCTTACCAAGCCAATCCGGCAGCGCGAAATATGCGTGCCAAGGATCGTCTGCAAGATTATTGTGCATGGTGTCGACCGCATGTGCGAACACGTCCAGCCCAACCACGTCCAGGGTGCGGAAAGTAGCGCTCTTAGGGCGCCCCAGGTAGCGGCCGGTCAAGGCATCCACGGTATCGAAGTTCAGCCCCAAACGCTTTGCATGATGCAACGTGGCCAGCAGAGAAAACACACCTATGCGGTTGGCAATAAAATTGGGCGTATCCTTGGCGCGCACCACGCCTTTGCCCAACGTAGAGACAAGGAATTCTTCCAGCCTGTCCAGCATTGTAGCGTCGGTGTCGACACAGGAAATCAGCTCGACCAGATGCATGTAGCGCGGCGGGTTAAAGAAGTGAATTCCGCAGAACCGATCACGCTGCGCTTCTGGAAACGCCTGAGCCAGCTCGTTGATCGACAACCCAGAAGTGTTACTGGCGAAAATACAATCTGTGCCAAGATAGGGGGCGACCTTGCGGTAAAGATCTGACTTCCAGTCAATTCGCTCGGCAATCGCCTCAATCACCAGATCACAACCGCGCAACAATTCGAGGTGTTGCTCGTAATTTGCAGGCTGGATATAGGTCAGCTTGGCGGGTGATGCCAATGGACTGGGTTCGAGCTTCTTCAAGCTTTCTAATGCCTTGGCTACATTGCCATTTGGATCACCCTCTTTAGCAGGCAACTCGAACAGCAGCGTTTGCACATTGGCGTTGACCAGATGCGCGGCAATCTGCGCGCCCATTACTCCTGCGCCCAATACAGCGACCCTACGTATATTAAAATTCTTAGGCATATTCCATTTCCAAAAATCAAAACAAAGAAGGCACGAGTCTTACCTTGCACACTCGGGCTTTAAAAGCTATTTGAATCCATCTAAAGCAACTTTGCTATCGGTGCAGCAAAATAATGCACTCATTCGTCTGGTGGCACAACACGTGGCCTGCGGTCCTCTCCCACCGCAACATAGGTCAACAGAGCCTCGGTTACCTTGACACAGGTCGGTTTAACCGGATCGCGCTGCACATACACCTCGACCTTGACAGTGAGGGAGGTGCGCCCTACTTTCACTAGTTCAGCATAAAAGCTCACCACGTCGCCCATAAACAACGGCTGCTTGAATACAAATGAATTAACCGCCACCGTCACTACGCGTCCGCGCGCACGAGTGAGGGCGGGAATGCTTCCGGCGATGTCGACTTGCGCCATCACCCAACCACCAAACACGTCGCCAGTGTAATTACAGTCGGATGGCATGGCCACCATACGCAGTGTAGGTTCACGTTGCGGTAAGAGGATCAACGCGGGTTCATCCATACTCAGGGCACCTCAAAAAATCCAATTTGCATCACAATACTGGGTTGATATAAATAATTATATTTTATATATCAATAATATGCCGCGCTCATATTTTTTACTCGCGCCTTGTCTTGCTTAGCAACGGGGTAAGCAGACAAGCTGCAAAGCGGCTGCTCGCAAAATTGAATTGTTTGAGGCACCCTTCAGTGCCCTTGATAAAGCTGTTCAATTTCTTTAGCAAAGCGCTCCACTACAAATTTACGTTTAACCTTCAGAGTGTGTGTCAACAATCCGTTATCTACGGTCCACGGATCGATCAGCAATAATGCCCGGTGAACATTGGCATAACCCGGAAATTCCTTTGTCTGATCTGCGATGCGCTGCAATACTTGTTGCTCGAGACGAGAATCGCCCAACGATTCCGGCAGCTCCGGACTCACTCCGGCTTCTTGTGCAAAAGTTGCCCAGCCTGACGGATTGACTACTGCCAGCACAACCAAGTAGGGGCGTCCTTCACCATACACCATCACCAAATCGAACAAACGGTCGCGCAGAATGGCCTGCTCCATGTCCGCCGAAGGAATTTTTTCTCCGTTGGACATCACGATAATTTCTTTCAAACGCCCCGTGATAGTGATATGTCCTGACTCACTAATGGAGGCGATATCGCCACTGTCCAGCCAGCCATCCGCATCAATCATGGCACGTGTTGCCTCGGTATTATTCCAGTAACCTAACATCACATTCGGCCCTTTAACCAGCAACGTACCCTGTTCGTTGATGCGCACCTCCACACCCGGCAGAGGAAGACCGATACTGGATGGAAAATTGTTATTCAAGCTATTAGCACAAACTATAGGGCTGGTCTCGGTTAAGCCATAGCCTTGCAAAATAGGCAAGCCAAGTGCAATAAATACTCGTGAGATTTCCGGCTGCAAGGCCGCTCCACCACACAAAGTCATACGGAGCCGTCCACCCAAACGCGCCATAACCTTGCTTGCAACCACGTGATTAAGCAACGGCCATAGCAATAATAATGGATGCCAGCCAGCACGTCCTTGTTCGTGCTCAAAACGGCGCCATCCTACATTGACCGCCAAAGCGAATAGCTTGCGCCGCAATGGCGACGCCTCTTCCAGCTTGGCGAGAATCGCTCCGTAAATGCGCTCGAAAATGCGAGGCACAGAAACCAAAATAGTTGGACGAATAATTTGCAAATCCTCAGACAACAACGGGACGGAACGCGCATAGGCAACCGTGGCACCGGCCATCACGCAGATGTAATAACCCACCGTTCGCTCAAAAGCATGAGAAAGTGGCAAGAAAGACAGCATGGTGTCCGTTCCATCAACGGGGCCGACCAGCAAGGCGGCATGGGCGTCAAACAAAATATTGTGGTGCGACAACATCACTCCCTTGGGGCGGCCCGTGGTACCCGAGGTGTACATGATCGTGGCCAGCGCATCGCGCTCGCGCCCTTGTTCCTCGAGCAAAGTCGCATGCACGGGCAGCCACTCTTCAGCATATAGCAAGCGCGCCTCATCATGTCCGACTATCCTGTCCAAGCTGATCATGCGCTGCATACATGGCAGCTGTGCGCACACGCTGCGCAACTCTTGCCATTGTGTTGAATTATTGAACAGCAGCACCTTCACGCCCGCATCGTTGATGATATAGGCCACGCTATCCTGCCTGTCCTCACTGTATAACGGCACCACAACAAGCCCGAGCGATAACGCCGCCTGATCGAACAGTACCCATTGTGGGCAGTTGGGCAACATGATGCCGACACGGTCACCGACTTCTAATCCTTCACTCATCAGCGCTGCCTGCCAGCGCGCCGCTTGATCGCGCGCCTGCGCCCATGTCATTGATAGCCAATTATTTTCGGTCGTATCAAAATATCGGTAGGCAATATCTTCAGGCGTGCGTTTCACACGTTCGACAAACAACCCATGCAAAGTGGTCGCCTGTTGCGGCGTGATAATGTTGTCTTGGCTGCCCAGCATGATTACCCTCACTATCATTCAAACAATACTCGACCCCGCCACCAGCCACCTCTGAAACTCCAATTTACGTCGCAATATAGCGTTACTCACAAAATATTTTCGCTTACATATGAACAATATGCTTCGCTCAAATTTTTTACTCGTGTCTAGCGGCCTGTCTTGCTTAGAAAATTCAATTTTTAAAGGTGCCCGCCAGTTGCTCCGGTGCAAAATCATCCACCATGATGACCTTGCGTTGTAACGCATAGTCACGTTCCAGCAGCCGAGCTTCTTCAGCATTGATAACCTTTTTGCGATGTGCTTCTGTAATACACATCAACTCGGTTAGAGCTGTGACCTGTCCGGCTTTTTGCGCCGCATTCACTTTTGCGTGCACGGGTTCGCACTTCAACGCGCTGTGTAACGCAGCTTCTAGTGCACCGACCGCATCATTTTCGTCACGGGGTAAATATATGCCCGCTGTCAGGCGGTCACGCACTGCACCTGGTTGCTGCAACAGCACTGACACTTGATGTCCCAGCTCATCAGATGGTGGTGTCAGGTATTTTCCCCTCGGGAAAATAAGCAGGCGCAAAAGCAGTGCAGAAAGACGACTGGGAAAGTTTTGCAGCACACCGTCAAACGCGATCTGAATCCTGTACAGAGCATCTTGTATCGACCAATCCAGAAGCGGCAGATCATCAGCGGGACGGCCATCGTCTTCGAAGCGTTTAAGTGTGGCCGAGCACAAGTACAGCTGGCTCAGAACATCGCCCAGCCGGGCAGAAATTTTCTCGCTTCGCTTGAGATTTCCACCCAGCACCAGCATGGACACATCTGCTGCCAGCGCAAATGCAGCAGAACAGCGTGTCAATTCCTGATAATAACGTTGAGTTTCCTTGCCTGCTGGCACCGAAATACCGCGCCCGCCGGCAATACCAAACAAAAATGCGCGCATCGCATTGCTCAAGCTAAAACTGATGTGGCCAAGCAGGGCAGCATCAAAATTGCACAGTGCACGCTGCGCATCATTATCTTTCGCCGCTTGGATTTCCTTGAGCACATAAGGGTGAGAACGGATCGCGCCCTGCCCAAAAATGAGTAAGCTGCGCGTCAGGATATTCGCGCCTTCAACTGTAATGGCGATGGGATTCTGCTGGTGGGCGCGCCCCAAGTAGTTGCTCGGTCCTAGACAAATCCCCTTACCACCATGCACGTCCATCGTATCATTGACAACCGCGCGCGCTCGCTCGGTACAATGATACTTAACGATGGCAGAAATAACAGACGGCTTCTCACCCATGTCCACCGCTACTGCCGTTAGCGTCCGTGCTGCATCCATCAAATACACGTTACCGCCAATTCGCGCCAGTGCTTCTTCCACGCCTTCAAATTTACCGATAGGTAGCTTGAACTGTTTGCGCACTCGGCTATATGCGCCACAAGTTCGCACCGCCAGTTTCACCCCACCGGTGGCACTGGCCGGCAGCGAGATCGATCGACCCGCTGCCAAACATTCCATTAGCATGCGCCAGCCCTGCCCGATACGATCCACTCCTCCAATAATATATTCCATCGGGATGAACACATCCTGGCCCGAAGTGGGGCCGTTCTGAAATGCCGAATTGAGTGGAAAATGTCGGCGTCCTACCTGCACGCCTGGTGTGTCAACAGGAATTAACGCAAGGGTAATACCAAGTTTTGTTTGCTCATCAAGCAATCCGTCCGGATCATGCAACTTAAAAGCGAGGCCTAGCAACGTCGCTACCGGAGCCAGAGTGATGTAGCGTTTTTCCCACGTTACCCGCATACCGAGCACATTTGATTGCCCGTTGAAGTTGTCGTAGCACACGATGCCATAATCAGGAATCGAACCTGCATCGGAGCCGGCGGATGGCCCAGTCAACGCAAAACAAGGTACCTCTTTGCCCTGTGCCAATCTGCGCAGATATTTGTCTTTTTGCTTCGATGTGCCATAGCGCACGAGTAACTCTGCCGGACCCAATGAATTCGGTACCATTACGGTTACGGATGCAGTAATGCTGCGCGAAGCAAGCTTAGCCACCACAGCGGAATGCGCCAGAGCAGAAAATCCCAAGCCACCGTATTCCTTGGGAATAATCATGCCAAAGAATCCGTTGTCTTTAATGTACTGCCATACCTGCGGCGGCAAATCCTGGCGCACATGAGTAATGTCCCAGTCATCCAGCATGGCGCACAAAGCTTCGGTTTCATTATTGAGAAAGGCTTGCTCTGCTGCACTGAGTGTCGGCTTGGGGAAATTCAACAACTTGCGCCAATCCGGATGGCCACTGAAGAGGTCACCGTCCCACCAAACTGTGCCCGCATCAAGTGCCTCTTGCTCAGTTTGCGAAATATGTGGAAGTGTCTTGCGGAAAATTTTTAGAATTCGACTGCTCACCAACAGGCGACGCAGAAAAGGAACGCCCAGCACTGCAACAACCACGGCCAGCAAAACAATGGCAATTTGAAACAGATCAGCAGAAAGTTTGCTTTGGATAGCAATGATGAAAACAAAGACTACAAGCGCCAACAACCACCCCCAGATGGAGGATCGAAAAAATGCCAACAAAATCATAACGGCCAGCATCACTAGCACAGTCAATATTACCATTTCCGTCCTTTATCTTGTTCTCAGAGAAACCTCTAGCAGCCTGTCGGACTTTAAAAATCGTAGCAAAAATTTAGCTGAGCGAGGGGTGATTTTGCGAGCTTTCACCTTGCGGCGAAATGCCTACTTACCCCACTTGACGATTTTGCAGGGCATTAGTTGTTATATTGCCCAAAAAAAACGGCGAAATAGTCACCGTTCAGCTAATTTTGCAGCCGATTTTCTTTAAGTTCGACAGGCTGCCAGGCAAGACAGGGCATGAGTAAAAAAATTACTGCGCGGCATATAGTGTATATGTAAGCGATAATTTTTTTGAGCAACGTCGCATTGTGACGAAATGGGCTAAGCAGGCAAGCCGCAAAGCGACTGCTCGCAAAATTGCGATTTTTAAAGGTGCCCTGACATCATATGCGAATGCAGATCAATCCTTCGATCCCGACTTGAATCTTAGTCCAAATTCGTAGCGATCATTCATCAGCTTATGCGTACTCTCGCTTCTTGTATGATTGAAATATTCGACCAGCTTCGTCACCTGAAGATTACCCCCATTATTCTCAATCATCGCAATTGCACACATCGATGCATCAGTTCCATTGTCGAGCTTGACTTCCACCGGTGCCTGGCCGGTTGCCTCAATTGTGACCACTCCGTTGGTGGCGGCCCAATTCGGTGCACCTTCATAAATAAACGTGAATATCAAAATACGTTTAATCTTATTGAACTGGTCACCGTTAATAAACAGATTTTCTCCGTCAGTGTTGGTACCGGAACGATCATCACCTTCTAAATGGACGAAAGGTGGATTGTTGAAATCTCCCCAACTCTTACCGAGCGCCTGCACACAACCCGCAGTGCCATCGAGCATTTGATACATACACCCCAAATCCAGGTCGATATCGCCGCTTGATCGAGACTGCGCATTACCCATAATTTTATTAAGGAAGCTCGGCTTTTTAGGCTCAGTAGTAGGGAGCGCTGCCTGATTCCAGTTCAGATTGACGCGGATGCGTCCAAACCCTTTACTACTAGCTTTTTCAAGCGAGACCTTGTCGCCGCGCTTCTCGAGTGTAATCTTGGAAAGTGACACTTTCTTTGGTTCAGGCGCAGGTGCCGGTGTCGGGGAACTCTCCGCCTCTACTCCACCGAAATGCTTCAAAAGCATGGATAATCCGCCGTTGAATCCCTGACCAACCGCGCCAAAGCGCCACTGGCCATCACGTTTGTAGACTTCACCGACAATGACGGCTTTTTCATCCTGAAAATCGTCACCCGAAAACGTGAATACCGTACTACCGAGACGCATTGAACTCGAACCTAACTTACGCATCGTCCCTTCGCCACTAATAGACGCTGCAAAAACCAGCTTGTGAATCGAATCCGGTAACCGGGATACATCTGTTGCGAATATCGATTTTCCACCGCTGATCTCCAGTGCCACGCCACCACCCGGACAGGATTTCTGATTGAAGAAAACCATGTATTTATCATCAGATAGTTTGTCATTGGCATCCAGACCGAAACATGCAATATCGACATCCATACCCTGCGCCGCAATATCCAGTACGATCGAAAATGCGCCCGTACATTCCATATCAGCCAATTTTCCCTTTTGTCCTCGTGTGAAATCAGTCATTATGTCAAAACCTTATGTTGATTGAGTTTGCTGTAAATAAAGGCGGTGACTTCATTGATCTCGTCACCTGCATGATGGATACCAAAGGCTCGCGCCTGCTCGGCAATGCCATGTGCCCACGCCCGATGCGTGGCAACTTCACACATAGAATTATGCATTTTGAATACTGCCGGGCTTGCTTCATCCATGATCCGTAATGCCACTTCGACATCAGTGCGTTGAACACGGTAATGTTGCTCAATTAGCGCGACCTGACTGGGATGAATTGCAGTTTTTCCAACCATGCCGTGCGCCAGATCTTCCTCCACTTCCTGCGCAAGCAGTCCCGGATTGTCCAGGTGCTCAAACACCGGTGCAGTCAGTACAAAACCGTAGGGACGAAATATCGTAACCAATTTTGAAATGACCGGCCCGAGCGGTGTCCTGTAAATAGTCATATTACGAGGCCGCCGTATCCCCAGCAGCGCCAACAAATCATTGCCGCCGATGCGTAGCGCAAGAATGTGATCACGCACTCCCGGCTTCTCCAGACATTGGAGAAACATCTTCATCTCCGCTTCGTCAAAAACCTCGGCAGTCTCGAGCGTCGGCATCAGCATGTAGCTGGTCTTCCGAACTTGCCGGAAATAGGCATCGAAATTATGCCGCGTCGTTTTGGGCAGCACGAAGCCGGTCAACTTTTCCGAGCCAGGCATCTCCAATACGCGCTTCATCACGTCTGGGTTGCGGACACGAACAAAGCGTTCCGTGGTTGGCCGCTCAATCATCTGTTGAAGCACTAGCGATAAATTGAACAGCGAGTAACTGAGTTCACTGTCAGTTATAGCGTCTTCGGTGCAAAAGATAACCGAGCGCAGATAACCGAGCAATTCGCCATCGGCGATCTGCTGCAAATCCTTATGTGTTGCAGGAACGTACAGCGAGGCACCAAGCATATTTTTGTTAGCCATCTAATGTACTCCTTATGAGCGACACGGCCTGGTAAGGTAAATCTGCATCCACAATCAGCGGGACAGATTTTTCTGTAGCGAGCACCTTCAAATGTGCGACGTCCAACGCATCTGGATCGCGCAGAATCAACAGACGCGGCACCCTGCGCAACAACACGCGGGTCGCTTCGCCGATGCCGGGTTTTACAAGATTCACATCGACGATACCATGCAGCGCCATCGTTGTGTGAAGGAATTCGGCAGAGATAGCCGCTACCTTCGCGCGATCTATCGGCATCGATTCTGGTATTCCATTACGATCGGCCTGTGCGATACCATCCGCAATTAATCCATCTGCAAACTCGCGCGACTGATCGTGCGGTTCGAACTCGTCGTAATAGACACAACCATGGAAATCACCTGGACCAACGGATTCGTTCAGAACTGAGCGGCTTACCAAACCAGATACGGTTGCATTCAGAATGCTGGACGGAATCAGATAGTCGGCAGACGACGCCGCGCAAGCAGCGGATCCAGCGAGATCTGACAACACGTACAAGCCGCTATCGATCTCCACACCATTGCGTTGATTGAAATCACCCACTGCCTGCTCAAGCACGCGTGAAATCACTCCTTTACCTGTCCAGCCATCAATAAACACGATGGACTCCGGCGCATGGCCCAAGTTCAGAATATGTTGAAGCGCCACTTCGTCGATGCCGCGGTCACGAATAATGGACACCGAAAAATGGACAACTCGGCGCCTCATCACTCTGCGTAACAGATGCTTGAGAATGACACCAACCGGCGTCCCTGCACGCACCAACGACACCAAGGTAATGGGGCCAGCACGCCGCGCTGCGATCAACGCCGCCAGCGATAAACAATCCCGCGCCATCTGTTTGCGATTAGCGGCGTAGGCATCCTTGAATAATTTCAGGTAGCGCACTGACGGCAACGATTCCGGCGACAACATTTCGCTGTAGTGGCGCGCACCTGACTGGATCAACTTCTCCTTGTGCGCAATATCGACAAACGGTAGTTGCGCTAGACGCTTGAGCAAAAAAACAACGTCGTCATGCCGATAACTTCCGCAAAAACTCATAATGCAGCCACCGTCAGTGCAGCGAGTTGGCTACTGCTCGGAACAATCGCGTAGTCGCACGCGGCCATGAAGCGCGCATCCGATTTACTATCACCCATGCCCAGAGTCATAATCTCGCCATGTTCAAATTCCAGTCGCTTGCGCAAGTACTCTACGGCGCGCGCCTTGTTCAGTGTCTTTGGCAATACCGCCAGATTGTTCCCATTGCGGTGGATGAAAAAATCCTTGCCGGCAGTCGCAACCCAAGGAGCGACTGCCTCGCGTTCTATTTGCTCAAGGCGCTCAGCTTTTTTCTCAGGATCTTTGACCACGATGTAGAAAGGGATCGAACAATCTTCAATCAGGCGTGCACGACCGTTCATACCCGCGCTTTCCGAGTACTCGTCAATAACCTGCATCGCCTCTCTCAAACCTGCCTGAACGCGCTCCATGTCCATTCTCATCGTCTCAAGCCAAATGGCATCGACTGTTCCGTTTGGCTCCAGTATGACACCGCCGTAATCAATAATGGCATAACTGGAAAACGGCAAATCGACTCTACTCAAGGCATCACGATTACGCGCTGTCGCCGGAATCAGTGTCATTTCACGGTGCATCAGCTCAAAAAAAGCACGCTGGCGCGACGTCGTGAACGAGCAAGCCGCTCCGTTTTTCAGATACGCAACAGGACGCAAATCTTCTTCCTGCAAACATTTGCCCGGCGTTTGAAACAAGGTGTCGTCAAGGTCAACGAACAGGAATTTCTTCAATATTATTCTCAGATAAAAAATGAAACAGCCGACCGCCGACGGTGTTCGCGAGCTGATGCAACGCAGCGTTAGCCGGCGTCTCGTGGCAAATAAAGACGTGATCATACTGGCCGGGCGCAACGTTATAAATGAAATTCGCTACACCCTCTCCGTAATTGTCTGGAAAGGTCAACACGTGACTGACGGCATCCCCTTTTAAAATGGGAGAACGGGTCGTCGATTGCAGCACGACATTGACACCCAGTTTTTCGAGTCCAAGTCCCAGAAGAAAAGCCATGTGCATGAATTCGCCGGTGCCCAATACTAGTACCCGCTCGTCAGGGCAGATTGTAGCGATCAGACGTCCAGCCAAATCGATCGGCACGGATAGCGGACGATCCACACCCAGCCTGCCAAATGAAGCGCTTGCACCGCGATCGGCATGCGCTTCGAATAACTGGGCAGCACCCGCCGCCGCAAGCTGTAATTCACTGGCGGTGAAAGTATATTCACCGCTAAGCACAGCGCTGATCGTTACCTCAATACCGAATCGCTGGGACAACGCGTCATTTGCTGCCGGGCCCATAAAGTTGGTGATTGTCGCCAGATGTACGCGTTCGATCGCCGAATTGAGTGCGCAGCACGTTGCAGTCAAATTCAGAAATGTATTGCCGGTACTGGCTTCATCATCGACCAACACAAGCGAGCGAGCGGTCAGCAAAAGAGCCCGCAAAGCAGTATCCGTCGGCATATGCAGAAACTGCCGCGGCGCGTGGCTATGTGCTTCTTCAAACTCAATGATCGGAGTGTCACCTACTTGGTAGCGCGACGTATGCAAAAACAGTGCCACACAATTCGGATTGGCGGCCTTGTACGCTTCAAAAACGCCCTGCCCCAATCCGATCGCTGTTTCTGCCATGGCGATGAACACCACTGGGCCTGGCAAATCTACCGGTACCTTCGCAGCTAGATCAACATGAATTTTGCGCATCAGTTGCGGCGTTACCGGCCAATGCTTGCCTAATACCTTACTGAGGAAAAGAAAACCGCGTTTGGCGTTTGCACGTGCAGCAAAACCAATCAAATCATCTAGGCTGAACTGACCAGTGTCGGCCTTAACCTCCATCAGACCGGTCGGCAACGTGACGGTTCGCATTTCTGCTGGTAACAATTGCGACTGTTGGATTGCTGCGCTCACTTAAGCTCCATTGCTCGCGCTAGTTCTGCAACGCGTATACCGGCACGGATTGGCGGTATTTGCAGACCGTCGAAACCGCGATCGAATCCAACCAAAGCCAGATACGGCAGATTGGGGCCGGCAAGGCACGCCATTGCAAGTCCGCCTGACATGCGGGGATTGATCTCCAGCAGACAGAGTCCGTTTTGACCTTCACGGAATTGAATATTGAATACGCCGTTCAATCCATAGGCGGCGGTAAGCTGTCTTGTGCTTTCCAGAATGTCATCACGCAAATCGATCATTTGTCCCTGACCGGCAATTTTGGCTTTCTTACGAGGAATCGCGCAGACCAGACGCCCGTTATCGCCAACGCAATCGACACTGTATTCGTTCCCATCCAGATACTCCATCACCAGCATTGTACGGAAGCCATTCATTGCGGCAAATCCACGCCTCAGATCTTCCAGGCCGACGTGGTACTGAATACCATCAAGCAACAACTGCGCGGTAGACCGCTCTTCATCGACAACGCTGAAGCCCAGGCCATACACGGAAACCGAAGGCTTGACGCACAATTTTGCATGCGCTTCTCTTAGTTCACGGTAAGCGGCGTCGAACTGTTCGACATGTTCAACTACGCGGAACGCAGCAGGCGGTGCGAGCTCCAAATCAACCGTTTGATAAAAAAGTGCTTTGTCATGCAGCAGATGCAACACTTCCTGCAACGCCGCACACAATACTCGAGTTCCTTGCGCCGCAAACTGTTCGCGTGCTGCGCTGACCAGACTGGCTTCCTTGCCGGGCACAAAAATACCGATGCTGTTCACACGGCAGAAATTTAAACACCAATCCAGGTACTCTTCGCCCTTCAGACCACTGGGTTCAATGGCTGATACGTGCGCAAAGAGAAAGCCCGGAGCATGCGGATTGGTATTGCTACACACAATGTGGTAGTCACCAACAACATCAGCCTCACGAATGAGGCTGATTGCTGCGGCAACGGATGAAAATGTTTTATTAAACCAGACTCGCTGCATGGACTTGCTTATAAGTGTGGCGTGATTTGCGGCATCAGTTCAGCAAAAGTGCGGCCATTGCCAATTTCGCCGATGGCATGCATTTTCCATTCGCCGCCATGACGATAAATTTTGGCCATGATCTGCGCATTATGAGATCCCAAAGCAGACAAATTGAATCGCGCAACTTCCATGTTGTTGCTTGCATTAACGATTCGGCAGGTTGCATTTTCAATTTGCGAGAAATTTTGACCGGTAAAACTATTGACCGTAAACACCAAACTCTTGACGTTTTCGGGTACTGTCGTCAAGTCAACAATGATTTGTTCATCATCACCGTCTCCTTCACCAGTGCGATTGTCGCCAGTGTGGGTCACCGAGCCATCATTTGATTTCAACTGTCGAAACCATACTGCGTCAGTCTGATTGCCCTGCTGGTCGAACATGATGCAGGATGCATCGAGATCGACATCCTGCGACTTGCCGCCAAAGCCTAAGAAACCTTTGGACTTTATTGCATCCCAGCCAAGCCCCATGATGATTTTGCTTAATTTAACGCCAGCTTCTTTATCAAGGGATATTTTTTGACCTTTTTCCAGATTAATCGCCATACAGCTCTCCTTAAGAATAAATGAATTGTTGCTTGCCTGAAATCGGTTCAAACTATGCGGCTCTGCGTCTCAAAATGGCATGCAGACACTGAAGATTAGCCATTACAGGACACAAAATTACGACGATGACCAATAGTCCGCCCAATTTATTAAACCATGGAAAATTACAATGCTTATCCTACAAATCGCACATTATTATCGCGATGTAACATACGGCTTACACAAATATTTTAAGAGGCGTCCTGTGTTGCCAATTACGATCTTTTTCGCGACTTTTGTACTTTTAAAAAACAGTGCTTTCCACCATTAAACGGTGACAACATCGGATGCCTATTTTCTCAACAGTGCGGCAAATGAACTGGGATTGCGCGAACAAATGTACACCTTGCCCGAGCCACTGAAGCGCAGAACGACGCCTTCTCCGCTAGTGACGCTATTGACCAAATTACCTACCATGCCGCCGATGCCACCACCGCTACCACCGCTACCACTATCGCCTGTGGTAACTGAAATTACATATTGCAAAGTGCTGTCCCAACAGACGACGTGGGAGTTGTCGATTATCACATCCTTGCCGGGCACGACTTCGAGTTGAAACATAGAACCGAAACCGGATACGACAACCTGGCCGTTACCGGAAGTTTCCATCACGAAGAAGCCGCCTGACTGTGCAAACAGCGCATTCCCGATGTTTTGCTTGCGCATCTTCATCTCAGTGCCCGATGTAGCGGCCACAAACGCGCCATCATTGAGCAAATACTGGCACTTTCCGACATCAATAATTTCCATCGCGCCAGGTAGCGCAGGTGATAACAAGCAATCGCCATCGCCGCGTACCGCTTCGATGTGTTGCTGGAAGAACGATTCGCCATTAGCAAACCGGCGCATGATGGCACTGCCAATACCACCGTTCATGCGACCCTTGAGGTCCAGTGCAGCTTCCATCATCACCATCGCGCCAGATTCGCAATAGATCTTGTCGCCCTTGGTCATCGAAACGTGCAGAAACGGATCGACATCGCCGGTTGAAGTGAACACTGTCATGTCGTGAATCCTATAAAGAAGGAGGGATTTAAATGTGAGGAGTCATTGTTTATTAAGAGCACGCCATACTGGGCATCAGCTCATAAGAACAGAGTTGCTTCATATTGATATACACAGATCGATATATGGAAAAAAGCACCAAAAAGAAGGATGGGCACGATTAAACTGCGCCCATCCAACAATTTTCTATCCTAGAGTAAGCCCCGAGGGGATATATTAAGCGCTAATGCCGAATGACCGTGCCAGAGGGCCGAGACCACCTGCAAAGCCTTGACCTACCGCCTTAAATTTCCATTCTGCGCCAGCGCGATAGATTTCTCCAAAGATCATCGCCGTTTCAGTCGAGCTGTCTTCCGATAGGTCGTAGCGCGCGATTTCTTTGTCGCCATTGGCGTCGAGACAGCGGATATAAGCATTGGCGACCATACCGAAGTTTTGCTTGCGCGTATCAGCGTCGTGGATCGTGACGCCTATTGAGATTTTGTTGATATCAGCTGGAACTCTCGATAACTCGATCATGATTTTTTCGTCGTCACCTTCACCTTCACCGCTTTTATTATCGCCAGCGTGCGTGACAGAGCCATCGGCTGATTTTAGATTGTTGTAAAAAATGAAGTCAGCGTCTGAACGGGCTTTACCATCCGCCTTCAGCAAGAATGCGCTACCGTCAAGATCGAACTCTGTGCCGTCAGTTGCGCGAGGATCCCAGCCGAGTCCAATCACCATTTTGGTTAGGGATGGCGCTTCTTTACTCAGATTAACGTTACCGCCTTTTTGCAGACTAATTGCCATTAAATGTGCTCCTTATTAAAGTTAACAACCGTGGTGACATTGTTGACGTACATTCACGCCGTGATGAATTGCCAGCGTACGCAGAACGTCCGCATAGCCTTGCACTACTACCTTAAATTTCCTTTCTCGCTATTTTAACGATAGATCTCGCCGAAGACCAGCGACGTTTCAGCTGCACAACCAGCATGGATTAGCATCTCGCTTCCACCTTTGCAGTTATCTTTTTGATGTAAATATTTCAAACTGAGCATTCATAATTGTATGTTCAAAATATAAATTATTTAGCGGGTTCTATTGCATCTGCACCCGCATTTTGATTTCGATTGTATCGAACCGATGACCATAAAGACAAACCAATGAAAGCCACACCAGACAAGCCAGTGAACCATTCCGAAATATGAAACTTCACGCTTACCAGCATGATGAGCGCCAAGATACCGATCGCGTAGTGCGCGCCATGCTCCAAATAAACGAACTCATCCAATGTGCCCTTACGCACCAGAAAGACTGTCATTGAACGCACAAACATGGCACCGATTGCCAAACCTAACATGATGATAACTACATCACTAGTGATTGCAAAGGCGCCTATAACGCCATCAAAACTGAACGATGCATCCAGCACCTCCAAGTATAGAAAGCCACCTATACTACCGCGCTTAACCACGTCGCCGACGCTCGGATCGCCCACTTCATTCTCCAACAGGCCACTGAGGAAACTAACGGACAAATATACTACGATACCACCGACACCTGCCATCAGCACCGACAATTTCTGTGCTTCAGGAACCAATGACATACAGCCGAACACTGCGAGTAAAGCCAACAAATTAGATAGACCTTCAGTGCCGTGCGCGCCAAGCTTTTCTTCAATCCAGCCCAACCAATGCAATTCTTTATCCTGATCAAATAAAAAATTCAGAAACACCAAGAGCAAGAAGGATCCGCCGAAAGTAGCAACTTGCGCATGAGTATCAGTCAAGTGCTTCGAGTATTCATCAGGTGTATTCAAGGCCAGGCTCATTACATCAACCAACCCCAGACCAGTCGCAATAGACACGATAAGAATAGGGAATACCAAACGCATACCAAACACCGCGACAATAATCCCGACCGTCAAGAACATTTTTTGCCAGAAAGCATTCCAATTACGCAACACAGATGCATTCACAACTGCGTTATCGAAAGAAAGGGAAATCTCCATGATAGACAAGACACTCGCGATAAATAATGCCTGACCTGCGCCAGCCAAACCACCGATACTGTAACCCCACCATGTCGCGACGGCGAGCAGAACAAACGTAACTACAAATGACACCCTGAAATGCTTCATATTTGATTTCTTAACCGGAACTGTTGAAATTGACACGTACGAAATTTAAAATCGCCCTGCCCGCAAGCTACAATAATTACGTCATGAATACTCACGACATCTGAACAATATGAGTGTGTTGTCTGCATGCATAGCATGCATTCCCCCTGCCATATTGACACCTCCAACCTGAATGTTTCATACACATAGCCAAGTATAACCTTTTAGCCAGAATTTTGCATAAAACTAAAGGAAAATAACAAAATAACTATATGATATATATCATTTAAAAATACAGATCAAGTAAAACGTTGACTACTTATTCTCGCCTTACTGCTAATTCTATCCCAGAACAACTCCGGTTTCCTCCTGCTATTGACTACTCGGCCTACATCGACTTCACGAAAGGGGAAATATCCCTTATTTACGGCCCGATTGCGCCGCGTTATCTCGACGCACCTTGATGGAGTAATACGGCTTTGAGGTGCTGATGTGCTACATAGTTCCACACCAGACGCACATGATGCCCTTTTGGCAGCAAGGATTAAAGTGTGCTTGTCAGCTTGTCGAACTTAAAGAGTCATAAAGAAAATTGAGTTGAGCAAGGGTTGATTTTGCGAGCTTTCACCTTGCGTCGAAATGCCTGCTTACACCATTTAATGATTTTCCAGGGTAAATAGTTATCCTATTGCCCCAAAATGCGTCGAAATAGACACCGCTCAGCTCAATTTGCAGCCGATTTCCTTTAAGTTGGACAGGCTGCCAGGTGTAGCACAACTTGAAATTATTTGGCCGCCAAAATGCATGCAGGTGTGTTGGAATCGTGGCAATGGGCTTGAGGATATAGGTTTTGCAATTGAACTGTTGTTAGGTCATTCCTAAGTTAGGCATGGTTATTTTTTGCAATCCGCTAAATATATTGTGTACGCGAATGCTGGTTATAATGCTTGCGTGTGTGTATTTCGGTAACAACGGAGGGGGGCATTTTTTTAATTTTTTTCACAGGCCCTGAGAATAGTATTTTGGAAAAAATGTACGTTACACTTACTCAGTATGAGCACAACGATTCCTTCCAGCGAACTCAAGATCGGCATGTACGTCACTGATCTTGATCGACCTTGGCTTGATACACCATTTCTGCTTCAGGGGTTGCTGATCGAAAACGATGAACAGATCGGACAATTACAAAAGTACTGTAAATTCGTTTTAATCGATTGGAATAGGTCAGCACAAGAACTTCAAGCAGCTAAACCTGCCTCTGAGAGTAAAGCAAAACCAGAAAGATTAAAATCCAACACACTATCCTTCAGCCTCAAACATGCCCCCGATCGCACCAGTCATACTTCTATCGTCGACCATTCGACACCTGAATCAACCAAGGAAAAGCTAGCTGCCGTAACCCCTGTCGACCTGAATACTAAAGGCGCGGTGTTCGAACCGGCAGAATCAGGCGATTTAACCCTCACTGGCACAACCCCACCGAATGTAAACAAGCATCTCCACGCGTCATCAGAAACGCATATTAAAGCGGGGTTACTGAGCTCATTATTCGCAAAAACAAAAAAGTTTTTAAAAATCACAAAAAAATCCAAAGATGAATCTGACACTAAAAAACAGACTTTCGGCTCCGATCAACATACTGCGACAACGGAACTACATCTTGCAGATGTCCAGCGACCTGCCTTTATTCCTGCTAGCGTCGAATTAACGATATACAACGACGTCAGACCTGTCGAGGAGGAGTTTGCTCCAGCCGATAAAGCTTATACGCTTACAGAAGAGGTACTGCATGGCCTTATTCAAGACCTGCATTCCGACAAAAACATCGACATAGCAGAAGTGGAAATAGTGATTCAGGAAGTAGTGGGCAGCATGGTGCGAAATCCTAATGCGCTGATGTTGATCATGCAATTACGACAACAGGACAATGTCAGCTATGGGTACGGGCTTCAGACAGCCGTTTATCTGATTGCGCTGGGTCGACATATAGGTTTACCTAAAGACTTTCTTGAACGCCTGGGTATCACCGGATTGTTGCTCGACATTGGAAATATAAAGTTACCGAGTGAACTGCTGCAAAAGAATGACCAGCTGACTCTAGATGAATTTGAAATAATCAAAAGCCACGTTCGTTTGGGCCTTGACATTCTTAAAGAGACACCTGATTTGCATACCGACATTTTAGAAGGTATCGCCCAACACCATGAGCGAGAAAACGGGAGCGGCTACCCTGCAGGAATATCTAAAGGTGATATCTGCCTGTTCGGGCGAATGGCTGCAATCGTTAATTCATTTACCGCACTGACCAATACACGTTTTCATACCAAAGCTGTGTCAGCCTATGAGGCATTGAAAAGTATAAGCACTATGAGCGGAGAATATTACCTTGACTCAATGGTCGAGCAATTCATCCAAACAATCGGCATTTTTCCGGTTGGCTCCTTGGTCGAGCTGTCCTCTGGCGAAGTCGCAGTCGTTATCAGCCAGAGCAAGGTACGCCGACTTAAACCACGTGTACTGATAATTAGTGACTCAAACAAAAGTCCGGTGCCGCATCCCGCTACATTAGATTTACTTTGTCAGCCCGAAATGACAGCAGCAATTCATATTCTACGCGGCCTGCCAACTGGCGCTTACGACCTTGCTGTTCGAGAATACTACTTGACATGAACGACCACAGCCCCCATCCGACGCATCAATTTAACGCTACGCCGACACAGCACCAGTTAACTCACAATCAATTGGTCAATTTCCTGCGTGATGAAATCGGTAAGGCCGAAACCAGCGCATCAGCCGTGCTAATTATGAAATTGAGGCGCGCCAAACGGCTGGATGCCATCATCGGTGACACATCCTCACAATCGATCATGAATTACACCGATCAACGTCTTGATAGTCTGTTGCGTGACGCTGATCGCTATGCACACTTTTCTGACGAACAGATTTGTCTTGTTTTACCTGACCTTGCCAATAATGCTCAAAGTATCCTGGCAGCGATCAAAATTCTTTCCGAATTGTATAAGCCATTCATTACAAATAATTATATGGTCACGTTGCGCCCATATATCGGCATCGCGAATTTTCCAGAACTTGGCCATGATGCAGGTCAATTATTAATGTATGCCGACATCGCATCAGACATCGCCGCAACCAATGAACAGGGATACCACGTCTATCAGCCCGAAGATCAAATTGCGACAGACGCTTATAGCGGTCTCGACATTGAACTTGGTAACGCCATCAAAGCGAACGAATTGCATGTTCACTACCAGCCGCAGGTCAATATCCAGACCGGGCGTTGTGTCTCCGTTGAGGCTCTGGTGCGCTGGACAGCGTCCGGGCAACGTGCGATCAATCCGAGCACATTGATCAGGATTGCAGAGAACGCAGGCCTGATTAACGCTTTAACCCTATGGATACTTAACACGGCACTGCGCCATACAGCTGTTTTTTTGAAGGCTGGCATTGATATAGGTATAAGCGTCAATCTTCCGCCTAAAATGCTCGAAGACAAGGAGCTTCCACAAATAGTCCAGCAAACACTCGACCTTTGGGGCGTACCCGCATCGAACCTTACGCTTGAGATCACGGAGAGTTTAATAATTAATAATTTTGAATCCTCCATTGCAATGTTATCAAGACTAAGACAACTTGGCGTTTGCCTGGCAATCGACGACTTCGGCACCGGCTATTCATCGCTAGCGTACATTAAGCGCTTTCCAGTGCAGGAACTAAAGATTGATATACTTTTCATTCGGAACATACATAAATCACGCGAGGACAAACATCTCGTCCGTACCATTATTGATTTGGCCAAAAATTTCAATCTGGCCACAGTAGCTGAGGGTGTGGAAGATCAGGAAACATTCGACCTGTTACGCGATCTTGGCTGCGATCTGGTGCAGGGCTTTCTATACAGCCGCGCACTGTCTGACACAGATTTTGTCAATTGGTATCGTCATCACACTTGAAAAGCTGTGATGAAACTATGATTTTATCGCTCCATTTTTGGAAAAAAGGGCGAACTTGCGAAGGGGCAGAGGGGTTTGACAGTCTCTGAGTTTGCAGCATGGCAGCATTCCAAGGTAAAATAGCAGGTTTTATGGCGTAACTGGACACCTGCCGATGTAAGCCTTCTTCTCGCGAGTTATTTGTACACATCCATTCCTTCGCAGGGGGCTAAAGCATAGTTGCGTCTTTCTGCCTTCTTTCTCTGGGTCACATCTTCCTTTTTTGTTGTTCCGCTAACCAGGAAGACACCCTTGCATTTGATTGCCTTTTCCCACTGCCGTCCCTTGGTCGGCATCGATAACGGAACATAATTAAGATGAATTCCATACGACAGGACTGGTTCTCCAATGTCCGAAATGATTTGCTGGCGGGCCTCGTGGTCGCGCTGGCCCTCATCCCAGAAGCTATTGCCTTCTCGATCATTGCAGGGGTTGATCCTAAGGTCGGACTCTATGCATCCTTCTGTATTGCCGCCGTAATTGCCTTCGCCGGTGGGCGTCCTGGCATGATTTCTGCCGCAACCGGCGCGATGGCCTTAGTCATGGTGATGCTGGTCAAAGACCATGGTCTGCAGTATCTGCTGGCCGCAACCGTGCTAACTGGCATACTTCAGATTATTGCAGGCTGGTTGAAGCTCGGTACCTTGATGCGCTTTGTTTCGCGATCAGTAATCACTGGCTTCGTTAATGCGCTGGCCATCCTGATTTTCCTGGCACAGTTGCCCGAGCTAACCAATGTCACCTGGCACGTGTATGCGATGACGGCGGCAGGGCTGGCCATCATCTACCTGTTCCCTTACATCACGAAAGCTGTACCGTCGCCGTTGGTAGCCATCGTCGCGCTGACCGCTGTGGCAATTGGCCTGGGTCTGGATATCCGCACCGTCGGCGATATGGGACGACTCCCAGACAGCCTGCCGATATTTCTGTTGCCTGATGTGCCACTGAATTTCGAGACGCTGCAGATTATCTTTCCTGTCTCCGCAACGCTGGCGGTAGTCGGCCTGCTCGAATCTATGATGACTGCCTCCATCGTCGACGATCTGACTGACACATCAAGTAACAAAAATCGCGAGTGCGTCGGTCAGGGCGTGGCCAACATCGCCTCGGGCTTTCTTGGCGGCATGGCAGGCTGCGCGATGATAGGCCAGTCGGTAATCAACGTGAAGTCGGGGGGACGCGGAAGGCTCTCAACACTAGTTGCAGGCGTATTTTTGTTGATTATGGTAGTGTTCATTGGCGACTTGGTGGCTCTTATTCCGATGGCGGCATTGGTTGCCGTGATGATCATGGTGTCCATCGGTACCTTCAATTGGGAGTCTATCCGTAACATGCGTGAACACCCCAGGAGTTCTAGTGTGGTGATGTTGGCCACTGTGGTGGTCACCGTAGCCACGCACGATTTGGCCAAGGGTGTGCTTACTGGCGTTTTGCTGTCGGGCTTTTTCTTCGCGCACAAGGTCAGCCAGGTATTCCTCGTCCGCTCGAAATCCGAAGGGGAAGGTCGTGTTCGCACCTACACAATAACAGGTCAAGTATTTTTCGCCTCAGCCGATCGTTTCATCAATTCGTTCGATTTCCGGGAAGTCATCGAGATGGTCCGCATCGATGTAAGCCGCGCGCATTTTTGGGACATCACAGCCATCAGCGCACTGGACAAAGTGGTCATCAAGTTTCGTCGTGAAGGCACCGAGGTGGAGGTAATCGGCCTGAACGAGGCGAGTAAAATGTTAGTCGACAAATTATCAGTACACGACAAGGATGGCGCCGAAGAAATACTGACGAGCCACTGAGAAGGAGCCGCACCATGAAAATCGAAAATAAAATCCTCGCCTGCGTGGACCAATCGCATTTCGCCGACTATGTAACCGACTATGCCGCATGGGCCGCACGACGCATGAATGCGCCGCTGGAGCTCCTGCACGTCATCGACCGCCATCCCGAAATCTCTACTGGCAAGGACCACAGCGGAGCGATTGGCTTCGATGCCCAAGAGCACCTGCTGACCGAACTGTCCAACGAAGATGCGACACGCAGCAAGGCTGCCCGTGAGCAAGGACGACTATTCCTCAACCGTCTGCGGGAACGCGCCATCGCTGCAGGCGTCGAGTCACCCGACGTTCGGCAACGGTACGGAAATTTAGTAGAAACGATGACCGAGCAAGAGAACGGTGTTCGCCTCTTTGTTTTAGGCAGACGAGGCCAGTCTGCCCAGCACACACAGCGTGACTTGGGCCGTAATGTCGAGCGTGTGGTACGTAGCTTACACAAGCCCATTCTCACTATCACTGAAGACTTCACCGAACCCCGTCGGATCATGATCGCCTTTGATGGAGGTATCGTGACCCGACGAGGCATCGAGATGGTCGCTGCCAGTCCATTATTCAAAGGGTTGCCAGTACAGCTTCTGATGTCTGGTAAGGAAAGTCAGGAGGCGGCCAAACAACTCGAATGGGCCAAGAAAACGTTAAATTCGTCAGGCTTTGATATCAAGGCTGCACTGATCCCGGGTGACGCCGAAAGCATCATTGCCAAAACGGTGAGCGAGCAAAACATCGACATCCTCATCATGGGGGCGTACAGCCACTCGCGGCTGCGCAGCCTGCTGCTTGGCAGTAAGACATCGGATATGTTGCGCTCTGCGAAAATTCCAACATTGTTGCTGCGCTGACACATCAGGTGACCCAAGGGGCTCGAACGGAAAAGTGTTGGCCCGTATGCTGGTGAAGATGGAGTCGCTTCATCATGCTTTATCCAAGCTGAACACACTCTCTATCTCCGCACTGTTGCTCACGCTGGTATTGTTGTTTGCCTTTCAGGGCAAAGCCATCTCCAAGAAACCGCTCATTGATAATGATTCGAATTGAAAATTAATAAGTCGACTGAATCTTCGTAAGCGCTTCAGGAAAAGCAGGGTATTCAGCGAGGTGTGATTTTGGTTAAAGTTGCCGCATGGAAATTCCACGGCAACAACTTATCCATTTCATCCGCAGTTTGGGCTGCTGGCAGATGCTCCAGCACATGGCGCAGCCATGT
>Ga0209344_10001585_pt1 | contig 28818 bp, 28 predicted proteins | sample Cruoilmetagenom6_FD_187293 | JGI IMG/M metagenome (GOLD analysis project Ga0209344, IMG submission 187293) | Oil polluted marine microbial communities from Coal Oil Point, Santa Barbara, California, USA - Santa Barbara Oil Seep Sample 6 (SPAdes)... | ecosystem: Environmental > Aquatic > Marine... | reverse complement strand
TCACAGCGTCCTTTGGAGTTCTTACATTTCCACGAGTGGCATTTTGAACACCTGCAATAATTTTCATCATTGTCGATTTTCCTGCACCATTCTTACCCATTAAGGCAATTTTATCATCTGCATTAATTGTAAAAGACACGTCACTAAAAAGCGTGTGACCACTAAATTCTACTGCCAAATTATCTACTGAAATCATCTAAAATTATTTAAAGCTGCAAAACTACTAAAAGCATTAATACCAATTAAGTTTTTAAATGTTGTATTAAAAAAATAGCAATACGCTAATCTTTACATAAAATAGGGCTGATTTTTTTCTTCTTTACAAAATAAAAATACCATATAATTATAATTTTTTAACACTAAAAAGAAGAATAATCTAAAAAAAGCGCGATTAAACGAATATAATTGCAATAAAACTTGTTTTTAGCTTCTACCTAAGTTTTCCCCATACCTTCGTACACTTTAACCAAATCCCTATAAACTTGAAAGATAAACTGATTATCAATTTCACGCCAACTGGCATGATACCTACAAAAGACATGACGCCTCATGTACCTATTACAGCTTCAGAAATAATAGAAGATGTTCATAAAGCAAGTGAAATAGGCATTACTATGGTACATTTACATGCTAGAGATGCTATTACTGGTAACCCAACGTATGAAAAAGAAATCTATGCCGAAATTATTTCAGGCATCAGAAAATATGCACCAACATTGGTACTTTGCGTATCCTTAAGTGGTCGGGATTTTAGCGAACTCGAGCAACGATCAGATCCGTTACTTCTAGAAGATCATTTAAAACCAGATATGGGAAGCTTAACTTTGAGCTCTTTAAATTTTAATGCTACAGCAAGTGTTAATTCACCTCAAATGGTTCAAGATTTAGCGAGAGTAATGAAAGAACACGGTATTGTTCCTGAACTTGAAGTTTTTGATGCTGGCATGATTAATTACGCCAAATACTTAGAACGTAAAAATTTATTACAAGCACCTTATTATTTCAATTTACTATTTGGAAACATCGCTTGTGCTCAAGCAGATATTTTACACACTGGAGTCATGATTAACGATTTACCTAAAGACTCTTTTTGGAGTTTAGCAGGTATTGGAAACAGTCAACTTAAAATGAATTCATTAGCCATTGCTGTTGGTGGTGGAGTACGCGTTGGTATTGAAGATAACATTTGGTATGATACGGCTAGAACAAAATTAGCTACAAATAGCGACTTACTTGAGAGAATTCACATCATAGCAAAAGCGAATGAACGTGAAATCATGACTCCCGAAGAATTTAGAATTCAAATGAATTTAGAACTAGGTAATGGACGTTATGGACGCAACTATAAATAATAATTAAGATTATGACAACTAAAAAAAAATCTCCATATAGTCTTAAAGTCATTTCTGATGTCATCAAAAACGGATTATTTCTTCAAGGAGTAAGACATGCCTTTGCTAAAATTGGTATTGATATTATGCCATACTATTGGGTACAAGAAGAAGTAATTCCTACGGAAACTCCAAAACTAAGAACAGACCAGTCATTCACTTTTAAAGTTTTAGAAAAAAATGATTTAAATAGTGTAATTACTGAAGCTGATTCAATTACAGAACATAAAATCCATCAAAGTTTTATCAAAAAACAAGAATGTGTTGCACTAGTGCATGAAGATCAAATCGCAGCTTATATGTTTATTGAGTTGAATGATTTCGAAATTAAAAAGCGTAAATTCAGCTTAAATGCAAATGAAGCTTACTTATTAAACATGTTTACACTTAATAATTTTAGAGGTAAAAACTTAGCACCTTACCTTCGTCATGCTTGTTATCGTCATCTAGAAAAACAACATATAACTACCAAATATAGTGTAAGCAATTACTTTAATAAATCTGCAATTAAGTTTAAGAAAAAACTAAACTCTAAACCTCAAAAACTTTACGTAAACATTCAATTATTCAACTCTTTTGAGTGGAATCTGGTATTAAAGACGTATTCTTAAAAAAACCTTCATTTAAATTTCTTCTTCATTTGTTAAAAAAGTTGAAGTAAAATATATGCACGCACTATTTGGTAATCAAATATATAATCGTAAATTTGCAAACTCTTTTTGAGAGAGAAAAGTTTAACCGTCTGTCGTGTACAGGCAACTAATATGAATAAGTGTGGACACATTAAGCTACAAAACGATTTCAGCAAACAAAGCTACTGTTAATAAAGAGTGGGTTTTAGTTGATGCTGACAATCAAACGCTAGGTCGTTTAGCTTCTAAAGTAGCAATACTTTTAAGAGGTAAACACAAGCCTAACTTCACACCACATGTTGATTGCGGAGATAATGTAATTATTATCAATGCTGAAAAAATCAACTTATCAGGCAACAAGTGGAATGACAAAACGTACATTCGTCACACAGGTTACCCAGGTGGTCAAAGAAGTTTAACTGCGACTGAATTGTTTGGAAAAGATCCAGCAAGAATCGTGGAAAAATCAGTAAAAGGAATGCTCCCTAAAAACAAACTAGGTGCAGATTTATTCCGTAATTTAAATGTTGTTGTTGGTTCGGCTCATAAACATGAAGCTCAAAAACCAAAAACAATTGACTTAAACAAAGTTAACTAATGGAAGTAATTCACAAAATCGGTCGTAGAAAGACGGCTGTTGCTCGTGTGTACCTTGCTGAAGGAAAAGGCAAGATCACGGTAAACAAAAAAGACATGGCGGTTTATTTTCCTACTGCAACATTGCAGTACAAGGTAAACCAACCTTTAACCATGACTAACAACGATGGCAACTTTGATATTACAGTAAACGTTTATGGTGGTGGCATTACAGGCCAAGCCGAAGCGATTCGTTTAGCATTATCTCGTGCAATGTGTGAGATTGATGCAGAAAACAGACTAATATTAAAGCCAGAAGGATTATTAACAAGAGACCCAAGAATGGTTGAACGTAAAAAGTTCGGTCAGAAAAAAGCAAGGAAAAAATTCCAGTTCTCGAAACGTTAATCCTATTCTTTTTTATTATTCTGAGTTTTCTTCGGAATATAAAAAATTTCAAAAGCTGTTCTGGTTATTCATCAGAACAGCTTTAGATTACAACCGCTGAAATTTTCGGCAAACATTAAAAACCCTGAAACGAGTTCAGGTACAGTTTAGCATCTAAATGATAAAGGCGAGCACAAGCAACCACTTTATCATTGCTAATTTAACAGAACGTAAACAAATACAAAATGAAAGTAGAAGTAAAAGACTTACTTGACGCAGGTGTACACTTTGGTCACCTAACAAGAAAATGGGATCCAAACATGGCTCCTTACATTTATATGGAACGTAACGGGATCCATATCATCAACCTTTACAAAACACAAGCAAAAATTGAAGAAACTGCTGAAGCATTGCACAAGATTGCTGCTTCTGGGAAGAAAATCTTATTTGTTGCTACAAAAAAACAAGCTAAAGACATCGTTGCTGAAAAAGCAGGAAATGTAAACATGCCTTACATTACTGAAAGATGGCCTGGTGGAATGTTGACTAACTTCGTTACAATTAGAAAAGCTGTTAAGAAAATGGCTATGATTGATCGTATGAAGAAAGATGGCACATTCAACTCTCTATCTAAAAAAGAACGTTTACAAGTAGATCGTCAAAGAGCTAAATTAGAAAAGAATTTAGGTTCTATTTCTGATATGACACGTTTACCTGGAGCATTATTTGTTGTAGATATCAAACGTGAGCACATTGCTATAAAAGAAGCACAAAAATTAAAAATTCCAATCTTCGCAATGGTAGATACTAACTCTGATCCACGTGAAGTAGATTACTTAATTCCAGCTAATGATGATGCTTCTAAGTCTATCAACTGTATTATGTCAGCAGTTGCATCAGCAGTTGCAGATGGTTTAGCAGAAAGAAAATCAGACAAAGCTGAAAAAGATGCTAAAAGTGAAAAATCACCAGCAGCAAAAAAAGAAGTGAAAGCTGAGAAAAAAGCTGAAGTTGTTGCACCTGTTGCATCTAACGAAGAAGAATAAATTAACAATTACACAATATAAATAAGTCGTTTAATTGTTTTCTTTACGAGAAATGATAATTAAACGACTTTTTTAAATTTTATAACACAATGGAAAATACTGTAAAAATTACAGCCGCAGAAGTAAATAAATTAAGACAAGCTACTGGAGCTGGTATGATGGATTGTAAAAAAGCCTTAGTTGAAGCTGGAGGAGATTTTGACAAAGCCATTGAAGTACTACGTAAAAAAGGACAAAAAGTAGCAGAAAAAAGAGCTGACAGAGATTCTTCTGAAGGTGCTGCTATTGCAAAAATCAATGCAGACAACACTTCTGGTGTTGCAATTGTATTAGGATGTGAAACTGATTTCGTTGGAAAAAATGAAAACTTCGTAGCCTTAGCTAACCAGTTAGCAGATATTGCATTAAACCACAATACTAAAGAAGAATTTTTAGCTGCTGATTTTGGCGGAATGACTGTCGCTGAAAAGTTAATAGAACAAACTGGAGTTATTGGTGAAAAATTAGACATCACTGCTTTTGAAAAATTAGACGCAGCTTATGTAGGACAATATGTTCACATTAATAAAATTGCTGCTTTAGTTGGTTTATCTGCAAAAGTTGATAACGCTGAAACATTAGTAAAAGATGTTGCTATGCAAGTTGCTTCTATGGGAGCTTCAACATTATCTTACAAAGATTTTGATCCAGCTTTCGTTGCTTCTGAAACTGAAGCTAGAATTGCAGTTATCGAAAAAGATAATATTGAATTAGGACGTTTAGGAAAAACCTTAAAGAATGTACCAAGTTACATTTCTATGGCTCAATTAACTCCTGAAGTTATTGCTGAAGCTGAAGAAGCTGCAAAAGCAGAATTAAAAGCTGAAGGTAAACCAGAACAAATCTGGGACAGAATTTTACCTGGTAAAATGGAACGTTTCATTTCAGACAATACAACTTTAGATCAAGAACAATGTTTATTAGATCAAAAGTTTATCAAAGACGAAAAGAAAACTGTTGCTCAGTATGTTGAATCTTATGGTGACGTTACTGTTACTGGTTTTAAACGTGCTACAGTAGGATAATCTGTTTCATTCTTTATATAAAATTAAACCTCTCATTTATTGAGAGGTTTTTTTATATCCAAATTCTACTTTTCTAAATTACAATAATGATTATATTTGCTAAACTTTCAACCTAATTATGTAGTGGGTCATAACTATTAATTTGATATGAATTAGTTTTAACATGATAAATTACATTTAATCTAAAGCACAATAGACACGAACAAATGAAATATAAAAGAATTCTACTTAAACTATCTGGTGAAGCGCTAATGGGCTCTCGACAATATGGAATTGATCCTGAACGATTGTCAGAATACGCCAAAGACATCAAAGAAATTACAGATTTAGGTGTAGAAGTTGCTATTGTTATTGGAGGTGGTAATATATTTAGAGGTGTCGCTGGTGCAATGGCAGGTATGGATCGTGTTCAAGGTGATCATATGGGAATGTTAGCAACCGTTATTAATGGACTCGCATTACAAAATGCATTAGAAGATGCTGGTGTAAAAACACGTTTACAAACGGCTATTAAAATAAATGAGGTTGCTGAACCGTTTATTAGACGTAAAGCCATGAGCCACCTTAGAAAAGGACGTGTCGTAATTTTTGGTGGAGGAACAGGTAATCCATATTTCACAACAGATTCTGCAGCAGTTTTAAGAGCAATTGAAATTGAAGCTGATGTAATTTTAAAAGGAACTCGTGTTGATGGTATTTATACTGCAGATCCTGAAAAAGATTTAAATGCAGTTAAGTTTGATCACATTACATTTGATGATGTGTTAAGAAAAGGGCTTAAAGTAATGGATACTACAGCTTTCACTTTAAGTCAAGAAAACAAACTACCAATCATTGTGTTTGATATGAATAAAAAAGGAAATTTAATGAGAGTTGTTTCCGGAGAAAATATAGGTACCAAAGTTAATTTATAATATTTGGCTTATTTTTTGGTAAGCTTTTACAAATTAAAGTTTTTTTAAAATGAACGAAGACATAAAATTTATATTAGATACAGCTAAAGAAGCTATGGATGGTGCAATTAAGCACTTAGAAAAACAATTTTCAAACATTAGAGCAGGAAAAGCAAGTCCTGCAATGCTTGGTAGTGTTATGGTTGACTATTATGGTTCACAAACACCTTTATCTCAAGTGGCAAATGTAAACACTCCTGATGGTAGGACAATTACTGTTCAACCTTGGGAAAAAAGTATGCTTCAAGAAATTGAACGCGGCATCATGATTGCCAACTTAGGCTTTAATCCAATGAATAATGGTGAAACTATAATTATTAATGTTCCACCTTTAACAGAAGAACGTAGACGAGATTTATCAAAACAAGCTAAATCTGAAGCTGAAGACGCAAAAATTGGTGTAAGAAATGCTCGTAAAGAAGCTAATACTGATATCAAAAACCTTGATGATGCTTCTGAAGATCAACAAAAAAATGCTGAAATTGACGTACAACAAATGACAGACAGATACGTTAAAAAGATAGATGATGTTTTTGAGGTCAAAGAAAAAGAAATTATGACTGTATAATTCTTAAAAAAACGACTTACTGATATGTCGCTTTTTTATTCTATAAATTTTAATCCATTATTAACTCTCAATGCATAAGTGTTTATTTTTATTACTAATAACACTGTATTCTTATGCATTACACTCTCAGGAACCTGCGACTCAAAAAGATTCGTCAGTAGTTGAAAACGATACTATTAACAAAACGGACTATCTCAAACAATTAGGGAACGGATACTTCCCAACTCGATTTTTAAACGTAGACCTTCGATATCTGATTAAATTTAATCAATACGAAGGTTTAAGAACTGGATTAGGAGGCGTAACTAACGATGAGTTTTCAAAAAAATACCGCATCAATAGCTATGTCGTCTATGGGTTTAGAGATGATCGCTTCAAGTATAAGATTGGTGGAGGTTTTAGGGTTAATGAAGCTACTGATACATGGATTAACCTATCTTATGTTGACGACTTACAAGAGACAGGAAGTTCTACTTTTTTAACTGACAAACGCTTTTTTCAGTTTTTTGAACCTCGTTTATTGAATATCAATCTATTCCATAAACACATCACAAAAGCCATAAATATTGAACACCAAATATCAAATCATTTACTAACCGAAACTGAATTTGCCATCAGTAAAATAAACCCAACCTATAACTACAACTTTATTGTTAACGATAAAAGTTTTAAAAACTTTGATATTACTACAGCCAAAATCAGTTTGCAATGGAGTCCGTTTAGCAATTTTGAAACCATAAAAGAAAAAGAGGTCGAAACTAAAAATGGCTTCCCTAAGTTCACGCTTCAATTAACTCAAAGCTTTAAAAATATTATAAAAGGTGATTTTAATTTTTCTAAGATCGACTTTAGAACGCAACATAAAATAACTTACAATGATGATGTGTTTTCAGAATTAGTATTAAGTAGCGGACTTGCAATTGGACACACTCCTTTAACTCACATGTATCATGCTTATCCAAATAATATTACTAAAGAAACTGTTATGCAACGGTTCTCTGTAGCTGGTGTTAATAGCTTTGAGACCATGTATTTTAATGAATTTTTCTCAGATAGATTTGCCACGCTTCAAATAAAACATTTTATAAAGCCTTTTAAAATTAGTGAGCGTTACAGACCTCAGTTGGTATTGATTTCGAGGTTTGCATTAGGAAACATGAGTAACATTGAGCGACACGAAAACCTCACATTTGGAACTCTTGAAAAAGGCTTTTCTGAAGCTGGTTTAGAGCTCAATAAGTTACTATTCGGTTTTGGCTTGAGTTTCGCATATCGCTATGGTGGATATCATTTACCAAAATTAGAAGATAATATTGCCTTAAAATTCACATTCAACGTAAGCTTATAAATACTATAAATTAGCGTTAATTTATAGAGCTTATCCTTTGGTTTTTTCTACCTTTGTCGCTCCTTTTTAATAGGTAGATGTTTAAATTATTTTCAACAGGTTTTTGGGAGGTTATTGCGCGATTAATATTACGTAACAAAATCGGCATTCTTATTAGTATCGTATTGGCAACTATTTTCTTTAGTTACCAATGGAAAAACATGCGTTTCACCTACACAGAAGCTAATTTACTACCTGATGACCATGAAGTCAATATTACTTATAATGAGTTTTTAAACATCTTTGGCGAAGAAGGAAATCTCATTATTCTTGGTGTTAAAGATTCTACTTTATTTTCAGTTGAAAAATTAAATGCTTGGAATCAACTATCGGAAGGCTTTAAATCTTACGACGAAGTTGAGACAGTCGTTTCAATTAAAGACCTTCAAAAATTAGTTAAAAACACAAAAGCCGAAAAATTTGATCTTGAACCTTTTATCAAGGATTCAATCAGTTCCATTGAACAAATAGATACTCTACAAGATGAACTCTTTAGACAATATCCTTTTTACGACAATTTTTTGTTCAACAAAGACACTAAAACAATTCGTACAGCAATATATCTTAAAAAAGATATTGTAAATACTTCTGCTCGAAAAGACTTTGTCTTGCTTGAACTTCAAAAAAGAATAGATGATTTTGAAGCAAACACTAATCTAGATGTTAGAGTTTCTGGCATGCCATATATAAGAACTTTAAACGCTCAAAACATTGTTGATGAAATTGGTCTTTTTATTGGTTTAGCACTTGGTGTTACATCATTGATCTTCTTCTTATTTTTTAGATCATTTAGGGCTACTTTCATTTCGCTTATTGTTGTTTGTATTGGCGTAATGTGGACTTTTGGCATATTAGGATTACTCAACTATGAAATTACAGTTTTAACAGCTTTAATTCCTCCTCTTATTATTGTAATTGGAATTCCGAATTGCATCTTCTTAATCAACAAATACCAACATGAAGTTAAACTTCATGGTAATAAAGTAAGATCGCTTCAACGTGTTATCACTAAAATTGGTAATGCAACGCTAATGACCAATGTAACTACAGCCTCTGGTTTTGCTACATTTATTTTAACTGAAAGCACACTACTTAAAGAATTTGGTATTGTGGCTTCTTTAAGCATATTGGCTATTTTCATGTTATGCTTACTTGTCATACCAATCATATATACGTTTTTACCATACCCACAAGAAAGACACTTAGAGCACTTAAACAAACGCTGGATTGGTGGTTTTGTAGATTGGATTGAACGTATGGTTAAGTATAAAAAAATCACCATTTATCTTACAGCATTAATTCTTTTAGTTGTTAGCATTATTGGTATTTATCAAATAAAAATTTCTGGAAGTTTAATTGAAGACATGCCAAAAGACACAGAGTTTTTTATAGATATTAAGTTTTTTGAAAGTGAATTTAATGGGATTATGCCATTAGAAATAATGATTAACACCAAACGCAAAAAAGGTGTCATGAAGTTAAGTACGCTTAAGCGTATGAATGAATTAGAAGAACTTATTATTGAAACACCAGAATTATCAAAACCAATTTCTGTAGTAAGTTTAGTAAAATACAGCAAACAAGCTTACTACAATGGTAATCCGAGATACTATCAATTACCAACAAGTCAAGAGAACAGTTTTATTTTGTCTTATGCTAAAAACTCATCTTCAAATGTAGACATGCTTAAGAATTTTGTTGACAGTACTGGACAATACGCACGTATTACAACGTTCATGAAGGATATTGGTACTGACAAAATGGAACGTATTGAAGAGAATCTTCAAAAAAAAATTGATAAAGTATTTCCGAAAGATCGATTTGAAGTCATAATAACAGGTAAAGCCTTAGTCTTTCAAAAAGGAACAAAATATTTGGTACGAAATTTAGTAATTTCTTTAAGCCTCGCCATTTTTCTTATTTCACTATTTATGGCATACATGTTTAGGTCGTTTAGAATGATTATTGTGTCACTTGTTCCTAACTTATTACCATTACTTATTACAGCTGGATTAATGGGATTCTTAAATGTACCTATAAAACCATCAACCATACTTGTATTTAGTATTGCCTTCGGCATTTCTGTAGATGACACCATTCACTTTTTAGCTAAATACAGACAAGAATTACAGGCTAACCATTGGAAGATTCGTAAATCAGTTTATGCTGCTTTACGAGAAACAGGTGTAAGTATGTTTTACACATCTATCGTTTTATTCTTTGGTTTTTCGGTATTCACAATTTCAAGTTTTGGAGGTACAGTTGCATTAGGAGCTTTAGTTTCTGCAACATTATTATTCGCTATGCTTTCTAATTTATTATTATTACCATCACTATTATTATCTCTAGAAAGAAATATTGCTAACAAGGAAGTATTAAAAAAGCCAGCAATAAATATTATACCAGAAGATTCCGAAGGTGATGAAGACTCAAAAGAAGATACCATTTCATAAACATTTATATTTGCAAAAAAATTAATAAAAATGACATATTCAGTTTCACAATTATTAACACAAGATATTACCTTGCAACCTATTGAAATTAAAGGATGGATAAGAACGTTTAGAGCTAATCGCTTTATCGCTTTAAATGATGGTTCTACAATTAATAATATACAGTGCGTAGTTGATTTTGAAAACACTGATGAAGCAACTTTAAAACGAATCACTACAGGTGCTGCTGTTCATATAAAAGGAAATCTAGTAGAAAGCCAAGGAAAAGGTCAAAAGGTTGAAATACAAGTCACTTCAATTGATATCTTAGGAGATTCAGATCCAGATGACTACCCAATTCAACCTAAAAAACATTCTTTTGAATTTTTACGTGAAAACGCTCATTTACGCACCAGAACTAGTACATTTAGTGCTGTGATGCGTTTGCGTTCATCTTTATCATTTGCAATTCACAAGTATTTTAATGAGAATGGTTTTTACTATATGCACACACCAATTGTTACAGGAAGTGATGCCGAAGGTGCTGGTGAAATGTTTAGAGTTAGCGCATTAGATGCTAAAAATCCTCCATTAACTGATAATGGTGATGTTGATTATAAAAAAGATTTTTTCGGCAAAGAGACAAACCTTACTGTTTCTGGTCAGTTAGAAGCTGAAACCTACGCCATGTCTCTAGGAAAAGTCTATACCTTCGGACCAACATTTAGAGCCGAAAACTCAAATACCTCTCGCCATTTAGCAGAATTTTGGATGATAGAACCTGAAGTTGCATTTATGGACTTAGCAGGAAACATGGACTTAGCTGAAGATTTTATGAAATCTGTATTACGCTATGTTTTAGAACACAATCGTGAAGACTTAGAATTTTTGGAACAACGTTTACTTGATGAGGAGAAAACTAAACCTCAAGCAGAACGTTCGGAAATGAGCTTAATTGACAAAATTAAATTTGTAGTTGATAACAACTTTAAACGCGTTAGTTATACTGAAGCTATTGATATTTTAAAGAATAGTAAGCCAAACAAGAAAAAGAAATTCAATTATATCATTGAAGAATGGGGAGCTGATTTACAAAGTGAGCACGAACGTTTCTTAGTTGAAAAACATTTCAAATGTCCTGTGATTTTATTTGATTATCCTGCAAACATCAAAGCCTTTTACATGCGTTTAAACGAAGATGGAAAAACAGTTCGCGCCATGGATATTCTGTTTCCTGGCATTGGTGAAATGGTTGGTGGTTCTCAACGTGAAGAGCGTTTAGACGTCCTTAAAGAAAAAATGAAAGCACTTGATATAGACGAAGAAGAATTGTGGTGGTATTTAGACTTACGTAAATATGGTACTGCTGTGCATTCAGGCTTTGGACTCGGTTTTGAGCGTTTAGTAATGTTTGCGACAGGAATAGGAAATATTAGAGATGTCATTCCTTATCCTAGAACTCCTCAAAATGCCGAATTTTAAATTTTAATTGGCATGAAAATTGACTAAAACAATCTATGTTTATACACTAAATATAGATTGTTTTTTTTTAACTTTACTACAACACCAAATTCAATACATGCTTAAACAATATCTACAGTTTAAATTATCGCAGAAGTTGTCTCCACAACAGATTCAACTCATGAAGTTGATTCAGTTGCCTACACAAGCGTTTGAACAACGCTTGAAGCAAGAACTAGAAGAAAATCCAGCTTTAGAAAGTGGAAAGGAGACAAAGGATGAATTTGAAGAAAGCATGGATGAATTTGACAACTCTAAGGATGAAATCAATGACAATGAAACCATCGAAGCAGAAGACATTAATGTAGATGATTATTTAAGCGATGATGAAATCCCAGATTATCGTACTCAAGCCAATAATTACAGTGCTGATGACGATGAAAAAAGCGTCCCTTATGCCGCTGGAACATCATTTACACAACATTTAACAAACCAACTAAATACGTTTAGACTTAGTGATGATGAGTATAATATTGCTGAATTTTTAGTAGGCAGTGTTGATGAAAGCGGTTACATACGTCGTTCAATAAGTGATATCGTTGATGATCTAGCATTTACACAAGGGGTTTATACAGATGAAAAATCAGTAGAAAAAATCTTTCAAATTGTACATCAGTTAGATCCTGCTGGTGTAGGAGCTCGTAACTTACAAGAATGCTTAAGTATTCAATTGCATAGAAAGGAAAAGCATCCAGATGTTGAATTGGCTTGTGATATTATAGATAAAGCCTTTGATCAGTTCACAAAAAAACATTACAAAAAGCTACTTCAAAAGTTTGATATTACTGAAGCACAACTTAAAGATGCTATCGAAGAAATTGAGCGACTTAATCCAAAACCAGGTGGTTCCTATGCTGGAAACAACAAGATGGTAGAACATATTGTACCAGATTTTGCAATTAAGATTGTTGATGGAGAATTAGATTTGACACTTAATGGTAGAAATGCTCCAGAACTTCATGTATCTAGAGAGTATAGCAATATGATGAAAGGTTATAAAGAATCTAAAGATAAAAGCAAATCGCAAAAGGATGCAGTGCTTTTTATCAAACAAAAATTAGATGGAGCCAAATGGTTTATTGAAGCTATTAAACAGCGTCAACAAACCTTATTTGTAACGATGAATTCTATTATGAATTACCAAAAAGAATACTTTCTATCTGGTGATGAACGTAATCTAAAACCAATGATTCTGAAAGATATTGCTGATGAAATTGATATGGATGTTTCAACAGTATCTCGTGTAGCAAATAGCAAATATGTCGACACACCTTATGGCACAAAATTAATTAAAGAGTTCTTCTCTGAATCAATGACTAACGATCAAGGCGAAGAAGTTTCTACTCGTGAAATCAAAAAGATTTTAGAAACTGTTATAGAAGAAGAAAATAAGCGCAAACCACTTACTGACGAAAAGCTTGCTTCAATTCTTAAAGAGAAAGGTTATCCAATAGCACGTCGTACAGTTGCTAAATATCGTGAACAATTAGATGTTCCTGTAGCTAGATTGAGGAAAAAAATATGATAAATCAGCTTCTAAAAAGCATATCGTTTATTTTTCATCCATTGCTCATGCCTCTGTTGGGAGTCATTTTCTATTTTTCAAAAACACCTCGTTTTATTCCTGATCCCGTTTTAAAAGCAAAACTGTTTTCTGTCACTATATTAACAGTGATTCTTCCAATGTTACTGTATTACCTTTTAAAGACCCTAAGGAAGGTAGATTCGATACATCTTGAAACAACACATGAACGCAAACTTCCATTATTACTAAATTGTATTATAATTATTTTGGTATTAATAAGAGTATTGCCTCAAAATGAAATCCCAGAATTATATTTCTTCTTTATTGGCATATTAATCTCTACTATTACTTGTTTAACCTTAGCTATAGTTAAGTTTAAAGCTAGTATACATATGATTGGAGCAGCTGGATTTTTCATGTTTGCAGTTGCTTTAGCCATACATTTTAAAATTAACACTAACGGAACCCTTGCTCTAATGTGTATTATTTTAGGCTCCATCGCAACGTCGAGATTACACCTAAAAGCACATACACCTATTGAATTAATTATTGGTTTTTTTGTGGGCTTAATGCCTCAATTGATCTTGCTTAATTATTGGATATAAAGTTTTACAGGATATAAAGCATCAATCCTATTCGAATTGAATTCATATCGATAGACTTACCATCAGCTAATGCCTCATTATTAAATATTTCATTAAGTCCATAATACAAGTGAAAACTAATGGTTGAATATCCTGCACTGAAAGTCAGCCCATATTGAAAGGCATTAAAATCATCTATATTAGACAATTTAATATCACCTTCACTACTGTTAAATTTAGAAGAGTTATACAATAAATACCCAAATTTTACACCTGTATATATACGCCAAAAATCATATTCAGTAGGCGAAGATGTTCGCCACCTAAACTCTATTGGAAATTCAACTAAATACGTTGTAAACTTGTTTTTACTATAATCTGTTTCGTTGTCATTTAATACAGTATATTGAAAACTATTATCACCTTCAGAAATTTGTAATGTTTGATTATAGGAATTAGCAGAAAGCCCAAGTCCAACACCTATTGCTAAATTTCTTTTTTTATTTATTGGCATGTCTCTAATAAATCCAAAATGATAACCACTAGAAAAACCACTTTGAGAAACACCATTTGGCTTATTTCCCAATAAGTTATAAGTAACAGACAAATAAAATTGATCCTCTCTATATTTGTTATCTACTACTGCTGTTGTATCTACAGGTACTTCTTTTAGATTTTGTCCATTAGACACATAGCAACCCAAGATTATAAAAAGCAAATAAGAAACCGTAACTTTCATGGTACAAATATAAAGTAATAAGCACTAAATTATTAGAGCGATTATATAAAAAAAGCATCCTAGAATCTAGGATGCTTTTTATTTATTTAATGTAAACTTATTTAATCTAGGTTAGATTTAGCATCACCAGTTGCTGTAGTGTAATTAATTCTAAATGCACTAGCTTTTCTAAGCTCTTGCTTTATATCTCCTACAATACCCATATTAGCTTCTTTATCAACTTTTAATGATACCGTTAGCTTTGGTATTAATTCTTCTCGTAACGCAGCTCTTTCAGCATTAATAAATGCTTGAATTTCACTAATCTCAGCAAGTTTGTCATTCAATTGTAAACGAGCTTCAGTACCAAATTTTTCATATCCTTTAGCTGGTTTACCAGCATAGATATAACTAATTGGATATTTTTTATCAAGTTTTTCAACTTGATCTGCCTGAGGTAATCTGTTTTCAATTAATAAATTATCTTCTCTCATTACAGTTACTACCATAAAGAAAAACAATAACATAAATACAATATCTGGTAAAGATGCCGTATTTACTGCAGGCAAACTATTATCTTTTTTACTTTTAAATTTAGACATGTTTTATGTTTTAATTTATTCTACTTCAGAAAGTTTTTGAGGTATCTCAATTTTGATTTGCTCAATTACTTCTTTAAGTTTTGCTCTGTTTCCAGAAAACTTAACATCATCATAAGCCTTTTCCATCGCTATAAAATCCATATCCGGAAAGCCTTTCTTTGAGCCAATTTCTAAAGCTCTTCTATTACGAAGTTCATTATATGCAGCTACCAATTCATTTTGAACAGTAATATAAGCCGCATAAGACGTCTGTCTATCGTTTTTTAATGAAATAATTGCTTTATCTGGATTATCAGATGATTTAGGGTCTTTAGCACCTCTACAGTAAGTACATGTTCCGTCTCCTCCATTGTCGAGAAACTTAACTGCTGCTTGTCTTAAGTCGTCAATCTCCATTAACTCATCTTCAACTAAAAGCTGATCTTTACCGTTTAATAGTACGGTAAAAATGTTCTTCTCCTTGATAACTACATCCTGATCATTTTCTTCTATTGGTGGTAACTTACGCGTAATACCTGAATCTTTAGGTATTGTTGTTGTTACTAGGAAGAATATGAGTAATAAGAATGCAATATCAGCCATAGATCCTGCATTTACTTCTGGTGCTGATCGTTTTGCCATAATTAGTTTTGTATTTTTATTTACTTAACATCTTTTTAACTCCGAAAAACAACATCAAACCTGCTGCTAAGAAAATTAAAAGGTAAAATGCCTTAATAGCACCTTCAATCATTTGTGATTGTGCTACTGTAAGAGTAGTTCCGTCATTTAGTATTCTTTCTTCTCCTGAAGACATTACATATCCTAGAATTAGGATTACAGCAAATACGCCTACAGAAATCAGAGATTTTTTCAACTTGTCTGGGTTACTGACTAAGTTTACTAAACTGAATACTACAGCTGATACAGTTGCTATAGCAAGCACAACAAGCGCAAGCGTAATGAATCCAGATAATATACCTTGATTAGCTACATCAGCTTCAATTGCTTCATCTCCAAGCATAATAATTCTCACTAGGAAAAATACTGCAATCAGACCAATTACTAAAGCACCAATTTTGATTATTTTTTGAATATTCATAATTATTTATGATTTAATAATTTGGTTATTACTTTTTGTGTCTTACCAATAAATCCATAAGAGTTATTGAAGCATCTTCCATATCGTTAACGATACTATCAATTTTGGCAATTATATAATTATAAAAGATTTGTAGAATAATAGCTACGATAAGACCAAATACAGTTGTTAATAAGGCAATTTTAATACCTCCTGCAACCAATGAAGGGTTCATATCACCTGCTGCTTCAATTTTATCAAAAGCATCAATCATACCAAGTACAGTTCCCATGAAACCTAACATTGGAGCTAATGCAATAAATAATGAAATCCAAGACACATTCTTTTCTAATTGACCCATTTGAACACCACCATAAGCAACAACAGCTTTTTCAGCAGCATCGATATCTTCATCGGCTCTATCTAAACCTTGATAAAAGATAGATGCAACAGGCCCTTTAGTGTTTCTGCATACTTCTTTAGCAGCTTCAACTCCACCTGACTGAAGAGCATCTTCAACATTTTGAGTTAATTTCTTTGTGTTTGTAGTCGCAAGATTTAAATAAATAATTCTTTCAATAGCAATTGCTAATCCTAAAATCAAACACAACAATACAATACCCATAAAGAATGGTCCACCTTCAATGAAACGTTCTTTTACTATTTGTGTGAAAGATAGTTCTTCAGTTGCGACATCTGCTTCTTGAAGTGTGGTTGCAACTGTAGTTGCGGCATTTACTGTAGTAGCATTTACAGTAGCGAAAGCCATTAATCCTGCTATGGCTAAGATAGAAAATAGTCTTTTCATCGTTCTAATTCTTAATTTTATTAGTTTAAGGGTTAAAGATATAAAAAAATTGTAATTAAAAAATAAAATTCACATCAGAGTACAAAGGTTTAACGTTCTTCTCCTCCTTGGTTAATTCAACTTTTGCACTAAAGTAAATAAAAATATTTTGCATTTCTTATTTCAAGATAAATAATGCGAAACTATTTTAATAAAGTAGATTTATTACTGACAATTACTTTTCTTTCTAGTTTTCATTTTAATTATACATTAAAAATGTAACTTTGAAATAACCCAAACTCATAAAATAATGATAGATAATTTCATATCAAACCTGCAAGATGGTATCTACCACATACTTCATATTGGTGCCTATGATCATATTCTTTTTTTGATTGTCTTAACACTTCCTTATATCTTCAAGGATTGGAAACGCATTTTAGTATTGACAAGTATTTTTACAGCTGGACACTGTTTGTCTTTAAGTTTAGTAACCTATAATATAATTAGCATCAATATTAAAGTCATATCACTACTTATTCCTCTTACAATTTTAATCACTGCTTTATTCAATATTTTCACAGCTGGAAACAAGACACATCATACTAAAATAGGTTTGCTCTTTTTTATTGCACTTTTTTTTGGATTGATTCACGGACTTGGTTTTGCTAACGACCTCAATACATTAACTTCTGCATCTGAAAATAAATTTTTAGCCATTATAGAAATCGCTCTTGGTATTCAAATAGGCCAACTAGTAATTTCATTTATTGTTATCTTTTTAAGTTTCCTTTGCCAAACGATATTTAGATTTTCTAAACGAGATTGGATTATGGTTATTTCTTCTATTGTATTAGGATGTGTATTACCAATGCTTATTAATAGTGGTATCTTCTCTTAAAAAATTAAGAAAGTGATTTCGATTTTGGTAAAACTTTAACGTAAACACCAAAATTTAATGTCGCTATCTTTTTTTATAATCACTACTTTTGAAAAGTGTTCATATAAGTGTCACATTGATCTTGTGATTAAAATATGAACCAATTATATTCGTTATATAGATTTTAAAGAAATAAAATGTCTAAAGAAAAACAGCTTCGATACGATAAAGCCTATTTAAGGATCGCCAAAGAATGGGGCAAACTCTCACATTGCAAACGCAAACAAGTAGGCGCTTTAATTGTAAAGGATAGAATGATTATTTCTGATGGTTATAATGGTACACCAACCGGATTTGAAAACTATTGCGAAAATGATGAAGGCTATACTAAATGGTACGTTCTGCATGCTGAAGCAAATGCCATACTTAAAGTAGCCGCTTCTACACAATCATGCAAAGGAGCTACATTATACATTACACTTTCACCTTGTAAAGAGTGTAGCAAGTTGATTCATCAAGCTGGCATCATTCGTGTTGTATATCATCAAGGATATAAAGATGACTCTGGACTTCAATTTCTTGAAAAAGCTGGAATAGCCTTAGAGCTTATCGAAGATTTAAAAGCATAAATGAACTTTCAAAAAAAATACATACCATTATTATTAGGAATTGCCATTGCTGCAGGTGTATTTATTGGAGGGAAACTAAATTTTTCAGATACTTCAGATCGTTTATTTACTTCAAATAGTAAAAAAGATAAACTAAACAGACTGATTGACTATATCGATTACGAATATGTAGACCAAGTCAATACAGATAGCATTGTCGATGTTACTGTCAATGGCATTTTAAACAATCTTGATCCACATTCTATATACATACCTAAAAGCGAAATGCAACGCAATACTGATAATATGAAAGGGGATTTTGTTGGTATTGGAGTTAGCTTTTACACTTATAAAGACACTGTGACTGTGATTAGACCAATTGAAGGTGGTCCAAGTGAAAAAGCTGGCATCAAAGGTGGTGACCGAATTATTATGGCTAATGGTGATTCCATTTTTGGTAAAGAATGGACCAATGACGCTATTATTAAAAAATTAAAAGGCGAAAAAAACAGTAAAATTACGCTAAAAGTGTATCGTCCAGGAGAAGAAGACCTTTTAACCTTTAAAGTTAAATATTCCGATATTCCAATTAAAAGCGTTGACGCTTCTTATATGTTAACTGAAAATTTAGGTTACATCAAAATTAATCGCTTTGCAGAATCTACATATAAAGAATTTAAAAAAGCGCTAAACAAACTTCAAGATCAAGGTGCTACAAAATTAGCATTAGATCTTCGTGACAATCCTGGTGGTTTTCTTGGCATTGCTGAACAAATTGTGGATGAATTTTTAGAGGATGACAAACTTATTCTATTCACTAAAAACAAAGCAGGAAAAATTGAAAAAAGCTTTGCCACAGGTCGTGGAGATTTTGAAGAAGGAGATATTTACATTCTAATTAATGAAAGTTCAGCTTCAGCAAGTGAAATTGTAGCAGGTGCTTTACAAGACAACGATAAAGGCACTATAATTGGAAGACGAAGTTATGGTAAAGGTTTAGTGCAACGCGAAATGTCTCTTGGTGATGGCAGTGCTGTTAGACTAACTGTTTCTAGATATTACACTCCTACTGGTCGCTCGATTCAAAGGCCTTATGACAATGGCAAAAACAATGATTATCATAATGATTATTACAAACGTCTTAGTAATGGTGAATTTGAAAATTCTGAAAACATACAAATTTCTGATTCTTTAAAATTCACAACTCCAAATGGCAAAATTGTTTATGGAGGTGGAGGCATTATTCCAGATGTCTTTGTTCCGTTAGATATTAGCGTGCAAAATGAAACCCTTAACTACATTAAACGCCGAGGATATGTTAGTAATTTTGTGTTTGAAGAGTTAGATAAAGACAGAGCCTTTTATGACTCTTTTAGTGCTTCAGAGTTTATTGAAAATTTTAGTGTTGATGATACTATGGTAGAAAAATTTCAAGACTTTTTGAATTTAAAAGAAAGAACTGATATTTCATTTGTTAATTATCACAATCAAATGAAGTTACTCATAAAAGCAGAATTAGCTAGCCAATTATATAACAGTAATGCTTCAGAACAAATCATTAATAAAACTGACAGTATGATTGAAGAAGTGATTGTATTGAGTAAAGCTGATGAAACTCTAAATGAATAACTAATCAGTAATTATACTTTATCATGAACTTTGGTGTGTTTACCACCATTCCAAAGTGTTAAAATATCTGTAGCTACTTGCGCTCCACTTCCTGAAGCTATGGCAAATTGACTTCGCCATCCAGCCATTGTACCAGCAACATATAAGTTATCATCCACCAAATGATTATCGTTCTTTAACCAAATTCGTTCTTTTTCAACTACTGCTCTAGGATGCGGTTCTAGATAATCTTCAAGACCTTCAATAGTAACCAAATTAGTATAACCTACAGCCACAACGACCAATTTTGATTCGTATGACTTTTTATTGGTAGTGACGATAAACCCTTCCGAAGATTTCACAATCGATTTTACTTTTTCATTTTCAATCTGTTCGACATGAGGATACAATTCAGACATTTGCGCCTTTCCCGCTTCCAAAATAGTAGTTCCTTTAGTTCCTGGAGCTAATCCTAAAACATTATTAAATAAAGCCGTTTGCAAGTGAGAAGTTCTTTGATGCATCACAATCCCAATTCGTTTGTCTTCTGCGAATGGTTTTGACTTTGCAGACCCTAACACTAATGCACAAGACATACCTGCTGCTCCACCTCCTATAATGAACACATCAAACATTAGTTATTGTTTTTTAATTTTTGATCTACTTTTTTTGACAACCTTAAAATCTGTAACAAAACAATAGCGCAAAGTGAAGCGAAAATTGTAATAAATGCAACAGCACTTTGACCTTCAAAAGGTGCATCTAAACTAATTTGAGTGATATTATATCCAATTAACACAATGGAAATAATTGTAACAATAATCGTAAATAGTTTCATCTGTTAATAATTTATTTTTTATTGGTCAGATGTAATTCGCCAATAAACATTTCGGTTGATATTAAAAATTGCTATGACTCATTTCATAAGCTAAATTTATGCAAGCTCAAAAAGGGCTTTAATATTGTGAGCAAAGAGTTTTACTGCTATGGCTAATAATATCACTCCAAATACTTTTCTGATAATATTTATACCATTTTTACCCAAAATATGCTCAAGTTTCGCAGACGTTTTAAGCACAATAAATATAACAATAACATTACATATAACGGCAATAATTATGTTTTCAATAGCAAATTCTGCTCTTAATGACAGTAAGGTTGTTAAACTTCCAGGTCCAGCAATAAGCGGAAATGCTAATGGAAATACAGTTGCTGTCATTGCACCTGAACCATCATCTTTATATAATGTAATTCCTAAAATCATTTCTAGAGCAATAAAAAAGAGTATGAAAGCTCCTGCAACAGCAAAACTATTAACATCTATACCTATCAATCCTAACAAACTTTTTCCCAGAAATAAGAAAACAATCATAATTACACCAGCAATCAATGAGGCTTTCTCACTTTGTATATGCCCAACTTTCTTACGCAAGTCGATAATAATTGGAATATTTCCAATAATATCAATAACCGCAAACAAGACCATAAATGCAGTAAATATTTCTTTAAAATTCAATTGAATATCCATGACTCTCAAATTTTCGGCAAAAGTAAGCCTTTAAGAAAGATTTATAACGTTAAATAATCGTAAAGTTTGACTATTTTTGTCATCACTATCATTAGCTTAAAATTCTATGTTCCAACTAGGAAAAACCATTGTTTCTGAAAACATTATTGAAAAAGACTTTGTGTGTAATCTTTCTGCATGCAAAGGCGCATGTTGTATTGATGGTGATGCTGGCGCACCATTAGATTCTGAAGAAGTAAAAACACTAAACGACATCTACCCAAAAGTAAAACCGTTTTTACGTAAAGAAGGTATTGCTGCTATTGAAGCACAAGGCACACATATTACTTCAGATTTTGGAGATTATGAAACACCTTTAATTGATGGAGCCGATTGTGCTTATGTCATTTTTGACGACAAAAAAACAGCCCTTTGCGGCATTGAAGAAGCTTACAATCAAGGTGAAATCTCATGGAAAAAACCTGTCTCTTGCCATTTATATCCTATTAGAATTAAAGAGTATTCTGAGTTTTCTGCTGTTAATTATGAGAACTGGGAAATTTGTGATGATGCTTGTACTTTAGGAAAAGAACTTCAGGTTCCTGTTTACAAGTTTGTAAAAGAAGCGCTTATTAGAAAGTTTGGCGAAGATTGGTATTCCGAATTAGAAAAAGTAGCGGAAACTTATCAATAATATTATGCAGTTCTTAATATTGTTGTATCAATAGGAATATCGACAACCACTTTTGTACCTATCGCATTTTGATTAACATCATAAAGATCTTCAATATGTATTTTGTAATCGCTTGTATAGTTTTTTGAGAAATTCGCTAATCTTGCTTTTGTTAAAGAAATTCCAACAGATTTTCGTTTCAATAATTTTTCTTTATTAATTTTAGTTGAACGCGTTCTTCCTATACCATTGTCTTCAATAGAAATAGTAACAAAATCTTCATTTACTTGATACACATTAAGCACTATTTTTTTATCGTCCTCCTTTTTAGATGAAAGTCCATGCCATAGCGCATTCTCTAAAAACGGTTGTAAAATCATTGATGGTACTTTTATACGTGATGTATTAATCGTATCTTCTATATTAATCTCAAAATGTATTTCGTTAGAAAATCTAATATTTTCAATATTCATATAAAGTTTCATCGTATCGAGTTCATCTTCTAAAGAATTTTCCTTTTCTGTAGAAGCCACTAAAATTTTCCTAATAAGTTTTGAAAACTTATTCAAATAATACACCGCATTTTCCTTTTCATTATTAATGATATAAAGCTTAATTGAGTTAAGCGAATTAAAAATAAAATGTGGATTCATTTGACTTCGCAACATATCTTGCTCGAGCGTTAAAATCTGTTTTTCTTGCTTTAATTGCCTTGTTCTATAAAGTGCAACCATGATAGAAACAATTACAACTAAAGCCAATATAGAGTACCAAAATAATTTCTTATTACGTTCTAATCTGGATTTTACCAATTCATTTTCACTCGCTAAAGCTTTTATTTGATTGTTTTTAGCTTCGTTTTCATATTGAATAATAACATCGTTAACATACCTCAGATTTCGATCGTTAGCTATTGTTTTTTCTAATTCAACAGCATCTCTGTATGCATTTAAAGCTAAATCTGGCTTTTTAGTCAATTCATATAAACTTGACAAATGTTTTTGAGCTTCAACAATAGAAGATTTTAAACCATACTTTTTTGCAATATTTAATCCTGTTTTTAGATTAGCTTCAGACTTATCATTTAATCCTAAATACTTTTGAGCCCAACCCAAATTAATATAAGACGAAGCGATATAAAATTGATCTCCAATAGTTATTACCTTTTCCAGTGCTTTTTCAATAATAAGCCTAGCATCATTAAACTTCTCTTGTTTTATATAAATTCTCCCAATACTATTATAACAAATAACACGTCCAAGCTCTGAATTAATTTGATTATTATAATCTAATGAAAGCTCATAATTTCTCAAAGCATTATCTAACTCTCCTTGAGCTTCGTAAGCAAAACCTATGTTTTGATAATTGATAGCTAAGCCTAATTTATTGTCAGCTTCTTTTTCTATAATTAAAGATTTTTGAAACTGACGCTTAGCAAGTTCATACTGCTCAAGTACTAAGTATATGTTACCTATACTGTTTTGAGAAACAGCAATGTTATATTTTATTTCTTTTGAAGGTTTATCAATAGACCTAGCAATATCGAGAGCTTTTGTGTGAAAATCTAAAGCCGGTTTAACAAGATCCATTCGTCGGTAAGCCACACCTATATTATTAAGATTAATTACTCTTAACTCTAAATTACCGGCTTCAATAGCAAGCTCATTAGCTTTAACGTGAGCATCAATAGCCCTTTCGTAAAGCGAATTATTTCTAAAGAATACGCCTAAACTATTCAACGCAAAACTTTCGCCTTCTGGATAATTTAGCGCTCTAGACTTACGCACTAAAGCATTCATTTTTAAGGTATCTCTTTCAAATTCTGAAAAGACTGAATCTAGTATTTTAAATTCTCTTGGCTTAGAAGTGGTAATAGATTCCAATTGTAGAACAAAGTCTGAGTTTAAATTATTCTCCGTTTGAAAACTAGAACACATAACAAAACAAAATACAAAAACTACTACTGTTTTAATTTTGGTTGCATCGATTAAAATGTTGTCTTGAAGATAATTCATTCCTATAACTTCTCTAAAAAATCAGATTTTCGTTGTCTCGCAACAGGAATTTTATGATTTGACTGCATCACTACATAACCTTCATTTTTAATAAATTCTTTGATTTTATTTAGGTTAATAATATATGAATTATGGATTCTAAAAAAGCAATGCTCAGGCAAGATAGCATCAACTTCTTTTAATTTTTTTGTGACTACCAATTTTGGAGCTCCTTCTAAAATAATAGTACTATAATTACCATCAGACTCAACGTATAAGATATCATCAATGTTTAAAAAAACAAGCTTACCATCGGTGTTAATTGTAATCCGTTTTTTATCAAGTTTACCATTAAAATTGGTGAGCACTTCTTCTATTTTGGCTACATTTAAAGCTCTAAAATTGTGCCTTTTAATTTTTTGAATTGTAGCCTCAAGATCATCAGAATCTATAGGCTTTAATAAATAATCAATTGCTTCGTGTTTTAAGGCTTTTATAGCATATTCATCATATGCAGTAGTAATGACAACAGGAAAATCTCTATTTGACAATTTTTCGAGAAACTGAAAACCATCCATTGTTGGCATTTGTATATCTAAAAACAAGCAATCTGGAGTGTTTACATTAAGATAAGATATCGCTTTTTCAGGATTAGAAAAAGTTTGAATAACATCAATATCATTACTGAAATTGGACAGCTCCCAAGACAAACTTTGGATAGCTTTTGGTTCATCGTCAACAATTACGGCTTTTATCATAATACCAAATATATAATATTATAAAATAATACATCTGCAATATGTATGGTTAGCATTCTTTTATGTGTATTATGTTAAAAACATGCTTTTTAAGGCCTATTAAAAATCAACAATACCAACTATACATTTTTTATTACCAACCACACAAATTCAATTTATGTATCACTATAAAAGTTACATATTTGACTAAACAAATTATTGACCAATCAATATTAATAAGTATAAAAAAAAGTGATCGTGGGGATTCACTATTTGATTAAATGCTATTAATCATTAAAAGTCAGGTTTAAACCTGACTTTTTAATTTTAAAGGTCGTTATAACCACTATTAAGCAGTTAATAGTTTTAGTTAGTTTAATTAATTATTAGGGATTAAAGAGAGCTATTGAAGCTCTCTTTTTTTATTTAATTTTTTACGAAATTTCACAATCTATTCAACGTAGTAAACATAGGTTACAACAGCTTATTTAATAGGATTATACTTACTTTTTTAGAATAAAAAAACAAAATATAATTAATTGATAATCAATATATTATGAGTTTATTTAACAAATCTTTAATTTTTTTATGAATTTATCAATTGTTAAAAACTTGTTGAAAAGCTTTCTGAAAAAACAGTGAAATATCTCATACATTTTTGAATCTTTGTTAGTTCCAAATCACACGATATTTTTCAGTGAATTTTTAAACTAAAAAAACAATTAAGTATGTCTCAAATTGTAGAACCAATTTTACAAGAAAATAAAGATCGATTCGTTATTTTTCCTATTCAACATCATGATTTATGGGAATGGTATAAAAAATCTGAAGCGAGTATATGGACTGCTGAAGAAATTGATTTACACCAAGACATTACAGATTGGACACAAAAATTAACAGATGACGAGCGTTATTTCATCAAACATGTTTTAGCATTTTTTGCGGCAAGTGATGGTATTGTAAACGAAAATCTAGCTGAAAATTTCGTGAATGAAGTACAATACAGTGAAGCTAAATTTTTCTATGGCTTCCAAATTATGATGGAAAACATTCACAGTGAAACCTACTCATTGTTAATTGACACCTACGTAAAAGATGAAAAAGAAAAAGCAATGCTTTTTAATGCTATAGAAACTTTTCCTGCGATTAAGAAAAAAGCAGATTGGGCATTAAAATGGATTGAATCTCCAAGTTTTGCTGAACGCTTAATAGCTTTCGCAGCTGTTGAAGGTATTTTCTTTTCAGGATCATTTTGTTCTATATTTTGGTTAAAAAAACGTGGCTTAATGCCAGGTTTAACGTTTTCTAATGAGTTAATTTCTCGTGATGAAGGAATGCACTGTGACTTTGCAGTACATTTACACCAACATCACTTAATAAATAAAGTACCAAAAGATCGTATTAAAGAGATCTTAGTTGACGCTTTAAACATTGAAAGAGAGTTCATTACAGAATCACTTCCCGCGAGTTTGATTGGTATGAATTCAAAATTAATGTCACAATATTTAGAATTTGTAACTGATGGCTTACTTCAGGATCTTGGTTGTGAAAAAGTTTACAATACATCAAACCCTTTTGATTTCATGGATATGATTTCATTACAAGGAAAAACAAATTTCTTCGAAAAACGAGTATCTGAATACCAAAAAGCTGGTGTTCTAAACAAAGAAGAAGAAGAAAATAAATACGATTTTGGTTCAGACAGTTTCGACTTCTAGAACCAAAATAATCAAAGACAGAATTATTTTAATTGGCTTCGTGTTTCTTTAGTCGTATTGACTTCAACATAAAGTTTTACAGTCAGTTTTAATTTCAGTATAAACCTAATAAATTAATTCAGCTATTAATCAGCCTCCTACTGATTAATAGTAACTAACTAATCCCTTTTTCTGAATGGTGGCTTCAGAAAAAATAAAAAATGTGTAAAGTATGTTTGTATTAAAAAGAGACGGAAGAAAAGAACCAATAATGTTCGACAAAATTACGGCAAGAGTACGTAAATTATGTTATGGACTTAATGAACTTGTTGATCCAATTAAAGTGGCAATGCGAGTTATTGATGGTTTATACGATGGTGTAACCACTAGTGAATTAGATAATTTGGCAGCAGAACAAGCAGCAACCATGACAACTGCTCATCCAGATTATGCTCGTTTAGCAGCACGTATTTCTGTGTCTAACTTACATAAAAACACAAAAAAGACTTTTAGCGAGGTCATGACAGATTTATATACGTATGTAAATCCTAGAAATGGCAAAAAAGCTCCTTTATTAAGTGACGAAGTATACAAAGTAATTCAAGATAATAAAGAACAATTAGATTCTGCAATCATATATAACCGAGATTTTGGTTATGATTATTTCGGATTTAAAACCCTTGAACGTTCTTATCTTTTAAAATTGAACGGGAAAATCGCAGAGCGACCTCAACATATGTTAATGAGAGTATCTATCGGCATTCATCTTAACGACTTAGAATCTGCAATTGAAACTTATGAGTTGATGTCTAAAAAGTACTTTACACATGCTACACCAACTTTATTTAATTCAGGGACACCAAAACCACAAATGTCTTCTTGCTTCTTATTAACTGTAAAAGACGACAGTATTGATGGTATTTATGACACATTAAAACAAACAGCTAAAATTTCACAATCTGCAGGAGGAATAGGATTATCTATTCACAATGTACGTGCAACAGGAAGTTATATCGCTGGAACAAATGGAACAAGTAACGGTATTGTACCAATGCTAAAAGTATTTAATGATACTGCTCGTTATGTTGATCAAGGTGGAGGAAAACGTAAAGGAAGTTTCGCCATGTACATCGAGCCTTGGCATGCAGACATTATGAGTTTCTTAGATTTAAAGAAAAATCATGGTGCTGAAGAATTACGTGCTCGTGATTTATTCTACGCTATGTGGATGCCAGATTTATTCATGAAACGTGTTCAGGAAGATGCAGAATGGACCTTAATGTGTCCAAACGAATGTCCAGGATTATGTGATGTACACAGTGAAGAATTTGAAGCATTATACACAAAATACGAATCTGAAGGCAAAGGTCGTAAAGCAATAAAAGCAAGAGAACTTTGGGAAAAAATACTAGAATCTCAAATTGAAACAGGCACACCTTACATGCTATATAAAGATGCAGCAAACCGTAAGTCTAACCAGAAAAATTTAGGAACGATTCGTTCTTCTAATTTATGTACAGAAATTATGGAGTACACCTCTCCAGACGAAGTTGCTGTATGTAATTTAGCATCCATTGCATTACCAATGTTTGTTAAAAATGGAGAATTTGATCATAAAGAGTTATTTAGAATCACAAAGCGTGTGACTAAAAACTTAAACAGAGTGATTGATAGAAATTACTATCCTGTAAAAGAAGCTGAAAATTCTAACTTCCGTCACAGACCAGTTGGTTTAGGAGTTCAAGGATTGGCAGATACATTCATTAAATTAAGAATGCCTTTTACAAGCGATGAAGCTAAAAAGTTAAATCACGATATTTTTGAAACACTTTATTTTGCTGCAGTAACAGCAAGTATGGAAGAAGCCAAAGCAGATGGTCC
>Ga0209344_10001584_pt1 | contig 28824 bp, 25 predicted proteins | sample Cruoilmetagenom6_FD_187293 | JGI IMG/M metagenome (GOLD analysis project Ga0209344, IMG submission 187293) | Oil polluted marine microbial communities from Coal Oil Point, Santa Barbara, California, USA - Santa Barbara Oil Seep Sample 6 (SPAdes)... | ecosystem: Environmental > Aquatic > Marine... | reverse complement strand
GCGCTTCCTCAATCTCCAATCAGCCACCTACAACAACTTCTACTTTCAACGCCAATTGCTCGACCGGCCTACCTTGAAAAGATATCGGGAAGGTGCGTTCAACGAATGGAAGACTGCGACCAGCGCCGTATAGTTCTGGCTGCCAACTTGATCTTTCACGCTTTCATCAGGTTAACGTGACAATGCCCATCAAACAGCAATATCCCACCGATCGCCGTTCAGCTATGAGTTAACGTGACAATGCCGAAAATACTGCGCGCGGAGATATTTCGGGCAAAAGGGACTCAAATCCCGACAACATTCACGACGCATAGTGGGTCGCCAACCTCAGCGTCGGAACCAGCAGGGACCAATATTTCGATCATCGTTCCAGGCATTGTAGCTTCTACTTCTTGAGTCACCTTTTCGGTTTCGATTGCATATATAGAATCACCTTCTGCGAAGGTGTCACCCGGCTGCTTCATCCACTCGATGATGGTTGCTTCTGACATGTTCATGCCGACCCGGCTCAGCTTCAATTTTAATTTCACGCAGCAATCTCCGATCCTACAATAGCCAAGACAGCACGAACGATGTCATCAGCACACGGCAGAATGCTAGACTCCGCCGTCGGCGCGAATGGAATGGCCACATTTGGGAGGGTCACTCTTTTGATCGGTGCTTTGAGCGATGAAAATCCACGGTCTACGGCAATCGCAGCGATGTGGCTGGCCGCTCCGCAGCTGTCGCGACTTTCGTCGACGATCACTAGTCTTCCGGTTTTCGCAAGCGATTCGAGAATTGCTTCCTCGTCGATTGGAACTACGGTTCGAAGGTCGAGAACATCGACTTCGATACCTTGATCGACGAGAATCTCTGCCGCCCGAAGTGATGGTTTGACCATGGAACCAACCGTTACAATCGAGATATCGTCGCCGCTACGAGCGAGTGATGCTTTCCCAAATGGAACAAGGTGTTCGCCATCCGGCACATCACCCATCTGCCCTCCTCTAACAGTGGCTTCCAACAGAAAACTGGGATTAAGGCTCCTGATAGCGGACTTCATAAGGCCTTTCGCATCGGCCGCATTTGATGGCATCGCGACATTGATGCCTCCCAAGTTCATGAGAACGGAATGTATGCTGTCTGAATGCTGGGCGGCGTTCGACCCTCCGGCACCATAACCGGCGAGAAAAGTGACGGGAATATTCAATTGACCTCCCGTCATTAATCGCATCTTGGATATCTGGTTCGCGATGGCATCAAAACCGGTAAAGACAAAGTTTGCGAACATCATGTGCATCACGACGCGATAGCCTTCCGCTGACAGTCCAAGTGCCATGCCTGTCAGGGTAGCTTCACAAATTGGGGTGTTGCGAATTCGATTGCGCCCAAAGCGATCCAACAACCCTCGCGTATCCCCAAAGATTGCAAGCTCAACGTCTTCGCCGAGTACGATTACGTTTTCATCGCGCTCCATTTCCTCAAACAGAGCATCATTAATCGCCTGGATATAGCGCCGACGCGTCATTGCCATATCTCCTCGTCTGCGAACATGAGGGTCTGCGCGATGCCAGGACCGGCATCTTCGCCCGCCTCAGCAAAGGCCATGGCTTCTTCAACCTGATTCTTCATTTCCAGGTCAATTGCGTTGATTTCGGGTCCACTCGTAACTTGATTGCCTAGCAGATATTTTTTGAAACGCTCGATCGGATCCTTGTCAGCGGTCGACCAAGGAATGACCTCTTCTTGGGTTCTGTACGTCCCCCCAGCAAGAAACCCCTCTTCCCCCTCGAGATGTCCGTGTATCCGGTACGTGACGGTTTCCACATATGAAGGCCCATCGCCAGCACGAGCTCGCACCACGGCTTCCTCTACTGCAGCTCGGACCGCCATCACGTCATTTCCGTCGACAACAACGGATGGCATAAACGCCGCCGCTCGATCGACTAGCTCACCACCGGTGACTGTCGATGAAACGGTGAATTCAGACAGGCCGTTATTTTCACACAAAAAGATTGCCGGGAGAGCCCAAGCTGAAGCAAGGTTCATGCTTTCCATGAAAACGCCCTGATTGGCAGCGCCGTCACCGAAGAAACAGAGCGCTACTCTTCGTTCCCCCCGTAGCTGCGCTCCAAAGGCGGCCCCAGTGGCAATCGCAAATCCACCACCGACAATGCCATTCGCTCCGAGGATGCCTTTGGAAAGATCAGCGACGTGCATTGATCCGCCCATACCCTGGCAAATGCCTTCTCGTTTGCCCCAAATTTCAGCGAACATAGTGCGAATATCGCCTCCCTTGGCCAGAAAATGGCCATGTCCACGGTGCGTACTTGTTATCCAATCTCGTTCTTCGAGAACCGAGCAAGCACCGACACCGCTCGCTTCCTGGCCAATGTAAAGATGTACGGCACCGGGGAGCCGTCCTTCTTTACATACTCGGGCGAGTAGTTCTTCGGCCCGGCGGATGAGGATCATCCGGCCGAGTATGGTCAAGCTGGATTCCCGAACCGGTTGATGATTGGGAGAGTTCACGGCGTATTCCTTTTCTGTGTCGCTTTTGTGCTGAGCGACGCCTCACATTAACATCCACGAAAGTTGGGAGGGCGTTTCGAGCGGAAGGCGTTGACTCCTTCCCGATGATCAGTTGTTCTTCCGGCGATTGTTTGGAGTTCGCGCTCCAGTTGGACTTGTTCCGTGAAACTGTTCTTTGTTGCAGACCAGGCGAGTTCTCGAATGAGCAATAAAGACTTTGTAGGTCCGTCGGCCAAGCGACGGGCCCAGTTCTCGGAATTGCTGAGAAGGTTGTCGGGAGAGACGACTTCCGTAATCATGCCCCATCTTTCGGCGCGCTCCGCCGAAATCTTTTCTCCGCTCAGCATCATTCTCAAGGCGCGGGCACGCCCTGCACTTACCACCAAAAAGTGGCTGGAGCCGCCGTCAGGGATCAATCCGATATTGACGAAGGCTTGAACAAAACTTGCGGATTGCGATGCCAGAACAATATCTCCAGCGAGCGCGAGCGAGCAACCGAAGCCAGCAGCCGGGCCATTTACAGCGATGATTGACGGGATCGTTAACCGCCTCATTTTTTGGATGAGCGGATTGTAGCGGGATTCCACCGCGGCGCCTGCATCATAAGATGAGTTGCTTGGGTCAAAACCACCCGGAGAGATTTTTGCACCGGAACAAAATGCTTTGCCTCCGCCGGTAATGACAACAGCTTTTGATTCCTGTTGCGCTAGATTTAGCGCCGCACTGAATTGCGCTGCCATTTCGGCAGACATTGCGTTCATCGTTGCTGGATCATTTAGAGTGAGTGTCGCCACTTGCTCATTGGCGACGTAGTCCACAAGTGGCGGCGAGTTATCGGGCATCCGTCTATATTTCCTTGTTCGGCGTTCGTTAGTTTCCAGAGATGATAGGAGCCTGTTTCCTTGAGAGTCTCGAGAACGATTGAGTAGTCAAACGACTACAGTAGGTCAAGGTCAGTATCTCAACTCCTTTCTCTCAGAACGTGATCCGTGTCTCCGATTGAGGCCCAAAAACGATTTTCGAAGCACGACTTTGTGGCCAATGCAGCCTGAAATCTTCTGTTGACGCACCATTGATCGGGAGGGTCACTTGCCAAATGAAGTCGAACGACTACATTGATGAACTAAGAATATTCTCTGCACACAGAATCGCAGTGAAAAGCATGTTTGTTCGATTGTGAGATTGGAGGAGGTCGGATGTCTGACGCGACAGAATTTGTGAGTATGGCGGCCGGAGCGCATGGGCCTTCTCTAGTTGCGGCATTGGCCTTGGAGAAGGGGCGAGTCGATCTACTCTCATTACTGCTCGGAATGGAAATCGAATGGATATCCGAGATTCCGGAACCGGATCTTTCAAAGTTTCTTGATCTCTTGAGTGAAGCTTGGCGTTCGCCAGCTGAAGATCATCAATGGACCGAGGCGGAGCTCTCGATCCTATTGCGCGCGGTTGGTGGTTCGCATTACAAAGAAGAGCAGTTCGATCTTTATTTGGCCCAACTCGGATTTGCGTCGGTAGATCGAGACGTATCGCTATCTGGAAAAATGTCTCCGAAGCGTGTGGGGATAATCGGCGCGGGAATGTCAGGAATATTGGCTGCGACAACGTTGATCGATGCTGGGCATGATGTTTCTATATACGAAAAAAACTCCGGTCTTGGCGGCACTTGGTTCAACAACACATATCCCGGCTGCCGGGTTGATGTTCACAATCTGAGCTATGCATACGCTTCAGATTTCAAGAAAGATTGGTCAGAAAATTTTTCGCGACAACCAGAAATTCTCTCATACTTTGAAATGGTTGCGGGTGAGCGTGGGATTCGCGAACGGATCACGCTGAACGCTGATGTAGTGTCGGCGGTTTATGAGGAGAAAACGTGTCGCTGGACGCTGGGCATCGAGGGGGAAGGGCGGTTATTTTCCGAGGAATTTGACATTGTCGTCTTTGCTGTGGGGCAGCTCAATCGACCGAATGTCCCGGTAATCGAAGGGAGAGAGTCGTTTTGTGGTCCGAATTTTCACTCTGCCGAATGGGATCACGATGTTGATTTGACTGATAAGCGCGTTGGAGTGATCGGAACTGGCGCAAGTGCCATTCAGTTCGTCCCGGAGATCGCAAAATCAGCGGCGCATTTGACCGTTTTTCAACGTTCGGCGCCATGGCTTATCTCAACGCCGGACTATCACGACCCTGTGCCGGATCGACATCGATGGATGCTGTTAAATGTACCCCGCTATGCTGACTTCTACCGTTTTTCCGTGTTCGTAAGAAGTGCAGACAGTCTCTATGAGTTGGCCAAGCGCGATCCGGATTGGCAAGGCTCTAGGTCAGTAAATGCACTTAATGAGAGTGTTAGAGAGAACCTGACCGCATATCTAGCTGCACAGTGCGGGCAGGACGTCCAGTTGCTCGAAAAACTGACTCCGGCATATCCGCCCGGCTCGAAGAGATTCTTGCGAGATAATGGCGCTTGGACTGAAACGTTGAAACAACCGAACGTTGATCTCGTGACCGAAGGTATTGGACGTATATGCACCAATGGCGTGACTACCAAAGATGGCGCACTGCATGAATTGGATGTCATTATATATGGTACCGGATTTAAGGCATCGGAATTCCTCGGAACGATCGATATCCGTGGTCAAGACGGCCTCTCGCTGGATCAGTTTTGGGACGGTGATGCTCGAGCTTTTCTTGGTTTGTGTGTTCCTGGCTTTCCAAATATGTTTTGCCTCTATGGCCCAAATACGAACATCGTTGCGAATGGATCAATCATCTTCTTCTCCGAATGCGGTGTGAATCTAATCTTGGAAAGCTTGTTAGCGCTGGAAAAGCGTAACGCTTCAGCTTTGGCCGTGAGGCCGACTGCATTTGATAAATTCAATAGTGACATCGACGAGGCGAACTCCCGGATGGCGTGGGCCGCGCCTGATGTCGAAAATTGGTACAAAAACAAGGCCGGGCGTGTTTCGCAGAACTGGCCTTTTCTGCTCGTGGACTATTGGCGGGCTACGAGAGAGCTGGACTTCGACACATTTGAATTCTTGGGACGCAAATCAGAGGAGGCTGTCGCGTAATGGAACGCTTAAAGGGAAAAGTCGTATTGATTACGGGAGCCGCCGGGGGAATAGGCCAGGCGACCGCACGCACTTTTGTTAAGGAAGGGGCGTCGCTTCTTCTGACCGATCTCATTGAAGATGATCTTAGTGAACTGGCAAGCGAACTATCTGAAATTGGTGGGAAAGTCGTAACAAAAACTCTTGACGTGACATCGGAATCCGATTGGATCAACGGTATTGGCCTGGCGGTAGAGGAATTCGGTGCGCTTAACATTGTCATCAACAATGCCGGACGGCCACCGTCAGCTAACACCCTAGAGGAGATGTCTCTGTCCACCTGGCGAAGCGTGATGTCGATCAATCTCGACGGCGTGTTTCTTGGAGTAAAACACGGTATCAAGGAGATCAAACGGCACGGACCCGGTGCAATTGTGAATTTGTCGTCGATCATGGGGCTGGTCGCGTTGCCGAGACAGGTCGAGTATGGCGCTTCCAAGGGTGGTGTAACCTTGCTCACGCGAGGTGCGGCAGTGGAGTGCCTTGAGCTGGGATACGATATTCGAGTGAATTCTGTGCACCCTGGTTTTGTGCACACTAACATGGTCAAATCCGCGCTGGCTGCGCGGCTGGATGGGGCAGTCGATTCAGCTGCGCGCGCCGAGGAAATGATCGGTGCCCTAGCGTCCCAGCAACCCGCCGGGCGGCTCGCCACACCGCAGGAAGTAGCGAATGCAATCCTGTTCCTGTCGAGTGACGAGTCGAGCTACATCAACGGTGCTCAGATCACCGTCGATGGTGGATATACCGCACGCTAGCGTAATATTGCTCTCGAACTTGGTGGTTCTTAAGGCTGAATCCATGACAGCATTTGTCGGTCGACTAACATTATAGTCGTTCGACTAACGGATATATGTGATTTCGCATGGCAGGATGCTTCAGTCCATAATAGTAGAATTAGGTACAAGAATGCCAGTTCTACGGAACTTATGCCCAGAAGCATAGCATGTTGACATAAGGTTCAGAATCGAACTATAGGTAGTCAGTCGACTACATAAATATGTCGATCGACGAAAAGAAGGGGGAATGCCCCGAACAGAAATACCGGCACCTCAGGGATGCGATGAAATCGCTCCATATGAAAAATGCAGTTTAGAGACGCCAACGTGTAGGCGGGGGAGGAATTTTGATGAAGAATCCAGTAAGTGGGCTGCTTGCAACGCTGCCTTATGCTTCAATTTGTGCGATTGCTTGGGGGTCGGCCGCAAGCCCTGCGAACGCGCAAGATGTTCGTGATGCACCGGCGGGTCAACTAGGCGCGCAGCCAATTGTCGTCACAGCGCAGAGGCGTGAACAAGACATACAGGACACGCCAATCGCCGTTACGGCGATTTCGGGCGACGACCTTGAGGGTCAGGGGATTTCGAGTGCAGGAGATCTCCAATATCTCGTGCCAGGTTTGTCCTTTGGCCGGTCGACCTCAACTCAGGGAATCGCAACGCTGCGGGGTGTCGGAGCGGTCAATATCTCTGTGGGCGGAGACCCTGGTGTCGCACTTTATGTTGATGGCCATTATGTGCAGAATAGCGCGTATGTCACGCAAGACTTTTTCGATGTCGAGCGTGTCGAGGTGCTTCGGGGTCCTCAAGGAACCCTCTACGGACGCAATGCGATCGGCGGTGCGATAAACGTTATTACCGCTCGACCCGAATTTCGATTTGAGGGTCAAGCCGATGCGGAGTTTACAAACTACGATGGCGTGCGTTTTCGTGGCATGCTGAACGCTCCCCTCGGTGACGTTGCTGCGATACGCATCGCCGGCGTGCGCGAGGACCGTGACGGCTTTGTAACCAATGTTACGAATGGAGATGACCTTGATGAGTCGCATTATCATGCGCTTCGTGGGTCGCTGCTTTTGGCGCCAGTCAATGGTCTTGAGATCATAGCGAGAGGATATTTTTATAATAACAGGCCGGACATTCCGGTCCTAGTGACCAATCCTTATCCTGATACACCGGTGCTTTCAGGATTTATTCCAAATCCTTATCTTGCTCCAGGAGTGGGCGTGAATCCCACGGTAAACAATCTGCGTACTACCAGAAATGACGGGCCAACAAATACGGAAGAAGAGGCTCATGGAGCCGCTTTGGACATCAGTTATGATACAGGTGACTTTACGCTGAGTTCGCGGACAGCCTATAGTCGCAGCAGCAACGACGCTTTCCAGGATACGGACGGATCTGACGTTGTGTTCTCTGATCAAACTGTTCTTATCGATTATGAGACCGTAAGTCAGGAATTGACGCTCAATTATGGCAGCGGCCCTTGGTCAGGAGTTGGCGGTCTCTTCTACTATCACGAAGATTCCAGCGTTTTCTTCAACATTGATACGTTTAGTTTCTTTGGTCTGCCGCTCCCCGCTACATCCTCGATAAATTTGTCAGGCGGACTCACGGCCGAATCCTATGCCATTTTCGGGCAACTAGACGGGCCAATTTCGGGGCCGCTCGAATTCACATTAGGCGCACGGTATTCGCGCGATGAGAAAAGCTCCGCTGAGAACCTGTCTTTTCCTGACTTTGGAGTGTTGGTGACCGACTTCAGGCAGAATGATAGTTGGGAGAGCTTTAACGGTCGCGTTGGTCTCCGTTATCATTGGACTGACGATGTAATGACTTATGTCTCGTTCGCGAACGGCTACAAGTCAGGTGGATTTAATGTTGGAGGTACCCAGCCATCCTATGCGCCGGAACGCGTAAACTCGGTTGAGGTCGGGTTCAAGTCGCTGCTGCTCGATGACACGGTGCGACTGAATATCGCCGCATTCTACAATGACTATCAGGACAAGCAAGAAAGCCAAATTGAGACAGTTCAAGCAGTACTCGTAAATGCAGCATCGGCGCGGGTCTTTGGTTTTGAAATTGAAGCTGAAATACACCCCATTCCTGAGTTCGGGATCAATTTGCAAGTCTCGCATCTGAACGCCCAATACCGAGATTTCCTCACGGTAGATCCGTTCAATCCGGCGGCCGGTCCACAGCAGCTCAGTGGGAACGAACTTACATATTCTCCCGACTGGAAATTTTCGATTGGCGCGCAATATGAGTGGGATCTCGGTTCCGCCGGTTCGTTGACATTCCGAGGCAATCTCAGCTTCGTAGATGATCAATTCGCGCGGTCATTTAATCTCGGCATTGATCGGTTGCCCTCCCATTATTTGGGAAATGCATCGGTGCGGTGGGAAGACGTCGACGAGCAGTATTTCGTCGAAGGGTTCGTCACAAATATTGGCAACACTGATGTTATCGAATCGAAGTTGTTAACGGCGTCAATTCTCGGACCTAATAACAATTCACTTGTTCAGGCGCCGAGAGTTTACGGCCTGCGCGCCGGCGTTAGCTTTTAGTACTCTCTCCTGCGCGGAACGCTCAGAGGGAGCGTTCCGCGTTTTTTTTTGAAGAGAAAGCTCGTACTTGATGCTAAAGCGCGCCCCCCCCAGTGGAAAGTTACTCGGTTGCCTCGCGGACACAGATCAGGATGTGGCGCTTTTTGCCGGTATTCCCTATGCCCGCCCGCCAGTTGGGGAGCTGCGCTGGAAGCCTGCAGAACCGCTTCCTCCATGGTCAGGGACAAGATTGGCCACTGCTTTTGGCCCTGCATGCCCGCAAATGCCGATGGATGAAGATAGCGTACTTGGACACCCCTTTCGGCATTCGAGTGAGGATTGTCTTTATCTCAATATCTGGTCCACTGCCAAGCCAGAAGCAAAGCGTCCGGTAATGGTTTGGATCCATGGCGGTGGTCTTGCTGCTGGCGCCGGATGTTATCCGGAATATCAGGGTACAGGATTGGCGAAGAAGGACGCTGTAGTTGTTACTTTTAACTACCGGCTGGGGATCTTCGGCTATTTTTCCCATCCTGAGTTACGCGCAGAGTCGGAACACGATGCATCGGGAAACTACGGGCTGAGTGACCAAATTCAGGCGCTACGTTGGATTCGCGATAACATCGCTGTTTTTGGCGGAGATCCTGAGAACGTGACGATCTTTGGTGAGTCCTCCGGCGGGTGGGCTGTTAGCCAGTTGATGGCGGCGCCCGCTGCGCACGGATTGTTTCATCGTGCAATTGGTCAGAGCGGCTGTAATCTGTTTCAGATGCGCGGAGCTTCTCATAGTGAGTTTGACGAGGTTCCTGCCGAAGCGCTCGGATTGGATTTTGGTAAGGTTGCAGGCTGCCAGTCTTTAGCCGAGCTTCGTAATTTGCCTGCAGATATTCTCTTAGACTCCTCTTTGAGTGTTGGTTGGAGTTCAGAGGCGGTGGTTGATGGGTGGCTACTTCCCGACCAGATTTTGACGATTTTCGAGACTGGGCGTCAGGCAAATGTACCGCTTCTTGCCGGTTTCAATCGTGATGAGGCGGCGCCGATTTGTCTGATTGGCGCGATAGCCACAGCATCAAACGAGAAAGATTATATAGCAGAAGTCCGGCGCCAATACGGGCCTTTTGCTGACCAGTTCCTGATGCATTATCCATCGAGTGATATAGAAGCATCAACTCACGCGGTCTTTCGGGATGCTAAGCAATCAACTTGGGGCACGATCAGTTGGGTGAAATTGATGTCGACTGTCGGTGCGACAGCTTACCTCTATTATTTCACCTATGACGCTCCCTCTGTGCCGGCAGATTTGGGTGCCTACCACATGGCAGAAATTCCATATGTTTTGGACAATTTGGACGCCTGGCCAGAATATTGTTACCCAGTCTTGAAGGCCTCTCGGAATAACGTGGATGACCAGAGACTGGCAGATGCGATGTCCGACTATTGGTTGGCATTTGCGCGAGCAGGAAGTCCGGACGTTGAAGGTATGCCAGTTTGGGAACCCTACACCCAAGACATACCATCATACATGGAGTTCGCCCCAGAACCCCGTCCAGGTCGCGACCTGATGTCCGAAATATGGGATTTTCATGAGCGAGTTAACGCTGATCGGCGCGCAAATAGAATTTTCGCGCCCGCTGTATACTCCGCGCTTGAAGGCGGCTTCCAACTTTAGACCCGAGCCGCTGTCTGTCGAGATCAGTCGGCCATGCAATGAAAATCAATACGCCTTAATGATTGCTTTTGAAATTGGCATACTCCGGCCGGCGGGTTCTAAGCTTCGATCGTTGATTTGAGCTGTTGGAGTAGCACATCCCAGGCACCCATCATCATCTCATGATACGCGCCTGGCGGAATCTTCTCATGCGTTACGTGAAGGTGGGTTTCTCCAGCCGATATCGCTTTGAGCTCGTACCGAATGACTAAATGATTTTCCGGCGTTCGTTTGGTGCCGTGATTATCGCTCCAGTAACGATACTGAAAAACTTCTGGAGGCTCAAATGTTTCAATCACTCCATGGTCCGTGAAGGCGTTCCCATCATGTTCACCCCGAAGGACGAAAAGACCGCCTTCCTTCAAGTCAGCCTCTATTGATTTGTATGGGAATACCCGCACAATTTCGTCGGCATGGGTTAAGGCTTGGAATAGTATGCGAGGCTCAACGTCGATGACGATTTCTTTCGAGATTGAGAGTTTCTGCAGGGTCATTTTGCTCATATCCGTAATTTGCATTTGTGCTTGAGATAGTTATGTACCCCATATTGCACGATGACGTAGTCAATTGACTACATATGGCAGCAGGCCGTGTCAAATGCTGAGGTTTGCATACTGACTAGCGGCGTTTGGAATGTTGCTCGCGTATCTTGTTAGCCGGGAAGTGCGTCAGCTTTGCTTACTGCGGGACGGTAACCGCCGGATTTTCGGTTCACGATGATCGTCTTGGCTTGAAGGTAGGTCATCAAACCGTCTTCCCCGTTAACGACGCCTATTCCTGATTTCTTGTGTCCTGCAAACGGAGTGTGCGGCGATAGGCTATGTGCTTCATTGACCCAAACAGTACCCACATCAAGTCTCCCAGCAAGATCCTCGGCTGTATCAAGATCATTCGTCCATATGGTAGCTCCGAGGCCGAACTCACCAGCATTGGCTCGGACTACTACCTCACTCAACGACGAATAGCGCATGATCGGTAAAATCGGGCCAAACTGTTCTTCGGTTACAATCCGCGATGTATCGGGAGGGGCGACGACGATTGTCGGTGAAACAAAATAGCCGGGTCGATCTGGGATATCCCCGCCCGCAGTAATCGTCAGTTTCTTGCTCTTTATATCGGCGATCAACGCTTTAACTCGCTCGAACTGCCTCGCATTTTGAATCGGTCCAAGTTGCGTTGCGTTCAAGGCGCCGTCCCCAACTTTTACCCTCTTTGCAACGTCAGAGATGGCCTCGACAAATGGTTCAAAAATATCTTGCGGCACATAGACTCGTTTCGCGGCGATACAGATTTGTCCTGAGTTTCGGAACGCTGCCCAGAACACGCTTTCAGCCGCCTCCTCGATGTCGACGTCACTTAAGACAATAGCGGCGTCATTTCCTCCGAGTTCCAGATCAATATGTTTCAATGTCTCTGCTGCGCCGGCCATGACGCGGCGCCCAGTGGCTGTGGATCCGGTATAGCTGATCTTGTCGATACCGGGATGCGCGGTCATTGCCGGACCAAGCGATTCTGGGCCGTGGATCACGTTAAGAACCCCCGGCGGGACGATGTCGGCAAGAATTTCACCCAAACGAAGCGAAGTAACCGGCGTAAACGGCGATGGTTTCCAAATAACAGTATTGCCCGCCAGCAGGGCAGGGGCAATTTTGAACGACGCAAGGAAAACGGGATAGTTCCAGGGCACGATTGCACCAACCACGCCTAGTGGCACATATTCCGTCCGGTTGAGCTTGTTGTTCGAATTTTCTTCCTCTCGTTTGGGAAGCGCTACTTCTGCATATTGAGCGAACCAATGGGCCGCCCCTAACATTTCGATATGAGCTTCGGCCTTCGGTTTGCCGTGCTCACTGACCATTAGATCGCGCAGTTCATCGACGTTCTCAGCGATCGCGGCTGCTATTTTTCTTAAGACAACCCTACGGTGCTCAACGTCTTTTTGGGACCAATCTTCAAAAGCAGATCGTGCTTTGAAAACCACATCATCGAGCATATCTTCAGTACATACGGAAACTGACTTAGCGAGCTTTTCGGTCGCCGGGTTAATGATGTGATCAACCTGGTCGGTTGCAACTAGATCGCCGCCAATTAGTAATCTGGTGATGTTTTCCATTGAATGGTTCCTTCCTTGACAATCGACCGAAGACGGGTTGTCGGCGGTCTCGGACGCATAGAACGCGTCGGTGGTTTCGGGGGCGTTGGGAGAGGACCGGCAGTCATTGCCAGTTCAACTTATTCGTTGGTAGCAGTAGCGGCCCAATAAGGGTCTCGAAGTTGTTTCTTATAAAGTTTTCCGGTTGGCGCCCGGGGCAATTCCTTCATGAACTCGATCGTCTTCGGGCACTTGATCTTCGAGAGCTTGCTCCGACAAAATTGAAGAAGTTCGGTCGCGAGTGGCTCGCCTGCCAGATTCCAGATTTCAGGCTGCACGACAGCTTTGACCGCTTCGCCGAAATCGGAATCTGGGACACCGAATACTGCCACATCCGCCACGGTGGGGTGGCCCATCAGGATGTTCTCAGCCTCCTGAGGATAGATATTCACTCCGCCTGATATGATCATAAACGCCTTGCGGTCGGACAGGTACAGAAAACCGTCGTCATCAACTCGTCCGACATCTCCCAAGGTCGACCATGTTGTATGGACCGGGTGACGGCTGCTTTCCGTCTTTTCCGGATCGTTATGATATCGAAATGTGCTCCCACCGGAGAAATAGATGTTACCGGTTTCTCCAGTTGAAACCTCGTTTCCATCGTCGTCGCAAATGTGGATTTCACCTACTATCGCTCGCCCAACTGAACCGCGATGAGCAAGCCACTCCTCCGATGTCAGGCTAACAAAGCCATTGCTTTCAGTTCCGGCATAATATTCGTGAATGATCGGTCCCAACCAATCGATCATACCTTCCTTGACTTGTTCTGGGCACGGGGCCGCCGCGTGAATTATCGCCTGGAGGCTCGATATTTCGAACGATGCGCGCACGTGGGTTTCTAATGCCAGAAGCCTGCCTAACATGGTCGGCACCACCTGACTGTGCGTGACTTGATATTTGCCTATCGCGGCGAGGTATTGGGCCGCGTCAAACTTCTCCATGATAACCACTGTTGCGCCGAGATGGTGCATACCGATCGACCATCTTAACGGCGCCGCATGGTACAATGGTGCAGGAGATAGATAGATCGCCTTTCTAGACACGCCATATAGCTTAGTCAGCAGGTCCGTTATTGGGGCGTGGGCATCAATCGGCTTCGATTCAAGCGGCCGCTTAATGCCTTTCGGAAAACCCGTCGTTCCGGAGGAGTAGAGCATGTCGATCCCAGCGACTTCGTTATTGATCGGATATGTGGGCATGGATCCAATGCGTGATTCATAGCAGTCGAGCGATCCGTCATTATTGCCAACCCGCAAGTGCGCGACATTGCCGCTTAGGCAGAGCGCCTGTCCGACCACATCCGGATCAACACGGTCACATGTTATGAGAAGTCGGGCGCCTGAATCTCGCAATATATACGCGATTTCCTCGGCGTTTAGCTGGTTCGATATGCAGACATAATAGAGCCCAGATCGCTGTGCCCCCCAGACGCACTCGAAATATTCAATCCGATTGGTCATTAGGATAGCAATCGCGTCACCTGGGCTAATACCCTGGCTGCTAAAATACTGAGCAACCTGATTTGAACGTTCGTCTAGTTGACGGAATGTCCGAGAATCGCCAGTCGTTGCATTAACGATTGCCAGCTTTTCAGGAGTGGATTGTGCGTGAAGATATGGGTGCATTCAGACCTCCGCAGTTTCGAAATCAATTACGCCATGACCCAACAGTCCTTTGGGATCAAAACAGCGCTTTAGTTCGGCAATGATTCTCCGTTTCGTAGGAGGAATGAACTGGCGGAATGCGGACGCGTTTAGCGGTCCAAGGCCATGCTCTGCGCTGAACGTTCCCCCAAACTCTCCAACGACGACCCTGTAAATGGTATCGCGAATTTCTTGAACAATTCGCTCCCGATCTACGCCAGGCTCTGAGCCGTAAGGCCAGATCAAATTATAGTGATCACCGCCGTCGGCGACATGGCCAAAGTCACGAATTTTCAAGAACTGCCAGCGTGACGAAAGTCTTTCGCGCATAACGCGATGAAACTGCGGCAGATCAGATCGATTAATTGCAATGTCGTGGCCGATGACCTGGCCTTCGTGTTTCAATGCATCGCTGATGCGATGTCGCAGCGCCCAAAAAGCCGACCCATCGCCGAGTGAGGCGTTGGCGATGGAAGTCTCAAAAAAGGGCTCAAGTGCGCTTCCTAGGCGCTCCCATAAATTTTCGGCCAAGCCGTTTCCATTGTCGTGCGAGGCTTCAACAAGCAAGGCGTAGACGGGGGGGGCCTCGGCTGAAAACGGCAAATTTAGCGGTTCTGCATAAGCCATCGCGCACATCATCGCCCCCCGTGACATGCCCTCACAGGCCAAGAGAGACGGGCCAAGGGCGTGCTCCAAAGCGGAGATAATGTTGGGCACATCATCTTCCGAGGCCAGCTCGATAATAACGCTAGTCGAGAGGCGCTGACATGGTTGGAGTTGGACTGCGACCGCGGTAATCAGCGCCAACTCACCACCGGACCCAATCAAACATTGGTCGATTGATGGTCCAGTATTGTTTTTTCGTAATGTACTGAGATTACCGCAGATGGACGCGTTTTCGTCAATTAGGACATATTCCAGACCGAGAATCTGACAACGCATATCCCCATAGCGTATCAACCGGGCACCACCAGCGTTCGTCGCTGCCATGCCACCAAGAGAAGGATCTGACCCAAGATCTATGGGACAGCAGAGATCATCCGTGCCGGCTCGGGCATTGAGGGCGCTCAGACGCACACCCGATTGAACGGTCGCCGTACGATCAAGCGGTGAGTATGCTAAAATATCATCGAGGCGGTCGAAACAGATCAGAATCTGATCACCGCTGCGGTCAGGCGTTGACGCGCCGACCAATCCGGTATTTGCCCCTTGGGCAATTAGTGAGATGTCGTTCTTGTAGCAGTAACGCACAACGGATTGAACGTCTTCCACTGATCTCGGCCTGACGATGGCTTGAGCTGCGCCTGATCCGCCACGATAGCTAAAAAGATAGCGATCTGCGGTCTCATCCACGGGAACAAGGCCACTGGTACCGACAATGGCTATCAAATCACGTTCCAAAAGGCGCATCACGTATCGAGTATCTGGTCTTCGAAATTAGCGGGTTTCTTGGACAAGAATGCCTGGGCACCAGCTAGCCCATCGCCTGATTTCGAAAGAAGGTCAGATAGAGACAGTATTTTCCGAAGTAACACTTCGCTATCCGCATCGTTTACGGTTTGAATTGCGCGCTTTGTCATCTGAAGGGCGCGCTTCGGAAGAGTGTTGAAGCGTTCCGCGTTCTGCATCGCCAACCCTAATACTTCGCCAGGCGCCGCGAGGCCGCTGCACAAACCCCAGCTGAGCGCTGTATCAGCATCTATGGGCTCTCCGGTTAACACCAATTGCTTGAGGCGAGAGAGGCCGATCAAACGCGAAACACGCACGATACCGGTCGGAGGAAAACCGGCAATGTTGATTTCAGGTAAGGCAAAACGTGATGCACTGCTCGCAAAAATTAGATCGCAGCACGAGGCCAATTCAAGTCCGCCCCCGAAAGCGACTCCTTCTACTGCCGCGATCACGGGCTTTGGGAAGGACGCTATCTTGCAAAACACATCTGTTTCATAGGCGAGTTTTTCTTCGAGAAACTGCCCTGCTTCCTTGAGGGCCAAAGTTTGGTTCAGATCTGACCCCGCGCAGAAGGCACGGTTTCCTTCGCCAGTAAGAACGAGGGCGGCGATGTCGGAAGACGTTCGCGCCCGGGTCAATATTTCGTCCAATTCTTGCAGCAGAGCGACTGTCACGAGATTAAGTGGCGGATTCTGGAGTTTGATGACTCCGACACCATTTTTGATCTGCAGTGATACAAAAGTAGTCATACGACTACATAGACTGAGTTGAGTGACGAGTGCAAGCGCTCGTTGCGATTGATTTTTGGCGAATCACGATTCTTGAAAACCAGCGCACCACTATTGCGTCGAATTCGCGGCTGCAATGGTCAATTTTGAGGAGCTTCTTGATCTTGCTGTTGCTCAAGAGTAGTCGATAGACTACAACTTCGAGTTGAGGTTTTCGAAAAGGAGTTCAAATTGCTTTCAGATATGAGGGTGCTCGGATTTACTCATTATGTTCAGGGTCCGGCGGCGACGCAATATCTAGCGGATATGGGTGCCGACGTGGTTAAGGTAGAACCAATCGGCGGGGGATGGGAGCGAGAAAGAAGCGCTGGTGGCCGGTTTGAAGGAGCGAGCGCCACCTATCTGGCCTGCAACCGGAACAAAAGGTCTCTCTCAATCAATCTCAAGGCAGACGGTGCTCGACAGGCGGTCTTGGACCTCGTTCAGACGTTCGACGTCGTCGTAGAAAATTATCGGCACGGCGTTCTGGATCGTCTAGGTATTGGGTATGATGATTTACGAGCTAGCAACCCGGGAATCATTTTTGCCTCGGCGACGGGATGGGGTGCTTCGGGACCCATGCGCGACCGACCGGGGCAAGATTTGCTCGTTCAGGCGCGCAGCGGATTAATCGGATCGACTGGAAAAGAGGGCCATCCGACGGCTGTTGGCACCGCTCTTGTGGACCAACACGGAGCGGCTCTTCTGGCTATGGGTGTAATGGCAGCGTTTGTTCGTCGGCAGGCATCGGGCGTAGGCGGGCGCGTTGAGGCAAACCTGCTCAACGCAGGCCTCGACTTGCAGATGGAGTCGATAGGCCTGTGGTTTGCCATGGACGGTCCTAAAGAACGGCTTGCGCGAGGAGAGCATGTTGCAACCTGGCTGCATGATGCTCCATATGGTGTTTATGAACTCATCGACTGTCACGTGGTGATTAGTCTGGGTCCAAATGCATCAAAAATTGCAAACGTATTAGATGTGCCGGCGCTGGCCAGCTTTGGTGATGAGGCGCGTAGCAATGATAGGGATGGCTATGCAGACGCGCTTGCCGCGCATTTAAGAACAATGTCATGGGTTGAATTCGACGAGACACTGCTGCCTCATGGACTGTGGTATGAGCAAGTGGCACCTAATTTCGACGCACTGTTGAGTGATCCACAGGTCGAGGCGAGCGGTGGGCTCGAAACGGTCACTATAGGAGAACGCCAACTCACTCTTTCTCGCCATCCGATCCGATATGACGGCAAGCTTCGCGGGTTCCGCTTCTTCGCCGGCGAACCTGGTGCGCATTCCACCGAAGTGCTGAAGGATGCGGGTTTTGACCGGTTGCGAATTGAGCGATTGGTAGCGGACGGTGTCATCGGTACTGGAATGGCGCAATGACCAACACGATTGGCCGGCCTGTCGCACTTGTCACCGGTGCCAGTAGAGGTATTGGCAAGGCCGTAGCTTTAAGACTTGCCAATAATGGATACGACATCGTTGCCGTCGCACGTTCATCGGTCGAAACATGGAAGGATGTCATCGACGAGATTAAGGATGCCGGTGGGGATTGTCTGCCATGTCAACATGATCTTGAAGAAATTGAAAACGTATCATCTTTACTCTCGCATATTCTGACCTGGCGCCCCGCCATTCACTGCCTCGTGAACAATGCCGGAGTTCAAACTCTGGCACGTGGCGACCCTCTCGATCTTACAGTCGAGAGTTTCGATCATGTCCTTCGTGTAAATCTCAGAGGTGTATGGTTTTTGACCCAAGCGATTGCTCGCCATATGCGCGACGTATCGACGGGATCCGCGCAGCGGTCGGTAATTTTTATCACTTCGTCAAACGCTTTCGTGCCAGCTCCCTCGCGTTCCGATTATTGTATGTCCAAAGCCGGGCTCGCCATGGCCGCTCAAGTTCTCGCCCTCAGATTAGCCGAGTTCGACGTCCCAGTCTTCGAAGTTCGGCCCGGTACGATCGAGACTGATATGACGCGTGACGTGATCGAATCGCGCCGCGAGCGTCTGACTAACGGTGCGATCCCTCAAGGGAGATTCGGTCAACCCGAAGATATCGCAAATGCTGTCTCCCTGCTTGCGAATGGTGGGCTCTCCTACTCAACAGGCGCTGTCGTCACAGTAGATGGCGGCGCAAGCATCCGGCCAAATTAGGGTTTCGATTATGACTGAATCTGCTTCCTTCAAAGCCGCTGGGGTCATTCCGGCCTGCTTGCTTCCGTTCACGTCGGATTTTGAGATCGACAGGAAAGCGTTTCTTTCTCATTTGAACGATGTTGCCGGAGTGGATGGCGTCACCGCCGTAACGGTGAATGGGCATGCATCGGAAGTTTCGTCCTGCACTTTCGACGAACAGAAAGCTCTTCTCATCCTCAGCGCTGAAACTCTCGAAAACCGTCTTCCGATCATCAACGGTGTGTTCACCGACAGCACGCTGGAGGCGCAGAAGATCGCGAAAATGTCTGAAAGAGAGGGTGCCTCGGCACTTCTTGTTTTCCCACCAAGCCTGTTTTCAAAGGGAGTGCAACTCAAGGGTGAAGTGGCGCTGACGCACTACAAAGCGATCGCGGATGTATGCGACTTGCCAATAATAGCTTTCCAATATCCCGTCGCTGGCGGTGCAGGATACACAATCGATACGCTGCTCGCGTTGGCCGATCAGGTGCCCACTCTCATCGCCATAAAGGATTATTGCGGTGATCCAGCCTATCATGAAAGGACAGTTCGCGCGTTACACAGCGCGCCGAGGCGAATATCGGTGCTGACAACACATAGTTCCTGGTTGTTGCAGTCGTTGGCAATTGGATGTGATGGTATCTTGTCCGGCTCGGGAAGCGTTGTTGCGAACTTGCAAGTCGCCCTCTGGCAGGCTTTCGAAATTGGTGATCTACAGCTTGCACGAGAGATTGCAGGGCAAATCTATCACTGGACTCGAACCGTTTACATTCCACCTGACTTTGACAGTCACTTACGCATGAAAGTCGCGTTGACACTTCTTGGAAAGCTCCCAAATGCTGTGGTTCGGCCACCGCTAAGTCAGCTTAGCGAAGTCGAAATTGGAGCGATTGGGAACGGTCTCCGAGCGGCTGGCCTGCTATCGGCCAACGAGTAAGGTGGGGGCTTTGGTATGGGGACGTGCACTTTCTTGACCAATGGCGACCACAATAGGCTCAGGCTCAACAGGGCGTTCGATATGCTGTTGCATCAACGGCGCGGGAAAAGGGAGCAGCCGTTTCTGAATCGGACGGAACAGAATGACACAGTTATCCAGCGAATTCGCGAGAGGCAGCCCGAGGTTTCAGCGGCGGCGGGTCCGTGACTGACGGTTCCCAATATCACATCGATGGCCAACAGATGGTTAGCGACCAGAGTCTTCATGTTAATGATAACATGTGCAATCGTCGCGGTGTAGCTTTTGGTGGCTTGCTTTTTGGTGCGGCGATCGATGTTGCTGAAAAGGTTTCCAAGCGGGCTCTTTTTTCGGCGTCTATCCACTATTTGCGACCCGCCATGTGCGGCGATCAGGTTCGATTTGTTTCCGGTTCACCCGATGTCGGTCGAACTTTCACTTTTTTGCCATTGACGGGTGTTGGCGCTGGCAAGCCAGTGTTTAACGTCCAAGCTCGGTTGAAGGAGCTGAAGTCTTCGGATGACTATTTTCAGCCATGTGAGTTTCCGGAGGTCCCAAGAGCGAGCGAGTGTGAACCTCTTGTTACGAATGCGGCCGACAGATCTGGGTCGATTTGGGATCTAGTCGATATTCGTCCCGTTCAAGTTAGTACAGAAGGGTCATCGGTGATCCTTTGGATACGGTTCAATTGCGATTTACTTGGGCCGAGAGGGCGCTTGGCAATTCTGTCAGACTGGGCACCGACCGCATTTGGGCTTCTGGATCAAAGGTTTGGTAAGGGAGCCAGTGTTGATGCATATCTCCGCATAATTCGGAGCGTGGCGGTCGATTGGACGTTAGTACATTTCGACTTTCCAAGCCGAAGCCCGTCCATTGTTCGTGCCAATGCAACTCTCTGGACAGAGCACGGACATGTGCTTGCACACTCAATGCAATCCTTTGTGCCGCTCCAAGAAGTTTAGAATCGATAGAGGAAACAATGCAATGGAAATGAACCATCGGTTTGCGACAAAGGCTGTCTTGGTAACTGGCGCTGCCGGCGGTATTGGTTGGGATTTGGTCAAATCATTCGCGCTCGAGGGCGCTAGAGTTTTCGCGACAGATATTGATGACATGAAGATAATGGAGCGTATTTCTTCAGCAGATTTTCCGACCAAATTCGTTTCAGCTGTTAAGCACGATGTGACCTCTGAGGAAGATTGGAAACTCATCTGCAAGAAGATATCGGATGACGACGTTTCTCTCGACATTCTCGTGAACAATGCAGGCATTATGCTTTACGGTGACTTTGAGGCGATCGATCTCGCACAATGGCGGAGAACGCATGCCGTCAACTTGGATGCTGTTTTTCTAGGTACACAAGAGGCGCTCTCGATGATGAAGATCTCGGGTGGTTCGATTGTAAATATTTCTTCGGTTCTTGGCATTGTAGGTGATCATCGTGTTTCCGACTACAGTTCGGCTAAAGCTGGAGTTCGAAATTTCACGAAGTCGATTGCATTACATTGTTGTGCAAAGCGCTACCCAATCCGGGTTAACTCAGTTCATCCCGGATATGTCCGCACTGATATGATATTGAAACCTGCCGCTGCCGCCGGCGATGTCGAAGGAAAACTCGAATCTGGTGTTGCGCGCCATCCGATTGGCCGCCTCGCGGAGCCGCGGGACATTTCGAATATGGTCTTGTTTCTCGCCAGTGATGCGGCTGGATTCATCACTGGAGCCGAATTCGCTGTCGATGGTGGATATCTTGCGCAATAAGTCAGAATCCCTCGAATCGCGCAAAGGACTCAACCGGAGCACGCGAGGGAATCCAAGTATTTACCGGTGCAATAGTATCAGCGTATCCAAGTGCCATGCCGCAATAGATTATTTCATCCTCTCCCAGATCGAAATGCGTTGCGAGACTATCGCGAAATCGAGCCCAGGCTTCCTGAGGGCAGGTTGCCAGCCCGCGATCATGAGCTAGCAGCATTAGAGTTTGAATGAACATCCCAAGATGAGCCCATTGTCCTGAGCCCATCCGACAGTCCAGAATGAAGAAAAGCCCGGCGGGCGCGCCGAAGAAATCAAAATTTTGTGCAAGCCATTCAAGGCGTGCGGTTTTATCTTCACGCGAAATGCCGAGGGCGGCATACATTTCTTCTCCATTTTCATATCTATACGTTCGATATGGCTCCCACAGATTCTTGGGGTAGACAGGGTGGGCCCCTTCCTCGGAAGGAGCCCCCTGCTTGATGAGAGACGAGGCGAGATCCGCGACAGCGTTCCGAGCTTTACCGGAAACTGCGATCACTTTCCAAGGTTGAACATTCCCACCGGATGGACACCAGCTTGCCTCCTCCAGCAGTTCTCGAATTTGGGCACTCGAGATCGGATCCTGGGTGAAGGCTCTTGTCGATCGGCGTGATGCAACGACATCGCGTGTTTCCATAATTTCCTTCCTTTCAATATCGAATTTTGACCCCGTGCGCACCCGGCGCGTGTCATGCGGTCATGAATCCATTCAGTCGGTTCGTGATAATAGCTTCTGCTTCGCTCATGATCCGCTCGATAAGGCCGTGGCAGGTCGGAATGTCATCAATCAGGCCGGCGACCATCCCGCAGGACCAAGCGCCGGCATCCATTTCGCCCTTCAGCATGATTTTCGGATAAGCACCAATGACCTCCTTGGCGATATCGTCAAACTTGATATTTTCGCCCAAAGATTTCTCGGTGGCTAAAATTCGCTCAACAGCGGCGTTGTTCAATACTCTTTCCGTGTTCCTGAGTGGACGGAGTACCAGTCGGGTGTCGAGTTCCGTGGCATTAAGTATCGCTTGCTTGACGTTGTCATGTACGGGCGCTTCCTTCGTTGCGATAAACCTCGTACCCATATTCATGCCTTCTGCGCCCATCGCGAGCGATGCTACGAGGCTTCTTGCATCCGCTTGCCCGCCGGACGAAAGAAACGGTATCTCAAGTTCATCAGCCGCGCGGGGTAGCAGTATCATGTTAGGAATATCATCTTCGCCAGGATGTCCCCCGCATTCGAATCCATCGATAGATACCGCATCGCATCCGATTTCTTGAGCTTTCAGGGCGTGCCGAACAGACGTACACTTATGGATGACACGGATCCCATGCTCCTTAAGTATCGGTAGCCAGTTCGAGGGATTGTTTCCGGCGGTCTCCACAACCTTCACCCCACTATCAATGACGGCCTTAAGATAACCAGGATAATCGGGGGGATAGGTCGCGGGTAGGAATGAGACGTTTACGCCAAAAGGTTTGTCAGTGATATCGCGGCACTTGGCGATTTCGTTGGCGAGGTCCATTGGAGTCTTTTGTGTAAGCGCGGTAATGATGCCAAAACCACCCGCATTTGAAACTGCGCCTGCGAGCTCCGCGAAGCCGACATAGTGCATGCCGCCCTGGACGATGGGGTGCTCGATGCCGAGCAGTTGAGTTATACGTGTTTTCATCGGTTCCTCCCAAGTAGTCGATTGACTACATCCTATGTCCCCCTATGCTAATATGCAAGTCGGGAGCAAGTCCGGGGGCAGTGTCGAATCGATCCTATGATCGCTTCATGAAATGAAATCATTTTGAGAACCGGGAAGAAACGTGACAAGAGTACGATATTCTAAGCAGGTCGACATGGTTGGTGAGCGCATTCGACTACATGATGAAGATGGGTTTGAAGGTATGCGTGTGGCAGGTCAGCTCGCCGCGCAAACTTTGGATTACATTGAGGGTGAGATAATTGAAGGCAGATCGACTGCCGATCTCGACCAGCGCTGCAGCGAATTCATCCGAGATAATGGCGGAACGCCGGCTACTGTGGGGTATAACGGATACATGCATGCGTCTTGCATCTCTGTAAATCATGTCGTGACTCACGGTATTCCGTCCGAAACGAAGCGGTTGAGAGCGGGAGATATCTTGAATATCGACGTAACTCCAAAAATAGATGGCTGGCATGGAGATTCAAGCCGAATGTTTATCGTTGGGCGCGCGAGCCGAAAAGCGGAACGATTGGTTGCAATGACATATCGAGCGATGATGGCGGGCATCGCGGCTGTGCGCCCTGGCGCGACGTTGGGTGATCTGGGAGCCGCGATCGAGGCGGTGGGGCAAGAGCACGGATTGTCGACCGTCTACGATTTTTGCGGCCACGGCATAGGTAAAGCCTTTCATACTGCGCCACAGATCCTCCACTATGGGCGTCCAGGAGAGGGAGTTGTGCTTGAACCGGGTATGTTTTTCACAATCGAGCCCATGTTCAATTTGGGCAAGTCTGATGTGCTCATTTTGAACGATGGTTGGACAACTGTTACTCGCGACAAGTCTTGGTCGGCGCAGTTTGAGCATTCAATCGGTGTGACCGAGAATGGCAACGAGATTTTCACTTCTTCGCATTCTGGACGGCATCATCCGCTTAGCGAAGAGGCCAGTTTTCATGATGAACTGTCGAAGAAAATTCTATCTGAGATATTGGACTGACTATAGATTTTGCCGTTGCTATCGTGAACAGTGAGCGTGATCTTAGTCTGAATATTTGAAGTACCGCCTTAGCATAGCTGTCAGCGCATCTTTCACTGGCATTTTGGGATCCGTTGCGTGGTACACGGCAAGGCCCATGAATTCTGCACCCATAGCGAGAACGTCAATATTGGAAAGGTTGGGAGATTGGTCCGCATAGCGCCTGAGAACCTTGCGCGTGCCGCGAACGATTGCTTCACGCAGAAGTGGCATCTGATACGACAGCGACAGCAACTCGATCGACACGCGTTGATCCTTAAAGTTGGCCTTCATGATCGCTTTTGCATCTACTGCTGGATCGACTAATCCAAGATCCGGCATATCATAGTCAATGTCCGATTGGACAGCAATCATCAGCGCCTCTTTGGAGCCGAAATGCCGGTGAACCAAACCATGATTCACGCCGGCTCTTGCCGCGATGGTTTTGATGCTAGAGTGCGCAGCGCCGTCCACTATTAGGCATTCTCTTGCCGCTTTGACGAGTTTTTCTGATGTTGAGAGATCAAGCGACCGCCGCGCTCGTGTGTTGCTCGTGGCCAAATCTGAAAACCCCATATGTTTAGTCGGTTAGCTAATATTCGAAGTTCTAATACGCTCAATGCATACACTGGTAACTCGCACGATAACAAGTAGGTGATCCTATAATAATGGCGCGAATCGACCAGTTAAACTGGTTGGGATCGGAATGACCATATGCCACCAATCGTGGTCATGCACCGCCGACGCTCCCAAATTTCATTTGCAGTAACCGTTAAGCTAAGGTAGTCAAACGACTACAATGACGAAATTTGGCTTGCACTATCTCATTCCGTTGATCCCATTAATTGCGGGGCTATGTGCCGTGCTGACGAGTGGGGCAATTAGAAATCTTATCCTTGTTAATATGGTATTGCAGGCGACTCTATTTCTTGTCGTGGCGCACATTCCTACACATCGCAACAGGCGCATGTCTTATGTGGACATTGCCTGGCCATGGGGACTTGTGGTCATCGGATTGGTCGCGCTGGTTGCTTGTAGTCCAATGAATTGGCGCGGTTTCGCGATGGCCGCAATTTACGGCACTATGGGAGCGCGGATGGGCATTAGGTCCGTCAAGGCGGTCTTTCGCGGCGCCTTCAAACACGAATTCCCGCGTTACGAGTATCAGAAATCTCGATGGCGCGAGTCTCGGAAAAATAACGAACTTCTCGCAATGCAAGTGGATGTCGCGGCGCAAGGCATGTTGAACATGGCAATGTTGTGCCTTCCTGCCTTCCTTTTTACCCTGCGGCCTAGTGGCGTAATCTCCCCGATTGAAGTTGCTGGATTGGGCGTTTGGGCCGCCGCTTTCGCGCTGGAGTGGAAATCAGATAGGCAAAAGTTGATCTTTGGCAGAAAGGCTGAAGCAGCGGGCGACACCAACGCAGTCTGTGATATCGGGCTTTGGCGGTACAGCCGCCACCCAAACTATTTCTTTGAATGGATGGTCTGGAATGCGTTAATCATTTCGAGCGCACCTGCATTGGCGGTCATATGGCATTCTGATGGTGCATGGCCTGCGTTGCTTGTCGGGGCGACCCTACTGTTTGCGTCATTGCATATGTTGCATGGCATTCTTTATGGAACGGGCGTTGAGCCTGCCGAGTTCTACTCGACAAAACGCCGGCCCGGTTATGGCGATTACAAACGCCGAACAAGCCAGTTTTGGCCGCGCTTACCACGTGAACGATCATGAACCTTCTCCGAGAACGGGAAGTCGGCGAGACGCCACTCTTCACATCTCCAGCTGGTCTAAAGGGTAATCTCAGGCAAGCTTGCGACAAAGCAGCGAAAGTAACTGCCATGGAATTGACCAGAATCATGGCGCTTGACTGGGCACGCAAAATTTTTGCTTCAAAATTGAGCACACGATTTGCGCGTAAAGGAATGGTGGCCTCGATTCCGGACAAAAAAGAAGACAACTTTGGTCGGCTAAAGTTTCATTCAGTAAAATTGCGAGCCGAACTGTTGGCCAAGCTTTCTGTCGTCATAAAAGCGCCCGCAACGCGCGAACTCAATGGCCAGACCTATTGCGTTCGCAGCAATGGGTTGCCGCTGTTCGGTCAGTCCCTCGATTCCATTTCACTGCATTTTTCACCTTCCGGATCTAGGGCCCAAAAGCAAAGGCGAATTCAATGAGAGAAGCTGTGATTGTGTCAACCGCCCGGACTGGCATGGCAAAATCTCTTCGTGGCGGGTTCAACGATACACACGGAATCGTGCTTGCCGGTCACGCCATAAAGCAAGCGATCAATCGCGCTGGTGTTGAGCCGGATCGCGTGGAGGATGTGGTTTTGGGGTGCGGTCATCCAGAAGGGGCGACCGGGCACAATATCGCGCGTAACGCGGCGCTATGGGCCGGTTGTCCGCCCACAACACCGGGGGTGACCGTGAATCGGTTCTGTTCTTCGGGTCTACAGGCGATCGTTAACGCAGCGCAATCGGTAGTAATGGATGATGCACAGGTTGTCGTGGCCGGCGGTGTTGAAAGCCTCTCGCTTGTGGGCCGGTCTGGCAAAGCCAATCGGTATAGGTTCGTCGAAGAAGGATTGATGTTAGAATATCCTGCGATTTGGATGACCATGATTGAAACGGCGGAAGTTGTCGCAGAACGCTACGGAGTGTCGCGAGAACGCCAGGATGCGTATGCTCTCCAATCACAACAACGGACTTCGCGATTTCAATCGACTGGTCAAATGGCCGAAGAAATCGTGCCGCTCAATGCCATAATGTTAAAACGGATCGAAACTACGGGCATTCTTGAACGGGTTGAAGTCGTTGTGGATCGAGATGAATGCAATAGGCCTGAAACGACAATTGAGGCCCTGCGCAAACTGGATCCGATCCTAACTGACGGCCAAACTATGGCGCTTGGGCATAGTGTCACTGCGGGGAATTCTTCACAATTGGCTGATGGAGCCGCGGCCCTGGTCATAATGGAAGCAAATGAAGCGAGCCACGGAAATATAGAACCCCTCGGGCGAATGGCTGGGTTTTCTATTGCCGGTTGTGATCCAGATGAGATGGGTATCGGACCGGTTTACGCTGTCCCACGCCTTTTGAAACGACATGGATTGACTGTAGATGACATAGATTTGTGGGAGCTCAACGAGGCATTCGCTTCCCAATGTGTGTACTGCCGAGATCGGCTTGAGATCGATCCTGACAAATTCAATGTGAACGGCGGAGCAATCTCGACAGGACATCCCTTCGGAATGACTGGTGCTCGATGTGTCGGCTCTGTCTTGCTGGAAGGTCGCAGACGAAACGCAAAATGGGCGGTTGTCACAATGTGCGTCGGCGGCGGGATGGGCGCGGCAGGACTAATTGAAATTTTTAGCTAAACGGGCCGATAGAGCCAACCGCTTTATTGACCCTGCTCGCCGTGAAAAGCCGAAATCGGGGAGAAGCTGACAATGGGCTCGTCCACCACGCCAAATGTCGAAAAGGATCGGCCGTTTTGCATAGGGAATTTGATGGATGAATAGCAATATCGTGGAGTTACGGCCGCATCAGGTGGCGTTACTAATTGCAGTTTTTCTGTCAGCCTTTTCGGCGCCGCTTACGATACCCTTCAATATTGGAACCATCATTTCGACGTTTGGGACCACCCGCGCGGAAGCCGGGATTGTTGTAACAGTTGAGGGAGTTTGCATCTCTCTTGCTTCCATTATTTGTTCTCGCTTAATAGTGAGACATCGCGTGCGCAAACTTCTTGTTGTGGGAGTCTCCGTAGTTGCTGTGAGCAATGCGCTGACTCTCTTGGCATCAGACGTGGTTTTTATGATCTACTGCCGAGCATTGGCGGGTGCCGGCTGCGGCATTGTGCTTTGCGTTGTGATGGCAACTGCCGCGAGAACCCGTAACCCAGAGATGATGTATGGTTGGATCAGTGGCTCCATCGGAGCATTTCTCTCGCTGCTGGCGATTATGCTTCCCGTTGTTATCTCGCATGGAGGGCTCGCCGGAGCATATGGACTATATACCGCGTTTTCGGTTGCTGGAATGTTCCTGGTCATCGGAGTTCCAAACATCAAAGGATCCTGTGAGGAGAGCGGGTCAATTGATTTCTTCCAGTCAAAACAAAAACGGATTCGAGCAGATGTCATAGGATGGATTGCTCTTCTTGGAATCGGTTTTTTCTATTTTGGCCAAGCAGGTATTGCTGCATTTGTCGAAAGGATAGGTGTCGGAAATGGAATCTCGCTCACCACAATTGGCAATATTTTGTTCGCTAGCGGCATTCTAACCATTTTCGGTTCAATAGGCGCAGGCGTTGTTGGGTCTCGTTTCGGTAGTACAAAACCACTCATTTTGGTCTCTGGTCTGCTGTGCGTGTCCGTATTGAATATTGCTGTCATAGATTCGGTGTTTGGTTACTTTCTTGGTGTGCCGATGATTTGGCTCCTTCCCGCAATTATGCTTCCGTCTTTTCTGGGCGGTCTCGCTGTTATCGATCCTGCCGGTCGTCTG
>Ga0209344_10001582_pt1 | contig 28882 bp, 23 predicted proteins | sample Cruoilmetagenom6_FD_187293 | JGI IMG/M metagenome (GOLD analysis project Ga0209344, IMG submission 187293) | Oil polluted marine microbial communities from Coal Oil Point, Santa Barbara, California, USA - Santa Barbara Oil Seep Sample 6 (SPAdes)... | ecosystem: Environmental > Aquatic > Marine... | reverse complement strand
ACGCTCACTTGTGAGCGTTTTTTTTGTTTTAAATTTTTATAGAAGTCAAAAACGACTTAATTTGCATTAAATTAGGCCGAAAATGAATTGTTTTTTATACATTTCACGATTATTTGACTGATTTTGCAAAAATTTAGGCCAAATTAACTTTAGATACTATGAGTAAATTCTCAGCAGCAATTACAGCTGTAGGTGGTTATGTGCCAGACTATGTATTAACCAATAAGATGTTAGAAGACTTGGTTGATACTAATGATGAATGGATTACTACACGAACAGGAATTAAAGAAAGAAGAATTCTTAAAGAAGATGGTAAAGGCACTTCTTACTTAGCAATTAAAGCAGCTAAAAACCTTATTGAAAAAAGTGGCATAGATCCAAAAGAGATTGAACTAGTAATTGTCGCTACTGCAACACCAGATATGAAAGCTGCATCAACTTCAGCTTATACTGCAACTCAAATAGGTGCAGTAAATGCTTTTTCATTCGATCTTGAAGCAGCGTGTTCAAGCTTTTTATATGGCATGTCTGTTGCAGCTAGGTATATTGAATCAGGAAAATACAAAAAAGTACTTTTAATTGGAGCAGATAAAAACTCTTCAATGATTAATTATGAAGACAGAGCCACCTGTATCATTTTTGGAGATGGAGCTGGGGCTGTACTTTTTGAACCTAATAACGAAGGGTTTGGTTTACAAGACGAATATTTAAGAAGTGATGGTTCCGGAAGAGATTTTTTACAAGCCACTTACGGAGGCTCTTCTTATCCATCAACACCAGAAGCAATTAAGGAACATAAACATCAGGTTTTTCAAGATGGGAAAACCGTTTTTAAAAACGCTGTCTTTAACATGGCTGATGTAGCTGTTAAAATTTTAGAAAGAAACAAACTTACAATTAATGATGTTTCTTGGTTGGTTGCACATCAAGCTAATAAGCGAATTATAGATGCAACAGCCAACAGAATTGATTTAGAGGAAGAAAAAGTAATGATGAATATTGAAAAATACGGTAATACCACATCAGCAACACTTCCTTTATTATTAAGCGATTACGAATCTAAACTAAAAAAAGACGACAATTTAATATTTGCTGCTTTTGGAGGTGGATTCACTTGGGGCTCTATTTATTTAAAATGGGCTTATAACTCCTAACTAACTACTAAATAAATTTTTAATATCTAAAATTATGGATTTAAAGGACATTCAAAACTTAATCAAATTTGTTGCTAAATCAGGAGCAAGCGAGGTTAAATTAGAAACAGAAGATGTAAAGATTACTATTAAAACAGGAAGTGAAGATAAGTCTGAATCAACAACTTATGTTCAACAAATTCCTGTAAATGCACCAATGCCACAAGCTCCAGTTCCTGCAGCTCAACCAGTAGCAGAAGCTCCAACAGCAGCAAGTGCTGATGAAAACTCTAAGTATATTACAATTAAATCTCCTATTATAGGAACATTATATCGTAAACCTTCGCCAGACAAACCAGTTTTTGTTGAAGTTGGTCAAACTATAAAAGAAGGAGACGTATTGTGTATTATTGAAGCTATGAAACTATTTAATGAAATAGAATCTGAAGTTTCTGGAAAAATAGTAAAAGTTCTTGTTGACGATTCTTCACCTGTAGAATTCGATCAACCTTTATTTTTAGTTGATCCATCTTAATTAATTCAGAATTCAGAATTCTGAATTCATAATTTTTATAATTATGTTTAAAAAAATACTAGTTGCCAATAGAGGAGAAATAGCACTTCGTGTTATTAGAACCTGTAAAGAAATGGGTATAAAAACAGTAGCCATTTATTCTACAGCTGATGCTGAAAGTTTACACGTAAAATTTGCAGACGAAGCAGTATGTATTGGACCTCCACCAAGTAACCTATCCTATTTAAAAATGTCTAATGTTATAGCAGCAGCAGAAATTACGAATGCAGATGCTATTCATCCAGGATATGGATTCTTATCTGAAAATGCTAAGTTTTCAAAAATTTGCGAAGAACATAAAATAAAATTCATAGGCGCTTCGGCTGAAATGATCGACCGAATGGGAGATAAAGCGAATGCAAAAGCAACTATGATAGAAGCTGGTGTACCTTGTGTTCCAGGAAGCGAAGGTGTTATTGAATCTTTCGAAGAATGTGAAAAACTAGCTAAAGAAACCGGTTACCCAGTCATGTTAAAAGCATCTGCTGGTGGTGGTGGAAAAGGTATGCGAGCAGTTTGGAAACCAGAAAACTTAAAAGATGCATGGGAATCTGCTAGACAAGAATCTAGAGCAGCCTTTGGAAACGACGATATGTACATGGAAAAGCTTATTGAAGAGCCAAGACATATCGAAATTCAAATTGTTGGAGATTCTACAGGAAGAGCATGTCACCTTTCAGAAAGAGATTGTTCTGTTCAAAGAAGACATCAAAAATTAACAGAAGAAGTACCATCTCCATTCATGACAACGGCTTTGCGTAAAAAAATGGGTGATGCAGCAGTAAAAGCAGCAGAATATATAAAATACGAAGGCGCAGGAACAGTAGAATTTCTTGTTGATAAACACAGAAATTTTTACTTCATGGAAATGAACACACGTATTCAGGTAGAACATCCAATTACTGAACAAGTAATAGATTTCGATTTAATACGCGAACAAATACTTGTGGCTGCAGGAGTGCCAATTTCAGGAAAAAATTACACACCAAATTTACATTCTATTGAGTGTAGAATAAATGCCGAAGATCCGTTTAACGATTTCCGTCCTTCACCTGGAAAAATAACTACGTTACATGCACCAGGAGGTCATGGTGTACGTTTAGACACGCATGTTTATGCAGGATATACTATTCCTCCAAATTACGATTCTATGATAGCTAAATTAATAACCACTGCGCAAACACGAGAAGAGGCTATTAATAAAATGAAACGTGCATTAGATGAATTCGTAATAGAAGGAATTAAAACAACCATTCCTTTTCATAGACAACTTATGGAACATCCAGATTATTTAGCTGGAAACTATACTACGAAGTTTATGGAAGATTTTGTGATACAAAAACCAACAGAAGATTAAATTTAAAACTCCGAAATTATTTTCGGAGTTTTTTTATGCGCCTTTATTTGGGTGTTCTTTTACTTAAAAAAAGTAAAAGACAGGCTTTCGCAAGTGCTTTTTTTGAAACAAAAAAGAGCTTTAACAATAGCTCTAATGCTAAGGATTCATGATTTCATTATTATAATATATTAACACTGAGTAATCCTTAACACAAAATCACTATTTTTACTAGCAACTAACCAAAACTAATATGAATCTCTCGTATTGGGAAATAAAATCGTGGCTAACAAATATAGACTATACCATAGTTGGAAGTGGCATTGTTGGACTTAATTGTGCCTTGCAACTAAAACAAAAATTTCCAAAAGCTACAATTCTTATCTTAGAAAAAGGCATGATACCACAAGGAGCAAGTACTAAAAATGCAGGATTTGCTTGTTTTGGGAGCTTAAGCGAAATTCTGGACGATTTAAAATCTCATTCAGAAGAAGAAGTTGTTAATCTTATAAAAAAAAGAGTGGACGGCTTAACGTTATTAAGACAAACGCTTACAGATCAAGCTATTTGTTACCAACAATTAGGAGGTTACGAATTATTTACTAAAGAAGACGCACCATTTTTTGAAGCCTGTTTGGAAAAGAGGGCAGCTATAAACAACTTGATAAAGCCTATTTTTAAAGACGATGTTTTTCAGCTTAAAGAAAATATATTCAATTTTAAAAATATTCAGGAGACATATATTTTCAATCCGTTTGAGGGACAAATAGATACTGGAAAAATGATGGAAGTCTTACTTCAAAAAGTTCAAACTAAAGGCATAAAAATATTGAACAATATCTTGGTTGAAAGTTTTGAGGATACCTCAAAAGCTGTGCAAGTAAAAACCAATCAAATAGAGTTTGAAACTAATAACTTAATCTTTACAACTAACGGATTTGCTTCACAACATATTACTCAACAAGTAAAACCTGCAAGAGCACAAGTGCTTATAACAAAACCTATAAAAAATTGTCATATTAAAGGCACTTTCCACTTAGATAAAGGCTATTATTATTTTAGAAATATAGATAATAGAATTTTGTTTGGTGGTGGTAGAAATCTGGATTTCGAAGGAGAAGAAACAACCGAATTAGTCCAAACAGAACTTATTCAAAATAAATTAAAAGAGCTCCTAAAAACTGTTATTTTACCTAAAACTCCTTTTGAAATAGATTATAGTTGGTCTGGTATTATGGGAGTTGGAGAGAGTAAAAAACCTATAGTAAAACAACTTTCAGACCATGTGTATTGTGGTGTGAGACTAGGAGGAATGGGAGTTGCCATTGGAAGTTTAATTGGAAGAGAAATAGTAGATTTAATCGAATAAGATGATTAAAAAATTCTTCAAATTTATATTTAAACTTATTCTTGGATTATTTATCCTGTCTATAGCCATGGTGTTTTTATATAAATGGGTTCCAGTTCCTGTAACACCACTAATACTTATTAGGTCTGTTGAAAATTTTCAGGAAGATAAATCTATGATTTGGGAGCATGATTGGGTGTCTATCGACCATATTTCTAAAAATTTGCAATTGGCCGTTATTTGTAGTGAAGACCAGAATTTTTTTAATCACAATGGATTCGATGTCAAAGCAATTGAAAAAGCGTATCAAGAAAATAAAAAGGGAAAAAGTATAAAAGGTGCAAGTACTATAAGTCAGCAAACTGCAAAAAATGTTTTTTTATGGCCACAACGTAGCTGGTTAAGAAAAGGGCTTGAAGTATATTTTACATTTTTAATAGAAACTATTTGGACTAAAGAGCGTATCATGGAAGTCTATTTAAATAGCATAGAAATGGGACAAGGTATTTATGGAGCTGAAGCAGCAGCCAACTATTGGCATAAAAAGCCAGCTTCAAAATTATCGCAATACGAAGCTGCTTCAATTGCTGCTATTTTGCCAAACCCATTAAAATATAAGGCCAAACCTGCTTCAAATTATATAGAAAAAAGAAAAATTTGGATTGTAAGACAAATGGGTTATTTTGGTAAGTTAGAATTCAAATAAGAAATATATTTGCTGCAAGTAATATCCTGCAAGGTTTTAAAAACCTTGTAGGTATTTATTATGACTATAAAACAACAATTATATCAACAATGTGTTCAGTACTGTCATAACCGACTAGAGGTTATTAAGTTTTCTATTGAAGAAATTCAAGAATCTCTAACATCAGAGACTAAAAGTTCTGCAGGCGATAAACATGAAACAGGAAGAGCCATGCTTCAGTTAGAACGAGAAAAAACAGGCAATCAATTAGCTGAAACACAAAAACTACAAGAGTTACTTTCAAAAATCAATATCTCAAAAACCTCAAAAATGATTTCTTTAGGAAGTCTTGTTTTTACAACTCAAGCCAATTATTTTATTGCTATAAGTGCTGGAGAAATAGTTGTTGAAAATGAAAAATATTTTGCTATTTCACCCAACACAGCTATTGCAAAATTATTAATTGGTAAAGAGGTTGGCGATGTGATGATTTTTAGAGAAAATGAATTTAAGGTTGTTGCTGTTTTATAATAAATCTTAATTCTTTGTTTTTTTCAATGGCTTTAATGTTTTCTACAAATATAATTGTTCCATTAAACTCAGCCTCAACCAAATAATAATGCCCTTTAAAATAGCATTTTTTTACTGTGGCTTTTAAATCTGATTCTTCAACCACTTGTAATTGGTGTGCATAAATAATTTCATTATTTATCACATTAAACTCTCCAAAAAACGAAGCGACCAATGGTGTTTCTGGATGATTGAATAAATATTCTGGTGTGTTAATGGCAACTATTTTTGCATCATCTAAAACAATCATTTTATCTGAATAAGGCAAGACATCTTCCTTATCATGTGAGGCGACAACACAAGCAATATTATTTGCTTTTAAGTAGTTGGATAGATTTCGTCTTAAGTTTTGCTTTTTAAAATTATCTATGTGACTAAAGGGTTCGTCCAGCAACAATATTTCAGGTTCGTTTGCCAAAGCTCTTGCTAAGGCTACACGTTGTTTTTGTCCACCACTTAAAAGCTTTACTTTGGTGTTAGCAAAACCTGTAAGTTCTACAATTTTTAAAAGTTCTTTTATTCGGGTTTGTTTTTCTTCAGGATAGAAATTAGATAGGTGTTTCCCAATATTCTCAGCTACAGAAATAAAGGGCATTAAATCGAATTCCTGTGCAACGTATTTCATAAAATCGTAACCTACAACCAGATTATATTTTGGGCCAAGAATTTCAGTATTTTTCCAAAAGATTTGACCTTCTTTTGTATCTAATTCGCCATAAAGCAATTTCAACAAGGTGCTTTTGCCAGAACCACTTTCACCAATAATAGATACATGTTCTCCAGCTTCAACCATAAAAGAAATGTCCTCTAGAACTTTTGTTTTATTATAACTAAATACTATGTTTTTTACTTGAAGCATGACACAAAAATAACATAATAAAAAGGTCATCTAAAAATTACTTTCTAGACGACCTCTTTAAAATATTAATACGATTCTATAAATCAAATTTGATTCCTTGCGCTAAAGGTAATTCGTCTGAATAATTTACTGTATTCGTTTGTCTTCTCATGTACACTTTCCAAGCATCAGATCCAGACTCACGTCCACCACCTGTTTCTTTTTCACCACCAAAAGCACCACCAATTTCAGCGCCAGAAGTTCCAATATTTACGTTAGCTATTCCACAATCTGAACCAGCATATGACAAGAATTTTTCAGCTTCTTTCATCTCATTTGTCATGATTGCTGAAGATAAACCTTGTGCTACACCGTTTTGTTTGTCAATAGCATTTTCAACCTCTCCAGAATATGTCATTAAATATAAAATTGGAGCAAACGTTTCGTGTTGAACTATTTCAAAGTGATTTTCTGCTTCAATAATAGCAGGTTTTACATAGCATCCACTTTCATATCCTTCACCTTCTAAAACACCACCTTCAACAAGTACATTTCCACCTTCAGCTTTTGCTTTTTCAATAGCAGCTAAATAAGTGTTTACAGAATCTTTGTCAATTAATGGTCCAATATGATTTTTCTCATCTAATGGATTTCCAATAGTTAATTGTCCATAAGCACCAACAATAGCGTCTCTTACTTTATCGTAAACAGATTCGTGAATAATTAATCTTCTTGTAGATGTACAACGTTGTCCACAAGTTCCAACAGCACCAAATACAGCACCAGGAACAACCACTTTTAAATCGGCAGTTGGTGTAATAATAATGGCATTGTTACCACCTAATTCTAATAAAGATTTACCAAAACGTTCTGCAACTGTTTTTCCAACAATGCGTCCCATTCTTGTAGATCCTGTAGCAGAAACCAAAGCGACTCTTGAATCAGTTGTCATCATTTCACCTACTTTATAGTCTCCATTGATGATACAAGAAATACCTTCTGGTAAATTATTTTCTTTTAGGATCTCTGCAATAATATTTTGACAGGCAATAGTACACAATGGTGCTTTTTCTGAACCTTTCCAAACACACACATCGCCACAAATCCAAGCTAAAGCTGTGTTCCAAGCCCAAACAGCCACTGGAAAGTTGAATGCCGAAATAATGCCAACCACACCAATTGGATGCCATTGTTCTCTCATCACGTGTCCAGGTCTTTCTGAAGGAATGGTTTGTCCGTTTAATTGCCTTGATAATCCAACAGCAAAATCACAGATGTCAATCATTTCTTGAACTTCACCATATCCTTCTTGTAAAGATTTCCCCATTTCGTAAGAAACCAATTTCCCTAATGGTTCTTTTAAGTCTCTTAATTTGTTTCCAAACTGACGTACAATTTCTCCTCGTTGAGGTGCAGGAATATCTCTCCAAGCTAAAAATGCTTTGGTTGCAGCATCCATCACTTTGTCGTAATCTGCTCTTGTTGTTGTTTTTACTTTTCCAATTAATTTTCCATCAACTGGTGAATAACTTTCAATAATGTCTCCATTTGAAAAGTTATTTGAACCTGTTGATGTTCCTTCATTTATATCTTTAACACCTAATTGTTTTAGGGCTTTATCAATCCCGAAATCGGTAGCAATAGCTTCCATATATGTTTATTTTTTTATGAATTATTAAATTAAGTTGCAAAGATAGGAATAAAAAGTCGTTTTTTCTTGAGAGCTTATTTGTAATAAATGTAACTTTAAAGCTCCTATTTTAAAACACTTAATTATGAAAAACTGCATGTATTTTTTGCTAGTATTAATTGTATTTTCAAGTTGTAAAAATGAAGAAGAACTCAAAGTTTTATCAAATAGCAGGCAGATTGTAAATGATACTTTAGGTGTTTCAAAAGATGAAGTTCCAATCAAAGCAAATCAATTCGCTATTGTTATTCATGGAGGAGCAGGGAATATTTCAAGAGAATACATGACTGCTGAAGCTGAAGAAGCTTATACATTGAAACTTGAAGAAGCCATAAGAGTTGGTTATGAAATCCTAAATAATGGAGGTAATAGTTTGGATGCTGTTGAGAAAACTATAAATGTTTTAGAAGATTCGCCTTTATTTAATGCAGGAAAAGGAGCCGTTTTTACAAATGCTGAAACGAATGAATTGGACGCTTCAATTATGGATGGTAAAACCTTAAATGCTGGTGCTTCTGCAGGAACAAGAACAGTTAAAAATCCAATTAATTTAGCAAGAGCAGTGATGGAAAATTCACCTCATGTTATGTTAGCAGGACATGGTGCAGATGTGTTTGCTCAAGAACAAGGATTAGAGATTGTAGATACAAGCTATTTCTATACTGAAAAGAGCTATAATAGTCTTCAACGTGTTAAAGAATATGAAGAAAAATCATCTTCTGCTAAAGCTCCAGATGACAAAGAGAAAGCAGATAATAACACAGCTTTTTATGATTCAGCCATCAAAAATTCAAAATTTGGAACCGTTGGTTGTGCAGCCTTAGACAAGAACGGAAATTTAGCTGCAGGAACTTCCACAGGAGGTATGACCAACAAACGCTGGGGACGTGTTGGTGATGCGCCAATTATTGGAGCAGGAACATATGCTAATAATAACACATGTGCAGTTTCAAGTACTGGTTGGGGAGAATTTTTTATTCGTGCTATGGTAGCCCATGATATTTCTGCTTTAATGGAATATAAAGGCTTGAGTATGGAAGAAGCTGCTAAGGAAGTGATTCAGAAAAAAGTGCCAGAACTTGGTGGAGATGGAGGGATTATTGCAGTAGATAAAAATGGCAATATGGTCATGGAATTTAATACATCAGGCATGTTTAGAGCGACCATGAATGATAAAGGCGAATTATTTATTGGGATGTATAATGACTAAATCAACTCCTTATTACGCAGTTATTTTCACATCTATACAAAATGAAGATGTATCAGGTTATGCAGAAATGGCAAAAAAAATGGAAATATTAGCCAAACAACAAAAAGGGTTTTTAGGAATAGAATCTGCCAGAAACGACACTTCGACTGCTATCAGTGCAGGCATTGGAATTACAGTGAGTTATTGGGAAAGTTTAGAAGCCATAAAAACATGGAAACAGCATTCAGAACATCTTTTTGCACAACAAAAGGGTAGAACACAATGGTACAACTGGTATCATGTTAGAATTTGTAAAGTGGAGCGAGAATACGATTTTAGATTAATGTAATAAATAGCTTTTTGCACACAACCAAGGATGTAATCCCATACCTAGAGAATTAGTTATAACTATTGGATATAAAGAATTAAACATGCTACATCTATTCACTTCTTATGTGTTAAAGTTAACCAGAAAGTGTACCAATAGTTTAATTAACTGTTTGATTATCTGTTGAAAATGGATAAATAAGTAGGTTTGTCTTGATTATTTTCCTAATTTTATCTCTCCCATCTCCCAAAGAATTTATTGAAACATAATTTTTGATGAATCGTTATATCCTTTATTTTCTTTTCTTCTTTGCATTAAATTCTTTTGGTCAAAACGACCAAAATGTGGAAGAACTTAAACTTCTTATTGCCAAACAAGCAAATGATAGCACAAAAGTAAACTCCTTGTTAGATATTGCTTTTCAGCTTTTTAGATCTCAACCAGACTCATCTTTAATTTATTCTAGTAGGGCAATTAATCTAGCTACAGAAATTAATTTCAGGAAAGGATTGGCTTATGCTCATAAAAACATGGGACTGGGTCATTATGTCAAAGGGGAATATTCTGATGTACTTATCCATTGGAAAATGTCATTAGCAATTTTTGAAGAGATTAATGACGAAACTGGAATCAGTAATTTACTTAACAATCTAGGAGCTGTTTATCAAACTAAAGGAGATGACCCAAAGGCTCTAGATTATTTTATTAGATCTGTAAAGATTGCAGAAAAAATTCAAGACTCATCTAGAATAGGAACAGCTTATCTAAATATTGGAACTGTTTACTCTAATGAAGAGACAACCTATGACGAAGCTTTTGAAGCTTTTAAAGAGTCTAAGAATATATTTAGTAATATGGGATATGATGAAGGTGTAGGAACTGTAGCCATTAATATAGCTGAATTATATTTAAAGAGTGGTAAACCTCAAGATGCTTTACCTCACCTAAAAGATGCCTTAGACGCTTATACTAGAGCAGGAAGTAGTCTTTCTAATACTTATAATGATATGGGCTGGGCATATAAAGACCTGGAAAAGTATGATTTAGCAAAAGAATATCATTTAAAAGCCATTGAAGAGGCAGACCTTAATGATGCTAAATTAGAGAAAACAAAAGCTCTTATTAGATTAGGTGAAGTTCATATAGAAAAGAAAGCTTATTTAGAAGCCATTGATAATTTTAAAGAAGGGTTAAAACTAACGGAGGTCACAGGAGTATATCCTGACAAAAAAGATGCTTATGAAGGATTAGCTAAAGCTTATTCAGGCTTGATGGATTACAAAAACGCCTATGACTATCAACAACTTTTTACATCCATTAGCGATACCATACGGAATGATTCTTATATAGAATCTATTGGTAATATGCGATTCCAGTATGATTTAGAAAATAAAGAACGGGAAATACAACTTCTAAATATAGATAATGAACTAAAGCAAACTCAAATAGAGCGCAGCACAGCTTCTAAAAGGTTGTTATATGCACTTGCAGTACTTCTCTTTGCACTAGTAGGTGGTTTCTATTTCCGTTATCGATACATTCAAAAGTCCAATGCAATTCTCGCCAAAGAAAGAAATAAAAGTGAAAATATTCTCTTAAACATTCTTCCCAAAGAAACAGCAGAAGAGTTAAAAGAACAGGGATTTATTAAAGCTAAATATTTTAAAGAAGTATCAGTGCTTTTTACTGATTTCAAACAATTTTCTTTAGTTGCCGAAGGAATTCCAGCAGAGGAATTAGTTCAAAGTTTGGATTATTTTTTTAAGAAATTTGATATTATTACAGAAAAACACAATCTAGAAAAAATCAAGACAATAGGCGATGCTTACATGTGTGCAGGTGGTTTGCCAACCGAAAATAAGACACACGCTGAGAATGCTTTTTCAGCAGCTCTTGAGATTTTAGAATTTGTAAAGGAAACAAAAAACAACCCACCTAGTGGAATTTATCCTTTTGAAGTTAGGATAGGTATTAACACTGGACCAGTAATTGCTGGAGTTGTTGGTATCAAGAAATTTCAGTACGACATTTGGGGTAATACAGTAAATATAGCTGCTCGAATGGAGAACAATTCGGAACCAGGAAAAATCAATGTTTCTGAAAATACGTATCAGCTTTTAAAAAACAAACATGATTTTACTTATAGAGGAAAAATAACAGCAAAGAATAATCAATTGTTAAATATGTATTATGCTGAAGAAAAAATTAGTGAGAAAGTTCGATAAAAGAGTGAAAAAAATAATTATTGTTATAAATTAGTACTAATTGAAATCGATTTTGGGGATGATCGAAATAAATAAACATGATATTTGAAAGAACATCATTCTTAATAATCGCAGAAATATGACTCTTGATAACGAAAAGACATATCCAGCTATCTGTTTCCAAATTCTAGATGAATTAAAAAGGAAACTAGCTCCATATCTAAGCTATCACTCTTATAATCACATCATTGATGTAGCCAATGTATGTGATAAATATATTAGGCTATATAATATAGATGATAATATGGCTAAGCTCATTCGAATTGCAGCTATTTGCCATGATTTTGGGTACACGGTTTCTCCTATCGACCATGAAGAACAAAGTATCAAATTAATAGAACCAATACTCAAACCAGTTTTAACAGAAGCAGAAATAGAACTTGTAAACGGAATGATAAGAGCTACTAAGATTCCTCAGCAACCAAAAACTTTTTATGACAAGATTCTTGCTGATGCAGATTTAGACTACCTTGGAAGAAGCGATTACAATAAACTTAGTGAATACCTACATCAAGAGTTTTTACATTTTGGTGTTATTAATACTGAAAGAGAGTGGTTAGATATGCAAATAAAATTTCTTGAAAATCATAAGTATCATACGCTTTATGCGAAATGGAATCGTAGAAAATTAAAATTAAGAAAGCTAAAAGAACTCAAAGCAAGATAGTTTTAAAAATTATTTTCAACGTTTATACAAGAATTATGAATTTGAAAGCTTTTTTACTGTCAGAAAAAGGCTTCCAAATATATTAAAATCAACACTTTAAGTCTTTATATATTTTATTATTAAAAAAAAAAATAGTATCTTCATCGACTCCTTAAAGGGTTTGATTCATAGCAACTTGCCCTCTTCTATTAAAAGGCTTATCTATCTCGACGATAATCGTTGGTAACTACTAATGTGTGTAGTTAATTTAAGCTAACAATTATGAAACCAACAAATGCTATTGGTATTTTATTTACCACAAAATCAATCAACAACACTATTTTATCAAGTTTATTTTTTCTGTTAACTACCATCTTGGTATATGGACAGAATTATACAACTACAGGTTTATCCAACAATTGGGAAGATGCTGCAGCTTGGGATTGTTCAGGAGGACCTTGTAACAACAATCCATTCCCAGATTACGAAATTGGTAATTCTAACATTACCATTAATCATGATATTGTTTACAATTCAAGCAATCCTATTAAGGTAAAAAATCATGGGGAACTGTATGTTCTTAATAATGCAAAATTTATAACAACAAGTAACATAAATGTTAATCCTGGAGGCTTATTGGTTGTTAATCAAGGGGAAATTGAAATTGGTCCTGGAGTGCTCAAAAACCAAGGCGTCATTCAATTAACCAATGCTTTAATGATTAAACATGGAAATATCGTTAATGATACCGAAATATTAATGTCCAATGCCTGCATTCAGCTTTCAGTAGGAAATTTTTTAAATAGTGGCACAGTATCTGGTGTTGGAAGTATTAAGACTCAAAATGGTAATATTAATAACTCAGGGGCTTGGGATACTAACGTAATTTATTATTATAGTCAAAGTGGGAGTGGACTTCCTGGCTCTTCTAGTACTGAATCAGAAGTAGCTGCCGTTTGTTCGTGTATATTAATCAATTGTGATATTCTTCCAGGCTATCCACCAAACTCTAAGGTTAATGAAATCATTGGATCAGCCTTGACTTCACTATTCAATAATTATAATCCTAATGAACCTACTAATGAATTTATTTACAAGATAAATGAAAATGATGAGGTTCTAATTGAAATAGTTGCTTTTAATAATCAATTCAATGCCGTATCAACATTCCTAAGCTCCTTCGGGATAAATACAAGTGATTATATTTCCGATGTTTATGACCAACTAGACGATGAAAGAGTCATTACAGTCTTTTTTCCTATCGCAAACTTAGAAGATCTTAATCCAAGATCCGATATTATTAATCAAGTTTATGAAGTATCTCCTCCCATACCTAATACGGGACTTATTGATAGCCAAGGTGATGTTGCTCAAAAGTCCAATATCGCAAGATTAGGCTGGAATGTAAGTGGTGAAGGTGTTAAAATTGGAGTGATTTCAGACAGCTACGACAGAAAATCTGGCGTCATTTCAGGTGTAAGTCCTGCTGTTCAAACTGATATTGCAAATGGAGACATTCCTGGAGCTGAAAACCCAGTGACTATAGTTCAAGATTATCCTTTTGGTCTAGCAAGTGACGAAGGACGAGCAATGATGCAGATTATACATGACGTGGCTCCAGATGCAGAACTTTTTTTTAGAACTGGATTTATCTCTGAAGGAAATATGGCAGCTGGAATTGCCGAACTTGTCGCATTGGATTGTGATGTTATTGTAGACGACCTTACTTATATGAAAGCGCCTTTTTATAGGGATGGTATTGTAGCAGATGCCATCAATGAAGCAGAAGCAAATGGTGTGAACTATTTTACTTCTGCTGGTAATTTTGGGTCAAGATCATACCAAGCTACATTTTCTCCATCATCATCAAATCCCTTACGTCATGATTTTGGTGGAAACAATTCTTTACAAAGCCTCACTTTAGGTGTTGGTTCTTATATTGTCGTGCTCCAATGGGACGATGATTTTTATTCTTTTGGATCGAATGTTGGTTCAATGAATGATTTGGATATTTACCTTGCTGGTGATAATAGCAGTATTCAATATGGATTTAATCGAAATAATATTGGTGCTGACCCTGTTGAGATAATGCCATTTACCGTTATTAACCCAACAACTACAAATATTGTTATTGAAAGAGCTTCTGGATCTGGTCCAGCACCAATGTTCAAATATGTTGTTTTTAGGGCTGGAGACGATGGGAATTTTGAAGCTGTTCCAACAGCGAACAGTTCAACGGTTGTTGGTCATGCAAATGCAGAAGGAGCTATAACAGTTGGTGCAGTCCGTTATGATAATACTCCAAGTTATGGAGGTGTGTTTTCTGCTCAACAGTCATCTTCACTTGGAGGAACTACAACTAATGGGCTTTTAATGAATAAACCAGATATTATGGCTCCTACAGGAGTTGATACTTCAGTAAATTTAGGAGCTCCTGATTTTGAAGGCAATTCATTACCTAATTTCTTTGGTACTTCTGCATCAGCACCACATGCAGCAAGTGTAGCTGCCTTAATTATTGAAGCTAAAGCAAAATTTGAAGTTGATATTTCAATTTCGGATCCAAGTTTAAGCGTACGTAGTTTACTTACTAATAATGCTATAGATATGAATTCACCTGGATTTGATAATAAAACTGGTTATGGCTTCTTATCAGCAGATAACTCCATCGGAGCGTTTTCTAATCCTTCTCCTAATCTTATTAGTTTCAATCTTGAAAATCTTGACACATCTCTCTACACTCCAGGAGATGTAGCCTTCGAGCTTATTTTGGTAGGAAATTCATTTCACGAATCATCAGTGGTCATATTTCGTGGTGAAGAGTTAGAAACTACATTTATTGATGAGAACACATTATCTGTTATAATTCCAGAATTTATTGGCAATCCACCCATCTATGTTTATACAGAACCAGGTCCATTAACTAATGGAACTGATGGTGGTAATTCAGAAGCATTAACTTTTTTAGATCCAGTAACTACAGATGTATTAGTACAACCTAATAATGCAACGCGAAGATATGGTGAAGATAATCCTCAATTTTCTTTCATGACCATGATTGGAGAAACAGATGATTCTCTTTTACAAGAAGAACTAGATTTATTATTATCTTCAATTTCTATTAACTCATCTGCTGTTCCTAATTCTAATGTTGGCATCTATGCTATCGAATTGAATTTAGACAATCTAGATGTAGGTTTATTGGAATTATATAATTTTATTATTGAACCTGGCGTGTTGAACATAACACCAATGCAAGTTACAATAAAACCTCAAGCTTTGGAAGATATTACCTATGGTGACGCTTTACCAGAGATTGATTTTGATTATATTTTTGGTAATCCAGACGAAACAAATCTTAACGTAGATCCCGAAGTTGTTAATACTTTTGCAACTAACCATGTAAATGCCCTTTCCTTGGTTAATGGACTTTCCTTAGTTTATGGACTTTCATTAGTTAATGGTGTTTCTTTAGTAAATAATGAGCCAACTATCAATGGGCTTTCATTAGTTAATAAAACTTTTTTTGTTTCACAGAGCACAGTGGATCAATCTGATACAATTGAACAAAACGGTTTATCATTAGTAAACGGTAGTGGAAGTGAAAAGTTAGTGAATTTTGGAGCTGATATAATTTCAGAAGTTGCAATTGCTAATGGAGAATCTTCCAGCATAACTAATGGCGTTTCATTAGTTAATGGCTTATCATTGGTCAATGGTTTAGCTCTAGTAAATGGTGTTCCTCTTGTCAATGGGATATCTTTAGTTAATGGCGTTTCCTTAGTCAATGGCGTTTCCTTAGTTAATGGCGTTTCATTAGTAAATGGTTTGGCTCTAGTCAATGGTGTTCCATTAGTGAACAGTGAAAGCACTGCTATATTGAATGCCTTTGAAAACATAATTGTAATTTTAAATGAAGATGATGCAACTAGTGGTACACCTGTCGATATAAAACCAATAAATGTTATTACAGGTATTGATGCAGGTACACAATATGTAATTCCAGGTGGTGTTTTAGATACAAATTTCGAAATTTATTATGAACCTACATCACTTGAAATTTTACCAGCCAATTTAACTGTTACAACTGAAGATGTAATAGTTACTTATGGAGATGAGCAAATTACTCCAACAGGAATAATTGATGGATTACAATACAGTGATACATTGGAAGAAGTTTTCCCAGACGGAATATTTTACAGTGTGGACTGTATCCAATGTGACGTTTCTGGAAGCCCATATTCTTTTCAGGCTTCAACTAATAATAGTTCATCAAATTACAACGTTACATTTATTAATTCAGGTGTACTAACAGTCAATCCGTTTGAATTTACAATTACAGTAGATGATGCAACAATTACTTATGGTCAGACAGATATACCTTTTAGCATAACCGCAAGTGAAGAGGTATTACCTTATAATGAATCATTATCTGAAATTTTAGGAGATTTTACATTTACACCTGATGATGGCTGCACAGACGATACAAATATTAACGTAATTCCAGCAATACAAAATAATAATTACGATATAACTTATCAATCAGGAAATTTAACAATTAATAATACTGAACTTCATTTAGAAATAGGATCAACTTTTGTTTCTGAAGGAGATTCCGTACCTTCAAATTTTGAAGTTATATCTACAGGATTAGTCTGTGATGATTTATCTCCAACTATAACTAATTTCATTGTTAGAGATCAAAATGGAGTCGTTCAAACAGGAAACCTATATGGAGGAACATATGAGGTAACAGCTGATTTATCAAACGTATTAGGCTACGATAATTACACAATTTCCCAAACGCCAGGAACATTGTTTGTAAACCCATTAGTTGGATGTAACGATCGTATTACTGCTTCTGGAATATGTCAAAGTCCGGCAACTTTACCTAATAACCCAAATGTAGTAAGTCTTTTACGTTTTGAATATACAAATAGGTTAGATGTACCAATATATATCCCTAACGGTCCTAACAACGTTTTAAAAGGAAATGCACAATTTATAGGCTCTCCTCCTGAACTCTTCTTGCCAGGAACACATACATTTGATATTTACACGAATGGACGTAGGTTACAATGGGAAGTTATTACTCAAGGTTGCAACAGCGCTTCTAAATCTGCAAACGGCTCTAATGCAGATCCATGTACAGAGTCTATACGTTCAGTTACAAGTGAATCAATAACAGCAGCACAATTAAATAACCAAGAAAATGAGGGTCAAATTAGATTGTATCCAAATCCAACTAGTGATTTTGTCAATCTTAAAATTGCTAAAAAAACAGGTGTCGCAAGTCTCCAGATTTTAGACCAAACAGGAAGAATATTGTTTGAACAAGATTATTCATTAAATGATTCATCCAACATTCAAGTTGATGTCTCTGATTTTAATTCAGGAATCTTGTTTTTCATTTATGAACACAATGGTAAAAGATCTGTATTCAAAATAATGAAGAAATAACTATATCTAAATTAGAGTAATTAAAAACCAGACTCAAGGAAACTATAACCTTGAGTCTGTTTTTATTAAATATGTTGAGTGATTTAAGCAAGGCGTTTAAATCCTTAAAATCAACGTAAAGAAAAACCTTTTGCAACCCACCATGGATGTACTTCTATAACCAATCTGCCAGCTTTAACCATAGGGTCTAAATTGGCTAAACTATCTGCCATTTTTAAGGTTGGCACGTTGTAAACAGTAACACCTCGAAATTCTGTATCATCTCCAAATGGGCCAATTAAATCAGCAAAACCTTCTTCATACATTCTGCCTAAATGAGCCATATGAGCCTCTTGTAGTTTTGCAGCTTCTTCTTCGTTTTGAGAGCGAATGGGTCCACTTTTCAAAAACGCCATAAAATATTGTTGCATTAAAATGGTGTCTTGTGTTTTCGCATCTACATAATCGAAGGTTTGATAGCCTTCTGCTGTTAATTCTTCTTTAAGTTGCTTTGTTGTTTTTTCAACTTCTATAAGAACAACTTCTTCGGTAATGGTGTCTATTTCTTTTTCAAAATTGTCAGACGAAGCATTATTGTTTTCCGGTTTACATGCAATAAAAGTTAGGATACAAAAGAATAAGCATGTGATATTTTTTAGTGTTTTCATATTACCAGGTTTTAAAAGGGTGTTTGCTTAATTGCGAGTTGTAATATATGATGTTTCCAGTGACTTCTTCTCCTAACCATTTTGGTTTTATAAATGTTTCCGTGGCATGATTTAATTCAATTTCAGCAATTACTAACCCTTCATTGTCACCAAAAAATTCATCTACTTCAAAGGTGTGGTTTCCATAATCTATTTCATAGCGTACCTTATCAATTACACCTTTTTCACATAATGATAATAAAGATTCAGCATCTGCTTTCGAAATTTCTCTCTCCCATTCAAAGCGTGATAAACCATCTTCAGAAGACTTGCCTTTCACTGTTATAAATCCTTGCTCACCTTTCAATCGAACACGAACTGTACGTTCTGGATCAGTATTTAAAAAGCCTTGTTTAATTCTAAAACTACATTTAGCTTCAGCTTTAAAAGTATCTGAAAGTGTTAAATATTTATGTTCTATTTCAATCATGCCTGTTTCCCGGGAAATCGGGAATCTTTTAAAAGTTCTCAATACCTGTCTGCCGACAGGCAGGCATTTTCATTTAAAAAAAATGAAAACACTCGAACCGACGTTATTTTTAATGTCTAAATTTACATCATGTCTAACGATTTACCAATTCGAAAAATTATTCATGTGGATATGGATGCCTTTTATGCATCTGTAGAGCAAATGGACAATCCTGAACTAAAAGGAAAACCTGTTGCTGTTGGTGGAGGAGGTACACGTGGTGTTGTTAGTGCTGCTAGTTACGAAGCTAGAAAATTTGGAGTACGAAGTGCTTTAAGTGGCGTACAAGCTAGACGAAATTGTCCTGAGCTTATTTTTGTCAAACCTCGTTTTGATAGATATCACGAAATTTCGAAACAGGTTAAGAAGATTTTTTACGATTATACAGATAAAGTAGAACCATTATCTTTAGATGAAGCTTATTTAGATGTTACTGAAAACAAAAAAGGCAATCCAAGTGCTAGTTTGATTGCTAAGGAAATAAGAGAACGTATTTTTAAGGAAGTTGGTTTAACAGCTTCAGCAGGTATTTCAATTAATAAGTTTGTTGCTAAAGTAGCAAGTGATTATAACAAACCGAATGGTCAAAAAACGGTTAATCCAGAAGAAGTTATAAGTTTTCTGGAAGCTTTAGATATTCGGAAATTTTATGGTGTTGGTAAGGTTACTGCTGAAAAAATGTATCAATTAGGAATCTTTACTGGGAAAGATTTAAAATCTAAAACCTTAGAGTATTTAGACACTAATTTTGGAAAATCTGGTAGATTCTATTATTACATTGTTCGAGGTATTCATACGTCTGAAGTGAAGCCTCATAGAACTAGAAAATCTTTAGCAGCAGAACGAACATTCAGAGAAAATCTATCGAGTGAAATCTTTATGCTTGAGAAATTAGATCACATCACTCAAGAGGTTTCCAAACGATTATCTAAAAGCAAGGTGTCTGGAAAAACAATCACCTTAAAAATTAAGTATAGCGATTTTTCACTTCAAACCAGAAGCAAAACCTTGCCGTATTTTATTAGTGATAAAGAAATTATTCTTGAGACTGCCAAAGACTTGCTATATCAAGACAAGCTAAACAACTCTGTGAGACTACTTGGAATCTCACTATCTAATTTGAATACAGATAAATCTAAAAAGCCTATTGTTGCTAAAGCAAAAGAGGTTAGCGTACAATTACAATTTGATTTTTAAGTTTATTACTTTGCCTGTAGCCAGTTTTCTCTTTGTGTTTTTAAGTTTTTATCCAAAGGCGCTTTATCACTTTCCATTAAAGAAATTGTATAAGATGTATCTACTTGTAAGATAAGTGTGGTTGTTTTTGTTTCACCAAAACGTTCAAAAACCACGTCAACTTCATCGTTTACTTTAAAGGATTTAAGAAGCTCGTTTAAATCTAAATCTTCAGTTAATTCAGTTGTACCGATTTTTAATAGTTTATCGCCTTTTTGAAGTTTTGCATGATAAGTAGATGAATTTATTTTAGGGTTGTTCATAAATTTTCCATGTCTTATAGAAACACCTAAATCTACATTCGAGTTTTCATTACTCAAATGAACACCTACGGTTTCAAAAAGATGTTTAAATTCTGGCATACCACTCTTATAAATATATTTGTTAAAGAAGTTGTTACCAAAGTCTTCTCCAGCATATTTGTTTAAAGTGTTGTTTAAGTTCTCAATGGTGTAAAACGTTTTAGTTTTTCCATAGGTTTGCCAAACCAGTTTCATGTAATCGTCTAGATTTAATCCGTTTTCTCTTAAGGATAAATCTAATGCTAAGCCTAACATACTTCCATAAGAATAATAAGAAATAAAGGTGTTTTCTCGATTGGTTTCATCAACTGATTTGGCTGCATCTACAAAAGGTGCTTGGTAGCTCATTTCAATCGGATTAAAATAATCACGTCCTGGAGAATTCCACACATAATTAAAAGACCCTGTTAATCCTGTAATGTAATTTGCTTGCGAAATTATGCCTGCACGACACAAGGTTAAATCGTCGTAATAACTAGTAAAACCTTCAGCAAACCACAATTCACCACTTATATTGGCTTCTTCAAAATCAAAAGGCTCTAAGCTTTTCGGACGAATACGTTCCACATTCCAACAGTGAAAAAATTCATGTGAAGCTGTTCCAATATTTTGATCGATTCCTCCTTTTGATAAACTTCGAGTGCTTACCAAATAAGTGGAGTTTCTATGTTCCATACCATCTCCATTAGCATTTGGCATGTAACAGGCAAGAAACGTGTATTCGCCATAATCGAATTCAGGTAATTCGCCATAAATAGCTTTTTGTTGATATACCACTTTTTCAATATGATTAAAATAAGTATTTAAATCATCATCTGAAGCCGCATCATCATGAAGTACTAATTTAATTGTTTGGTCATCAACTTGAAAAGAACGTGTTCTATAATTGGCAATTTCTGTAGGACTATCCATAAAATATTGTAGGTTTTTCGCATAGTATGTATCTCCTTCAAGATGTTTTAATTGCGTAGCTACTTTCCAGTTTAAATGGTCTCGAACATTAAAGGTGATTTCCATCTCGTTTTCAGATAATTCTGGAACATACATAAATGTAGCTGGCATGTTTAAGTGTGCATGCGTTTCATCTACTTGAGCATAAGTACCATCTCCATGATTTGCAAATAATGTATAGCTTACCTTAATCGTTCCATCATGTCCAGAAACATGCCATGCGTACGGATTTGGACGAGTAGTTTTCAGTAAGTTTCCTTTGCTATCAGTGACTTTTACGTTATAAACGTTTTTTGCAAATTCGTGAATAGCGTATCTTCCTGGAGACGACCGACTCATTCTAAATTCAACCTTATCAGATTTTAAATCTGTAAAAGTGACTTGAATGTTGGCTTCATGATGTACAGCATTTTCAAATGAAATAGTATAATTTGAAGACACTTGAGCATTCACTAAAATTGAAAAAAGGAATACGAATAAGAGTAATTGAAACTTTTGCATGGAAGTAAATTTTAAGGCTCTAAGATACAATGTTTTTATTTCTGAAATTTGAGCCAATAGGTTTTAAAAACCATAAAGTGCTTTTGTATCTTTGATTTATGTTTCCTAAAAAACTTCAAGAAAAAATCAATCAACGGAAAGCTCAAAACATGTTACGCCAATTAGGTAGGCAACATGATTTGATTGATTTTTCGTCTAACGATTATCTAGGGTTTTCAAATTCCAAAGAAATTTTCGACATGACGCATCATTATTTAGAAACATATAATTTGACTAGAAATGGTGCTACAGGTTCACGTTTATTGTCAGGAAATTATGAGTTGTATGATGAAGTTGAGGCCATGCTTAACGAGTTTCATAATTGCGAGTCTGCTTTAATATTCAACTCTGGATACGATGCTAATTTAGGGTTCTTTGCTTCGGTTCCACAACGTGGCGATATTATTTTATACGATGAATTTATCCACGCATCCATTAGAGATGGCATAACTATGAGTCATGCAAAAGCATATAAATTCAAACATAACGATTCTGTTAATTTAGAACAATTAATCTCGCGTCATTCTGAACTTGTTTCAGAATCTCATCAAGAAATTTACATCGTAACCGAATCTGTTTTTTCAATGGATGGCGATTCTCCAGATTTAAAGTCATTAATTGATATTAGTAAAAAGCACTCTGCTTATGTTATTATTGATGAGGCTCATACTACTGGAGTTTTTGGTGCGAATGGCGAAGGTTTAATTCAAGAATTAGGATTAGAAAACGAAGTGTTTGCAAGACTTATTACCTTTGGAAAAGCTTTAGGAAGTCATGGCGCTGCTATTTTAGGAAGCAAAGAACTTACCGAATATTTAATAAATTTTGCACGTTCGTTTATTTACACCACAGCTCTTCCTCCACATACGTTAATGACTTTAAAGTCTGTTTATATGGAATTGCCGAAAACTCATGAAATTTCGAAATTGCATAATAACATTACTTTTTTTAAAACTGAGATTATTAAAAATAAGATTAAGCATCATTTTATAAACAGCAATTCAGCCATTCAATGTTGTTTGATTTTGGGCAACGACCATGTAAAGGCTCTTTCTAACCAACTCTTAAAAAAAGGATTCGATGTTAAACCTATTTTGTCACCAACAGTTCCAGCAGGTGAAGAACGCTTGCGTTTTTGCTTACATAGCTTTAACTCAGAAAAAGAAATAAAGGAAGTTTTACAGTTATTGACGACACTTATAAAAATATGACAGACACATTTAAAACCATAGCCAGATTTCAATATTCTTCCGAGGCTCAAATCATCAAAGGACGTTTAGAAGCCGAAGGGATTGAAGTTTTTCTTTCAGATAATTTAACCATCGATACAGATCCATTAGTAAGTAATGCCATTGGTGGAGTGAAGTTAAAAGTACTATCAGAACAGAGCGAAGAAGCTTTAGAGATTTTAGATTCCATTAGAAAATATTCTATAGACGACGAAGGGAACTCTATAAACTGTCCGAACTGTAATTGCGAAAAAATAGAACTCTTTTCTACGATTAAAGATGCCAAATCATTAATATGGTTTATTTTTGGGGTCTTATTTTCATCGCTTCCTTTTTATACCAGACATAAGTATAGATGTGAAGCTTGCCAAACCGAATTCGATTTAAAATGAAGACCTATTTTGTTACAGGAATATCTACAGACGTTGGAAAAACCATTGCTTCTGCTATATTAGTTGAAGCCCTTCAAGCTGATTACTGGAAACCAATTCAAGCTGGTGAATTAGATAATTGCGACACTAAAATAGTTGAAAGATTAGTGTCGAATAAAAAGTCAAAATTCCATCCAAACAGTTATGCTTTAAATACGCCTATGAGTCCTCATGCAGCTGCTGAAATTGATGAAGTTGCAATAACTTTAAAAGGCATTACTGAACCAAAAACCAAGAACCATTTGATTATTGAAGGAGCTGGAGGTTTGTTGGTTCCAATAAATAATAAGCAAACAGTTTTAGATATAATAAAACCAGAATATCATGTTATTGTGGTTTCCAGACATTATTTGGGGAGCATAAATCACACACTTTTAACAGTTAATATTTTGAAAGAAAAAGGCTTTCAAGTGTCTATTGTATTTAGTGGAGAAGAACATAAAACAACAGAAGACATCATAAAAAAAATGACAAAAGTTTCAATTATTGGACGAATTGATGAAGAGCCTTATTTCGATAAAAATGTGATTTTGGAATATGCAGACATGTTTAAAGACAAGTTATGAGTTTAAAAGAAAGAGACAAAAAACACCTTTGGCATCCATTAACGCAACACAAATTACACCCTGAAACCATTGCCATTACAAAAGCAAAAGCTTGTGTGTTAACAGACGAAGATGGCAAGGAATATATAGATGCCATTGCGTCTTGGTACACCTGTATGTATGGTCATTGTAACGAATATATTACCAATCGAGTTTCTAGTCAGATGCAACAACTCGATCAGGTAGTTTTTACTGGTTTTACACATGAGCCAGCTGTCAAATTATCTGAAGCTTTAATTCAAATTCTTCCTGAGAATCAGAATAAATTATTTTTTAGTGATAATGGCTCTACGTCAGTTGAAATAGGCATTAAAATGGCATTACAATTTCATTTTAATCAAGGAAGAAAACGCAATACTTTAATTGCTTTTGAAGATGGTTTTCATGGCGATACGTTTGGAGCTATGAGTGTATCTGGTTTATCGGTTTATAATGGACCTTTCGCAGATTTCTTTTTAGATGTTAAGCGTATTCCAACGCCTAATGGAACTAATCATAAAGCTATTTTAAAAACATTAAAAGACATTGTAGAAACACATCAAGTATCAGGTTTTGTTTACGAACCATTGGTTCAAGGAGCTGCAGCAATGAAGATGCATGATGCTGAAGGATTAGAACAAATTTTAAAATTTTGTAAAGAGAACAATATTGTAACCGTTGCTGATGAGGTCATGACAGGTTTTGGGAAAACTGGAAAACATTTCGCTTCAGACTATATGGAAACCAAACCAGACATTATGTGCTTGAGTAAAGCTTTAACTGCAGGATTAATGCCAATGGCAATTACGTCTTGTTCGCAAAAAATATATGATGCTTTTTATAGCGATGACATGGGAAAAGGCCTATTCCATGGACACACATATTCAGCAAATCCATTAGCTTGTACAGCTGCTTTAGCAGGAATTGAATTGTTGATATCTGAAGAAATTCAGAATAATATGCTTCGAATTAAAGCATCACATGAAGCATTTAATTTAAGAATCAAACATCATCCAAAAGTAAAATCTACAAGACAGATAGGAATCATTTTTGCCTTGGATTTAAATACGGAAATGTCTAGATATGGAAACTTAAGAGACAAACTCTATTCATTCTTTATAGATAAAGGCGTTTTTCTTCGTCCATTAGGAAACACCATTTACATTCAGGCACCTTATGTGATTTCCGATGAACAATTAGAAAAAGTCTATCAAACCATTGAAGAAGCTCTGTCAATAGTTTAAATTTGTAAAAATTTATTTGTGACCCAACCCATTTCCATTACAAGCCTATCAACTCTTTCTCCTCTTGGCAAAACAGCAGATGAGATTTGGCAAGCTTATAAAAACAAAAAGCATTATTTTTCATTTAAAGATAATAACTACGTTGCCCAATTACCTTCAGAATTAAAAACTGAAATTAAAAAGCTAAGAGCATCTGATGTTAAATACAAAGGGTTGGACAATTCGGTTTTATATGCCATTTATACGTCAAGAGAAGCTATAAAACAAGCTGGATGGAAAGCCTCCGATAATTTTGGTATTAATATTGGCTCTTCAAGAGGAGCAACACAATTATTTGAAAATCATCATGAGTTTTTTCTAAAGAAAGATAAAACGAAACCTTTAAGTTCACCAACCACAACTTTAGGCAATATTTCGTCTTGGGTAGCACACGATTTGCAAACTCAAGGACCAGAAATCTCACATTCTATTACCTGTTCTACTGCTTTGCATGCCTTATTAAATGGCATTGCTTGGATTAATTCTGGGATGTGTCATAAATTTTTAGTTGGAGGTAGTGAAGCGCCTTTAACAGCATTTACTATTTCGCAGATGCAAGCCCTTAAAATATATGCAAAACCAGAATCTAATTGTCATTCAGAGAGAAGCGAAGAATCTTATCCTTGTCGATCTTTAGACCTCAATAAAAAACAAAACACTATGATTCTTGGTGAAGCTGCTTCAATGGTTTGTTTAGAACAAGGCGAGAAACCAAATACTTTAGCCACAATTAAAGGTATTGGTTATGCAACCGAAATCTTAGAACATAATGCTTCTTTATCAACAGATGCTATTTGTTTTCAACGCTCTATGAAAATGGCTTTAGGAGATTTGAATCCAGATGAAATTGATGTCATTGTTACTCATACACCAGGAACTATAAAAGGCGATATATCAGAAGTGAATGCTATTAAAAACGTGTTTGGAGAGCATCATCCGTTATTAACAACAAACAAATGGAAACTAGGTCATAGCTTAGGAGCAAGTGGGATGCTAAATATTGAAATGGCGATTTTGATGTTGCAGCATCAAGAATTTATTAGAGTCCCTTTTATAGAACAAAAAGCACCTGAAAAATTAAATAACATCTTGGTGAATGCTGTTGGATTTGGTGGAAATGCTGTGTCCATATTACTTTCAAAATAGCTATATTTACTTTATAAAAATACAATATGAGACATCTACTTTTACTTCTGTGCTTGCCTATCTTAAGTTTTTCGCAAGTGGATCCGAATATTTATGAAAAATTCGAATCTAAATTTTATGAAATTGATGGTTATAAAATTAATGTGGAAGTTTTAGGAACAGGTGATCCCATTTTCTTTTTACCTGGTGGACCAGGAAACTCACACGATTATATGCAAGGGAATTTCGGACAGTATTACAAAACAAATACGGTTGTTTTTTTCGACTTCCTTGGAAGAGGAAAAAGTGATGATGCCAAAGATGTTTCAGAATATTCCGTTGAAAATGATGTAGCACTTATTGAAAAATTACGAGTGGTTTTAGGATACAATAAAATTTCTCTCGTTGGCCATTCTTATGGAACTGTTCCTGCTCAAGCTTATGCTATTAAATACCCAGACTATGTAGATAAAATGGTTTTGATTAATGGGTTTCATTCGGGAGCTATGTGGCAAGCCAACTGCGATAGTTATAACCACTATGCGAAAACTCATTTTCCAGAAAAATGGAAACAAGTCGATTCGCTTCGTGCTTTAGGATATGTGTCTAGTCAAGAACCATTAAAAACGGTTTATGGTAATTTTCCAACCAAATATATTTATTACCATAACACGAGTTTAAAACAAAATGCCCCTAAGGAAAAATATAGAGGTTGGGCTGGTGATGTTTATGTAGAAATTATTGGTCGGGATGGCGATTTTGACGTATCTGGAAGTATGATAAATCAAGATTATAGACAACAATTAAAAGATGTAAAAGCAAAAACACTAATAATAGCTGGTCGTTATGATGGTGTATCAACACCAGAATTTGCAGTACAATATAAAACCTTCATGCCACAAGCTCAATTTGAAATGTTTGAGCAGAGTGCACACAATCCATACCTTGAAGAGCCTGAAAAATTTTATGCTCTTTTTGATACCTTTTTCAATATAAAATAAGTTATTTTTGAACCTTACTTGAAAACAAAAACATGAGTGAAATAAGACACAATTGGACTAAAGAACAGATTTTAGAAATCTATAATAAACCCATGATGGAATTGCTTTATGATGCAGCTACTATCCATCGTTTGCATCACGATCCTAATGTGGTTCAGGTTTCTACCTTACTTTCGATAAAAACTGGTGGATGTTCGGAAGATTGTGGTTATTGTCCTCAAGCTGCTCGTTATCATACCAATATTGAAGGAAACGACTTAATGACAGTAAATCAAGTAAAAGCTCAAGCTTTAAGGGCTAAAGAAGCTGGAAGTTCTCGAGTTTGCATGGGAGCTGCATGGAGAAATGTAAAAGACGGCGAAGAATTCGATCAAGTTCTAGAAATGGTTAGAACCATTAATAAACTAGATATGGAAGTGTGTTGTACGTTGGGAATGGTGACTGAAAATCAAGCAAAACGTTTAGCTGAAGCTGGCCTTTATGCATACAATCATAATTTAGATTCTTCAGAGGAGTATTATAAAGAAGTTATTTCTACTAGAGGTTATCAAGATAGATTAGACACCATTGATAATGTACGAAAAACAAATGTTACTGTTTGTTCAGGGGGAATTATTGGTATGGGTGAAAATGTAAAAGACAGAGCAGGTATGTTGGTGGCTTTATCGACTTTAGATCCTCAGCCAGAATCTACGCCAATTAATGCGTTGGTTGCAGTTGAAGGAACGCCTTTAGAAGATAAAAAACCTGTTGAAATTTGGGATATGATTCGTATGGTAGCTACTACAAGAATCGTGATGCCTGAAACACAAGTACGTTTAAGTGCAGGAAGAACACAAATGAGTCGCGAAGGTCAAGCCATGTGTTTCTTTGCTGGTGCAAATTCAATTTTTGCAGGAGATAAATTATTAACGACGCCAAATCCAGATGTGAATGAAGACATGAAAATGTTTGAACTTTTAGGTATGAATCCTCAAAAGCCCT
>Ga0209344_10001581_pt1 | contig 28888 bp, 21 predicted proteins | sample Cruoilmetagenom6_FD_187293 | JGI IMG/M metagenome (GOLD analysis project Ga0209344, IMG submission 187293) | Oil polluted marine microbial communities from Coal Oil Point, Santa Barbara, California, USA - Santa Barbara Oil Seep Sample 6 (SPAdes)... | ecosystem: Environmental > Aquatic > Marine... | reverse complement strand
GGTCTTGGACAATAGATCTATCGATCAGATTTACTTCTTGTCCAGGCTATATTTTCCAGGCCCCAATAAAAGTATTGAAATAAAGGCAATCAAAAATAAAATGGCCTTTTCCTTAACATTATAGGGGTCCGCACTATGTACTATCAAGACAGCCACCAACATGGTGATAATTGTAGGTACTGTTGCCCAACGTGTTTTAAAACCGACAATAATTAAAATAGGACAGACAAACTCTCCTATAACCGCAAGAAATAGGGAAGGGGCGGCACCAATTCCAATGGGATCTCCAAATTCAAAATTACCACCAATAAGTTTTTGAAATTTAGGTAGTCCGTGGGTTAGCATTAAAATAGCGGAAGCAATACGAAGAAATAGTAGGCCTAGGTCTCTCATTGGGGGAATAGCTTTTAGAATAAATTAATAATGTTATTGCGCCTAAAAGTAATTATTTGTTTTTTAAAAACAAAAGGAATTATAGCTGATCAATTTTTTCAGAAATATCGATATGGATTCCACGGTTATCGCAACTCGGGGAAATCCATAGGATTTGATTCGTGCATTATGTCATAAACCTTTTCAAAGATATCCTCGGCGTTAGGCTTGGAGAAATAGTCGCCATCCGTGGCGTAGGCGGGCCTATGGGGCTTTGCCGTAAGGGTTTGGGGGGCACTGTCCAAATACTTATACGCTCCCTGTTTCTCAATAATTTCATGAGTTAAATAGGCTGAGCAACCTCCAGGCACATCTTCGTCTATAACCAACAACCTGCTGGTTTTTTTAACACTCTTAAGTACGTCTTGTCGCAAATCGAACGGCAATAAACTTTGTGCATCCACAACTTCGGCATCTATCCCCACATCTTTAAGTTCTTCAGCTGCTTGCAGCACTATTCTTAGGGTAGATCCATAGGAAAGTAAAGTAATATCCGTTCCGGTTCTAACTACTTCAACAATTCCGATAGGTGTACATAAATCCCCAAGGTTATTGGGTTTGGGCTCCTTCAATCGATAACCGTTTAAACTCTCGATCAACAAGGCCGGCTCATTTCCCTTCATAAGGGTGTTATAAAAACCTGCCGCCTTGGTCATATTTCTCGGCACTAAAATATACATGCCCCGCAATAAGTGTATTAAACCACCCATTTGCGAACCAGAATGCCATATCCCTTCCAATCGGTGTCCACGGGTCCTAACTATTAATGGTGCCCTTTGCTTACCAACCGTCCTATAGAGTAGAGTGGCCAAATCATCGGTCAAGGTAAAAAGTGCATAGAAAATGTAATCCAAATATTGAATTTCGGCAATTGGGCGTAAACCTCTCATTGCCATCCCTATACCTTGCCCAATTATACTAGCCTCCCTAATGCCAACATCGGCGACCCGAAGTTCTCCATATTTCTTTTGTAATCCTTCCAATCCTTGATTAACATCCCCTATGGTTCCACTATCTTCCCCAAATATCAATGCTTGGGAGTATCTTTCAAAAAGAGAATCAAAATTGTCCCTAAGAATTATTCTCCCATCCACTTCCTCCGGGTCCGCATCATACGTAGGGGGTACCTCAGGAACACTCAAGGCGTTGTTGCTTTGTTCGTTATACAAATAGGAACTGAACTTGGTTTGGGATTCCTCTAAAAAATTCCTGGTCCAAGCGGCCAAAAGGTCTTTTTCCTTACTGTTTTCACCCAATAAATATCGCATTGCCTTTCTAGCCTTGGAAGCCATATCCTTTTTTATGGGCTCTTCAATAGCTATTAAATCGTTCTTTAGTTTGGTGATAAAAATTTTGTTTTCACTGGAGTTGGCTGCATTCTCCAATAAGTTCACCAATATTTTTTTCTGTTCCTTATGGGGGGCCAAAAACTCTTCCCAAGCTTCTTTACGAGCGCTTCTAACCTGTCTCTTGATATTCTTTTCTAGGGTTTTTAAATCTTCTTCCGTGGAAATACCATTTTCCAATATCCATTCCCTATATCGCTTGTTGCAATCATTGTCCCTTTCCCATTGTAAACGTTCCTCACTCTTATAACGCTCATGTGAACCCGAGGTAGAATGTCCCTGTGGTTGTGTTAGTTCGGTTATATGGATAATTACCGGAACGTGTTCGTCCCTCGCTATATCCGAGGCGTTTTCATAGGCATGGATCAGGGCCGTATAATCCCAACCCTTAACTTTTAAGATCTCGTAACCCGCATTGTCCTTGTCCCGTTGAAAACCGACTAAAATCTTTGATATATCCTCCTTGGTGGTCTGGTGTTTGGCATGGACGGAAATACCGTAATTGTCATCCCAAATACTTATTACCATTGGTACTTGTAATACCCCGGCCGCATTTATGGTTTCGAAAAAAACACCTTCACTGGTACTGGCATTCCCAATAGTTCCCCAAGCCACTTCATTTCCATTATCTGAAAATTTAGAACTGTGCCTAACCTTAACGTTCCTATATATTTTGGATGCCTGGGCCAGGCCTAGCAATCTTGGCATTTGCCCTGCAGTACAAGAAATATCGGCACTACTGTTCTTTTGTTTGGTGAGGTCCCTCCAGCTGCCGTCCTCATTTAGACTATAGGTGGTGAAGTGACCTCCCATTTGTCTTCCTGCACTCATGGTTTCTTTGGTTATATCGGTAGTGGCATATAACCCATGGAAAAATTCCTTTGGGGTAAGCAGCCCCAAGGCCATCATAAAAGTTTGATCCCTATAATATCCACTCCTAAAATCCCCATCCCTAAAAGATCTGGCCATGGCCAATTGTGGAAGCTCCTTACCATCTCCGAAAATTCCAAATTTAGCCTTCCCGGTGAGAACTTCCCTTCTTCCCAATAGACTACATTCCCTACTAGTAACGGCAATTTCATAGTCTTTCAAAATTTGTAATTGAAAATCGTCAAATGAAATATCGTTGCTTGCTTCGGAATCTATATTCATTACGTTATTGATGGTTTCTCGCAAAAATATCAAATCAATATGGTTTTTGCAACCAATAGCAGCGGATAATAATTAATAATTCTTTAAAGAAAATCGAAGAGTATTTTTAAATATTGATAATATCGTAAAAATAGTGGCAATATTTAAGAATATATTAATATTTTAAAACCATTTTCTCGTAAATAATCCGGTTAAAGTCCTTGGACTAAAGGTTATAACAAATCTGATTTTTTGATCGTATTGTGGTTGTGAAATCTCCCAGCCATTGTTGGAGTACAACGGAAAATAAAGTTCAAAATAATCTGTCAACAAGTTTAAACGAATACCGGAATCGTAGACAAAGCGTTCTTTTAAACCTTTATTTTTCACAAAACCAAGATCACCGTAGACTTCTATCCATCGCCATATATTTACACTGGTATTTATGGTTGCCATCCAATCATTGGCAAAGGGGTTTTGCAATTTGGATTTAAACCCGCCCTCGGCAACTATAATCTGTTGACTATAGATTCCCGAGCCTTCCGATCTACCCAAATATTCATAATCAAACAGGTAATCTGTTGGCCTATCGAGAGCAAAACTGAAAAAGTCCGTACTTCCCGCCGTTTCGTTTCTGAGAAACTTCCCGGCAAAAAAGCGTAAATTAAACTGCCTATTGTTCTCGAAAAGTTTTCGGTATTCCAATTCATACGCAAGCTTGGTGAATTTATTGGAATACTGCGCATCAACCGACCAGGATAGATAATTGATTATATTATTGGTGGTATTATAGTATTTTGCGTTGAACACATTATAATCCGGATCCGTTTCCAACCCCAAGGACTGTAAACTTGGATCTATATCCCTAAAAACACTAACGGACCTAATTATCAAAGCTTCCCTCTGGTTCAATAAAAGATTGTTGGGCCTCCAGCCAAAACCAATAGAAGGGCTCACAGTACTGTAACGGGAATTCTCCCGAAAGTGTGAGGTGGAGCCCCTAAGGGAATAGTTGGTAACGTACAGACCACTTTTCCCGTGGTATTGACGGAAATTAAACTTGCCGTAACCTACAAAAGTCTTTTCATTGGGAGCATAGGAAGGGGCCAGATCAAAAACAAACGGCCTTTCCAACAACGTTTTGTTGTGTAATCTCATCCCTGGGGAAAGTCCGTCATACTTGTTGAATCCAAGGACCGGGACATAAAAAACCTGATTGTAATACGGATCCTCGGCATCTTTGAAAAATTGAAATTTCAGTTTTTTATTACTGGAAAAGAATCCGTTCAGAGATTTCCAATTATCCCTTTGATTAAATTCCGGAATGGTCTGGTCATAATTCAAAACTAAACGATCTTCCCCGTTCCTGGGAATTGTAAAGGCCTGTTGATCGCTAATATTTGTAAACCAATAATTTGAAACAACGGTATCATTTTTTATTCCAAAAAGGGAAATGGGTACATTGGTGCCTTCCTTGTTCTTTAGGATGACCACGAGCGAGTCCTCCATTTTTTGTACTTTTTTAATTTTAAAGTCGATTTTTTGGGTGGTGGATACATATTCATCAAAAAACCAATTGATATCCTTATCCGAGTTTTCAACAACTATAAATTTAAAATCTGCGGCGGTACATGGTTTTAATCTATAATTTATATAGAATTCCTTTACACTGCGATCTACATGCTCCTTACCCGTATAATCGGCCAAATATGCCAACCCCAATCCTGCCTTGTATCTGTTGGCTATTTTTTGATTGAACTTTACGAGCGAATCGTTGGGAGTAGTAAGGGATTGATCAATGTTTCTTCTGGCCGACAACATATGGAGCAGGGGATACTGTTCGTTAAAATCCATTTTTGCCAGATGAAAATTTCGTATCCCCCAAATACTGGATAATTTGCCCAACAGTTTTTGATCAGGATAGAATTCCTCCACAAAACCGATCATCAAATAGTTGAGAATAGCATCGGTAACCCATTTTTCCTTTCTTGGATCCAGGAACATGGTTTCCCTAATAAAGCTGTTAAGGGCGGTTTTGAGAAATTTCATTTCAAATTGAAACTGTTCCTCATAGGGCCGAATAAAGCTCGGTAATTGGTTGATGCCATACAAGGGGTCCTTATTATAATCCAATTCAGAGACCAACAATTGTTTATGTGGGAAATCGCCCAAATTTTCATAGATATATTTGGATATCCGATTGATGGAGATTCCCGAAGATATTTCGTCATATTTCGGAGACCGGAGATTGGTCAAAATAGTTATATCCGGGGTTACATGCTTTACAAATTGATTGGAAGGCCTTATAATGATCTCCCCACTTTTTTGATTAATCCCTTGAAAATAAACATGTTGCACATCACCTTCTTCCTTTTTGCCCAATTCATGAAAATTGGAGACCGCAAATAAATTATGGGGTATAATAAGTTCTATGGATGTATTGGCCATATCCGTATAAAGATCTTCCAAATTCTTGTTGGAATATAAATGCCATTCCCCGTCATAAACGGCAGGGGTAAGGTACCAGTCCTTTAAATAATAGCCTCCCCTGTTATCGTAGCCGTAGGTAGTGAATTTATCCGAAGGCAATTTCACCCTATAGGTAATAAATATTTTGGTAGATGTGTTAGGGGGTAGGGGATGGTTTAGATTAATCTTAATAATATCCCTGCCAGGGGCATACTCCCAATCCAAACCTTGGTAATTATCATCAACGGTACTAGTAATTTTTGTATTCCCCCTTTCAACCTCCTTGGCAAGATGTAGTCCCTTCTTAAATTCTTCGGAAAATCTCTTGGCCAAGGCCGTATTTTTATTGGCATAGGCATTGGCCCAATCATTAAAGTAAATAAACTGTAAGGTATCCTTGGAATTGTTTAGATAGACAATTTCTTGCTGAATATTGAAAGTCTTACTTTCGACATCCAAGGTGGCTGAAAGTTTATTGGAATGTTGGGCAACGGACAGTCCATTGATACAAAGGATTATCAACAATAAAATAGGTTTCCGAATGTATACCAATTTCCTCAAGAATCTTGCATTTAGAAATTAGGGCTCAATATATTTCCTTTGTAAAAGGAATCTATTATATCCACCACTTCTTCCTCCGAATCAACTATTTGAATTAAATCCAGATCATTTGGGCTAATATTTCCAATATTTAGCATAGAATCCTTAATCCAATCCATTAATCCATTCCAAAACTCCGAGCCTACCAAAATAATAGGGAATTTTTCTATTTTGTTGGTCTGTATCAGTGTAATTGCTTCAAAAAGTTCGTCCAATGTACCAAAACCACCGGGCATAACCACAAAGCCCTGTGAGTATTTTACAAACATAACCTTGCGGACAAAGAAATAGTCGAAATCCAAACTTTTATCCCCGTCAATATAGGGATTGTCATGTTGTTCAAAAGGTAAATCAATGTTCAGGCCAACGGAGGTGCCACCTGCCAAATGTGCCCCCCTGTTTCCGGCCTCCATTATTCCCGGACCGCCTCCGGTAATAATTCCATAACCGGCTTCGGCAATACTCTTGGCCACACTCACCGCCAGTTCATAGTATTTGTCACCTGGTTTGGTACGTGCGGATCCAAAGACGGAAACACATGGGCCTATAGCGCTCATTTTTTCAAATCCGTTCACAAACTCGCCCATAATCTTGAATAGGGCCCAGGAATCGTTGGTTTTTATCTCATTCCATCCTTTGTGATGCTGCTCTTTTCTCATGTTAAATTTTATCCTTAATCAATTTAGACTATTATTTTCATAACCTTATAATCCTGTTTTCATGAAAATAGTATCTTTTGTTGACAGTTAATTTCACAAACCTAATTCTTTTCTTAGAAATTTTGAGGTGTAACTCTTTTTATCCTTGGCCACCTCCTCTGGTGTTCCTTCTGCAACTACCATACCACCATTGCGACCACCTTCGTATCCAATATCGATAATATGGTCTACCATTTTTATAACGTCCATATTATGTTCAATTACCAAGACGGTATTTCCCTTGTTTACAAGCTTATTAAGTACGTGCATCAATACCCTAATGTCTTCAAAATGTAGACCGGTTGTTGGTTCGTCCAGAATATAAAAGGTATTTCCAGTATCTCTTTTGGATAGTTCCGTAGCCAACTTTATACGCTGCGCTTCACCACCGGATAGGGTGGTAGATTGCTGTCCAAGGGATATATATCCCAGCCCTACATCTTGAATAGTCTTTAATTTGCGATAGATCTTGGGGATATTCTCAAAAAAATCAACAGATTCGTTTATGGTCATTTCCAGAACATCGGCTATAGATTTACCCTTATACCGTATCTCCAAGGTTTCCCTGTTGAACCGCTTTCCATAACAGGTCTCGCATTCAACATATACATCTGGCAAAAAATTCATTTCAATTACCCTGAGACCTCCACCTTGGCATGTTTCACAACGTCCGCCCTTAACATTAAAACTAAAACGACCAGGTTTATACCCCCTAATGGAGGCTTCTTGGGTCTTGGCAAAAAGGGACCTTATTTCGCTAAAGACACCGGTATAGGTAGCAGGATTGGATCTTGGGGTTCTTCCTATGGGAGACTGGTTAATGTCTATAACCTTGTCTATATGATCCAAACCTTTAATTTTTTTGTAAGGCATCGGGATTTTTACCCCATTAAAATAATACGCATTTAAAATGGGATATAAGGTTTCGTTGATCAGGGTAGATTTACCACTGCCGGAAACACCGGTAACCCCGATCATTTTTCCCAAAGGAAAACGCACCGAAACGTTTTTAAGATTATTTCCGGAACAACCGGATAATTCCAGACTGTTTCCATTCCCTTCCCTGCGTTTTTTAGGAACTTCTATTTTTAATTTTCCGGTAATATAATCGGCCGTTAGGGTATGGTGGTCTTTAAGGGCCTCCGGACTTCCTTCCGAAATTATTTCCCCACCGTGCTTTCCTGCCTTGGGGCCAATATCTATAACATGGTCTGCCCGTTCTATCATATCGCGGTCATGCTCAACCACAATTACCGAATTGCCTAGGTCTCTGAGCGATTCCAAAGACTTTATTAAACGCTCATTATCCCTTTGGTGCAATCCAATACTGGGTTCGTCCAAGATATAAAGAACGCCAACCAATTGCGACCCAATTTGGGTGGCCAATCTAATACGCTGTGCCTCTCCACCGGACAGGGATTTACTACTTCTGTTCAAAGAGAGGTAATCCAGGCCAACATCCAATAGAAATTGAACCCTTGTTTTGATCTCCTTTATAATTTCCTCGGCAATTTTTAATTGGTTGCCTTCCATTTTTTTTTCCAGTCCGCTAAAGAAATCCGCCAATTCCGAAATGTCCAAATTGGAGAGATCGGCAATATTTCTGTTGTCTATCTTAAAATATAAGGACTCTTGCTTCAATCTAGTGCCTTCACAGCTGGGACACTTAATTTTATCCATATATTCCTTGGCCCAACGTTTAATGGAAGTAGAGTTGGCCTCATGGAATTGACTCTTGATAAAATTAGATATCCCTTCGTAATCTATTTTGTAAACGCGTTTTACACCCAAGGTTTTTGAGTCCACCTCAAAACTCTCCTTACCACCGTAGAGCAATATTTGAAGAGCTTCGGACGGTATTTTCGATATCGGGTCCGTAAGTTCAAAATTATACCTTTGGGCTATAGTCTCAATCTGCTTAAAGGCCCATGAATTTTTATATTCCCCCAAAGGGGCAATACCACCAGCCTTAATGGACAATTTTTTACTAGGAAAAATTTTATTTTCATTAACCTCATAAACGTGACCCAGTCCATTGCAATCAGGACACATACCTTTTGGTGAATTAAAGGAAAAAGTATTGGGTTCCGGGGAAGGGTATGATATTCCAGTGGTTGGGCACATTAAATCCCTACTAAAATAACGCGGTACTTCGGTTCCTTCCTCTAAAATCATCAATACATTTTCACCACTGTACATGGCCGTATTAATAGTTTCTGAAATACGCTTATCCAATTCTGTACTCTCCTCTATTTTGAGTCGGTCTATAACAATCTCGATATCGTGGGTCTTATAACGATCCACTTTCATACCCTTTACGATATCCTTGATTTCCCCATCTACCCTTACCTTGACAAAGCCTTGTTTCGCAATCTGTTCAAATAGTTCCCTGTAGTGCCCCTTTCTGGACTTGATGATCGGGGCCAATATATTTATTTTCTTGCCTTTGTAAGAGGATATGATCAAATCCTTAATTTGTTCATCATCATAGCTAACCATCTTCTCCCCGGTATTGTAGCTATAGGCATCACTGGCCCTGGCAAATAAAAGTCTAAGAAAATCATATATTTCGGTAATAGTACCTACAGTAGACCTTGGGGATTTTGAAGTCGTCTTTTGCTCAATGGCAATTACCGGTGATAGACCATCTATCTTGTCCACATCCGGGCGCTCCAATCCCCCCAAAAACTGTCGGGCATAGGCCGAAAAAGTTTCAATATAACGTCTCTGTCCTTCAGCATATATGGTGTCAAAGGCCAAGGAGGATTTGCCGCTTCCGGACAGTCCGGTTATAACAACAAGCTTTTCCCTGGGTATGGTAACATCTATATTTTTAAGGTTGTGCACTCGAGCGCCCTTAACCTCAATATTCTCTTCGTAATTGATCATTTTCATAGCAATGTGCGAAGTTACGACTTTGATACCTAAAAATGAAGAAGGGGCTATTTAGTTTTTTGTAGATTAAAAGCTTAACTATAAATTAGCATTTTTAACCTTAAAATATTTTTTAATGCAACTTTTAGGAATAGGTTCCCGGATTAATCACAGTGAATACGGTAAAGGAGTAGTTACCAATGTAACGTCTAAGCATTATTGGGTTACTTTTATAGACAAAGGATTGGAAACCATAGATTTGGATTCGAATTTTGAAGTTGTGGAGGCAGTGGAGGACGAAGTGGATACCATTAGCTTTTCCGAAGTGGAACAATCGTTGATTTCTATATTAAGACGTTGGAGCGATGCCAGTTCCATTACCCCGATTGCCGATAAATGGAAAGGGGGGAGCCTGGTTTTAAAACCCGGCGATTCCAACTTGTCTGAAAAAGAAATTCCAATGGATACCTTTTTTCACAAAATAGTCATGGTCAGGGACCGAATTAGGGTAATGGAGCAAAAAATAAACAGCAGTAAAAATTTGGATGACCAGGAAAAGGTGGACCTGCAACAATATATAACCAGGATTTATGGCAGCTTAACTACGTTTAACGTACTTTTTAAAAATCAGAGCGATAATTTTGTAGGGGAAAGAACCAAGTAAGCTTACCTAGAAATTAAAACTTTAATTTAATTCCAATGTACTGCATATAAACAGGATTTATACTTTAAATAGTATTGGCTATACCATAATGATAAAAAGTAACGAATGACTCAAATAATGATTACACCGCTGCCTTTTCTCCTTCAGCTTCCAACTGAACTCTTTTGGAATAAGGCGAATGTGGGTGCAACTTATTATTTATAAATTGTTTTATATGGGTTTGACTTAGCTTCCTGGGATAATCATGAACTGATAATTCCATGGAAATAATTTCAACAGTATATAGATTGTAATAAATGGCATATTTTCTCTTTTGATCATATATTATAAACTCCTGTCCCTGAAACTTTGATCTGAAGTATTTGGATATGAGCGGTAGCACATCAAATGCTGGTGAAACTATGGAAAAGAAAACCTGATCTTGTGATATTTCAAAATTTGCAATGGCCTCTATCCTGTGCTTTTCCCGCGCCACCATTCTTGAATGTTGCTGTATTCTTAATATTATATCGGAAATACCCTCTATGGGATGATCATCGGGGTTGGCATACATGGAGCGGATGTATTGGTATAGGAGAAGTTCAATACCTTTGGTTTCACTTAAAAAGGCAAAGTAAATGGATTTAATGGCGGCATTACTTTTATTTTGTATGCTGTTCCAAACACGTCTTGCCTTGTCCATCTGGGTAAAAACTGTTATCGCTTCGGAAAACAGCCCCTTTTGAAGCTCTCTATTTTTCTGGATATCGGTCACTGGGATCTTCTCCTCAAATATTTTGTAAACCGTGGTTAGAAAACCATTAAAACTGCCGTCGTAAATTAAAACCTTGGGATTTTCCATAATTAATCAAATAAACTGAGTTGAACACTTAATTCTTTTTTTGGACGCCTTCTTTGGATTTTTTCCAAATGCCCCATGGACACAGTTCGATTCTTCCCGGAAGTATTGGCGGTATAATGATTATCCTCCATTCCGGAACAGGCCAGAACACTTAATTTTTGATGTAGATCGTCCAAAGTCATTTTATTCAAAAGTTGTAATTATTCCAAATATATGGATTATTTCCCAATTATGGAAATAGTCCATAAAATATTTTGGATATAATCCAAATTGCGTATATTTGAAGCAAATAGATACGGACCATTTTACCCCACGGGGACATGTCCGTGTGAACCGTATCAATATAAAACCTGTACTATGAACGAGGATATGGAAATTGTAACAAAGCGATTTACAGATTTACGCCGCGAATTGGGATATACCCAATCCGATTTTGCCAACTTGCTCGGTATTTCAAATACCACTGCTGACATAGAAAGGGGCCGTACCAAATTATCTGGAAAAGTAGTGGTGGAATTACTCAAACAATTTAAAATTAATCCACTTTGGTTATTTGGGGAAAGTTCCCAAAAGCATTTAGCGGTTACTAATATCAGTGTTATTCCAAAGGTGGTTACGGTAAATTCTGCCGAAAATGAGAATATGGTATTGGTAAACGCAAAAGCAGCAGCAGGATACCCCCAAAATATCCAGGACACCAGTTGGTACAAACAGCTACCTGCCTTTGATATTCCCTTACCGGAATTCAGAAATGCCACTTATAGGGGGTTCCAAATTGAAGGGGATAGTATGCTGCCCAACCTAAAGCCGGGGGAATGGGTATTGGCCAGGGCGGTGGAAGGTCTAAAAGATATAAGTTCCAACAAAATTTATGTGGTGGTATTACAGGATGCCGTACTGGTTAAAAAAATTGAAAAATCGCCCAATCCGGCCGTAATATCCCTAATATCCTTAAATGAAAACTATCCTCCCTACAGCGTTAATACGGAAGACATACAGGAACTTTGGCAAGTTAGCAGCAAAATAACCTTTGGAGTGGATGCCACCTCAGAGAAGGGCTTGCTGAGACAGCTGCAGGAATCTATGGATGAGCTTAAAAATCAACTCAAAAAAGTGAATAATTAATATAGCACCATTGTAGGCTGGAAATGGCCAATATTTTTAGGGCAGCTATTTTCCGTATTAAAAATACCTAAAGTAGGTAATGGAGACCAGCCGGAAGCATAGGCGATTTTTCGTGAAGAATATTCAGGTTGAAGCCATGTGGCATCATAAAGAAAATACCATTAACATTTAGTTGCCCTTCCAACCCTAACGGGCAGGCCACCTTACCCGAGCAACCCAATGACACCTAGTGTGCCAATAACAATATAGCTCCTTACTAGTGTTGGTTGCCCATAGTATTTTTACTCGATGACATGCACAATAAATCCGATGAATTACAAGACTATCTTTAATTCATAGGTTTCACAACAAGATATTGGCGTTACACAACAAAATTCTAAATTTCACAATACTACTGCATATTTTTGAACTGATAAAGAGTCCCAAATCTTATCATAACATAAATAAAAAGGCTGTGCAATTAATTTGTATTGCCTTTTTTATTTTAAACCCTATGACCGGCATTAGAAGTTGAAGGACAAAATAATGGTTAAATTGCCAACAAATCACTTTATTTGGCTGGTGATGTCACCAAACGATCAATGATGGTGGTAATTGAGAAGATGCGAGGTACAACATTAACCGTGCTTTGGCGTTTGTACTATTGAATCCAATATACCAAAGGCCCATTAAATTATTAAAAAAACCAAGAAGTAATTAGAATATTAAGACAACAATTGAACAATGGTGAAGTCTTTTCATAAAACATTTTTTTCATTAATGATTTGTTCATTGTGTTTTTGGTATTCACCTGCCCAAGACTCTTCAAACAAACCGGATTATTTTCAGGACTTCCAAAATAAGAAAGGAGCACAGGAAAGGTTCGATTATTTCTTTGGCACTCCCAATCGCTATCTCGAAGATTCTGCCTATGACTGGCAAGCAGCGGTAAATGTCTATCACAACAATGCCCAAAAATTGAAGGATTCAATTAGCATCACCAAATATGAGCTTATGCAATCCCAGCTTTATTATGATATTGGCGACTTTAGCAAAAGTGTGGCCATAGCAAATCAACTGTATAAGAAAATTGAAAATTTGGATTTGCCATCCAAAAAAATCCTTTTGGATCTCATAGACAATAACTACGCGAAATTAGGGCTATACGATCGGCAATTTGAAATAAGAAATGAAAAAAAGAATTTAGGCCTTACGGACAAGGTGATTTTCTATGATATTTATTCCAACCTGGGACTCCATAGAAAGGCAATGGACGACTATATCAAGGACAAACTTAAAACCATACGGGAGGACGATTACTACGGACAGGCACAATACCAGAGCAATGTAGGGAACTATCTTCTTTTGGACATGTCCTTTCCTACAGCTTTGACCTATTATAAAAAGGCAAAGGGATTTATAGATGTCTACTTAAACGATATCAGCAGGGAAAAAACAGAGCAGGAAATTAGTAAAGGTAATTTATTGAAGGCCATTATAGAAGGTAATATCGGGAAATGCCATGCCTTACTAAAGGAATACGATATTGCCATTCCCTTTTTGGAAAACTCCATCGATCTGTTCAACGAGTACAATAAGGGAAAATTCTCTTCGGAAATGGTTGAAAACACCTTGGAACTGGCAGATTGCCATTTGCAAAATGAAGACTACGAGAAGGCGAAGGAATACCTCCTTAATGGGCAAGATCCAGTAAAAACAGAGAATATCCTTAGAAAGAATAGACTGCTAGCGGCATATTATGACCGGATAGGGGATTATAAAAATTCGGTCGACTATTTAAAAAGAAATGTACGCATTAGGGATTCCCTGAATAGAAATGAATCCTCCATGAAAAAGCAACAATTGGCCGCCGTGGCCGGACAAGAGATAGAGTACTCCAAAAAAATGATGGAGCAGCAGAAACAGGATTTAGAACAATTTCGAAGCGACTTACAGGCGAAAGAGGATAGGATCCATGTTGTTTTTATTTCTTTGATTTTTACACTTTTAGGATTTGCAGGCCTGGTTTTCGCCTATTTGAAAAGTATTAAGAACCAACGGCTCATTGCCGATCAAAAGCGTATAATCGAGGCATCATTGGTAGAGAAGGATTCGCTTTTAAAGGAAATTCACCATAGGGTAAAAAACAACCTCCAGATGGTTTCCAGCCTGCTTAGCCTACAAACGAAGAACACCCGCAGTAAGGCGGCCATAGAGGCATTGGAAGAAGGTAAGAGTAGGGTAAAGGCGATGGCACTAATCCATCAAAAATTATATCAGAACGATGATCTCTCCGTGATAGAAATGCAGGGGTACATAGAGAGTCTGATCAACAGTGTACAATCGGTCTATAAAAAAGGAGGACATAATATCAATATTACCATCGATGCCGAAGACGTGGAGCTGGATATAGATAGGGCAATCCCCTTTGGTCTTATTTTAAATGAATTGGTATCCAACTCATTTAAATACGCCTTCCCTGACGATGACGAAAATGGGAAAATTTATATCCATTTGAGGAAAAATGGGGGGCAGGGCTATTTTGAATACACGGATAATGGTGTTGGACTGCCGGAGGATACGGATGACAGGGCCAATTCTTCCATGGGGATCAGGTTAATGAATCGTCTGGTAAATCAGCTTCAATCCACTTTAAATATCGATAAAACATCGGAAGGAGTTCGTTTTTGGTTCAATTTTAAATAAATTTGAACAAAAACAGTTCAACCTATGCAAATTACTTTTCTTGGCCATTCCTCTTTATTGATTGAAACAGGTGGAAAAAGCTTACTGGTAGATCCTTTCATTACAGGAAATGACAAAGTGAAAGGCAAAATCAACATTGAAGATTTAAAACCCGATTATATCTTGGTCACCCATGCCCATCAAGACCATATATTGGATGTCGAGGAAATTGGGAAAAAGAACAAAGCAACGGTGGTAAGTAATTTTGAGATTGCCACTTACTATGAAAACAAAGGTCTAAAGTCCCACCCTATGAATCACGGTGGAAGCTGGAAATTCGATTTCGGCACTCTTAAATATGTCAATGCCATTCATACCTCTTCCTTTCCGGACGGGACTTATGGCGGACAACCCGGCGGATTTATTTTAACTTCAGAAGGAAAGTGTATTTATATTGCAGGGGACACGGCATTAACGATGGATATGAAGCTTATTCCAATGTCGTTCCAATTGGATCTTGCTGTATTGCCCATTGGCGATAATTTTACGATGGGGGTCGATGATGCACTTATAGCTTCCGATTTTGTTCAATGTCCTAGGATACTAGGTTATCATTACGATACTTTCGGGTATATTATAATTGATCATAAAGAGTCCGTTCAAAAATTTTCCAAGCATGGCAAAGAGTTAATTTTGCTGGAAATCGGTGAATCTTTAAAGGTATAATTACCTTACCTTATTTCGCAAAACCATTTTGTGGAGTAGTTTAGGAAAAAATCTTTTCAAATAGATGCCCATTACTTCTTTACGGCCTATGTAAACTTCAAATTTTTCCTTTTCTATGGCCTTGACCATTTTTATGGCAAAAAGTTGTGGTGATAATCCATTTTTAGTGGCCACATCATTTTTAACCTGGGGCGTGCCATCTGCTGTGAGGGCATTTATGGCCACATTGGTATTTACAAATCCGGGGCAAACCAGGGTAACCTTTATATGGTCATTTTCATGTTCCATACGCAAGACATCAAAAAAACCATGAAGAGCGTGTTTGGCACCACAGTATCCAGAGCGGTAAGGCGATCCGAATTTTCCCATTAGGCTGGTTACCGTAACAAAATGGCCTTTTTTATGGGACACAAAATAGGGTAGGATTGCTTTGCTAAGGGCTATGGTACCCACATAATTTACCTCCATTAATTTCTTATATACTTTCATATCTGTTTCCAGGATCAAGGAGCGTTGGCTTATACCCGCGTTATTTATCAATATGTCTATTGATCCATAGAAAGACAAGGCTTCGGTTACTTTTCCGGACATACTATCGGTATCCATTAGATCTAGGGTGAGCAGGGAAATAAAATCCCCCTTTGGACAACGGGCTTTAACATTTTGAATATCTATTAATTTTCTGGAAGAAATAATCAGTTTATAGCCTTTGCTATTAAATTCATAGGTCAGTGCTTCCCCTATACCGGATGAAGCTCCGGTTATCCAAACCACCTTACCGACTTTTGTATTCATTTTTTTCATATTTAGAAAAAAAGATAGTTAAATTTGATGTTATATTTCATGAAAGCGACCTACAAAAAATACATTTTAGATTTTAAACGTCCCAGTGGAACTTCCAGGGGTGTAATGACCCAGAAGGAAACCTTCTTTATTATCTTGGAAAAGGATAAGAAATTTGGAATTGGGGAATGTGGTATTCTTAGAGGTTTAAGTGCTGATGATGTGCCTGATTATGAGGATAGGCTAAAATGGACCTGCGATAACATCAATTTGGGCGAAGATAGGCTTTGGGAAACTTTGATGGATTATCCAAGTATTCAGTTTGGAGTGGAACAGGCCTTTTTATCCCTAAATTCCAGAACCCCTTTTTTACTTTATCCATCAGAATTTACGGACTCCAACATACCAATTATCATAAATGGATTGATCTGGATGGGCGATGAACATTTTATGCACCAACAAATCCAACAAAAGTTGGAGGAAGGTTTCAAATGCATAAAATTAAAAATTGGGGCCATCGATTTTGAAAAGGAAATAACACTTTTAAAATCTATTCGAAATAAATACAGTGAAAAGGAAATTGAACTAAGGGTCGATGCCAATGGTGCTTTTCTTCCTTCGGAGGCCATGCATAAACTGGAATGTCTATCCCCGTTTAACCTACACTCCATAGAGCAGCCCATAAAGGCAGGCAACGCCAATGAAATGAAGAAATTGTGCCTAAATCCTCCCATCCCCATAGCCTTGGACGAAGAATTAATCGGAATTGCAAATGTAACGGAAAAGGAGAAACTTCTACAAACTATAAGGCCGCAGTACATAATCCTAAAGCCAAGTTTGATTGGAGGGTTTAGGGGAAGTATGGAATGGATCAGGGTTGCGGAGAAGTTAAATATAAAATGGTGGGTTACGAGTGCGCTGGAAAGCAACATTGGCCTTAACGCCATTGCCCAGTGGACTTACACCTTGGATAACCCTTTACCACAGGGATTGGGTACGGGTGGCTTATATACCAATAATTTTAAATGCCCGTTAAAAGTAAATAATGGAACAATATCCTATGAAAAAACCGGGAGTTGGGAAAATAATTTAATAGAGAATATATGTACATAGAGCAGGGATATAAAGGAAATTATGAATCTTGGCGATACCTTATTGGGATCTTGATCATTTTTATTGGCTGGCAACTTTTGGGATCCATTCCACTACTTGGGGTAATAACCGTTAAGGCTATCGGAGGGGCAACCTTTCCCTCGGATATTGCAGGGATGTCCAAAATAGTAGGTAGCAATTTATTTCTGTTCTTAATGTTAATTTCTTTTGTATTTGGTCTTTTGGCCACATTTCTTACCGTTAAATATGTACATCGACAAACCATAATCTCCCTTACCACTAGCCGAGAACGTATAGATTGGAAAAGAGTGTTTTTTGCTTTTGCTCTTTGGGGAACAATAACCGTATTGATTACCGGCGTGGACATCTATTTATCACCAGAGGATTATGTTTTTAATTTTAAATTAATGCCCTTTGCTATATTGTGCCTCATTTCCATATTCTTGATCCCGCTCCAAACCAGTTTTGAGGAGTATTTTATGCGAGGTTACCTAATGCAGGGAATTGGATTGATGTCGGGTAAAAGATGGGTGCCATTGGTAACCACTTCAATGATTTTTGGTTTATTGCATTTTTTTAATCCTGAGGTTGAAAAATTGGGCTATGGAATAATGGTTTATTATATCGGTACCGGATTTTTTTTAGGGATACTGACTTTAATGGATGAAGGCTTGGAATTGGCCATCGGTTTTCATGCTGCCAACAATTTATTTACCGCCCTTTTGGTGACGGCTGATTGGACTGCCTTTCAAACCGAATCGCTCTATAGGGATATATCGGAACCAGAATTGGGTTGGGATGTTTTTATCCCTGTTTTGGTAATCTATCCAATTCTATTATATCTATTCTCCAAAAAATATGGCTGGACCAATTGGAAGGAACGTCTTGCAGGTGATGTGCAAAGTATTGAAACAGTACAACTAGCTGAAGAAGGTGAGTCCAAGCTATAAACATATCCATCCTAAATTCAAATTCAACGGAATCCACTACGATTTAGAGGCTTTAAAAGAGTTGGCCTACAGTCTTGTAAAAGAAGGTCAGGAGTATGAAGTGGCCATTGGTAAATTTCTTATGGACTGGCTGGATGAGGCCGATTCCATACAAGTTGAAACTTCCGGCTCTACTGGTGCCCCCAAAACAATTGCCCTGAAAAAGGAACATATGGTCAACTCTGCGCTGGCCACTGGATCGTTCTTCAAAATGGGCGTAGGGACCAAAGCCCTTCAATGTTTATCCACCAACTTTATTGCAGGCAAAATGATGTTGGTCCGGGCCATAGTTCTCGGCTGGGAGATGGACTTTGTTGAACCTACATCGCATCCGTTGGGCCAGAATTCCAAGCCCTACGATTTTTGTGCCATGGTACCTATGCAGGTCCAGGGTTCCCTATCCTCCTTAAACCAAATTGGAACTATAATTATTGGGGGAGCCCCCATTTCAACAGAACTTAAATTGAGGTTGAGCTGCGTAAACACCAAGATTTTCGAAACCTATGGAATGACCGAGACCATCACCCATATTGCAATAAAGGAGTTTGCGAAAGGTTTGGAAGACTTCAATTTCAAATCCCTTCCAGACGTTGCTCTATCCACGGACCACAGGGGCTGTCTTGTGATTGAAGCACCTAAGGTTTCGGACGAAATAATAGTGACCAATGATTTGGTAAACCTTATATCGTCAACCGAATTCCAATGGTTGGGCAGGTATGACAACGTAATTAATTCGGGCGGTGTAAAATTGATTCCCGAGCAACTGGAATCCAAATTTTCCACATTGATCAGTTCCAATTTTTTTGTGGCAGGCATCCCTGATCCGGATTTGGGTCAAAAATTGATATTGGTGGTAGAGGGTAATATGGATGGTAATCAATTGTCCCAAAAAATCAAATCCTTAAAATCAATTTCTAAATTTGAAATTCCCAAAGAAATATTTGTCGTGCCGCAATTTGTGGAGACAGGGAACGGAAAGGTAAATAGAACCAAAACATTGTCAAAATATAAGATATAGAGGCTCAGGGGTTTATATTAAAATAATTACTTAAATTGAAGAATTGAATATTCCTTTCAAATTCTAAAGTTTACCGAATGGTCCGGATTGTTATCAGTATTACTTTTCTCTGTGTTTTCTTTTTTGGGACCTCTCAGGAAACTAAGATTACCATTAGCGGCAAGGTCACACATTTGGGCCAAGCTTTGCCCAATGCCAATGTGGTCATCAAAGGTACTACGGTTGGTACAAAAACGGATGCCAAAGGAAAATATAATATCGAAGTGTATCCTGGAAATTTATTGGCTTTTACCTATTTGGGAATGCAAACCATTGAAGTAGCTGTTGATGGCGTGAACAACGTATTGGATATAAAACTATCTGAGAATGTAGATGAATTGGATGAAGTTGTGGTAAAAAAAAGAAAACGTAAAAGCCAAAAAGAACTTCTGGCAGATTACCCCACCAACACTAACCTAATTAAGTCCTCGTGGGGAATTATGGACAAGGACCGCACTTCATATTCAATACGGGTCATTGAAGGCAAAAATCTAATGCCAGCAGGTACAGATTTTTTGGATGCCCTACTTGTATGGGTTCCCAACATGCTTATTGATAGGGTAACCAACCCCTTGGACCCACTTGTTTATCTGTCACAATATGCCAGTACAAAAGTCCCTGTAATATATGATGTTGACGGTTTTGTATATGAACAGGCACCGACATTTATTTCAGTTCAAGACGTTGAACGTGTTGCGGTACTTACCCGTAACGGTGCATTTGCCAGATATGGCTCTAGAGGTGCTGGCGGAGTCATTATTATAAATACCAAGGAGCAGACCCGCATAGATGAACTAGGGGTAAAGAGAATCTACAACAATTCAGGGTTGAGGGATAGTATTTATGATCAGTTAGCTATTAAGCCGGCATATGTTCCAGAAATTCCTGACTATATTAAAGAATATTCTTTGGCCGATACGGAAGAAAAGGCTAATCAAATATTTGAAAATCAAAAAACAAGGTTTACCGACTCTCCCTATTATTTACTTGACCTTTCCCAATATTTTAAGGACACCTGGGGAGACAACAAAAAATCCCAAGCACTTCTGGATACCATGGCCCACCAATTCGCCCATGACGCCATAGCGCTAAAAGCATTGGCCTATAGGTATGAAAAACTTGGATTTTCGGAGAATGCCTTACAGCAATACTTGGCGATTCTGAAATTGAAACCAAGGGATGCCCAGTCGCACAGGGATTTAGCCAATGCTTATGATGAAATAGGGAATTACCAAAAGGCGATTCATATTTATTCCCGTTATGAGCTGGCCGTCAACGATCTAGAATCTGTTCCATTTGACAAATACAGTACGGACGCGCTTATTAATACGGAACGGATGAATATTATTAAACTCAACGCAGGGAAGTTTTTTTTGGAAAGTGGGTCCATGGAAGAAAGTACTTCAAATCCTGAGAGTAGGGTATTATTTGAATGGAATAACAGTGCAGCCGAATTTGAATTACAATTTGTAGATCCAGAAAAGTATTACGACAGTTGGGAATATACTGTTGAAACCAAAGAAGCCGAATTGTCCGCAGCAATTTTAAAAGGATACTCCAGTAAACAATTCTTTTTGGACGACGACCTAAAAGGGGAATGGGTGGTCAATGTTTCTTACTTCGGAAACGGTACACAAAACCCAACATACTTAAAAGTAACTACATTTTTTGACTATGGAACCACGGAAGAAAAAAAGGTAACCAAAGTGTTTAAACTTAATGCCATTAAAGAGGGTTTATATTTATGTGCCATCAATACCGATTCAAAATTAGTTGTTGAATAAAACCCAATCTTAACTCCCAGAGGTGGCTGCAAATTAGCCCATACACATTACCAAATCCCCGAATTAACATATTGATACATTAATCATTTGCTACATTTTCAAATTGATTAATTTCCAAATCTTCAAATTCCTAAACCTGCACCACCCCCATATTAAAAGGCTTTTCAATAGGCGCGTGGTTTGCCGCCTCAATACCCATGGATATCCATTTTCTAGTATCCAAAGGGTCTATCACCGCGTCCGTCCATAAACGTGATGCTGCGTAATAGGGCGAAATTTGATTGTCATATCGCTCTTTTATTCTATTAAAAAGTTCGCTTTCTTGGGCCTCCGTAATTTTCTCGCCCTTCTTTTTTAGGGAAGCGGTTTCTATCTGAAGAAGCACTTTGGCTGCCGAATTACCACTCATCACCGCCAATTCGGCGCTGGGCCAAGCCACAATCAATCTTGGATCGTACGCCTTTCCGCACATGGCGTAATTTCCCGCTCCGTAACTATTGCCTATAATAATGGTAAATTTAGGCACCACGGAATTACTTACGGCATTCACCATTTTTGCCCCATCCTTTATGATTCCCCCATGCTCACTTTTACTACCCACCATAAATCCGGTAACATCCTGTAAAAATACCAAGGGAATTTTCTTTTGGTTGCAATTGGCTATAAAACGGGTAGCCTTGTCGGCAGAATCGGAGTAGATGACCCCTCCAAACTGCATTTCCCCATTTTTGGTCTTTACCACCTTGCGCTGGTTGGCAACGATACCCACTGCCCATCCATCTATGCGGGCATAACCCGTAAGTATCGTTTTTCCATAACCTTCTTTGTATTGTTCAAATTCGGAATTATCTACCAGTCGATTTATAATTTCCAACATATCGTATTGCTCGGCCCTCGATTTTGGAATTAAACCATAAATATCATCTTCTTTTACCTTGGGTTTTATAGGTGATATTCTATTGTATCCTGCCTTATCGTAATCACCAATCTTACCCATTATGTTCTTTATGGTATCCAAAGCGTCCTTGTCGTCCTTGGCCTTATAATCCGTAACTCCGCTAATTTCACAATGTGTAGTTGCCCCTCCCAAGGTTTCATTGTCTATGACCTCTCCAATAGCGGCTTTTACCAAATAGCTTCCTGCCAAAAAAATACTGCCGGTTTTGTCCACTATCAAAGCTTCATCGCTCATAATAGGAAGATAGGCCCCACCTGCAACGCAACTACCCATAACTGCAGAAATTTGGGTAATTCCCATACTGCTCATTACAGCATTGTTCCTAAAAATTCTACCAAAATGTTCCTTGTCCGGAAATATTTCGTCCTGCATGGGAAGGTATACCCCGGCGCTATCTACCAGGTAAATTATGGGCAAGCGATTTTCAATGGAAATTTCCTGGGCCCTTAAGTTCTTTTTTGCAGTGATAGGAAACCACGCACCTGCCTTTACCGTAGCGTCATTGGCCACCACAATGCATTGCTTGCCCTGTACATAGCCTATTTTTACTACAACACCTCCTGACGGACACCCACCATGTGCCTCGTACATACCATCGCCTACAAAGGCTCCAATTTCAATAACATCCTTATCCTTATCCAATAGGTAGTCAATGCGTTCACGGGCACTTAACTTACCTTGGGAATGCTGTTTTTCCAATTTACTTTTGCCCCCTCCAAGTTTCACCTTGGCCAGTTTGTTCTTTAAGGCAGATAGTAGCAATTTATTGTGATCTTCGTTTTTATTGAAGTTGATATCCATGTTCAAACGCCTTTCTTTTGCGCAATAAAGATAAGGAGTTATATTTATTAACTTTAACTAAATAATATTCTAAATGGCTAAAAAAGTAAAATGGGGAATTATTGGATTGGGCAACATTGCCCGAAATTTTGTTAAGGACCTTGCCCTAGTGAACGACGCTCAAATTTATGCTGCAGCTTCTAGAAATTTGGACAAGGCCAAGGGGTTTGCCGAGGAATATAAAATTCCGAATGCATACGGGAGCTACAAGGAGCTTTTAGAATGCAAGGAAGTTGATGTGGTTTATATTGCCACACCCCACACTTCACATTGCGAATTATCAATTATGGCTATGGAACATGGTAAACATGTTCTATGTGAAAAGCCAATGGGCATCAATAGGGCAGAAGTCGAAAAAATGCTAGCGGCAGCCAAACAAAACAAGGTATTTTTAATGGAAGCCCTATGGAGTAGATTTAACCCTTCCATTAAGAAGGCTAAACAATTGATAGACAATGGTGAAATAGGTCCATTGGCCTATATACATGCGGATTTTGCCTTTTATGCCTTGGATAGAGACCTCAAGGGAAGGGTATTAAACCCTGAACTAGCAGGCGGATCCTTACTGGATATCGGCATTTACCCCATTTTCCTTGCCTATTTGCTTCTTGGTAAACCGGACCAAATATTGTCATCCTCCAACTTTCATGACAATGGTACCGAGATACAGACTTCCATGATCTTTAAGTACCCCAAGGCACAGGCCATTTTATATTCAGGGTTCACAAGCCACTCCGAAATGAAAGCGGAAATATCGGGAGAGAGGGGTACCATATATATTCCAACAAGATGGCACGAAGCACAGGGATATACGGTTGAAAGAAATGGAGAAAAGGAGGATTTTAGCATCCCGACTACCGGTAGGGGATATTATTACGAAATAAAGGAGGTACATGACTGTCTTGAACAGGGCAAGCTGGAAAGTAGTCAGTGGAGCCATAGTAACAGTCTGGATTTGATAACCTTAATGGATACAGTGAGAAAACAAAATGGAATTGCATTTCCGTTTGAGGAATAAAGTTTTTATAAGATGATAAATTCTTGTAAAATTTACGATATTTGAGGCACTACAAACCAAACCAGTTAAAAAATGGGAATGAATAAGAATACAGTGCTTGCTTGGGCAACCTTTATAATGATTATTGTAGGTCTTTCGCTTATTGCGTTGGGTGCTTTTAGATACGATGATGTTGCCGGATGGGGATTTGCCTCGGTTGGAATAGGTTTCTTCGCAATTGCATGGGTATTTAATGCACTAAAGGGTAGGGTATAGGCGGTCACCGCGGATTTAGTATTTCAAGATTTGGGGGCTATCTTAGCTTCGTGTGGAAAAACTGCTATCCAAAGATTGCAAGTTACCGGTGCCAATTATAATTCAATTAGTCACACTTAATAATACATTTATAATATGTCGGACGATAAGAAAGTCATTTTCTCCATGTCTGGGGTTACTAAAACGTACAAAACAGCCAATACCCCAGTATTAAAGAATATTTATTTAAGTTTCTTTTACGGAGCCAAGATCGGGATTTTGGGTCTTAATGGTTCCGGTAAATCTACCCTACTCAAAATAATTGCAGGAGTGGACAAGAACTTCCAGGGAGATGTAGTTTTTTCCCCTGGTTATAAGGTAGGTTATTTGGAACAGGAACCACAATTGGACGAGAACAAGACCGTTTTGGAGGTGGTCAAGGAAGGCGTGGCTGAGACTGTGGCCATCTTGGATGAATACAATAAGATCAATGATATGTTTGGTCTTCCCGAAGTTTATGAGGATGCAGATAAAATGCAAAAACTCATGGATAAGCAGGCAGAACTACAGGATAGGATAGATGCCACCAATGCATGGGAACTGGACAATAAATTGGAAGTGGCCATGGACGCCTTGCGCACCCCGGATTCCGACAAGAAGATTGGTATACTTTCAGGAGGTGAAAGAAGACGTGTAGCGCTGTGCCGATTGTTGTTGCAAGAACCGGAAATTCTATTGCTGGATGAGCCTACAAACCATTTGGATGCGGAATCCGTTCATTGGTTGGAGCACCATTTGGCAGAGTACAAAGGAACCGTTATTGCAGTTACCCACGATAGGTATTTCTTGGATAATGTAGCCGGATGGATCTTGGAATTGGATAGGGGGGAAGGTATTCCATGGAAAGGAAACTACTCTAGCTGGCTGGACCAAAAATCCAAGCGCATGGCCCAAGAAAGTAAAACAGCTTCCAAAAGACAGAAAATACTGGAAAGGGAGTTGGATTGGGTAAGACAAGGGGCCAAAGGTAGACAGACTAAACAAAAGGCGCGTTTACAGAACTATGACAAATTGATGAGCCAGGACCAAAAACAATTGGATGAAAAACTGGAGATCTATATCCCGAACGGACCTCGCTTGGGGACCAATGTAATAGAAGCCAAGGGTGTAAGTAAGGCCTACGGGGATAAATTGCTTTATGAGGACCTTAATTTTAAATTACCACAGGCGGGCATTGTAGGTATTATTGGTCCCAACGGGGCTGGTAAAACCACTATTTTCCGCATGATAATGGGGGAAGAACAACCTGACAAAGGGGAGTTTGTAGTGGGGGAAACCGCAAAAATTGCCTACGTGGACCAGAGTCATTCCAATATAGATCCCAATAAGACCATTTGGCAGAATTTCAGCGATGAGCAGGAATTGATCATGATGGGCGGTAGACAGGTAAATTCCAGGGCCTATTTAAGTCGATTCAATTTTTCGGGAAGTGAGCAGAACAAAAAGGTGGAAATGCTTTCGGGTGGGGAGCGTAACCGACTACATTTGGCCATGACCCTTAAAGAAGAGGGCAACGTACTTCTCTTGGATGAGCCTACCAACGATTTGGATGTGAACACCCTAAGAGCCTTGGAGGAAGGTTTGGAAAATTTTGCCGGTTGTGCCGTGGTCATTTCCCACGACAGGTGGTTCTTGGATAGGATTTGTACCCATATCCTATCTTTTGAAGGGGATTCCCAGGTGTATTTCTTTGAAGGATCGTTCTCTGAATACGAAGAAAATAAGAAGAAACGTCTGGGAGGAGATTTAATACCTAAGCGACTGAAATATAAAAAGTTGGTACGCTAATCCAACTGACCTATTTAATAATACGCTGTTGTCACAAGAAATTGTGACAACAGCGTATTATTTTTAACAAATATAGACACCTAGTATTGTAAGACCCTTAATAATCTTCCTTGGGATACCAATCCAATTGTACTACCTCAATATTGGGATTCTTATCATTTACCAAGGCTTTAAATTTGGCCACATCCCCAACATCGGGCTTTCCTCTATAATGATAGGGATAGACCTGCTTAGGTTTAAATTCCAACACGGCATCCGCAGCACTTTCCACAGTCATGGTATAGGGTAGGTTCATGCAGACAAAGGCCTTATCTATATTTTGAAGAGCACGCATTTCGGGAATATCCTCGGTATCGCCTGAGAAATAGATCCGTTCACTATTTTTACTTAGCACATACCCATTGCCTCTTCCCTTAACATGAAAGTCTTTGGCTTCCTCCCTAAGATTATACATGGGAATTGCTTCAATGTTAATACCATAACGTTCTTTAGTTTCCCCATTATTTAAAATATCCAGTTGTGGTGTAAATTCTGCCGGAATTTTGTCGGCCACCGCCTGGGGAACAATTATTTTAGCCTTTTGGGTATGCAGGGCCTTTAATGTTTCCATGCTAAAGTGATCGCCATGGATATCGGTAATCAATATAAGGTCGGGTTCCCGAACATTGGCGAAGGCCTCCTTGCCTCCAACTGGATCTATATATATAATGGTTCCATCCCAATCCAAAACTGCCGTGGCATGTTCTATTGGCACAATGTCAATGTTGGAAGTACTTTGCTCTGTTTTTAGGTTTACTGCCTCCGCTTTTTCCTGATTGGAAGTGGATTTTTCCTTACATCCTAAAGTCAATAGACCAACAAACAAAACTGTTGCTAAAAAGTATTTTGAACAGTGCATAGTTATAGCGATTTAAATTATTATTAATTCCATTTTAATATCACCCCTGGCATAGGGGAGATTTTCTTCCATTTCAATTTCTTTGAAACCGTACTTCCTATAAATATATAGGGCGTTTTCCAATTTGGTACTGGAATATAAAATTATTTTATTCCACATATTTTGTTTGGAAAATTCAATAGCGAAGGCCAAAAGGGCCTGGCCTATTTTTAAACCTTGGTATTCTGGGTCTACGGCCATTTTACCCAATTCAAAAACCCCGTCCCCCAATTTTATTAATGCAAAGCAACCTACTATTTCATCATTGTATTGGGCAAAAAATATAAATCCGCCCTTATCTATTATGTTGGCTTCACAGTTTTCCAAAAGAACTTTGTCCTTTGGCTCCACATAAAAATATTTTTCCAACCACGCTACATTCAGGTCCTTAAACCTTGTGGCAAAGCACGCTTTAAAAGGTATAATACTTAGGGACATCTTGGTACAATCACTATTTTCCTAAAGTTAAGTTAATCATTTAGTATTCTTATCGAGAAAATTTATTTATTTTAACTAAAAAAATCTAAAATCCAAACCAGATCGTATATAGAGTGTTACAAACAAATAAATTTTAAGGTAAAAAAGAATTAAATAATTAATAATTACAATTATGACTGAAACAAAAAGTAATAATGGATTGAAGGTTATTGCAGGTTTATTAGGTGTAATTTTACTTGGGGTAATCATTTACACTGTAAGTTTATATCAGGATAAACAAAAGAATACTGCATTACTTACAAAAGAAAAAGAATTGGTTGTTGAAGATTTGACCAGTTTAAAATCCGAGTATGACAAAGCTATCTTGGAAAGCAATGCAACCAATGAAGAATTGGTTTCTGCCAGAGACAATATTGCAAAATACATTGATTCCGTTAAGACTATGAAAGCGGATATTGCTAGTCTTTACCGTTACAGAAAACAAGTTGGTATTTTGACCAAAGAAAGGGAACAATTGATCAGAAAAGTTGATTCTTTGACCAGGTCCAATACTTTCTTGGCCATGCAAAGGGACAGTACCTATGTAGAATTGGAGAAACAAACAGTTTTCAACGATTCCTTGGTAGTACAAAATACCCAATTGGCCGATGTAGTTTCAAAAGGGTCTGCCTTAAATCTATCCAAATTCTCTGTGGACGCAGTTAAAGAGAGGTCCAGTGGTAAATTGGTATCTACTTCTAGAGCTAAGGCCACCGATAAATTAAAAGTTTGTTTCACTGTAGCCGATAACGTAATTGCCCAGGCTGGGGACAGACAATTCTTTATTGAAGTCTTGGATCCACAAGGCAATGTCTTGGGAGAAAGCTTCTCTAAAACAAATGACTCAGGAGCTAGCGTTACTTACAGCAAAGGCACGGAATTCTATTATGAGAACCGCTCTTTGGACGTATGTGATTTCATTAACAAGCCAGCAAGTGATTTCCAGAAAGGGAACTACATGGTAAATGTTTATGATAATAGTCTAAAATTATTGGGAACTTCCAAGTTTCAATTAAAATAAAGGAACACTATCCATTTAACTTAAAAGGCCAATCTTCAGGGATTGGCCTTTTTTTTTAGTGAGACCCGTATTTCAAAAGCCGCAGGCGTATTGGAATGCGATAGTCGAACTAACCCAGCCATATCGGCGGGGGTTCTTATTTAATTACACCGATCTTTGGATCGGGACCTTATAGTGAGGGGCAGAGCTTGGCTTGGGATTAAATACCCTTTATTAGTTTAACTAATCTCGCTGCAATAGCGGAATATATATAGATCAT
>Ga0209344_10001580_pt1 | contig 28889 bp, 25 predicted proteins | sample Cruoilmetagenom6_FD_187293 | JGI IMG/M metagenome (GOLD analysis project Ga0209344, IMG submission 187293) | Oil polluted marine microbial communities from Coal Oil Point, Santa Barbara, California, USA - Santa Barbara Oil Seep Sample 6 (SPAdes)... | ecosystem: Environmental > Aquatic > Marine... | reverse complement strand
ACAATCTAATCGAAAGCGACCATGCGGCTCTGAAACCGTTGCTCGGATACCGCCAAAGCTTTCGATCCTTGCGAACAGCCAAAGCGACACTGAACGGTCTTGAAACGATGCGGACCATCATACGCGGCCACATCCATCACACCCAGTCAGGTGTCCTTGCCGAGATCCAGTTCATCGCGCAATTGTTCGAGAACGCTTGATCCGACGAAACACGACGGGAACAATCAGGCCACTATCGATTAATACAACAGTCCCCCTGGCAGCGCATGCGACTTATCAGTTCGAGTTGGACCCTTACTGCAGCGCCTTTTTCGTGTTTCGTTCGAAAACCGGAATCAAGATCAAGGTGTTGATGTGAGCCGCCGCTTACAAACCGTTTAGGTGTCCGGTGAATCGGGGTCTGGATCATGTGGAGTGCGCCCCTCGGGCTGGACCAGTCAGGTAGCTCTTTTTGACCGGGGCGCGGCGTTTCTTGCTTCGAATTGGTTGGTTCGGATGGCGATGAGACGGTATCCTGTGGACTGCCTACGCGCACAATTATCTCATATGAGCTTTACAAAGAGATCATATGACCTATGCTGGACGCAAAGGAGACCACGATGCAAGTTGCTGCCAAGTCCCCCGAAGCCGCTCAGATCAACGCCGTTGCGCTCAAAGCTTATGCGCGCATTGTTGATGCTTGGGCTCTCGGCTTAAAGGATGCCGCGGGCCTTGCGGATATGTCCAAAAGCACATGGAAGCGCGCCAAGAAGCCCGATTTTGCGGGAGAATTGACCAAGGATCAGCTCCTGCGCCTCAGCGCGGTGATAGGCATCTACAAGTCGCTAGAGCTCTATTTTTCCGAACCCCTCGCGAGAAGTTGGTTCACGCGGCCGAACGCGGGCCCCTTGTTCGGTGGCCACCGTCCAGTTGAGACAGCGATCGAAGGTGGCCTGCCCCAGATTCTTGCGATCCGGACCTATCTTGATGCCTTGCGCGGTGGCGCATGAGGCAAACCGAGATTTCGGATCGCGGTCTCGTGCGGCTCTTGCCCGCAACTTATCACAAACCACCCAGCCTCCGGGGTCTGGTCGATACGGATGATGAACTCGAGATCCTTGCGGAGGTCGAAGGTTTGACCAGCGGGCGTCTTCAGGCAGAGCGGGGCCGTAACCCACATCTGGATCCGCGCGAGCTCGCCTGGCAGCGTAGAAGTCGAGACCTGCGCATCTATGGTGACAGCCATGTCAATGCGGCGTTCACCTACACGCGGACGGGCGGGAACCGCTTTAATACCGAAGATCGCGGTGCATGGTATTGCGCCTGGGACGTCATGGTTTCTGTCAGCGAGGTCGCGTGGCACCGAACGAGGGAGCTTGGCTACACAGGTTGTTTTGAGGATAGCGCTCACTATGTCGAGCTGTTGGCCGATTTCATCGGGATTTTCGATGATGTTACCGATCAGCCAGATCATCCGGCGCTCCATGCAGAACCCGATGTCGGCTATTCCGAGGGCCAGAGCCTTGCGCAACACCTGCGGCGTGAAGGCTCACGTGGGTTGATTTACCCGTCAGTCCGTGCGCCGGCACCCGGCGGAAATTGTCTGGTGTGTTTCGAACCTCGCGCCATCCAGAATGTTCGCCCGGGCGCGTCCTGGGATCTCGTTTGGGAAGGTACTCCACACTACTCGATCCACGCAGTATCCTGAACCCTCACCGGTTCCTGCCCATCCACTTCGACAACAACCAACTTGCGCGGCAGGGATCGTCGTCTGAGAATTTCATTCCATCAAGGGCCGGTTGTCTTTTCGATGGAAAAACTGACCTTTGTGGCGGAGTGCATCAACTCACACAGAGTGGATTTAATGAGATTTCGCTGCTGCTGCGCCAATGGCGGTTTTGGTGAAACGGCACAAAAAGCGCTTGTTGCCAAAACTGCGGAAAATCCAGCCCTGAATGGGGGCGCTTTGGGTAGCACGGCGCCTAAAACAGGCCATTTCCATTTTGCGAGGTTCCGCCGATTACTTGCAGAACGTCCCAATGCTCAACGATCTTTCCATTGTCGTCGAACCGGAAGATATCCATGCCAGCATAGTCATCATTGCCGGGCCAGATTTGATGGCAATGCAGGACGACCAAATTATCTTCTGCGATCGCCCTTTTGAAGTGTGTCACCTTGCCGGGATATTCAGCGGCCATGCGCTCGAAATAGGTGATGAACGCGTCCTTGCCGTCTGCGACATGCGGGTTGTGCTGGATGTAGTCGTCACCCGCAAACTGTGCGATGGCCTCGCGTGGTTTGCATTGGTTGAACATCAGATCGTAGAAGGCAATCGCGTTTTGTTTGTTTGCCTGTGGGTCATTGGTCATGCTGCACCTGTTGTGATTTCGACGAGAGCGGAAAGTGTCAGCGACACCATGTGTCGTCGCTGACCAAGTCATGCACGTCTTAAAATTTGCCGTTGTCGTGCGCCATCTCTTCGGGGATGTCAGAAATCACATCCCAATGTTCGACAATATAGCCATTTTCGACCCTGAACAGGTCGAAGAACGCGGTCGGGACATCGCCCAATTTGCCTTCTGACGCGGTGAAGACGAAATTGCCTTCGGCCACGGCGATCTTCAGGTCCGTATAGACCATGGAGATTCCCTGCTCTGCCATTGCCCCGAGTGCCGCGCCTAGGCCATCGAGGCCGTCCGCGATATTGCTGTTGTGCTGAATATACATCTCGGTCGAGATGAAATCGGTAATGCGAGCAGCTTGACCGTCGACCATGATCGTTTGAATGAAATCCGTGACCATTGCCTTATTGTCTGCGGTGGCGGCGCGGTCGGTGATCTCGGTTTCACCGTCGAACTGGCTGTGGCCTGACGGGTTGGGTTCGGTGATGGGGGAAAGGTTGTCCCAATGTTCGACTACCTTCCCGTCCTCAACACGAAAGACGTCGAAGGCGACAAGCTGCTCGCTGCCAAGCAAGGTGGCATTGTCATAGGTGTTGTGCATGACGACGAGGTCGCCCTCGCTGATGATACGGTGGGTCGTGGCGCTGATCCCGCTGTCTTGCAGTGCGGGGATAAAGCCAAGGATCGGCGCGGCACTCGTTGGCACAGCCACATTGTGCTGGATGTAATCGGGCGCGAGTAGTTGCCCTGCGGCCTGAGGGTCAAAGTTGATAAAGATCGCAGCGAAGGCGTTCAGTGCGGTTTCAGTGGCGGTCATGACATGGTCCTTTCGACTCGGTTGTTTTGTCTGCGAGCAGTAAGTACCATTATGAAACTAAGTATCAATTACGCACTATATAGGAACCAAGTATGCTTCAGGTAACTGCCCTCTCGAAAGAAGACGTGGAGAATTGCCCGGTCCGGCAAGTATTGTCGAAGGTCACGGGCAAGTGGCAGGTGCTGATCGTGCTGGCGCTCGAGGATGGGGCCCTTCGCTTTGGCGTGGTCAAACGAACCCTCGGAGACATCACCCAGCGTGTGCTGACCGAGAACCTGCGCAGTCTGGAGCGCGACGGCTATCTGACCCGGACGGTCGAGCCCGGCCCGCCGGTCGCCGTTTTCTACGAACTGACGCCGCTTGGGTACCAACTTCTCACACCGTTGAAATCACTCGTAACTTGGGCGGCCGAGAACCATGATCATGTTCGCAAGTCGCGGGAAGTGTATGATGCTTAGCATCTCCACGAATCGGAGTGAGGAGTCTCGCGGTGTCATTTGACCTCAAGACGCTCGAATTCTTCGTGCGCGTTGCGACCCTTGGCGCAATCGGGCGGGCCGGGGAAGAATTCGGCATGTCGCCGACGAATGCCTCGCAGCGTTTGAAATCGCTGGAAGCCGAGCTAGGCGTGAAGCTGTTGAACCGAACCACGCGGGCCGTCTCACTGACGCCTGATGGCGAAGTCCTGCTGGAAAACGCGAAGCGCATTCTGAACGATCTTGAAGACATGCGGACGATGCTGACGCGAACAGCCCAGTCCGTTTCGGGCCAACTGCGCGTCACGGCATCCGCGTCGTTTGCCCGCGCGCATATCGTGCCCTTCGTGCCTGAATTCCTGTATCTGTATCCGAAGGTGACCCTCGATCTGAACCTGACCGACACGGTCGTGGATATCGTCGAGCAGGGGTATGACATGGCTTTTCGCATCGGCGCACTGCCCCCGTCCAGCCTTCTGGTGAAGAAGATCGACGACAATCCGCAATGGTTGGTGGCGTCAACGGATTACCTCGATCAGGCCGGCGCGCCACAGACGCCGGAGGGCTTGACCCATCACGCCTGCCTCACGCTGGGAAAGCAGCAGATCTGGCGGCTCTTGTCGGCGGATGGCGTCCAACATGACGTGCAGGTTAGCGGGCCCTTGAACGTCAATTTCGGCGATGCCATGGGGGAATGGGTCCTGGCAGGCATGGGCATCGCCCAGGCCGCGCTCTGGCACGCGGGGCCGGATCTGAAAGCAGGGCGATTGGAGCGGGTTTTGCCGGACTTCGAGGTCATACCCCACAGCTGCATCTGGGCCGTTCGCCCGCCCGGACGACTGATGCCGGCGCGGGTGCATGCCTTCATGAGTTTCATGCAGGCCAAGATCATCGCGACCAACAAGGCGCGATACGGTGCATTGCTGTAGGCGGCATTATCCCGTCAGGCGGTATTATCATTGCCGATCTGGGGCGATAGTCCCCGCCGTGGAATCCTATACTTGTTGTGCCGACGCTTGCACATGAGGTTAAACATGAACGCCCTTACCGAAATCACAGCACAGACTGGCCTGAACATCACCGATGTCTCCAAAACGCGCTATACGGCGAAAGCCTATGACCCGAGCCGGAAGATATCGGACAGCGACATTGAGAAAGTGAAAGAGATTCTGCGGTTTAGCCCGTCCAGCACCAACGCGCAGCCTTGGCACTTCCTGCTGTTGTCCAGCGAAGAGGGCAAGGAACGCCTTGCCAAGGCGAACGAGAGCAAGTTCCCGTTCAACAACCCCTCAATCCGCGCTGCATCGCATGTCGTCGTCTTCGCGGCCCGCACCGAGATCACCGAGGATCACCTGCTGCAAGTTCTGGCGCAGGAAGAGGCCGATGGCCGCTTTGCCAACGATCCCGAGACGCACAAGACTCAGATGCACGCCGGGCGCAGCATGTTCCTGAACCTTCACAGGGAACTGCGCGACGTTGCCGAATGGAACGCGCGCCAGACCTACCTGAATGTCGGCCAGTTCCTGCTGGGTGTCGCCGCTCTTGGGATCGACGCGACCCCGATGGAAGGTATCGACAACGAGGCCGTGGATGCTGAGTTCGGTCTGGCGGAAAAGGGTCTGACCTGCCTCGTCGTCGTCCCGATCGGGTATCGCAATGCGGCTGAGGACTACAACGCCGCCCTGCCGAAATCCCGCCTGCCGCTGGACGAAATCCTGACGGAAATCTGATCGCGCAACAAAGGACGCACATCGCGTCGTCCTCCTGAAGGGACTGTTGCATTAATCGATAGTGGCCTGATTGGTCCCGTCGTGTTTCGTCGAATCAAGCGTTCTCGAACAATTGCGAGATGAACTGGATCTCGGCAAGGACACCTGACTGGGTGTGCTGGATGTGGCCGCGCCGGTGTCACATTAACTCGTATTTGTTGGAAGCGTTGGAAATTTTGCCTAGTTGCTGCGCATGAGCATGATCGTCAGCTACAAGCGCCACCGTTTTCCACCAGAGATCATCGTGCCCTCGGTTCTTCAACTCGTTCATCACAGATAGCCAGAACTTGGCACCTTCGTTGTCGGCATTCCAGAGGCCGAGAACTTCACGGACGCCGTCCTTGCTGACGCCCAAGGCCACGTAGACGGCTTTATTCTTGACCATACGGCTGTCAGCGTCGCGGATTTTGACCCGAAGCGCTTCGAAAATGACGATCGGATACATCCGCTCCAGCGCCCGGGACTGCCATTCCCGGACTTCGTCCAGCACGGCGTCAGTCACGCGGCTGATCAGGTCTGGCGATACTTGCAGGCCATACACGTCCTCGAGGTGAGTGCGGATGTCACGGACCGTCAGACCCGCCGCATAAAGGCCGATGATTTTGTCATCCATCCCATCAATGCGGGTCTGGCCCTTCTTGACCAGCTCGGGCTCGAAGCTACCGTCCCGATCACGCGGCACGGCAATCGGCAGTTCGCCGTCTTGGCCCTTCAATCTCTTGACGGATGAGCCGTTACGGCGGTTGGCCTGATCGGCCGGGGCATCCTTACCATCCTCGTAGCCAAGATGTGCAGTCAGCTCAGCCCCGAGCATCCGCTCGATCAGCTTAATCTTGAGCTCTTTCATCAGCCCGGCATCGCCCAGCAGATCTTCAGGCCGCTCGCAGCCCTTCAGAAGTTCGTCCAGAAGTTCCTTGGAAATCGTCATCGTCCTTGCTCCTCTCAGGAAGCATGGACCAAAGCGCAGTTACACAAAAGATCGGACACTCTCACTGGATCGCCTGCCGCCCAGGGTTCTTCCTGCCAGTGAAGGTCCTGTCGAGGCTGTTTCGGCGCTTGTTCCTCGACGGAGTGACCAGACTGCACAAAGCAGGCCAGCTCAAGTTCTTCGGCGATCTGGTGGGATTGGTAGACACGGATACCTGCACTGCCCACCTCGCGCCGTTGCGCAAGACCAACTGGGTTGTTTATACCAAACCACCCTTCGGTGGGCCAGAGGCCGTGCTGGCCTACCTCAGCCGCTACACCCTCAGGGTGGCGATCTCCAACAACCGTCTTGTCAGTACTGACGCAAGCACCGTGGCCTTCCGCTGGAAAGATTACCGGATCAAGCGGGGCGACCGCATGAAGGTGATGCGTCTGCCCACGGACGAGTTCATTCGTCGCTTCCTGATCCACGTCCTGCCCACTGGCTTCCACCGTATCCGCCACACAGGCTTCCTCGCCAACGGCATCCGCCGTGACAGGATCGCACAGATCAGGCGCTTGCTGGATGTGGAGCCTGAATTGGAGCAGATACCAGATGAAGGGACAAGTGACGGCAACGACAATCCGCGCGTGCATCAGCCTTGCCCCAAATGCGGCGGAGCAATGGTCATCATTGAGATCTTCTTGCGAGGCCAAACCCCGCGGACCCGCGCCCCGCCATGGGAGGATGCCGCATGATCAGCCCACACCAACCGGCCTCTCAGCGAAACGGCACCGGACCGTTCAGTGCGGCCATCTCATCAGAATTTGCGCTGAATCGAACCCATGACGTCAAAATGGGAGGCAAACTGGTCAAATCGTATCGGGAACAAAGATTGCCTTGCACCGCATGTAGTCACGAAACCGTCTGCCCAGGAACTCCAAAACTGCGGCCGTAACCCACAATCCCCATAGCCCCATGACAGCCCGCGCTTTCCTCCTTGTCAGATTTGTCGCCGCTGCAGCTCGCGCTGTCAGCAACCACAAACCTTAGACGAAGTGGCCGTTCGCCGCAGTTGCACTAAAGACCGCTTTCGGCAAGATGGCGCTAAGCGACGTGTTTCTTTTGCACGGCAAACGGGCTGAGCCCGAGCCAGGTTTGCATTGTTGACGACAGTTCTTCTGGGCCGGTGAATTCGAACCTGTCTCGCACAGCGGCCACGTCGGTCAGACCCATCCAGATGGCCGTCATTGTTCGCAGATCTGTCGAGACGTAGAGATCGACATCGAAACCGGGATCGGACCAGCAGAGATCGACCTCGCCGTTCTGTTCGATCACCAGCCACCAGTCTCGTTTCGTCGACGGGAGGTCGTGATACACAAACTGAATCACAATACGCTGTTTCGGCAGCGGCTCCGGATTCAGGTTGCGCCGCATGTCCCACATCAGAAGCGACGGATCGAGGTTCTTCAGGGATAGCGAGGATTCGACCCATTTCTGTCCCCACATTCCCATGGAAACCACGACTTCCCGCAGGTCGCGACCAGCCTCGGTCAGGTGGTACTCGAAAACGCCCCGTTCCGAAGGGACCGGGCGTCTTTCAACGATTCCACATTCTTCGAGGTCTTTCAGGCGCCGCGAAAGAAGCGTCGGTGACATTCTGGGTACGCCCCGGCGAAGTTCGTTGAACCGGGTCGACCCTGCGATGAGTTCGCGCAGCAATACCATTGTCCAACGGGTGCAGAGCACCTCGGCGGCCATGGCGAGCGGACAGAACTGCTTGTAGCTGGCATGCGGCATGGTGATTCTCCTGCACTGCCAAGTATCAGCTATGGCGGTGCGCCAGCATAGTCCAGAAACTGTACTGCATGCTCCAGTCCTGAGACTGGAGGCGGTTTGAACATCTCTGACACTATGAGGTTGCAAGGCGTGTCAGTCCCGGCACGCCCCGGAGAAGGAGTTTCAAAATGAGTGTTTACTTGATCGCGGATATCAAGGTCACGGATGACGGCTGGGTGCCGGAATATGCTGCCAATGTCCACAAATTGGTGGAGGAACACGGCGGCCGCTATCTGTCACGCAGCGGCAACATAAGCACCGTAGAGGGGGAGGCGAAGGACAGCACGCTGATCGCGATCCTCGAATTTCCTTCGAGGGAGGCGCTGGACGCCTTCGCCACCGATCCCGACTACGCGCCTTATGGCCGCGCACGGCAGGCGGGTAGCATTTCGAATTTCCACGTGATTGACGACACCGACATCGCGGGGGCGATCCCGTACCTTAAAACTGAATAAGGCACGTTTTCGTCCAAGCTCAGAGAAACCGACATTGGTGCGGACCGCAGCATTCGGCACTCTGGGCTCAAGCACTAAATCGCTTCGCGATATGGGCGCTTGTGGCGTGGGTTGCGCGTAGTCGGGATTTGTTTCGCGGATTGTGAAGTTGAGAGTTTGCTGTTGATCGAGGTGATTTTGCCTCGGTTGACAGAGGGTTTTCCCATAAATGTTGAGTGTCAACGCCGTTTGAACTTTCCCCAAAAGTGCCGAAGTAAAATTCCCCACTTTCTTGGTCCCGGTGATCAGCCGGCGTCAGAGATCTGCAACTCCGTTTTTTGTTTTTGGTGGCCGCCCGCGTCGCTTTGGCGGCGGTGGCGGGGCGATGGGGGCGTTGGCGCGGACATGCTCGGGTATGAGGTCGGCATGGCCGCGCAAGCGGTAGCTGGCACCCTCGATCTGGATGACCACGGCGTGGTGCAGGAGCCGGTCGAGGAGTGCGGTCGCGACGACCGGATCGCCGAAGACCTCGCCCCATTCGGCGAAGCCGCGGTTTGAAGTTAGGATCATGGCGCCCTTTTCGTAGCGAGCGTTGACGAGTTGGAAGAACAGGTTGGCGCCCCCGGTGGTGATGGGGAGGTAGCCGATCTCATCGGCGATCAACAGAGACGCCCGGGCATAGAAACGGATCTTCTCGGCCAGCCGGCCCTCCCGCTCGGCCTGGCTCAATGCTGCGATCAGATCGGCCAGGGTCGCGCGGTAGACGCTCTTGCCGGCCTTGACGGCGGCGACGCCGAGAGCGGTAGCCAAATGCGATTTTCCCGTGCCCGGCGGGCCGAGAAAGTGGACGACTTCGGCCCGGCGGATGAAGTCGAGCTGGGCCAGGGCGGCGATCCGCTCCCGGTCGAGCGATGGCTGGAAGCTGAAGTCGAAGCCCTCAAGGGTCTTGGCGGGCAAGAGCTTGGCGGTGCGCAGCGCCACGTCGATCCGACGAGTTTCCCGCGTGGCGTATTCCTCGCTCAGCAGCGTGTCGATTGCCTCGATGGCGGTAACTTCGCCTTTTTCCAGCTGTTGCAGCGTGTGATCGAGGGGGCATTGTTGCAGAACTCTGCGCCGAAAGGATTCACCTTGTGAATCCGGTAGGTTAAGAGGCTGGGTATGAGCAAGCCCGCCCCTGCCGGCTACCGCACGACGAACTGGAAGTCCTACAACGAAGCCCTGCAACGGCGTGGATCGCTGCTGATCTGGCTTGACAAGGACATGGAATGGCATGCCCCCAAGGCCGGGCGTCCGGGTCGGCCGCCGGTATTCTCCGATGCCGCGATCCAGTTCTGCCTGATGGTGAAAGTGCTGTTCGGCCTGCCGCTCCGGCAAACGACAGGGATGGTGTCCAGCATCCTGCAGATGGCGGGGCTGGATTGGCCAGTTCCCGACTTCTCAACCCTGAGCCGCAGGCAAAAGACCATCACGGTCGGGATCTCGAGCCGTCGCGCGCCAGGCCCTCTGAACCTGTTGGTGGACAGCACCGGCATCAAGTTCCTCGGTGATGGCGAATGGCTGGCCCGCAAGCATGGCACCCATCGCAGGCGCCAATACCGCAAGGTCCATCTTGCGATGGACACGGGCTCCGGCGACATCCTGGCCGTGGAGTTCACGTCAAGCCGCGAGGGCGACAGTCCTGTCCTGCCGGACCTCCTGGACCAGATCCCGCCGGATCAGGAGATCGGCACCGTGACGGGCGATGGCGCCTTCGACACCCGCCGCTGCCATACCGCGATCCTCGCGCGGGGAGGCACCGCCATCATCCCCATTCGCAAGAATGGTCGCTTCTGGAAGGAGAATTGCCCCGCCACGTTGGCGCGCAATGACATCCTGCGCGCCACCCGGCTCCTTGGGCGAGCGATCTGGAAAAAATGGTCTGGCTATCATGCCCGAAGTCGCGTCGAGGCGAAGATGCGTGGCCTCAAGTCCTTCGGAGAGAGGATCGCCTCAAGAGACCCCGACCGCCAGACCGCCGAAATCCACATCCGCATCGCCCTCATGAACCGCTTCAATGCACTCGGCCAAGCCGAGATCGAGCGCGTGGCCTAAGGCTATCGGGGAAAGGGGGAAGCTCGTCTCCACGGCGACTTCTGCAACAACGCCCATCGGGTGACGGCGATGATTCCCTTTCCCGGGTAGACTTCTGCCATTGCCTCCGCGGCAGGTATGCCGAACGCGGTTTAGCAGTTCAGGACGGCGCTGCCGATGGAAATGCTGCGGTGCGCAGGAAGGACTGCTTCGGAAAATGGCACTGCGGCGATCATGGAGTTTTGAAAGGCTGGTTTGGGCCGAGAAATTTTCATTTCAATCAGTTTAGGAAAAAGCCGATCACGGCGTAATGATCCAGAGCGAGAGCTTGCCTTTCTTGCCCTGCCATTCGTCTCCGACCCTGTTGAACCCCGCGCGTGCGAGATTGTTGTGCATGGTGATGCTGTCGGTTGTGGCAAAGGTTGGCTCGTTGATCTTCTCGACAATAACGCTGACGAGCCTTCCTGAGAGCTTCTTGCCCTGCATATCAGGGTCAACCACGACATAACCGAGCTCTGGGGCGACCTCGAAGCCACTAATCTGCACGCCTGCCTTGGTGAAGTTATCGACGCGATAGATTGAGGCAGGCTGTTTCAATGCCGCCGCAGCGACGATGATATTTGTGTTCGTCTCGCGCAACACCGTGATGCACCGTGTCCGCTCGAGCCGCGCGAGGATCTGCTCAACGGTGCCAACGACTGCCTTCCCATTTTTGACAAGCTGCGCGACGGCATATTGATCGTCATAAGCGAGTTGGAGAAAGCTACCGGACCAAGAAACGACGTCATCATTCATGTATGTATATCTCCGGGGACAACGGTTTGAACTAGACGCCACCTGCTCGCTTAGTCTTGGGTGTGGGTATTAGTTCGACCTTCATATTCTACCGTGTCTCTCTTGTTGCGACCACTATGGCGTGAGCGCGAATGGGCGCAAGGTTTGAAACGAGAATGCTGGGTGGACAGGAGGAAATGCTGCACACATTGTCGAGCGACCGCTTTGAGGACCGCTGTTTGGCAGCAAAGTCGCATCTCGAAGGGCAGCTTTGGGCCGATCTCTACAGAAATGTCTGCCACACTCGGTGAAATTCGCGCGTTTTCCATGAACCACGTAAGGATCGGTAGTCAGATCTTATTCTTAATATTGGTCAGATGCTTGTGTGCCGACGACCACTGGTGTGGTATCTTTTCCCACGCCACTCTTCGGCGCGCTCGGTTTATTGGGGAGGGATGCATTGACGGAACGAAGGGCAAGCCCCTGCGTTTGATAAATTCTTGCGCCTTAAGTGACTTCGCTCCAACCCCTACCACCACTCTGACGGTCGGGAGAAGGTCCAGCAACCCTGCCAAGCGTTCTATTCCTGTCGAAAGTTCTTCGGCTGAAACTTTGCGAGTGCCGTTCCACCAAGGCACTGTATTCCATAGAATGCTCTGCCCACGGTCAATGGCAGCCTCTTCCATGAAATGAACGATTGCCTCAGCTGTGGGGTCATCATTGTCGCGGGAGATGAAACCAGAGCCGGTTCGGCCCGTCAGACCGTTATTATCTGTCATCGGCCCAGGTTTCTCCATAAGAAAAAGGACCTGCGCCGCAACACCACCATCCCGTGGATCGAAGTCTGGTACCGTGCCACGACCCTCTGCGCGCAAGTGTCGGCAATACTCAGCAAGCGGAGCAATGTGCGGCAGATGCAGCATCGCTCGTCTCGATAGTATCTCACTTTTCGATTTTAGACATCGGACCGACGAATTTGGCAAAATGGTTTATCCCGTTTATCCCTTCGACAACACGACCAACAAAGCGCATCCAAGCGCCGCTTTGCCTGCGCCACTGACCTTGACCCTTTGTAAAATGCTCCGCAAGGCATGAATGACCGTTTCCGTGGCGCCAAGCCGCGCCAGTGGATGGGCAAGGAACGGCGGCTTTGGGCCGCTTTTACCCATGCTGCGGAATGCGTGAATGTCGGCTATTGCAAGAAGCGATTGTTGCGAGCCACATCTTACAATCCCGAATCTTAAAATATCTGCATCGCTCTTTGATGTCGTCTTGGAGACAATGCCCATAAAAGCCCTGTGATTGGACCGATCACATAAGCCAACGTTGCTGTCCGCAGTCCCCTATATGGGATACCCTCCGCCTTATTCCCCAGTCTTGACGAAATCTTGCCGGTTTTATTTGACGCGGAGGGTCGAGGTTCGGTAGGTTATCATTGCATTTTTGCGCTTTTTTGGGGGGCGATATTTCCCAGATTGTTCAAGAAAGGGATGACACATTGATACTGAAAACTTTGATACTGAAAACTTTCGCAGCTGCCATCTTGACCATCTCAATGGCTGCAGGAGCGTCTGCTGCTACATTCAGCTTTAGCTTCGACGATGACCCAAATTCAAACATTGCAAGTCGAGTACATCTTGGTGGCTCTGTTACTGGATTTATCTATGGTTTAGAGGACAACACAGCCAATCAGACTCCTGATGCTATCGAATTCACATCTGATGTAAGCGGTCTGGGGATGACTGACACCTTCTTTGACACGTTTACAATAATTGCGGGAGACGGTTTCTCTATTTCCGGAGGGGTAATCGTAGCAGCAAATGCTTTGCTCAACTTCAATGACTCAACCGTCGAAGGGATACAACTTCGGTTCAATCAGGGAAGCGGTAACAACCACTTGATCTGGAATGGTGGCTCCGGGCCGGTTGTTGGCATAGGCAATCAAGGAGGGTTCGCAGGAGCAACTTACGCTCAGGTCAGCGCTGTTCCGCTTCCTGCTGGCGGACTACTTCTCCTTTCCGCCTTCGGAGGCGTAGCTGCTCTCAAGCGCCGGAAGAAACGCGCCGCGTAGCTCTATACCGCTCAATCCACCCAGAACAAAGCGTTCCAGCGTGTGAGATACTGCCCAAGGGGCGTCGGTTTATTCCGATGCCCCTTCTGCTTGTCGAGCCGAGTTATCTGAAAGCAGACATTGCAAACGCGTTTGCGAGCGGCAAGTTCGTCCGCTCTGCCGTCATCTGGCCATCTACAATGCTGCACGATGGACGATGGACGATGGACGATGGACGATGGACGATGGACGATGGACGATGGACGATGGACGATGGACGATGGACGATGGACGATGGACGAACGGCCTGTGTGGATAGCTCCTGCATAGCAAGACATTTATGAAACTGATTTGCACTGGTCAGAAGCAGACGTGTGTCCGGCCTGTTTGCGCGGCACACGCGGCCGCTGGCCTTGATGGTTTCCGCAAACCAAGTCCCAAACCGGTCTACGGACAAGTGATGTCCCTGACATTCGACGGGGTTTCTCGGCTGACGGGCTGACTGTGCTCCATCATTTCAATGGTCTTGCTGTCTCGAGTGTTTTTCCTCCTCAAGTTATGCGTTGTGCGGCCTGTAGTATTCGTTCTTGTTCAAGACAGCCCAAACGATCCGCGCTGTCTTGTTTGCCATTGCCACTGTGGCAAGACGGACCGGTTTGCGCCCAAGCAACGCTCGTGTCCACGGATCTACGCGTTCCGGATGTGTTTTGGCCTGTCTCAATCTCGAAGTCATTCCTGTGACCAGCAATCGTCTGATATATCGGTCCCCCATCTTTGTTATGCGTCCAAGCTTTTCCTTGCCACCACTTGAGCGGTTAAGTGGGGTCAGACCCAGCCAGGCCGCAAATTCGCGACCGTTCCTGAACTGGCTGGCATCGCCTGCTGTTGCGACAATTGCCGACGCGGTCACCGGGCCAACGCCCGGGATCGTGCGTAGCAACATCACGCGCGGGTCTTGCCTGGCCTGAAGCCGCATGCGCATCTCGTACCAACGGACGCGAAGGTGCAAAGCGACAAGTTGGTTGCTCAGATTGGCAAGTACATCGATTGCTACATCTGGAATGCCTGGCTTGTCGCCATCCAGAACGCCCTTTGCGAACTTGATCGCGCTGCCAACTCCTTGTGCAATCACGATACCGAATTCAGACAATAAGCCTCGCAGCATATTGCTCAGCTGGGTTCGTTGCCTGACGATCAGATCGCGGGCGCGGTGGAGAAACAAGACGCCTTGCTGCTCTTCAGATTTTATTGCGACAAAGCGCATTGTCGGTCGCGTCTGAAACGCCCCGGGTTTACCGGAGAGTAAAACACTCAAAGGATGAGCTCTCGACTGACGCGTCTGACCTGCATTGAAGCTTGCATAGGAGATGATTTGTCACTCGCTCGCTTGAACACCGAACTGAAGGCGTTGCTTGCAAATATTTACAGGATTCCGCGCGCCTTCCCTATTGCCCTTGTCGATTCCTGATCTCAGCAGGATCGTATCAAGCACGCCTGAAAAGGTAGGTATTTAGGTGGATGGAGATATTTGCGCCCACGGAATTACTATTTGTTTTTAATAACTTATCAGAATTATATGGTGCCCCCACACGGACTCGAACCGCGGACCTACTGATTACAAATCAGTTGCTCTACCAGCTGAGCTATAGGGGCAACGGGCTCCGATTAGCAGCCGGGAGGGCGCTTGGCAAGATGTCGGTTTCGGGGATCATGGCGCGATCAGGTTGATGCCCGGAATGCGCCCTATGGTGTAGATATCCTCGTCGTAGAGATCCGTGAGTTGTTCGACTGTCTCTTCGGTCCAGCCGGGCAGATCCAGCTCGGCCTCGATAGCGTCTTCCTCGGCGAACTTGTCCAGGAACGCGACGATCACCCGGCGTTTTTGCATCTCGGTCATGTCGGGGTGCTCTTTCAGATAGCTCTCGAACCGCACCATGCCCGGCTTGGACATTATTTCGCGCAGCAGCGCATGTTCGCCGGTCATAGCCACTGTCGGTTCCAGCCCGGCCATTTCGCGCAACAGCTGCCCCCAGATGAGCGGCGTGTCTTCGTTGCACCAGATCGTGATCGGGATATCCGGAGCGGCCTCATGCAGGCGAAGGACCATGTCGGACCAACGCATGTCGGCCGGGTGGGTCCCACCGAGAAAGGTCTCGATCGAGTCGAAGCTCGTCTTTTCCAGGATCGCGGGCAGGAATGTCGCCGGGTTGCAGACCCCCATGAACAGTTCGATCTGATCGCCCCGGAATATTTCGCGCAGGACGCCGATGCGCGCTGCGGCCGCCGAATAGAAACTGCCACCCGATGCCGCCATTTTCGGCGTGCCGAAGAAACCGGGGTTCGACAGGATCAGCCGTTCAGGCGCACCATCCAGCGCGAGCGCATCCAGCACGACGCCGCGGGTCTCGTCCGAGATGCCACCCTCCAGGCCGGCATGCAGGATGTCGCGCAGAAGGCGTCGATAGCTGGTGGGGTGCGGCACTTGGATGCCGCGTTCGGCCAGCATGGCCTGATTGCCCGTCAGGCATTTGATCAGTTTGTCTTCATCAGTGATATGGGCTCCCGCGTGTATGATGACCTGCATGTTGCTCCTGCCAGTGCCTGTGCGGCTCGTTCGACCGCTGCACCCTCACAATAGGGGGTCTTGTCGTAAATCTGAATCACTGATTTTCGCAAATGTGCCAAAGGTGGATTGTGACAGGGCGGCGCCTGAACCCTGACAATTTCCGTCAGCAGCCGGCATGAAGGTGCGTCAGAGCACGCGCGCACCTTGAACCGCAGGCGAAAAACATCAAATGTGACACAGCCCCCGAATTCCCCGCCCGGCCCAGGAGGCCCGCCCGATGTCCTATGTCCATTCCGATAGTCAGCCTGTTCGCCAAGACGCCCCGCTGGCCAATCCCGCACCGGATGTGCGCGCGCGGCCCAAACTCGAGGGTGGCAAGCGGTTCGAACTGGTCACGGAATTTTCGCCCGCAGGTGATCAGCCCACGGCGATTGCGGAGCTTAGCGCCGGCGTGCTGGACGGCGAGCGCGATCAGGTATTGTTGGGCGCGACCGGCACGGGCAAGACCTATACCATGGCCAAGGTGATCGAGCAGACCCAGCGCCCGGCGATCATCCTGGCCCCGAACAAGACGTTGGCGGCGCAGCTTTACGGGGAATTTAAGGGATTTTTCCCCAACAACGCGGTGGAGTATTTCGTCAGCTATTACGATTACTACCAGCCCGAGGCCTACGTGGCCCGCTCAGACACCTATATCGAGAAGGAAAGCCAGATCAACGAGCAGATCGACCGCATGCGCCACTCGGCCACGCGGGCGCTGCTGGAACGCGACGATGTGATCATCGTCGCCTCTGTATCGTGCATCTACGGCATCGGCTCGGTCGAAACTTACGGCGCGATGACGCAGGATCTGAAAGTGGGTAGCGACTACAACCAGCGGCAGGTGATGGCCGATCTGGTGGCGCAACAGTACAAACGCAACGATCAGGCGTTTCAGCGCGGGTCGTTCCGGGTGCGCGGCGATTCGCTCGAAATCTTTCCGGCACACCTTGAGGATCGCGCCTGGCGGCTGTCGTTCTTTGGCGAAGAGTTGGAGAGCATCACCGAGTTTGATCCGCTGACCGGGGAAAAGACCGATAGCTTCGACCAGATCCGTGTCTACGCCAACAGCCACTACGTGACGCCCAAGCCGACGATGCAGCAGGCGATCATCGGTATCAAGAAAGAGCTGCGGATGCGGCTCGATCAATTGGTCGGAGAGGGCAAGCTGCTAGAGGCGCAGCGGCTGGAGCAGCGTACCAACTTTGATCTGGAGATGCTGGAGGCCACCGGCGTCTGCAATGGGATCGAGAATTATTCGCGCTATCTGACCGGCCGCGCCCCCGGAGAGCCGCCGCCGACACTGTTTGAGTTCATCCCCGACAATGCGATTGTCTTTGCCGATGAATCCCACGTGTCGATCCCGCAGATAGGCGGCATGTACAAGGGCGACTTTCGACGCAAGATGACGCTGGCCGAACACGGGTTCCGCCTGCCCAGTTGCATGGACAACCGGCCGCTGAAATTCGAGGAATGGGACGCGATGCGGCCGCAATCGGTGTTCGTATCTGCAACCCCCGCGAAATGGGAGATCGAGCAGACCGGCGGCGTCTTTACCGAACAAGTGATCCGCCCCACCGGGCTGCTGGACCCCATGATTGAAATCCGCCCGGTCGAAACCCAGGTGGATGACCTGCTGGATGAAGTGCGCAAGGTGGCCGCCGACGGTTACCGCACGCTGGTCACGACATTGACCAAGCGCATGGCCGAGGACCTGACCGAATACATGCATGAACAGGGCATCCGCGTGCGCTACATGCACAGTGACATCGACACGATCGAACGGATCGAGATCCTGCGCGACCTGAGGCTGGGTGCGTTCGATGTGCTGATCGGGATCAACCTGCTGCGCGAGGGGCTGGATATTCCCGAATGCGGGCTGGTTGCGATCCTCGACGCGGACAAGGAAGGCTTCCTGCGCTCCGAGACATCGCTGATCCAGACCATCGGGCGCGCGGCGCGCAACGCCGACGGCAGGGTGATCATGTATGCCGACCGCATCACCGGCTCGATGGAGCGTGCCCTGGGCGAAACCGACCGCCGCCGCGCCAAGCAGATCGCCTATAACGAAGAGCACGGCATCACGCCCGCGACGATCCAGAAGAACGTCGAGGATATTCTGCAGGGTCTCTACAAGGGCGACGTGGACATGAATCGCGTCACAGCAAAGGTCGACAAGCCCATGTTCGGCGGCAATCTGGCCACCCATCTGGACGGCCTGCGCACCGAGATGCGCAAGGCGGCCGAGAACCTGGAGTTCGAAGAGGCCGCCCGCCTGCGCGACGAAGTCAAGCGGCTGGAAGCGGTGGACCTTGCGATCTCGGACGACCCTCTGGCGCGACAATCGGTGGTCGAGGAGGCCGTGGCGACAGCAACAAAGCGCAAGGGGCGATCCACGGCCGGACGGCCGGGGCAGCGTGGCGGCAATGTAAAGCGGCGGGGGCGGTGACGCAGGGGCACCGCTCCATCAGCGCGCCCAAATGCTTTAAGGCTTGCATGATCAGATCGTAACGGCCCAATCTGTTTATATGTCCAAAGACGACAAAGTAACGCTGGTACCGAAGACAGTATTCGATACAGACACCTACGCCCCGCGGGACAGGTTCAAGGCGTGGCGTAACAGCATAGGCGTAATATTTGACTGCTCGCTGTACGACCAGACAGACCCATGTTATTTCCACGCCAAGCTCACGGCTGCAATGCTGGGGCCGGTCTTTTGTGGCAGGCTGGTATCTCAGGCCCAGCAATTTGAGCGTCCGCAAAGCAAGATCATCGCCGATGGGCTGGATCATTTGCTGATTCAGGTCTTCAGATCCGGCAGCGGAGAGGTCGAGGTTAGCGGCGCACAGAATTCCGTCCGACCGGGCGATATCTACATCATGGACGCGAGCGCACCTCTGAAAGCTGTCGATTACGAATTTGATAATGTGACGATGGTTATTCCGAGGGATATCATCGCAGACAGACTGACGCGCCCGGACGAACACCACAAACGGATCATTTCCGGCAGTAACCCGCTGGCCAAGCTTCTCTACGATTACATGCTATCGCTGGATCAACAGACCGGATCCATGTCGATAGAAGAAGCTGAGCTGGCCATCGAACCCTTCCTCTCGCTGACGGGAAGCCTGCTTAACCATCATGCCCTGGGCCACCCGGCAGAGGTTGACAAACTTTCGGTTGACGCCGCAATGCTGGCCTCGATCAAGAGATTTATCGAAGAGAACCTGAGCAACCAGGCGCTGAGCCCGGATATGATCTGCGCCAATCTTGGATTGTCACGCTCGCGGCTTTATCGGTTGTTTGAAACGCTGGGCGGTGTATCGAACTATATCCGCCATCGTCGGCTGCGCCGCAGTCTTCGGGATGTCGTCGACGAAAACCAACGCACAGTGCTGATCAAGGCGATCGCGCATCGCTGGGGATTTCGGTCGGAAAGTGACTTTTCACGCATTTTCAAGCGCCATTACGGCGTCTCACCAAATGACGCACGCAATGCGCACATGATCCATAGCCACGCTCCCTCGGGCGGCCATCAAATCGCCGAATACGAACAATGGCTTCGCAACCTCGCACGATAAACATTGCGGGTCTGCAGGGATTGCCGTGAAGGGCCCAAGACCCTTTTTTGATCCCGGCTACGGAACGCATCGGTGATCATCCAAGCATCATCGAAAGGTGCGTTACGAGTTTGCAATTTTGGCTCGGCCAAAGCAATCTTACTAGGCAAGATTTCAGGCTAATCCTTGACCAAGCGTCCCCGAGACATGGCAATGCGTCCCAAGCGGATTGACCGGCAAGAGCGCGATAGCCAAATGACTAGTGGGGCGTTCGAGTAACGAGTGGAAATTTGTTTTCGAGACCATGTTTATCGAGTAGGTCCAATCCCTCAGCACTTTTGAAGCGATCACCAGGAACGCTGACAAGGTCATCGCCTCCAACGCGCTGACCATCACACTTGGGATTGGTATGTGTGGGTACTTTCCTGTGACCATTTCCGGGCGGCAAGCTTTGGCAAGCCTACCCGGCGCCCCAGCCTGTTTGGCAATCGACAAATTATGCCTCCGCCCCGCCCGGGACGGAGGCACATTTGTCGATTGAATAAGGTAGCCTTGTTTGCGGCGGCGATGCTTCCTGCAAAACAGCAGATCGGTCAGCGCATCATCCCGGCGTTTCGATTTTCGCCAGAAGCTGCTCGGTCGGGATCCCGCGCCGGGTGGCGCTTTCACGGACGGCGTCCTGAATGGCCTTGCTGCGTCTGAGAAGCCGCAGAAAACGCTCTTCGTCGAGAACCAGCAGGATTGAGGGGGCGATGGCGCGCACCTCGGTGCGTGGTGGACGGCGCATCAACAGGCCCATCTGACCGAACATATCGCCGCGTCCAAGCCGGGTCGTCTGCCCCGCCACGGCCAGTTCAACCGCGCCGGATGCCACGAAATAGACGTTGCGCGACGGGCTGTCCCGGCGCAGAATCCTTTCACCGGGATTGACGTAGCGGGTCACAAGGGACCGGGCCAGCCGGTTCAGCACGGCTTCATCCATCTCGGAGAACAACGGAAACTGGCGTACCAGCTCGGTCTTCTGCATCGTGAGATCAAGCAGCGGCGCCGCTTCGGCGCGATCACGACGCGCGCCGATATCTCTGGTCAAGGCACTGTGGACTTCTTCCCCGATCAGTCCGTCGCCCAGCAAGGCATCGTATTCCCGTTCTTCCAGCCGCAACGCGGTACGACGGATAAAGCGGCGCTCCATCTCCTCGGCGTAGCCGGGATATTGCAGACGCAACCCTTCCAGCGCCAGCTCGACACGCTCGATACGACGGTCCAGCATACCGTGCAGAAGTTCCGCCACACGACGCCCGTGAATACGGCGAATACGGCCATCGATGAACCCGTGCAGGTCGCGCAGGATCAGTCGCTGCGCCAGCAACAGTCCAAAGCGCGTTGCGGTAAGCCGGGCCAGAGGCATCGAAATCCGTAGTCTGTTGTGCAGGAAAACCGCTGTTCGCAGCCAGCGGTTGAAGCCCAGGCTACGCTCGGACGCCGCCTTGTATCCGGTTCGCCCGCCGAACCGTGCGGCTTCGATCAGCCTGTCCGCTTCTGAAAGCAGCCGTTCCGACAAGGCCGACGAGATTGTGCGATCGCGGAACCGCGCAAGAATGGTATCACGTTCGGCGCTGGCCAGGGCAATCAGCCCGAGCGTGACCCGATCCCGGTCGAGAATATCGATGTTGGCATCGGCGGATTTCACCGCGACCTCAAGCCGTTCACCAAATCGCTTGGCCTCGGCGCGGACGGTTTCCTTGGTCAGGTCATATTTTTCAGTGACATTCGCCAGATCCTCTCGAACGGTCTGCAGGGCGACGGCAATCACCTGATTGTAGAGCGCATTATCGAGTGGCGAGAGCTTGTCGAGGCCCAGCCAGCCGATCACCATCCGCAATGTCGTACCTTGCACCAACAGCGTGAACAGTGTGAACCCGGTTGCCAGGATTGCCACCTGCCGCTTGATCTCGACCGGTACCAAGTAGCTCTCGGTCACAGCCAGAGCCAGCGACAGCGTAACCGCGCCGCGCAGGCCGCCCCACATGATCGCAACTCGGTAGGGCCGCTCAACCACTGGCGAAAGCCGCATCAACGTCAGCAGGGGCAGCAATCCATAAAGGATAATCGCACGCGCTGCGATGGCCGCCACGACGACCACCAAGATCAGCCCCAGATCGCTGATCTGGACCGATTCCAACATCCGTGGGATCAGCAGCGCCGCGAGGATAAAGATCAACGCCCCGGCCCAATGCGCCAGAAGATCCCAGACATCGCGCAGGTTCTGCCAGGTAGTCGGTGGCAGGCGACCGGGGCCGGCCAGTTGCAGCGTCATCGCCGCCACCACTACCGCGATGACGCCCGATGCACCGACGCTTTGCTCAGCAACAATATAGGCAAGATAGGGCAGCGCGATGGACACGGAAATGACCGCCAGTTCGTAACGACTGAAAACAGTCATAATCCATATCGCGATGCGGGCAGCGAACCAGCCGACCAGCACGCCGCCGACCAGCAGAACAGGGAAACGCGCCAGCGCGCTTTGCACCGAAGGGTCGGGCGCGCCAGCCTTGACAAATTCCATGAATACGGCCGCCAATGCGATGGCAGCCGCGTCATTCAGCAGGCTTTCACCTTCGATGATCCGCGCGAGGCGCCGCGGCGCCGAGATCGATCGGAAGATACTGACAACGGCGGACGGGTCAGTGGTGGAGACGATGGCCCCGACCAAGAGAGCCGCGGCCAGGCTGAGCGTGCTGACCAACGCCAAAGAATACCCGACGACGAAGGTCGCCACGAAAACGGCCACCACTGCCAACACCAGGATCGGCACCCAGTCGTCCGCCATCCGCCGCAGGTTCAGCCCCAGCGTGACCTGAAACACAAGAGTCGGAAGAAAGACATACAGAAAGACATTCGATCTGATCGGAAGCGCCAGAATCGCCTCGGCCACCGGATTGAGGGCATCGGTCAGATCAGTGCGCAGGAAAAATGTCGCGGCGACGCCAATCAGAATACCAAGACACGCAATGATCACCGCATAGGGCAAGCGCAGATAGCTCGCCAACGGCTCTGCGGCGCCTATAAGCAGGAACAAGGATGCGATGATGGTCGTGATTAAGATGATATCCATGTAACTGAAATACCACAATAACGGCGTCGGAACAGTCCCGACCGATCAATTGACCGGCAATATCATCGGATTAGATATTGAGGCTCCGGTCTGGGTTCAGCGTAGCAGGTTGGGCGGTATCACCAAGACGTCGCGATCCGCTCTGCGCAGGACCTCTTCTGAAATGCTGCCCAGAAAGGTCTTGCTCAGTCCGACGCGGCCCTGGCTGGCGACGACGATCAGATCGGCGGCAGTCTCGGACGCCACCTTCAGGATCGCGGTCGAGATAGCGGCATCATTTCGCTCCGCGATCCGGGTACATCTCTCGAATGGCAGCGTCGCGGCGAATTCTGCCAAAGCCTGCTCTGCCTCGATCTGCGCTTCGACATGGTATCGCAGCATCTGACTTTCTTGCAGGGCATTGTTCATCGCCAGACGTTCTACCGGTGCATCGAAAACATGCAGCAGCGTGTATTGATCCGGCGCGGCCAGGTCGAGCGTCACAAGATGCGCAGCAGCCCTGTGCGACGTCTCCGAAAGGTCGGTAGCCAGCAGGACATTGGCATAGGGCTCTTTGGCGGGCGCGTTGACCATCAGCACAGGCCAGTTCGCCCGCCGGATTGTGCGCTGCGCGGTGGTGCCAACGAACACATCACGCAACACGCGACGCCGATGCGCGCCGAGCACCAAGAGGTCAGGACCGATTTCATCCGCAGAAATACCGATACCCTCAAACGGATCGCCCAGCACCACATCGCTTGTGCATTCAAGCCCGTCAATCCAGTTGAGCCGCGCAACCTCATCTTGCAGAAACTGTCTCGCGATAGCGGTTTCGCCTTCAACGATCCGGGGCTTCTGATCGTCATCAACGACATGCACCAGATGCAGCCGGGCCCGCGCGTTGGTGGCGATCATCGTCGCCCGAGCCACAGCCAGATCAGATCGCTCAGAAAAATCAGTCGCAACAAGTATCGTTTCCAACTGCATTCCCTCCGCAAGACTCGCAGCGTCAGCCTACGCTGCAACCGGTTGATTTCATAGATTCCGTTGCGATTGTGCGGACAGCAAAAGGGCCGCAGCATCACTGCTGCGGCCCTTGGCATGAGACCGGAGCGGCCTGCCCCGTCGAATGATGGCCCGTTCAGGCCGACTTGCGCCGCCGTGCGGCAAAGCCCAGCCCGCCAAAGGCGGTCAGCAGCAGCCAAGCCGCAGCAGGCAGCGGAACCGGGGTTGCCGTCACCTGAATATTGATGTCGCTCGACTTATCCCAGCCGTTACCGTTGCTGTCGAATATGCCGCCATAGGTAAGCGACGTATCGGAAGCGCTTCCCGAGAACCAGGCATACTGGTCATCCGCACCGTCGGCCGTCACCCCGCCAAGCGCCGCGTTGGAAGCGTGGTTGAAGAAGTTTTCGCTGTCAGGCGATCCCGTCACGCTGAACAGGTAATCGCCCGCTGAGAATTTGCCCAGATTGGTGAAATCAACCTGCCAAATCTGGATGTCGCTCCCAGAACTGCCCTGATAATCCAAGCCGCCGTTGTAGGTGAGAGGCGTGATCGTCACATTCGCCGCACCTGCAGTATTTCCGGTGATCTTGGAATTGGCCACCCGATCAACCGAACTTCCGGTACCGTTGTCGGACCCGAGAAACAAAGAGATTTCACTAAACCGCGAGTCGAGCTGGAAATTGTCCAGCGGATTGGGGCTGCCTGCGATGAACCATGTAGTCAGCTTCTCGATGCGCCAGACCGGCGCGGATGCATCCCCCGTCGAGGGCAGTGAGAACGTGTCTCCACTGGCGTATGCGCCCAAAAAATCCCAGGCCACGTTGCTGCGGTCGGGGCCCGCGGCGTTGTTCAGGTTCGAGTCGGGCAGACCGCGGTCAACAACGAGGGTCGAGGCTTGCACATCAGTGCTCAGGCCAAACGACATCGCAAGAGCAAGGACGGGTATCGTTCCAGCAAATTTAAACAGTTTCACTTTTTCACTCCTTCACTTTCCAAGCACTTTGTAGAGGGCGCTACACATCCCAGAACAAATTGCGGCAATTTCAAGGCAATCGTATCCAATCCGATTTTTCGCTGCAACTCAAATTCCCGGATAAGCTTTTGGTGAAAGAGAACAAATCGGACAGATTGTCGCTCAAGTATACACAATCTCTCAAATGTCCCCGGATTGTCTCTCCGTCGCGCACATATCTTCGCACGCTCCTACCCGGGAGAGCCATGTTGTTTTCCAGTGCAGGGATTCGTCGTGCAGCCTTCGGGCCCGTTCGGCACGTGACCGTGGCGCAGTCATCTGATGTTGTTCATAGGCAAGAGCGCGTTTCGCCTTGTTTGCGGAAATACAAGCAAGGCGAAACGCTTTACTGCGGAGCCGACAGGGCCGCGTCTACCGCGTCGAGAAAACGCTCGGCCTCGGGTTGTTGCAGCACAAGAGGCGGGCGAATCTTGAGGATGTTCGCGCCGGGGCCCGTTGCACTGATCAGCACGCCGTTCTGCCGCATGTGATTGACGATATGAGCTGCCCGCGCGCCGTCGGGTGCATTGCTGTCGCGGTCGGTCACGCACTCCACCGCCAGAAACAATCCCGCGCCGCGCACATCGCCGATGTCGTCGCGGCCGGCACTAAGGTTGTTCAGGCCGTCCTTCAGAAACGCGCCTATGCGCCGGGCGTTGTCCTGCAACCCCTCATCCTCGATAACATCCAGCACGGCCATCCCGGCGGCTGCGGCCACCGGATTGCCGCCGAACGTGTTGAAGTAACGCGCCTTGGTGCCGAACTCCTCAACCAGTTCGGGGCGCATGGCGACGCCGGACACCGGAAACCCGTTACCCATCGGCTTGCCCATCGTGACCATGTCCGGGATCACGTCGTGACGCTGAAAGCCCCAGAAATTGTCGCCCGTGCGAGCAAAGCCCGGCTGAACCTCGTCGGCGATGAATATGCCGCCTTCGGCGCGGATCAGATCGACGGCGGGTTTCAGAAAGCCCGCCGGGTCGGGATACAGTCCGTCGCTGGAAAAAATCGTATCGACGATGAAGGCCGCCGGTTCGATCCCATCCTGACGCATCGCCGCTATGGCCTCGGCCAGATCGGCGGCCAGACGCGCGCCCTGTTCGGCGGGCGGCACGGTCAAGGCATTCGGGGCCGGGATCGTCCGCACACGCGGGCCGCGCCCGACAAAATCGCCCAGCGACGGCGACAATTCGGCCACAGCTTCGGTCAGCCCATGATAGGCAAGACGCGTGACGATGATCCCCTGACGCCGCGATTGCGAGCGGATGATACGCAATGCCAGATCGTTGGCCTCGGATCCGGTGCAAGTGAACATGACATGCGCCAGCGCGTCCGGCATTGTCGCCAGCAGCCGTTCGGCATAGTTGACCACGCCATCATGCAGATAACGGGTATGGGTGTTGAGCACGCCCAACTGGCGGCTGATCGCCTCCACAACCCGGGGATGGCAATGCCCCACTGACGCGACGTTATTGTAGGCATCCAGATAGGCCTTGCCGTCCTTGTCCCACAGCCAGACGCCCTCACCGCGCACCAGATGCAAGGGTTTCTGATAGAAAAGGCGATAGGCGGGGCCCAACGCGGCGCGACGGCGCGCGATCAGGGCAGCGTCTTCTGCATCAAGCTGCGTGCTTTGGGCGGCATCGTAGGCATTAACCATCGTCATGTTGGATCACTCCGAAAGGGGGGCGCGCACCGCGGCATGCAGCGCCTTGATCGCTGCTTCGTTGCCGAGCTGCTCCAGCGCATTCAGGCCACGCAGCGATGCGGCACCATTGCGCAGGATATACTCTGCATTGCCGGGATAGCGCTGCGCGCGCCAGGCGCCGATGCTCAGCGTCGTGGCATGGCGCAGGCGGATGAGGTCGGGCAGCAGTTCAAGTTCTTCGTCTTCAAGCGGCAGCATCGCGTTGAAAGCCGCGACCATCTCGGCGATGCGGCACATCGGGTCGGCGCCTTCGGCAATCTGGTAGGAACAGGCGACGGCCAGATCGCAGGCGATGGGGGTATGCACCATATCGCCAAAATCGATGATCCCGGTCAGGCAAGTGGCCTGCGGCGCGTCGACCAGCAGATTGTGAGGATTGAAGTCATTGTGGACGACCTGCGCCCGCAGATGCGGCAGGCGCGGCGCGATTTCGGCGTCGAACCTGTCCAGCAGCCGGGTCAACCGGTGGCGCAGGTCGGTGTCTGCGACCGCATCCAGCATCGGGCGCAACCGGTGCGCCTGCTTGATATCCCATTGCAGGTAATGCCCTGCCGCCGGATGGAAAAACCCGCGAAGCGCGCGGTTCAACCGCGCCTGAAGCGTGCCCAACTCAATATGCAGACCGGGGCCCGGTGTCGCAGAGCTGAGTACCGTGCCGCGAAGAAACGTCATCAAACGCACGACGTGGGTCTGTCCGTCAGGCCCATTCATGATTTCGCTGGAGCGCCCCGCGAGGCTGGCATGGATGCGTTGGACAGGCAGTGACGGATCAACCGCGGCAAGATGCATCAGCACGGCGGTCTGCATGTCGGTCACGGCGCGGTCTTCGACGGCGTTGGTGATCCTCAGCAGGGCCTCTTCGCCGGTATCCAGACGGATGTGGAAATTGGCGTCCCTTTCGGCCGAGAGCGGGCGGATTTCGCCCGAAACACCGTAAAGCTCCAGCGCCATGTCCGCAGCTATTTCGAGCGAGATCGCCGGGGCGTCCTGAGCCAGCAAATCGGCCTTGGCCATATCCACCGGCTCTGGTCCGGTACCAGAGAGGACGGGCGGCAGGCCGCGCGGCAGGGATGACATCGTGCCCATCACCTTTCAATAGCCTCTGTGCCGCACCATTCGGCGATGAACAGCGCCATCGCTTGAGTGATGCGTTTCACCGATGACAGGCTCACGGATTCGTCGATGCCGTGGATGTTGCGGGATTTCGGCCCGTAGCAAAGGGCGGGGATGTTGTTGTACAGCGCATAAACCCGGGTATCGAGATAGCCCGCCGTCATGAAGGATTGCATCGGCGCGCCAATCGCTGCCTCGTGGGCACGGCCCAGCACTGCCTCGGCCTCGCTACCGGGCTCCAGCACATAGCCCTCGGCATAAAAGCCGTTAAAGACGATCTGGGGCGGATTATTCGACAGGAAGGCGTCCTGCTGCGCAAAGGCTGCGATCCGGTCAGTGATTTCGCGAGCGGCCTCTTCGGCGGTACGACCGGGGTAGATCGACACCCGGCAATCGATGTTGCACCAGCTTGGCACAGATGAGGCCCAATCGCCGCCCTCAATCTTGCCGATGTTCAGGTTGATCGGGTGTACTTCATCCTCGAAATGCGGGTGGTCGGCCTTCTCGGCATTCCAGTCAGCCTCGATCTCGCGCAGAGCGCCGATGATCCGGGTGGCACCGTCGATGGCGTTGGCGCCTTCGCCCATTTCGCGCACATGCACGGGCACGCCGCGCACCTGCACCTGGAACCACAGAACGCCGGTATTGGCGCGCACCAGCATTTCCTCTTCCGGTTCGGGGATCAGCACGGCGTCGGCGGTGTAGCCTTGCAGGTAGGTCTGCAGCGCACCGTTGCCGGTGGATTCCTCCTCGACCACGGATTGCGCATAGACCGTGGCGGCAGGTTGCAGGCCAATGCGGCGCAGCGCATCGAGGGCAAAGATATTGGCCGCAGCACCTGCCTTCATGTCACCGGCGCCCCGGCCATACATCCAGTCGCCGTCAATCTTAGCGGAAAACGGCGGATCGCTCCACATATCGTGCAGGCCCTCGGGCACCACGTCGAGATGCGATTGCAGGATCAGCGAGCGCCCCGTTTCGGCCTGCGGTCGGTGGATGCCGACGACGATGGGCGCATCGGAATGCTGCTCGGAAAATTTCGAGCCGCCAGGATGCGCCTCGATCGCCGCGCGATCCATATCAAAGCGATCCATCGCAAATCCGCGCGACCTGAGTTCACGGTAGAGCAGATCCTGAATGGGATGCTCACGCCCGCGCAAAGACGGCATCTGCACCAGTTTTTGCGTAAAGGCGATCTGGTCGTCGAACCCGTCCGAAACGGATTGGAGGATACGGTCGCGCAGAGCGGGGTCGAGAGACATGGAAATGTCC
>Ga0209344_10001579_pt1 | contig 28908 bp, 28 predicted proteins | sample Cruoilmetagenom6_FD_187293 | JGI IMG/M metagenome (GOLD analysis project Ga0209344, IMG submission 187293) | Oil polluted marine microbial communities from Coal Oil Point, Santa Barbara, California, USA - Santa Barbara Oil Seep Sample 6 (SPAdes)... | ecosystem: Environmental > Aquatic > Marine... | reverse complement strand
GCCGCGTTCGGCCATGATCTCCTCAAGATCCCGATACGAGACACCGTAGCGGACATAGAAAAACACAGCGTAAAGGATCACGCTCTTCGGGAAATGGTTCCCTTTGAAATCAATCGTCACGGTTGGCCGCTCGCTTTCAAACTCAAAAACCCACACCTACCACTCGCGAGCCGGTCCAACCAACCGCGAAAACTTTGCGACAGAACCGCTTGACCAGGGGAGTGTGGCGCCTTTTCGGCTAGATCCGATAAGTTGACGATGCCGTACGCGCGCTGGTAGGGCAGGCGGCAAGGGACGGCTATGTGATTTCCAAACAGCAGATGATGTTGCAGGAAATCGTTGTTGCAGCACCCATTCTGGACCCCAACCGCCGCGCCGTGGCCGCGATCAGCATGTCCGTCTACATGCCCGATTGGGACGAGGACCGAATCCGCGCCGAGATGGTTCCCGAACTGGCCAATCTGGCGCGCACGGTGTCTTCGCCGATCGCCACGCGCTAGGTGGCACTGCTCGCTGCGGCAGGTTATCCCAAACCGATCTCACGTTTATCGCGCGCATAGCGGGACAATGCCAGATACCGATAGAGGCCATGGACAAATTTGCCATAGGGCATGGTCAGGAAAAAGGTCAGAACCGCGCCCAGATGCAGGGCCAGCAGCACACCCAACAATGGCGTCTCGCCCAACACACGCAGCGCGAGGCCACTCGCACCGGTCAACAGCAGAATAACGATGAACCCGTATTCCATTCCGCGAAATTCAGGCGTGCCAATCGCCTCCAATCGGTTTTTCTTTGCAATGAGCAACCCGACAGGGCCGATGACCAAGCCAATTCCACCCGCGATTCCCAACAGAGGAGGCACCTCCCACCAAGGGTAGGGCGCGCTGTAACCCAGAAGATAGTGATAGAGCGTCGCCAGTGAGGTTGAGGCGAAACACAGCAGGAACCCGTAAAATGTGAAGTGATGCCACAAACGGCGGCGATCCGTGGGCGCGTCATCTTCATTGTAACAGCCCGGCCCGCCCCCATCGAGATAGGTCAACCGGGCCGCGTCATGCACGGCATTTGCATGATCAAGGGCTGACAGACCCGGCACGCCCGAATCTCGCCAGAATGCGCGCGCGCCCATATAAATGGCAAATATCATCCACATGAAGGCTGCCCCGAACAGAGCGATCATCGCATTATGTGGCATCAGCGCATAGAAACGACCCTCGTGCAGATGTGCGCCCCACAGCATTCCCGGTTCGTTCAAGGCGATAAAACCAAGAAGGAACAGCGCGAATGTCGCAACGCACCCCAACGCCAGCGCCATGCCGTGTCGAGCAAACAGCGGCCGCGCCGCCGCGGGCCACGCGTAATGGGCATAGCTTTCGGTGCGGACCTGCGCCAATACCTGCGGCACGTTTACGTTGAATTCATGCGGCGGCGAGAATTGGCAATCGTGAAAGCACGCACCGCAAGCGTGGCACAGGTTTGCCAGATGGTTCAGATCGCCATCGGTGAAGGCGCGCTTCATCTCCATGGCCGGAAAGACGGCGCAAAGGCCCTCGCAGTATCGGCAGGAATTGCAGACTGTCATCAGTCGATCAGCCTCGGTCAGGGCGGGTGTGCTATGAGCCATGGCGTGCGGCCTCCGTTCCGGCAATGCGCCCGAAAACGGCGCCGATAGTCATACCGATCCCGGCAGCATAGCCTTGGCCCAGAACATTTCCGGCCATGATTTCACCGGCGGCGTACAGGTTCTGTGATGGCGTGCCGTCCGCCATCAGCATCCGTGCATCATGCCCCACATTGACGCCAAGATAGGTAAAGGTGATGCCCGGGCGGACGGGATAGGCATAATAGGGCGGCGTCTCGATCCGCTGGGCCCAGTTGGTTTTCTCGATCTCAAGACCGCGCGTGGTGTTGCCGTCCTTTTCGCTGGTATCAAAGGGCTTGCCGCCGATGACTGCCGCGTTGAAATCGGATATTGTTTTCTCAAACGTCGCTGGATCCAGATCCAGCTTGGTGGCGAGTCCGGACAGGGTTGGTGCCGAAATGGGTGGATAAAGCGACGGCATGAAGCGCGGGATATTCGGTGCATCAAAAATGATGAACGCCTTCTGGTCTGGTTGATCGGCAACCAAACGACCCCAGATCGCATAGCGTTTGGGCCAGATGTCTTCGCCCTCGTCATAAAACCGCAGGGCCTTGGTGTTGACGACGACGCCCAGAACGACGCAATCGAGGCGCGTGATGATCCCCCCGTCATAACGCGGGGCGCGTGCGTCGATGGCAACGGCGTGGCATTGGCTGGCGTCGCCGATCTGCATGACGCCTTGATCAATCAACATCCGGGTGATCGTGCCGCGATTGTAGGGCGTACCGCGTATAAGGAAATTTTCGGCCTTGTCGCCCCAGCCCTCCTTGAGCCAGTCGAAATCGGCCTGAAACCCACCGCTGGCAGCAACGAAAGCGTGGGCGGTAATCTGTACTTCGCCGTCTGGATGGCGGATCGTTGCGTTATGAAATCGCCCATCCTGTATATCCAGCGCGATGACTTCATGATTATAGCGGATCTCGACGCCCAGTGCCTCGGCGGTTCGATAGAGTTCATTCAGCATGGAGCGACCACCACCCAGAAAGAACGAGTTGGTCCGCCCCAGGCTGATCGTGCCGCCCAGCGAAGGCTGAAATCGCACGCCCTGTTGCTGGATCCAGTCCAGCATGGGTTTAGACCGGGCGATCATCATCCGCGACAGATCTTCGTCAGTGTTGCCGTTGGTCACGCGCATTAGGTCGTCAAAAAACTCATCTTCGGTATACGGGCCGGTCAGCGTATCTGTCGCGTGATCATGCGCGCACCGCATGTTGCGTGTATGGCGCGTGTTGCCGCCGCGATAGAATTTGGGCGCGGCTTCGACAACGAGAACGCGCCGACCTTCGCGCGCGGCGGCAATGGCAGCGCACAGTGCGGCGTTGCCGCCACCCGCGATCAGAACGTCCCATTCTTTCATGCGTTCAGGCCTTGTCCGTGACGCGTGCAAGCACGGGGAAATACGCAGCGCCAAAGCCGGCGGCCTTGGATTTTTCCATCCGTTTTTTTGCCAACTCGGCCCCATGCGCGCGGAACCCGGTGGATTGCGCCAGGTCCAGCGCATAGCTGACATCCTTCAACGCGTAGTCGGTGGGAAACGCGCCTTCGGGATAGTTGTTCTTCAGCATCGCCTTCATTCCATGATTGCGCAGGGCAAAACTATCTGCCGAGCCTTTGGACAAAGTGCTGAACAGTAGCTCTGCGTCCACGCCAGCGGCCTCGCCCAACGACAGGGCCTCGGACAGGGCGACGACAGTTTGAAACAGGACCATGTTGTTCAGGATTTTCACAACCTGGCCGCAGCCGACCGGACCACAATGGGTGATTTCCGAGGCCGCATGCGCCAGTAGGGGCTGAATTCTGACAAACACGTCGTCCGCGCCGCCGACCATCACCGATAACGTGCCATCCTCGGCCGCCTGACGTGTGCGGGCAACGGGGGCGTCGGCGAAATCGATGCCTTTTGCGGCCAGTTTTGCCGCGATTTCGCGGGTCAGACTGACGGGGGCGGTGGACATGTCAACGACCGTCAGCCCGCTGCGCCCATGGGCCAAAATGCCGTCCTTACCTAGAACGACGGCCTCGACCTGCGGCCCGCCGGGCAGGGACAAGAACAAGATGTCCACCTCTCGCGCCAGATCGGCGATCGCCTCAGCCCGGTGCGCACCGTGCGTCATCAACCGTGCGACTGGCGCGGAACCAAGATCGAAGACGCGCATCGCGGCACCCGATTTCTGCAACATGTTCCGGCAGATGGGTTCGCCCATGACGCCCAAGCCGATGAAACCAATCCGTGTGCTGCTCATGCGGTGTCTCCGACGTTGGTAGGAATTGAAAGGATCGATGTGCCACAGAGTGAGCCCAGATATGCCGTATTGCCATCTGCCGAGAAGGCGATACTGGCGATGTTGCCAAGGCGGCTGGTGCCTGTCTGGTAAAAGTGTTCCCGCCCCATGCGCCCTTCGGCCAGCGCGGTTTCGACTGTTTCGACCCATGCGGCATCGCAATCCTCAAGGATCAGCGCCTTGGACCCATCGGGTGCGACGCGCCACAGGCGGTTGCCAACAATGCTGGTGATCCACAGATGCCCGTCCGCATCAAAACGGATGCCGTCAGGGAAATCGCCACGTCCAAACTGGGCAAAGGTCTGGCGGTTGCTCAGGCCCTTCGGGCCGAAATCAAAGCGCGTGACCCGGCGCGAAAAGGTCTCGGATACCATCAGACCGGCGCCATCCGGCGTCAGGCGGCATTCATTGGCGAAACAGATGTCATTCGCCAGAATGCGCGCGCCTTCGTTGTCCATCACAATCACCAGGCCATCGGCCACCTTGTCCGAATAGGCGGCAAACCGCGGGCGGCTGACAGTACTGACCGTGATAAAAGTGCGCCCATCGGGAACGCTCATTACAAAGTTGGCTGCGGCAAGATGGATGCCGTCAACCTCCATCAGGTGCGGCGTCAAATCGCCTGCTGGTGACAGGTGCCAGATGCCGCCACCCTCACCGATGTTCGCAATGAGATAGCTTCCATCTGCCTGCGGGGCGATGCCGTTGGGGATCAATTCTTCGCCACAGGCAAAGGCGGGCGAAGGGCCGCACGTGGTAATCTGCCCAGTGGGGGAAACAAGACTGACCCCCCGTCCGCGATGCGACACGGCAAGCATGTCATCGGACAGAACATGGACCGATTCGGGGCGGTCAAGCCCCTGACCGATGTAAGTCACGTCGTTCAACGATAGCTGCGGTTTTGGGAATGTATCTGTCACATTGAGTCTCCGAATTTTCAATTAAATAGACCAAAAATTCTATCTAGCGCAACAAAGTTTCTGGCGCCCCGGGTTCTTTTGAGGCAAATTTTGCTCGAGCAAGAAAATTTTGACGTTGCTAAGTGTGAAAAATTTGGTTTATCAAATGGAACATAAATTCTGCTGTACGGACCGGGAGGGGCCATGACAGACGTTGCGACGATATTTGATCGTCTGCCCGAATTCTTTGACGCACGACCTGCGTTGGTGCGTCGTGCGACAAGGGCCCGGATTACGATGCTGGTGGGGGCAGGGCAGGTGTCACGCCGTTTGACTGTGGGCAGTGGCACCCTGACCATTTCCCATGCGGACGGTCCAATGGATGGTTGGGACATCGCCCTGCGCGGAGATGACACCGTCTGGAGTGATCATTGGCGCGCGTTACCGGCCCCTGACGCTGCTGACATCTTTGGAATGCGCCGTCGTGGGCGTCTGGTTATCGAGGGTAATTTCCTGCCGCTGATGCAAAACCTGCAATTGATCAAAGACATCTTGGCCCTGCCCCGAGGAACGATATGACGCCTGCATTTGAACCTATCACCGGGCGCTATCTACGTCTGGAAATCGCGGGGTGCGCACATCGCATCTATGTCGAAGAGGCCGGCGAGGGCATTCCGATCCTTTGCCTGCATACCGCAGGGGCGGATGCGCGCCAGTATCGCGGCATGATGTTGGATGACAGCATCACCGACAGGTTTCGCGTCATCGCCTTTGACATGCCGTGGCACGGAAAATCCAGCCCGCCTGCTGGCTGGCAGGATGAGGAATACAAGCTGTCCACCGAGGGGTATGTCGAGATCATTCTGGCGGTTTCCGACGCGTTGGGGTTGGATGCGCCGATCGTGCTGGGCTGTTCGATCGGTGGGCGCATTGTGCTGCAACTTGCAGCCGATCACCCCGACAGGTTCCGTGCACTGATAGGGGCGCAGGGGGCTGCTTGGCAGGAGCCTTGGTATGATACCGATTGGCTGCATCGTTCTGATGTGCATGGCGGCGAAGTTTGTGCGGCGTTGATTTCAGGTCTTGTTGCGCCCGGCGGGCCCGAGGCGGACCGTCATGAAACGCTGTGGCACTACATGCAAAGTGGGCCGGGCATATTCAAAGGCGATCTGTGGTTCTACCGGGTCGATGGTGACCTGCGCGAGACTATAGCGCGGATCGACACCGCCCGATGTCCGCTTTGGTTGCTGACCGGGGAATATGACTATTCCTGTCGCCCCGAAGACACCTTGGCCACAGCTGACGCTATTCCCGGTTGTAAGGCTGTGGTGATGGAACGGTTGGGGCATTTCCCGATGAGCGAAAATCACGATCAATTTGCAATCTATCTGCGTCCGGTGCTCGCCGAAATTGCCGTGTAGTTGCCGAACGGGACAGAGGAGTCTCGAAGTCGAATTCAAAATGGGAGGAAAGACAATGAAACTGACAAAACTTTTGGGCGCCGTATCCGGTATCGCCATTCTGGCGGGGGCCGCTATGGCGGAGGATCAGGTGCTTAAGATCGGTGCGCTAGTGACGCAATCGGGCGCCGGGGCAAGCTGGGGCAACGGTATGCTGCGCGCAGCCGAGATGGCGGCGGAGGACGCCAATGAGGCAGGCGGGCTGGATGTCGGCGGCACGAAATACAAGGTCGAAGTCATCGCCTATGACGATGGATACAAGGCCAACGAGGCTGTGACAGCCGCGAACCGCCTCGTCTTTGAGGACAAGGTGAAATACATCATTGGCACGGTTGGCTCGGCCCCGATCCTCGCAATTCAACCGATCACTGAGGAAAACGGCGTTATCACCATGACGCTGGGTTTCACCGCCGAGGCGTTGTCGCCCGACAAACCCTATACATTCCGGCCCAACCCCACGACCGGAGAGGTCGCCCAGCCACAAATCGACTGGGTGGTCAAATCCCAGAACATCAAGACCGTCGGCGCGCTGTTTCCAAACGATGAAACAGGCGAAGCTATCGCCAAGGACATCGCGTCTGCCTATGCCAATGCTGGCGCCGAGCTGACGGTCAAGGAGTTCTTCGAACGTGATCGCGTGGATTTTGTGCCACTTTTGACGCGTATTCTGGCCAAAGGGGTCGATGCGATCGAGCTGGACGGCAATTCACCGACAACAGCGGGACAAATCGTGCAACAGGCACGTGACATCGGCTTTGAGGGTGTGATCATCCGAACCGGCGGCCCCGCTACGCAAGAGATCGTCAACGTCGCAGGCGCCGCCGCTGCCGAGGGCATGTTCGTCCATTCGGCCTTTAACCCGGAACTGGAAACCGCTTCGGCCTATCAGCAACGCTATACTGATACTTATGGCGACACGATGAACGGCTTTTCGCCCTTCTTCTATGACGGGACGAAAATGTTGCTTCTAGCGATGCAAGAGGCCGGCACCGTTGATGACACCGAGGCTGTAAGAACTGCGCTTGAAAACATCACAAACTATGAAGGCGTCGTCGGCACGGTGAACTGGACCGGCGAAGAGAAATACGGGATCGCGCATCAGCTCGACTCGCCTTTCTACATCGCCCGCGTCGAGGGTGGGGCCGAAGTGATCGTCGCCAAGTGCACCACCAAAGGCTGCGAATAGCCGAACTTGCCAGTGCAGCCATCAGGCCGCACTGGCACCTTGACGAAAGGCCGGTAACTTGAGCTTTCTCATAGCGCAGTCCCTTATCAATGGCGTCATTCTTGGTACCCTTTATCTATTGATGGCGATCGGATTCACTCTGGCTTTTGGCGTGATGCGTATCGTCAACTTTGCACATGGTGAGTTTTACATGATCGGGGCCTTCATGGCCTTGATCGGAGTCACGTGGCTGGGATTGCCCTATGGGGTGACACTGGCGTTGACAGTCGCTTTCGCCATTTTACTTGGGGCGCTGATCGAAAGGGTCGTGTTCCGACCGTTTCGCGCGGATGAACTGTCGGGCATGATCGCCTCGCTGGGGCTGGCGATGATCCTGCAGCATGGGGCGCTGATTATGTTTGGGCCCGACCCGCAGGCGTTTCCATCAATGGCATCGGGCGTCTATCGCTTGGGTGATCTGATCGTACCGAAATCACGGGCGCTGACGCTGGGTATTGGCGTGGTCATCCTGCTGGGCTTTTATGTCATGCTGATGCACACCCGTTTCGGGCGCGGCCTACGAGCCTTGGTGCAGGATCAGGAGATCGCCAGCCTCTATGGCGTGCGGTTGGAAATCATGTATCCGCTGGGACTTGGTATCGGAATTGCCTTGGCGGCCGTTGCCGGAGCACTGATGGCGCCACTGTTCGGGGTTTCTCCCTTTATCGGTTCAACGCCGCTTCTTAAGGCGTTCATCGTGGTCATTTTGGGTGGGCTTGGTTCGATCCCCGGTGCGGCGCTGGCTGCGATGCTGCTGGGCATTCTTGAAAGCTTTACCAGCTCCTTTGTCAGTGCCTCGGCCGCCGATATCCTGACCTTTGTTCTGGTGATTGCCGTTCTGCTGTTCCGTCCGTCAGGAATTCTGGGAAGGGGCGAAGCATGACCCTGAAATCGATTGCTCAGCTCAACGGTACGGTGCCCATCCAGTTCATCGTACTGGCTACCGGGCTTGTGATGCTTGCGCTGATCCCATGGTTTACCGGCAGCATTTTTCATTTTCACATCGCGATCATGGTTTGCCTTGCCGCGATGGCGACGTTCGGGATGGCGACCATCGCCTGGGTCGGACAGCTGTCGCTGGCGCATGGCGCTTTCGTCGGCGTGGGGGCCTATACCTGTGCGTTGCTTGTCACGCGCTTGGATGTGCCGTTCGTTTTGGGCTTGCCTGCTGCTGCCATTGTGTCCGGGGCGATTGCCTATGTGATTGGCACGCCACTATTGCGTCTGAGGGGCGTTTACTTTGTCCTGATCACATTTGCCCTGAACGAGTTGTTTCGGTTGGTGATGTTGGAATTTCCGGCAATTTCGGGCGGATCCAACGGCATTGCCGGAATTCCGAAAATCAACCTGTTTGGACTGGTTCTCCAACATCAATCAGAAGTCTATATTTTCACCCTGGCGATGCTGGCGCTGGTCGTGACCTTCCTTTGGGCGGTCCGGAGAGGGCCGCTGGGGCGTCGCTTTTCCGCCGTCGAAGAGAATTTGGAGTTGGCTGAATCCTCGGGGATTCCGACCGCCCGCACACAGAATACCGCTTTCGTCATCGGGAGTGGCATCGCCGGTTTTACTGGCGCGATCATGGCTCATTATATTGGCTTCATTTCGCCCGAGACCTTTGCTTTTGGATTGTCAGTGTCTTACGTCATCATTCTTGTTGTCGGGGGACGGTTGTTGTTGGCTGGACCGCTTGTTGGCGCGATATTTCTCACGCCTTTACCCGAATTCCTGCGCGGGGCGCAGGAGTATCAGCACGTCATTTTCGGGGTCGTCCTGATCCTTGTCTTGCGGTTCCTGCCCGATGGATTGGCGGCCTTACCCGCGCGCGTCAGGTCATTCAGGAGGGCCGGGCAATGAGCGCGCTTTTGCAGATCCAGAACCTGGGCAAGCAGTTTGGCGGGCTGGCGGCACTGTCAAACGTCAGCTTTGAAGCCACCGAAGGTAACGTCACCGGTCTGATTGGGCCAAATGGAGCGGGGAAAACAACGTGCTTTAACCTGATCACTGGTACTTTGCCGCCGAGTTCGGGCAAGGTTGTTTTCCAAGGCGCGCCAATTACACGCCTGCCGCCGCATCGGGTGGTCAAGCATGGCCTGGCCCGCACGTTTCAATCCGCCAATACCTTTCCAAAGGTAAGTGTACGCGAGAACATTCTTCGCGCCGCCCTTTTACGTCACACTATGGGACCGATCGCGCTTGTCCTGGGAGGTAGGGCCGCCCGGGCTGCGATCGCAGCGGCAGAAACGACTGTCGACAACATAATGGATGCGATGGACCTAGCCCAACACGCCGATCGCGAGGCCGGGACATTGGCCTACGGGCACCAAAAGCGTCTGGGCGTGGCCATCGGATTGGCAACCCAGCCCAAGCTGCTACTGTTGGACGAACCGGCGGCGGGGCTGAATCCCGAAGAGGTAGATCGTTTTGGCACCATGCTGATGATGCTGAAGGATCGCTTTAACCTTTCGGTGCTGATCGTAGAACATCACATGCGTCTTATCATGCGGGTCTGCGACCACATCGTCGTGCTGGATCACGGTGAGAAGATCGCCGAGGGCAATGTTACCGAAGTCCAGAGCAATCCGCGCGTGATCGAAGCCTATTTGGGGGCCGATACCCATGTCCAGTGACCTTTCCATAAGCAACCTCAGCGTAAGCTATGGACCTGTAGAAGCCCTGTATGACGTCAGTCTGACAGTGAAAAGCGGACAGATTGCGGCGTTGGTCGGGTCCAACGGGGCGGGCAAAAGCACCGTCTTGAAATCCATCTGCGGGCTTGTTGTTCCGACCAGCGGGACAATCCGTGTCGGTGGTGAAGTGGTAGCACCACGCCCGGGCGACGCCTTGAAACTGGGTGTTGCCATGTCGCCCGAAGGTCGCAGGCTGTTTGCGCGGCTCAGCGTCGAAGAAAACCTGATGATGGGTGCTTACCTGGTGTCGGATGCGAGCGCGCGTCGTGACATGTTGGCTCGGGTCTATGGGTACTTCCCCAAGCTTAAAGAGCGGCGTCGCCAGATGGCTGGCTCGCTTTCGGGGGGGGAGCAGCAGATGGCGGCAATTGGGCGTGCTTTGATGGCTCAGCCCAAGCTGCTTTTGCTGGACGAACCATCGCTGGGTATCGCTCCTATCATTGTGGCCGAGCTGGGAAACATCATTACAGAAATCAATCGCGATCTCGGCATGACGGTCCTGTTGGTCGAGCAGAACGCCAACATGGCGCTATCGCTATCCGAAACTGGGGTCGTTCTGGAAACCGGGCGGGTGGTGATGACAGGAACCGGCCGAGAGCTGCTGGAAAGCCCGGAAATCCGCGCTGCCTATTTGGGAATTTGAGAAAGAGTTTGTGCCATGCCGCTCCTTGATGAAATCTATAGCTTGCCAACTCTGGACGCGGTTGAGCCGCTGTTGATTGGCGGCTTGCCCATTGCGGGTGACGGCCCGCTTTTGGATGTTGTGAACCCGGCTGACGGATCGTTAATTGGCCGTGTTGCAACCTCCAGCCCGACGCAGGTGTCGCAAACGATCGCGCAGGCCCAGGACGCGTTGCAGCGCACCGGCTGGGGTGCTTTGCCCCCTCACGCCCGGGCCCGAATCCTTGGGAAAACGGCGGATGAGATCGAGAGCCGGGCTGACCATCTCGCCGAATTGCAGATGTTGGAGAACGGTAAGACCCGCAAAGAAAGCCATGCTCAGGCGATGGCAGCGGCAGGCATCTTTCGCTATTTTGCCGCCGTTTGCGAATGCAGCGAAGATGCGATGCCGCCAGCACGCGGAGATTATTTTACCATGACGGTGCATGAACCCGTGGGTGTCGTCGCCGCACTGACACCTTGGAATTCCCCCCTGACAATGGGCGCGCAAAAGATTGCGCCGGCGCTGGCTGCTGGCAATGCCGTCGTATTGAAAGCGGCTGAAACGACGTCGTTTGTGTCGCTCGCGCTTGGGCAATGCGCGGTGACGGCGGGGCTTCCGGAAGGGTTGCTTTCGGTCATTACCGGTGGGGTCGACACAGCAATTGCGTTGGTCGAGGATGCGGGTATCGGGTTGATTTCCTTTACGGGCGGCACGTCGACCGGGCAAAGCATCGCCCGCGGCGCGGCGGATCGCCTTGTGTCGATGATTTTGGAACTGGGGGGTAAGTCGCCTCACATCGTCTTTGCCGACGCTGACCTAAAGGCTGCCGCCAAGGCAGTCGCATCGGGCATTTTTGGCGGTACGGGGCAAAGCTGCGTCGCAGGATCACGGCTTTTCGTTGAGGGCGCGGTCGCGGACGAATTCCGCGAGTTGTTGATCGCCGAGGCGGGCAAAATGCGCGTCGGCCCCCCCTCCGAACCGGGCAGCGTGCTGGGTCCGTTGGCCTCCTTTGCACATCGCGAGCGGGTCGAGGGGTTAGTGCAACGCGGGGTCGAGGCAGGCGGCAAAATCCTACTGGGTGGCGGGCGCCCCGAGGGCGTTGAATTCGCCAAGGGGGCCTATTTTCTACCGACGATTATCGGCGGAATCGACAATAGCGCAGCGGTCGCTCAGGAAGAGATATTTGGCCCGGTCTTGTGTTTCATGACGTTTGAAACCGAAGATGACTTGATCGCGGCCGCCAACGATAGTGTTTTTGGCCTGGCCGCAGGAATATGGACAGGGGACTATCGCCGTGCCTGGCGGGTTTCCCGTGCGCTTGAGGCGGGAACCGTCTGGATCAACACTTACAAACAGCTTTCAATAGCCGCACCGTTTGGCGGATACAAACTGTCTGGGTTGGGCCGTGAAAAAGGGCTGCAAGGGATGCGGGCCTATCAACAAACCAAAAGCCTCTATTGGGCGATATGATGCCGGACCGCGCAGCGCTTCAAATCGGATAGGTCCCGCCCAGCCGTTTGGTTATGTCGCGCGCGGCATCCAGCAACTGGGGGATCATGCGCTGAACGTCTTCGGGCAAAAAACGCTCTTTCGGGCCGGATAGGGACAAGGCGCCGATCAACCGCTGCGCGCCGGAAAACACCGGGGCCGCCAGACCCGCGCACAACTTGTCACGTTCACCCAGCGAAACGGCGATGCACGCATTGCGGACCTTTTCCATCTCTTCGCCGGGTTCTTGCGGATCACCGAACGCCAGCAAGACCTTGCCTGCGGCACCACGTTGCACGGGAAGGCGATCCCCGGAATTGACACGGTCCAAAGTCGAATGGTGCGAATTCTGGCGAAAGAGGCAAAGCCTGTCATCGGCATTCTGGCGTACATGAAACGAGGGGCTTTCCGTGCCTAACGCAACCAGACTTTCCAGCACGGGCAGGACCTGATGGCGCAGCGGGTTCGTGCGTTCATAGGCAAGGCCCAATTGCATGATCCTGGGGCCAAGCCCGTATTTGGAATCTTCGACCCGAACGACATATCCCGCATCCTGAAGCGACTCCAAAATGCGCAGGACTGTGCTTTTGTAGAGGCCAGTCGCACGCGCGACCTCGGACAGATTGCGCGGCATATTGGCTGTTTCAAGCGCCTCAAGGATTGCTAGCGCGCGAGCCACGGCAGCAACACCGCGTTGTTTGTTTATCGGATCACTCTGCGTTTCGGTCCGTGAATTCACGCTTGCCTCATTTATCCCGCCTTGCCGTATGTGGCACGCACCGTTCTGCTTGATGATACGTTTGGTGCATTTTGCATTCTATTGCCCATGCCATCAAATTGCACGAGGAAAACGGCCGACTCTGCCAGGTTTGTTCTGCAACGTTTGGAAGAAAACCTAGCGTGACAGGACGATGTTGCACGGAGGATGAAATTGTCGGAACGCGCCCAACCCGAGACGGAATTCAGGCGGTACATTCAAAACTTGGGCGGCCAAGTGCGGTCATCTGATTGAGAACCCGAACGCCAATCCTGGCTTCTGTTTCTGATTTTCGAAGGTACGCGCCTTTAGCTTTGGCCCGATGACGGTCTTCCAGCGACCCATCTGGGTTTCGCCGCGGCTCCGCTGATTGTAGCCCGATGACTTCTGCCATGCCATCCTCCCGCGGGCCTTGATCTGCGCAATAGCTCGGTCGCGTGCCGTCGGATTGTAGGCCGCACTGGGGCTCGGAATCGCATTTCTGGGAGGTGGGATAGTGACCTCGATCGTCGATCCGAACCGAGCGGCAAGCAAATCAGATGTTGGTTCTCCGTCGTATGCTCCATCTGCAAGGAACCGATCAATCGGACTGTCGACTTGATCCAAAAGACCTGGCAGCGCCGTCGGATCGCCGACGTCGTCCTTGGTGAGATCAGAGCAGACGATCTCGCCGCTGACAAGATCAAGGCCAAGGTGCAGCTTCCGCCAAGAGCGCCGTTTGCGCTTTGTGTTATGCTTTTGCTCAAGCCAGTCACCTTCGCCAAAGATCTTCAGGCCGGTACTGTCCACAACCAGTTGCACTGGTTTGTCACACTTGGACTTCGGCTTTAGGCGCAACGTCAGCCCATTACCACGGCGCGACAGGGTAGAAAAATCCGGCACTGCGATCCCAACCCCCAGCAGCCGCGCAATAGAACGCATCAAGCCTTGGGTTTGACGCAGAGGCTGCTTGAAGACCAGGCCCAGCGTCAGACACAGCTCAATCGCCAGATCAGAATAGTGCGGCTGCCCGCCACGCGTCGTACGGCGTGGTGCCGACCACAGGGCAAGTGCGTCTTCGCTGATCCAGACCGTCAGATCACCACGCCGCCGCAGGCCTTCGTTGTACTCGGCCCAGTTTGGCACTCGATGCCTTTGCTTCGGAATTTTGTCACGCCGATCGGCGTTGAATTTGTGCGGCATTTACAGCATCCTGAAACGAACGGAACGCACCCAATATCAACCGACCGGGGGTCCCTGTAACAACGCCCATTTTCTTCTGGCTTTTGTCTTTCGTTTGCCATGCCGTCCCTCCGTCTTGTGATATATGGCTTGTTTATCAGAAACCTTAGCGTTGGCGACCGCCACCTTGTTGTTGAAAGGGACGGCCTGACTTCCGATAATATCAGTATGGCGGAACATCACAAAGAAGGTCAGCGAAAAAGACGGGCCGTTCTTGCGGGGCATCCAGAATGGATGGACTATCCGCGCACACGCCCGAGGGCGTTAAAGGCTGGCGTTGATTTTTTCTTTACAGGCCGCATGTGCAAGAACCGACATTACAACCTGCGCACGGTTTTGGGGTCTCGGTGTGTCGCCTGCGAGAGTATGGCAAACGACGCGAGCCCATCTCTGGCCATTTTCATACGTGATTGGCTTCATCAGTAACGCCGATGCCGCGCTACTGCTTTCGCATTCAGATCCGTGCATTCCCCGATCACCTCGACCAGGCTACTGGCGATCTATGAAAAGGAACGCCTGCCGCGCACCGCGCGGGTCCACCTGGACAGGCGGGCGGCCCATGCGTTCGACGGTATGACCGCGCCCGCCATAGGCTTCCAGCCAGAAGGGGCGATCCGAACCGCCACCTGCATAGCGGGTCATGCCCTGAAGCCATCCCGCCAATTCATCGCGGGTTGCAGATGTGGCCTAAAACTTCGAGACTTGGCGTAGATACTACGACGAGGAACGGCCACACATCGTGATCGACAAAAAAGTCCCGATCACGCTGACGAAATTGGGTGGTATCATCAGGCTGTCCCCCTGATCGAAGCAGAGAATCCACAAAAACAAATTCGATTTGTCCAGCACACACGGCCCTTATCCGGAGAAGAAAGGCATCAAGGCTAGCTTTTCAATTGAGGCCGAGGATGTTCCGTTGACGGGTAGCTTTGCCGCGCTGGCTGGCGCACAGGCGTCGAAGATCTCACTTCAGTGACCTGCAGCGCGCGGCTTCCGGTCAGGCCGCGCGCGGTATTTGCGCCTCCATAATGCTGCTGCGTTCGTGCGCTCTGATGCCCCAGTGCCCCGGCGAGGTCGCGCGCATCCATCTCATGTCCTCCAGCCTTGAAATCCGACGTGAACGCATGGCGGAAAACATATGGGGTAAGCTTATGTCGCAGATGAGGGAAGGCGACTTCCCCCAATCTGGCTATAAGCTTGCCCAGGCTAACGGCCACCCTTCGATGACGTTCAGATGGCATCAACGGCTCGCTGGACTGCTTATGTGTCACGGTCGGAAGCTTCAGGAAAATGGGCTTCTGATCCAGCTTCCCCATATGATCAAAGAGCCAGATGGCTTCATCAGTCTGGCAGCGCACGTCAATCTGGCGCCAAATTTGGCCCTTGCCGGGATGGCCAACGTCCCCATCAGAAACCTTTGCCCCGGCGATTTCAAAATGCAGGGATGGGTGGTCGTCTGTATCCGATGTGTGAATGGCTACGCCTAGATCATCCGAGAATTCTGATGGGCGGCACCCCGTCAGCATGAGTGTTGCGATGCAGGCTCGTCGGTGATCATCCAGATGCTGATCCGGGATCACTGCCATCGCCCAGAAGTGAGATCGCCAATCATAATTAGGAATGGTTTTCGCTTTGCGTCGTTGATGCCGGTTGAGCGCAAGGAGGGTTGCTTTCTTGGACGCAAGTGTTCGGGACTTGCGATTGGTATCAGCGTCGCCCTCTTCGGAGGAACGTTCACGCAGTGCGGTATGATGTGGGTCAGGCGGCACCTGTAACAGGAAGAGGACGGCGCGGTTAAGCTTATCCGCCTTCTCAAAACAAAGGCGTTCTTTGGCACCTTTTATCTGATTGCGGACGTCTTGGTCGAGATTTGGTTTCAGACTTCGAATAAGATGAATTCGGTGATCTTCATTCTTTTCATCCGTGATCACTTGGCGCCAGTAGACCGGGGACAACTCCAATATATCACGAGCAGCCATTCTTATCAGCGCAGACCGATAACTCTGCCTGCTGTTGGGGCTGGTCCATCTATTTGCGTGATCGGTGGAAAGATAGCTGATGAAGGGATCGTGAGACGGATGTTTGCGGGCCAGGGAGGCCGCGCGCTGTTCGTATTTGTGCCAGGTTCCAGTGTGCACCAAGTCTTCAAAAGAATGGAGGGCATTCGATTGAATAGCCAGATCAAAGGCCTCAATGCTTTGTTCAAAAGTGATCTGCTTGGGCACCCAGCTATGTCTGCCGTCAACATTGGTGTCTTGGTGGTCTTTGTCTTGGTCCGTAAATGGGGTGCTATCAATTCGGGTCATTTAGGATATCTCGTTGGTTTGAAACTGTTGAGAAAACGAAGCGTGAATGAATGAGCATCCTGAAAATGAAATCGCCGCGCTGTCCGTAGTGATCACCCCGACTACAGAGGTGAGGACGGCTAATTTGCAGCCCTGAAATGCTCTCTGCCTCGCTACCTGATCGTGCCAAAAATCGGATGCGCAGGTAACGGTGGGCACGAATGCAGACGCAGAATTGTGGAAAATGGTAACGTTTTTGTTGAGGTTTCGAAGACGATAAAATCATGCGTTTCAGCCTTCTGGTCGCAGGGTTTCGAGAAGGCTTTGTCGCAAAGATTGCGACCTTGCGATACCATCGTACCGAACCTATGTCGCGGCCCCGACGCAGCGAGTGAGCAGGTAGCGATGATCAATTTCAAGGGCGCTCAGTTTCCCAAAGACGTGATCCTGTTTGCGGTTTGGTTCTACGTGCGGTTCCCGGTATCTTATCGTGATCTTGAGGAAATCATGGAGGAGCGCGGCGTCAATGTCGATCACGCTACGCTGAACCGGTGGGTTGAAAGATACGCGCCTCTGATCGCGCAAGAAGCACAGAAACGGAAGACTCGGACTGGGCGTTCCTGGCGGATGGACGAGACGTATATCAAGGTGAAGGGCCGCTGGTGCTACCTGTATCGGGCGATCGACAAGCACGGCAAAACACTGGATTTCATGTTGTCGGAGGCCCGCGATGAGGCTGCAGCCACCACATTCTTCGCCCGAACGATCGGCAACAATGGCTGGCCGGATCGTGTCGTGATCGACAAGAGCGGCGCCAACGCCGCGGGGCTTGAGAATATGAACCTGCTGCTTCTCCTGAGCGGGTGGTGTTGGCTGATCGAGGTTCTGCAGGTCAAATATCTGAACAACATCATCGAGCAGGATCATCGTTTCATCAAGCGGATCACGCGGCAGATGAAGGGTTTCAAATCCTTCGCCGCAGCGCAAGCCACGTTGGCGGGTATCGAGACCGCCCACATGATCCGCAAAGGGCAACTGAACGGCCAAGGCGGCACCGCTTTTGAGCAGTTCAAAGCGCTCGCGGAATAAGTGTGTCCAGGAACTTGACGCTCCAGCGCCGGATCGTCTCATACGAAACGTCTACGCCACGTGCCAGCATCAGCTCCTCGACCTCGCGCAGGCTCAAGTTGAACCGGACGTAAAGCCAGACAACATGAGCGATGATCTGAGGCGGAAACCGGTGGCGTTTGTAGCTGATTTTTGTGTCTGCATCGACACCGCCTACGCCCAGATCAATGAACCAGAAACCTCAGGCCCGTTAATGTGACAACACCCAGCGGCGTGTTTTGCCTGCATACGAAAGCCTTGTTCCGCGGCATCAGGATGTCCATTGTACCAGTTCACGAAATCCTTGGCGCTGTAACTACCAGGCAAATCTTCGCCAAGTATATCGAGGCGGCGCTCACCTTGAGCGCCCGTAGAATATATGACCGCGTCATAATGCTTGAGAAGGTCGGCCCGGTTGATGTCTGCGCCGAAACGAACATTGCCAAAAAATCTAGCGCGGTTCTCTTGATCGAACGTAGCTTGCAGCACTCGTGTAACAGATTTCATTTTCTGGTTGTCCGGGGCGATACCATAGCGAACCAAGCCGTAAGGAGTTGGTAGCTTGTCGAACACGTCAACGCAGATACTCGAGCTCGATTCCAACAACGACTGTGTTGCGTATAGCCCGGCAGGCCCAGCACCGACCACCGCTACGCGTGCGTTGCTGAGATCCTGATTAACGTCGCCCAGGTGTTCGGTGGGGCGCGCGGTCGGCTCTGCAACCTTGTCACTCATGGTATATGTTCTCCATTCAAAAAGAATATGGTCAAGGCGAAGCCTACTGAACTAGGCGATGCCTCGTTTTTCCAGATACTGCCGTGGCTTCGGGCCTCGCACTTCGATTAGCCTATAGATCTCGGTTCTCTAGAGCCCAATATCCCCTTCGAAACCGCTTTCACGGCCAGCTCACGACGATGAGCTGGCCGTATTCCTGTTTTTGGATTTGCACCAGTCACGCCGCCAGCCAGTTCAGAAAAGTCAAACGCTGTGTCAGAAAAATCATGTTGCATCTGGCGCGATCATTTGGCTTGTGGGGGCACACACCTATCCAGTCAGGTATGAACCAGCGCGGCCCTTGGCCTGCCGCCGCTATTGAAGAAAGAGACGCCACATGAACGTAGGTATAATCGGTGTTGGCCTGATGGGTCACGGTATCGCGCGCAACGTTTTGCGGCGCGGGGGCTTTGCGCTAAGCTTTCTGGATCACCCCGGCAACCAACCGACCGACGAACTGTTGGGCCTTGGCGCGCAGGCGATGGACACGTCGACCAAGGTGGCTGCGGCCTCGGATGTGGTGATCCTCTGCGTGACCGGCTCGCCGCAGGTTGAGGCAATCTTGACCGGCCCGGAGGGCGTTATCGCCGGGTTGCGCGCCGGTACGGTGGTGGTCGATTGTTCGACCGCGCTACCCGCCTCGACCGTGAAGATGGCCGAAGCGGTCAAGGCTGCCGGAGGTGATTTCATCGACGCCCCCATGACCCGCACCGCCAAGTTCGCCCATGAGGGCAAGTTGAACTTGCTGGTGGGCGGTGACGCCGCCGTACAGGAACAGGTACGCCCCGTGCTGGCCTCCTTCACCGAAGCGGTGACGCATGTGGGTCCGATCAGCGCGGGGCACCGGCTGAAGCTGCTGCACAACTATGTCTCGGTCGGGTTCATGTCGCTGCTGGCCGAAGCGGCGGCGCAATCCGCAGATGCGGGAATTGATCCGCAGTCTTTCGTGGATGTGCTGGCCGGTGGCGGCGGGGCAAGCATTGCGCTGGATCGTCTGGCCCCCTTCATCACCAAGGGCGACCGCGACGCATTGCCGTTCGCCATTAGCAACGCATTGAAAGATTTCGACTATTACCGCGCCATGTCGACCGAAGCAGGCGCACAACACCTGATCGCAGACGGTGTGTATCAGGCCCTGTCGGACGCCGTGGACAGTGGTGAGGGCGACGCCTATCTGCCCGAGTTGGTGCGTATTTTCCGCAAGGACGCCTAACGCGTTTTGCCGGTCTGCTTTAGCCGCGTCGCCATAGTGCTAAGCACCTCATAGGCGCGCCCGACCTCGGCGTGCCAATCGGCCACGACGGCTTGCTGATGTGTGACGACATCGCGATCGTTGCGCGCAGCCGGGCCTGTTAGCGCAGCCTCGGGGCCAAGCGCCAGATTGTTGTCGATGGTGTTACGCAGCAATGCCGCGTGCAATCCGTGCATCGCGTCCTGCGGCACCCCGGCCTCGGTCCAAGCCTCTTGCGCGATGGCTTGCAACACAGTGGTCAAGTTGCACGAGATGACAGCCGCCGCGTGATACAGTGCCTTTGCCTCGGTCCGGACAGGAAAGCACCGCGCGCCGATGGCGGTCAGTAACGGCTCTAGCGTTGCGACGGCGGTTTCATCGCCTTCTAGCCCGCAATATGTGTCCGCAAATTGCGCGACCGACACCGCCGGATTCGCGAATGTCGTCGCCGGGTGCGCGCTGGCCAGCCGCCAGCCCTTGGCCCCAAGCGGCGCCATTTCGGTGGCCGGTAGAAAACCGCTGCAATGCACTGAGATGGCGGCCGGATGATCGCAAGCGGCCAGATCAGCAGCAACCGCCGCGACGCTGGTGTCAGAGACCGTCATCAGCCAGATATCAGCGGGGTGCATATCCTGCACAGATGCCACAGGCCGCCCGGCACCGATGAAATCCGCCGCTAGGGCTGCCTTGTCAGGGGTGCGGTTGGTGATGTCCTGAACATCGCACAACCCCGCCCGCACCAGCAGGTGGGACAACGTCTGCCCCACATTGCCCGCGCCGATCAGATTGACAGTTGGTTTTTGCGTCACCCCATCGCCTTTACTTTGTCGATCAATGCACCGACCACGCCGGTGGTCGACAGATCACCCCCCAGGTCGGGGGTAAAGCATCCCTCGGTCATCGCCTCGGCGCAAGCCTCTTTAATCTGTGTCGCTGCGGTCAACAGCCGTTGGTCGTCATAGCGCAGCGCCAGCCAATCCAGCATTGCCGCCGCAGACAATACCATGCCGTATGGATTGGCCACCCCCTGCCCCGCGATATCGGGCGCAGAGCCGTGCGAGGGTTGGAACAGACCGTTGTTGTCCCCCACTTCCGCAGAGGGCGCGAGCCCAAGACCGCCGATGGTGGCAGCGCCAAGATCGGACAGGATGTCACCGAACATATTCTCAGTGACGACGATATTATAGTGGTTCGGACGCAGAACCATATGCATCGTCATGGCATCGACGATCGCATAATCGACCTCGATATCGGGGTATTCCTTGGCCACGCCATCAAAAACGTTGCGGAAAAATGCATAGCTGCGCAACACGTTGGCCTTGTCACAGCAGGTTACACGGCGGACGCCGTCTGCGGGCGCACCGTTGGATTGGCGGGCCAGTTGGAACGCCTTGTGCACGATCCGCTCGATCCCTTTGCGCGTCTGGACAAGGGTATCTGTCGCCACCTCGTCGCGCAGCAACGTACCGCCCCCGCGCGAGGCATAAAGCCCCTCGCTGTTTTCGCGCAGAATGACATAATCAATCTTGTCCGCACCCTTGCAGCACAACGGGCCGGTGATACCGTCAAAGAGGCGAATGGGGCGGATATTCGCGTATAGGTCCAAGCCAAAGCGCAGCTTTAGCGTGAAATCGACGCCTACCTCTGTCCCGTCCGGGCCGACGACACCGGGAATGCCGGCGGCACCGTGCAGAACCGCGTCGGCCTTGGCGCAGGCGTCATAGGTGGCTTGCGGCAGGCTTTCGCCGGTTTTCAGAAAATGTTCCGCGCCGGCAGGGTGCTCGGTAAAGCGCAGGACGTTGCCGGGCAGAACAGCATCCAGCACGGTCAGAGAGGCTTTGCAGATCTCTGGCCCGATGCCGTCGCCATGCACGACAGCGATATCATATTGATCTTTCATGTCTTTTCCCTTTCGGTGATCGGGGGTGTCTGCACGGTATCGACACGCGGGCCCCCGCTTGCGACCTGTTTGGCCAGACAATCCCCTACAGGGCCGAGCTTTCAAAACCGCATATTCTGAACGCCCCTTCAGCTTTTCCGCGTTTAACCTCGGGGATCGGGGGTGATAGGGAGTAGACAAAGTTGCAACGAGGTTCCCATGACTTTGACCTTTGACCCCCGGAAAATGGCTGCGACGCTTTATACCGGCCAGTTCTGCCCCATGTTCATCGACGGCAAACAAGTGCCGGCCCAATCGGGTGAGGTTCTAGACGTGACCGATCCGGCAAGCGGGGGCGCCATCGCCACCGTTCCGCGAGCATCGGCAAGCGACGTCGATATCGCCGTGAACGCAGCCCGCCGCGCGTTTGAAGGCGAGTGGTCTAAATTTACCCCCTACGACCGTCAGGAAATCCTGCTGCGCATCGCAGATCTGGTCGAAAAGAACTGGAACGAGCTGTGTGTCACCGACACATTAGACATGGGGCTGCCGATTTCGCGCACATTAGGCAACAAGCGCCGGGTGGTCGGGATGCTGCGGTTTTATGCCGGACAGGCCACCGCCCTGCATGGCGATTACATCGAAAACTCGGTGTCTCAGTCGATGATTACCTTTACCACGCGCGAACCTGTGGGCGTTGTGGGCGCGATCATCCCATGGAACGCTCCCACCGCCGCCTCGGTCTGGAAGATTGCCCCGGCACTGGCGACCGGCTGCACCATCGTGCTGAAACCCTCCGAAGATGCGCCGCTGGTGCCCCTGCGCCTTGCCCAGCTGATGCAAGAGGCAGGCCTGCCCAACGGCGTGGTCAACGTGGTGACAGGCTCCGGGTCAGAGGCCGGTGCGCGGCTGGCGTCCCATCCTGATGTGAACAAGGTCGTCTTTACCGGTTCTACCGCGACGGGCCAGACGATTGCCCGCGCCGGTGTTGATACGCTCAAGAAGATCACGCTGGAACTGGGCGGGAAATCCCCGATGATCATCTGCAAAGACGCGGATATCGCCAAGGCTATCCCGGTGGCGGCAATGGCAGTTTATGCTCACTCGGGCCAGATCTGTATCGCCGGATCGCGGTTGTTCGTGGCGCGCGAAATCCATGACGAATTCATTCACGGCCTGTCCGAATACGCGCAAATGCTGAAAATCGGCCACGGGCTTGATCCCGACACCGATCTTGGCCCGCTGATCAACAACCGCCAGGCCTGCAAGGTCGAGGGCTATATCACCTCTGGCCAAGAGGAAGGCGCGCAGCTGATTACAGGCGGCGACCGTCCCACAGGGGTCGCCTACGAGGGGGGTAACTTCCTGCGTCCTGCAGTCTTTGGCGGTGTTGACGACGGGATGACCATCGCCCGCGAAGAGATTTTCGGCCCGGTCATTTCCGCCATGCCCTTTGATACGCTGGACGAGGCCGTGACCCGCGCCAACGCCACGCCGTATGGTTTGGCGGGAGGCATCTTTACCCGCGATCTGTCGACCGCGCATAAAATGGTCAAACGAATCAAGGCCGGGTCGGTCTGGGTCAACATGTACCACGCGATTGATCCCGCCGTGCCCTTTGGCGGGCTGAAAATGTCGGGCTATGGCAAGGAAGGCGGCGTCGAGCATCTGCACGCCTATCTGGACACCAAGGCTGTGTGGATGCAAACCGACTGATCCGCGTTTCAATGGGTTGAAACACGCCATCCTGCGGGTCATCGGCCTGCCGGGTAGTACTGTCTTGTGCATACCTGTTCAGGATTCCTGCATTGTCGGGCAAAGGTCACGTTCGTAGACTGCGGCGTCGACCGTAAAATACCCTGCCGGGCTAGGGAGAGCACACAACCCCCGGCAAACAGACCGCTTTACGGCTACTATTCACATGGAACAGGAGGAGACATCCATGGATCGCAGAAAATTCCTGAGAAGCGGCGCAATCGCCGCGACAGGTGCCACACTGGCGGCCCCGGCCATCGCACAAGCCAGCCCCAGCGTCACTTGGCGTCTGGCGTCGAGCTATCCCAAATCGTTGGACACGCTGTTTGCGTCCAGTGAAGAAATGGCCAAAGCGGTCTATGAGCTGACCGACGGCCAGTTTGAAATTCAGGTCTTCGCCGGTGGCGAATTGGTGCCGCCATTGGGCATCGCCGACTCCGTGGGCGATGGCACCGTCGAAATGGGCCACACCGGGTCGTATTTCTACATGGGCAAAGACCCTGCGTTTGCCTTTGGCACAGCTATGCCATGGTCGGGCAACGCCCGTCAGTATCAGGCATGGATGCACGAAGGCGGCGGCAACGACCTGATCAACGAGGTTCTGACGAACTTCAACCTGATCAACATGCCCGCAGGCAACACCGGCACCCAAATGGCCGGTTGGTACCGCAAGGAGATCAATTCGCTGGAAGACCTAAAAGGTCTGAAAATGCGTATTGGCGGTCTTGGCGGCACCGTGATGAGCCGCATGGGCGTCATTCCCCAACAGATCGCTGGTGCGGATATGTATCCCGCGCTGGAGCGTGGCGTGCTGGACGCGATCGAGTTTGTCGGCCCGGCCGACGATGAAAAGCTGGGCTTCTACAAGGTCGCCAAATTCTACTACGCCCCCGCCTTCTGGGAACCATCGGGCGAGTTGAGCTATTTCATCAACGCCGATGCTCATGCTGCATTGCCCAAGCATTTCCAAGCGGCGCTCAAGCACGCTTCGCGATCTAGTGGCGCGCAGCTTTTGCACCGCTACGACACCCGAAACGCGGCGGCCTTGCAACGTCTGCTGGCCGAGGGCGTCCAGGTTCGCACCATGCCAGAAGAGATCCTGCGCGAGAGCTATCGCCAGACCCACATGCTCTATGCTGAAATGTCAGATCAAAGCGCGAGCTTTAAGAAGATCCACGATCACATGTTCGATTTCATGGACAAGGCGCGGACCTTTACGAACATCTCTGACTTTGCCTTCGACTATGTCGGGTATCAGGCACAACAAGGCAACTGGCCCAAAAGCTAAGGCTTTCAGGCTTTGACAATAAGAGGGTGCGTCCATTCGGACGCGCCCTTTATCTATGTTGGCGGGTCGTGTTTGATGACCATGGTCACACATGCCATGCAGGCGCAGCTCCCCACTGCGCAGCACTCTTTTTCAGAGGTGTTTACCGCTGTCACCGACGGCCTCGCGTTCGCCTCTTTGCGCAGGCCCTAGGCAATGAGCCTCTAATCCTGCGATGCCCCCAGCGGCGACAGTTGCAGCGGCGGCAGCCCACCGCCGGACGATCCGGGCAAGCCGGGTAGCGATCCGCCTGTCGACCCCGGCAGGCCCGGCAATGATCCCCCACTCATCCCCGGCAGGTTCTGCTGGATTCCGCCCGGTATTGGCGGTGGGACTTCCTTGTAATGGGTCACAAGGCCGGGAAAGATGATGACGATGGCCAGAACCAGAACCTGCAAACCGATGAACGGCAGCGCGCCCTTATAGATTTCTATGGTGCGAACCGCCTTCATCCGGCGCGTGGTTACAGGATCGGTCCAATCCTCATCCGGTGCGACCGAGCGGAAGTAAAACAACGAGAACCCGAAAGGCGGCGTCAAGAAGGATGTCTGAAGGTTGATGCCCAAAATGACACCGAACCAGATCAGGTCGATGCCCAATTGAGACGCCACCGGCACCAGCAATGGCACCACGATAAAGGCGATCTCAAAGAAATCCAGGAAACAGCCAAGGACAAAAACGATCAGGCTCACAAAGACCAGAAACCCAAGCTGCCCGCCCGGCAATTGCAGCAACAGCTCTTCAATCCACAGGTTGCCGTTGATGCCGTAGAAGGTCAGGCCGAAAATTCGCGCACCGATCAGGATGAACATCACAAAGGCCGCCAGACGCGCGGTCGCATCCAGTGCGGATTTCAGCATAGTATAGTTCAACCGCCGCCGGATAAACGCCAGCACCAGCGCGCCTGCGGCCCCCATCGCGCCGCCCTCGGTTGGGGTGGCAATACCAAGAAAGATGGTGCCAAGCACCAAAAAGATCAGCGCCAGTGGCGGGATCAGCACGATCACCACTTCCTCGGCCAGATAGGACATCAGCCCCAAGGACAGCTTGCGATTGAGCATTGTCACGCACAGGGCAAACAGTGCGGCCAGAGTAACCGATGCCACCAGCCGGATTTCGGATGCAAAGCCGGTAAAGCCCCAGCGTTGCGCGGCCAGAGCCACGCCGACCGATACCACGATGATCCCGGCCAACGACCCAAGACCACCCTTGAACTTGCGCGCCTCCAACGGCAGCGCGGGCATCATGCTGGGGCGAAAGATACTGAGCCAGACCACAAAGGCACAATAAATGCCGATGGTGATCATCGCCGGAACAAAGGCCCCCACGTACATGTCGCCCACGGGGCGGCCCAGCTGATCGGCCATGACGATCAAAACCAGCGACGGCGGCACGATCTGCGCCAGCGTTCCCGACGCCACAACCGTGCCTGACGCAATCGCGGGGCTATAGCCATAGCGCAGCATGATCGGCAACGATATCAGCCCCATCGCCATAACGGATGCCGCAACAATCCCGGTTGTTGCCGCCAAAAGCGAGCCTACCAGCACCACCGCCAACGCCAGCCCGCCGCGCACGGGGCCGAACAACTGGCCGATTGTGTCCAGCAGATCCTCGGCCACACCGGATCGTTCAAGGACAAGCCCCATGAAGGTAAAGAACGGAATCGCCAATAGCGTTTCGTTCGACATGATCCCGAACACTCGGCTGGGATGCGATTGCAGCAAGGGCCATGACAGGTTGATCTCGTTCGAGTAGGGCGACAGCTCGACACCGATCACGAAAAAGGCCAGACCGCCCGCAGCAAGGGTAAAGGCCACAGGATAGCCCAGCAGCAGCATCGCCATCACCGAGCAGAACATGATGGGCGCGAGGTTATGTGCGATCAGATCAATCATAACAGATCAAGCCCTTCGTCGCTTGGGGTATCGATTGACACGCCTCTTAGCACTGCAATCCGCTTGATGATTTCCGACACGGCCTGAAACAGCAGCAGCACAAAGCCCAGCAGGATCAGGAACCTTGCCGGCCAGATCACTAGTCCGCCGAAATTTGACGAGGTTTCGCCCGACAGCGCGGCGCGCAGGAAAAACGTCCAGCTTAGCCAGGACATCAGGATGCAGAACGGCGTCAAAAACGTGATGTGGCAGACAAGGTCGATCACATCGCGGGTTTTCTGGGTCAGCATGCTGGTCACGATATCAATCCGCACATGGGCATTGCGGCGCAGCGCGTCTGCTGCCGTCAACATGAAGACCGCGCCGAAAAAGTACCATTGCAGCTCTAGCCACGCATTGGACGACACGTTGAAGGCCTTGCGCGAAATGGCATTGGCCGCGCTGACCAGAACGGCGGCCAGCACGAACCACGACACGTAGCGGCCGAAAAGCTCGGTCACAGCATCGATGGCGCGCGAAATTTTCAATATCAAGGACATCATCTTTTGGCCCCCCCTGTTTCCGGTTTCCCAGCTTCGTTTCATACCGCAAGCCAAGTCGGTCGGGCAGATGATCGTCAATTATAATACGTTGCCGGTGAAGCAAACCCCCGCCTACCAGCATGTTTTCACTGCTGACAGGCTATGTGCATGATAGCATCAAATCGTCCACCCCTTGCCGCCCTGCTTGCGCTACAATTGTGCTGCCAATGCCTCGTGCATCGCCTCCAGATCGGTTCGGATCAGCGACATCAACTGTTCCGAGAAACTGTGATGCACATACCCGCGTGGCGTAATGATCCCAACGGCCCGATGCGCGTGGTCATGGGCTATCGGAATAATGCTGCACCCGCTCAGGGTTTGCGCCGAAAGCGCGATGCTTGGCACGATACAAACGCCAAGCCCCGCACTGGCAAAGGCAAGCGCGGTTTGCCCGCTGACCACCTCGTATTGCACCTTTATCTTCGCGCCTTCCTCGGCCACCAATCGGTCAAACAACGCACGCACGGCGGTCGCCTTGTTCAACAGGATCAGCGGAAAGTCCTGCAACTGTGTCACTGTCAGCTGCTTGATATCGTCATTCATTGCTTCAGGCACGCAGGCAATCAGCGGATCGTCGATGATCTTGTCAAAGAAGAAGTCAGAGAGGTTCGGCACCTCAGGCCCAATGTAGAATTCAACCTCTTGCTGCTCCAGTAACAGCAGCGCGGCGGCGGTGGGCACTTCGGTCACTTCGACCACGCTGCGCGGATAGCGCAGTTTGAAGGTCGACAGGATTTCTCCCAACCGGCCAGCGGCCAGCGTCGGGGCGCAGGCGATGCGGATCTTGCCTTTGCGCTGTTCGGCCAGATGCGTCAGCCGGTCAAGGCTGATTTCCACATCTTCCATCGACTTGCGGATCTGTTCAAACAGGATCTGCCCTTCGGCGGTCAGCAGCGCCCGTTGCGGGGTGCGCTGAAACAGATTGATGCCGATCTGCTCTTCCAGATTGCGAATCTGCATACTCACCGCCGAGGCAGAGCGATTGCTTTCCTCTGCGGCGCGCCGAAAGCTGCCGTGTTCGGCCGCCAGCAAAAACGTCCGAAGAAGTTTTAGATTGATATTCGACATGTGATCCAAAGCAAATTGCGTTCTTCCTGAAACAGGGAAAGCGGCGGACGCTTTAACGATCAGGTTCGTTTCTAGGGGCAAGACGCACGCCCCAGTTAGCGGGCTTGTTAACCCTTTCCGCAATTACTGTAAATCAGATGGCCACAGTGTGAAAACGCCCCGGTTGCCGGGGCGTCACCTGCGCGGGTGGATCAGCCGAGGTTCAGCCAGACGTTTTCGGCTTACCCTTTGGCAAACCCTGAAATCACATTGGCCGGTTCTGTCGCAAAATTTCCAGTTGGTTGAAGAACGGCTTTCGCTTGACGCACCTATGCTGCGAGATCAGCAAACAGCTTGAATGCAGGCATGTCTTTTTGAGCAAGCTGACCCTTACGGATCATGTGCGCCGTTTCGATCCCGGCTAGCGTTGCCACAGCCGAATGGAACGCTTTGAAGCCGAGCATTGGTCGGGTGATCCGCTTAATAAAACGGTGGTCTTGCTCAACGATGTTGTTGAGATATTTGGATTGAACGATACCGTGTCCGTCGTCATATAAAACGGGACATCAGAGCGGCTTGAGCATTGGAGGCTCTGGTTCGGGTTCTGTCGCAAAGTTTTCGCGGTTGGTTGGACCGGCTCGCGAGTGGTAGGTGTGGGTTTTTGAGTTTGAAAGCGAGCGGCCAACCGTGACGATTGAT
>Ga0209344_10001578_pt1 | contig 28910 bp, 27 predicted proteins | sample Cruoilmetagenom6_FD_187293 | JGI IMG/M metagenome (GOLD analysis project Ga0209344, IMG submission 187293) | Oil polluted marine microbial communities from Coal Oil Point, Santa Barbara, California, USA - Santa Barbara Oil Seep Sample 6 (SPAdes)... | ecosystem: Environmental > Aquatic > Marine... | reverse complement strand
CGCTGAAGTCTCAAACAATTGTTGAATGTCTTCGATAGAAATCACATCACAGATTTTGTTTGCCGCCATAAATTGTTTTAATTTTGATGAATCTCCAGACTGTTTGTTTGTGGCTTGACTTTGTGCCACCTCAGTACTGGATACTGATTGTTTATTATCAACCGCTTCTTCACCACAGGCTGCTAACAGCAGGCTCGATGTCATCAATACAATTATTTTTCTCATTTAAAACTCCATACACAAATCATTTATTCTAACTCATCAGATAGACAACACAATCAAGGATCCACATTGACAGTTGGTTTTGCAGGTGGTGAATCAACTTTACGGTGTTTAATAATTCTTAAAAGTAGGTTACTTTCGCTTTTTTTGCCGCTGCTGGAACTAACAACAATAACATTCAACTGGTTTTAACCATGACATGTCATTCAAATCCATCCTCAAAAATCAAATAATTACCAAGAGCGGTTGCTTTACCATTGATGTAAGTCTCAATCGCGGTATAACCAGAAGGCAAGATGGTATTGTGGTCATTGTAATTTTGTGAATCTAAGCCCATTTGATTTTCCCAATCATTGGGCATCCCGTCTTTGTCATCATCTACAGGTGCGCTGGTTGGTGTCAGTCCATCCATTAAGTTGGCTGGACGATAATTACGCCAGGAACCTGAACGTTGTTGTAACTCTATAATAGATTGACGAGCCACAATGTCATGTGGGAAAGCGCCAATATAGGGTAATAAGCGCTGTTCTAATTCATTTTCTTGCTTCACGCTACTGATTACATAATCTGGATTTGTTGAGTAATCAAACTCACCTGATTGATTAAACTGGTTCGCCACGATGCCACAACAAACAAAAGTATAGGCATTATTAAAGTCAACATCATCCCAAGGGTTTTGCACAGTCCCCATATATTCGCCCGGATCTTCAACTAAATTATCTTGTAGCCAATATTCAGTAAGCACAGGTGCTGAGACATTTTCAGGATCAAACCAAAAGGGCGACAAACTGATACTAGGCCCTGCAATGTAGTGATTGCCGATGATATTAAATCGGCCTTCACTCACATTATGATGCACAAACCCTTCACGACCGTTGTAAGTGATGTTATTAATGACTTCAGCAGGACCAATTGACAAAGCGGGCGTTCGGTTTCTTGAATGCGTAAATACGTTGTTTAGAATTGAAATAAAACCACCTGTGCGATCACTGGGCAGACAATTACCACTGTCTAAACAAGGCCGATGGTTCAGAATACCTTTGTTGTGTACCCAACCATTGACGGTGTCATAGATTGGAAATGATAAGTGCGAATATTGCAAAGTGATGTAGCTGGCGCCACCCCAAAAATCAATGGTTTCATCAGCCCCATGAGACGCATCAATATGGTCTAACATGATGTGATTGGCGGTTGAAAATTGAATCGCATCATGCTGATTCGAAGGCCATTCTGCATTTGGGTTGGGTGGTCTTATTCTGAGGTGACGAATGATGATGTTACTGATGTCTTCATCATAGGTGGTATACATATGCCCAATTAAAGTAATGCCGGCTCCTGGAGCGGTTTGACCCGCAATGGTTAAATCACCATGAGCAATGTGCAAATCTCCAGTAATTAATCCTGAAACTTCAAATACCACAATTCTAGGCCCTGGTTGAGACACCGCCCATTGTAAGCTCCCTACGCCTGAAGCATTCAAATTGGTCACAAGGTATACCTCACCACCTCGACCACCACTGACATAGGCGGCAAAACCTGTGGCTTCAGGAAATGCCTTGAGTTGCGCCAACAATTGATGGCATTGAAACAACATCAGAATCAATAAAATAGGCTTGAGTTTTTTCATGGTTTTGACTTCTCGTTTTATTTAATTAAAGCACGAAAGCCACATTTGTTCTGAGCTGCCAATCACAAAACAGTCTAAAATAACATTTAAACCCACTTCCCCAACGGTAATTTCGCAATTTCAGTCAAGGACATAAGCACGAAGATACCCTACAATTCCAAGCCATGAATCACACCACTGAAACCAGATACCAACAACGAATTGATGCAGTTATCCAATACATTTACCAACAATTGGCTGCACCCTCTGACAGTGACTTAAGCTTGGATCGACTCAGTGAAATCGCCTGTTTCTCAAAATTTCACTTTCACCGAATATTTTTCTCTATTGTCGGTATGAGTAGCCAACAGTTCATTCAACGTATTCGGCTAAAAAAAGCGGCTTACCAACTGGCATTTCTGCCTGACATGAAGGTGGTTGACATAGCTTTTGATACCGGTTTTGAAAATCATGAATCATTTTCTCGGGCATTTAAAAATACCTACCATCAAACCCCCAGTCAGTTTCGCCTTCAGCCCAACTGGCCACAGTGGACTGAACAACAACCAAACCAATTAAACCAGGAGCACTGCTCTGTGAAAGTAAATACCGTACAATTTCCATCGACTCTAGTGGCTTCACTGACCCACCATGGATCACCCAAACGCGTTAATCAAACAGTCGCACAGTTTATCGAATGGCGAAAATCCAGTCATGAGTCACCGATAGCCACCACCGATACTTTCGGCGTGGCATACAACGACCCCGCGACAACTCCTGACGATGAATTCAAATTTGAGGTATGTAGTTCTGTCGAACAACCGATTAAAACAAATTCACAGGGCGTGCTCACAAAAACCATTCCTGGCGGACGATGCGCTCAAATAACACACCATGGTTCACATGATTTAATGGATGAAAAAATTCGTTATTTATACCAGCAATGGATAATCGAAAATAATGAAACACTGCGTGATTTCCCCTGCTTCTTTAAATACCTTAATTTATTTCCACAAGTTTCAGAACATGAATTAATCACTGAGATATATTTGCCATTGAAATAGATACGATTTCATTCTTCCAACACTTGCCAATAGGGTTTATCTCCAAAATATGCGGACAGGAAATTCACTAATTTTTTGACTCGCATCGGGACATACCTGTTCGGTGGATACACCGCATACGCGTTCAACACTTGATTGGTTTTATGTGCACACAGCAAAGGTATCAATTGGCCAGCTTTGATCGCTTTGTAACACAAGAAATCTGGAATCAGCAGTAAACCCTGTCCATCAATGGCAGCATCACACATAAATTCACCGTTGTTACATATCATTTTATTCGGCACTTTAACTTGGCATTGAGCCCCCGCCTGATCAGTAAATTTCCATACATCAGGTGACTGGCTGTATTTTAATTTAACATGTCCGTTTTTCAAATCATTGGGATGTTCTGGGGTTCCATATTCAGCCAAATAGCTCGGACTGGCACAGAGAACCAATTGTGTCTGGGTGATTTTCTTAGCTACTAAATTAGAATCTCTTAATTGTGCAATTCTAATGCCGACATCAAAGCCTTCGTTAACTAAATCAACGAGCCGATCATTGAAATCAATTTGAAACATAACTTCTGGATGAATTCGATTGAATTGTCTGAATGCCTGATTCAAATGATTCAAACCAAACGACAATGGCACTGCAATTTTTATTGGACCCGCCAATGCAGTGTTCTGTTGTTTAAGCGATGCTTCTGCAATAGCAACTTGGTCCAAAATATTTAAACATGATTGGTAATAATTGTGCCCAGCCTCGGTTAACTTCTGAGAGCGCGTGGTGCGGATAATTAACTGCACCCCCATTCTAGATTCCAACCTAGACAGTCGCTGACTGATGGCTGATTTAACGGTATCCATTTGTGCTGCAGCCTGCGTGATACTGCCTGCTTCTACCACACGCACAAAAGCTTGCATGTCTTCAAGTAAATTCATATTAGAATGATACTTTGTTCACATTTAAAGAACAATGATTTTATTTTTTTACTGTTTATCAATTTAATGGAAAACATAAAATGGTTACATATTTAACAAACAACGGAGCACAATATGATTTTTATCCAAACCTACAGCCGTTTTTTTGGACGAATTTTTATCAGCCTAATCTTTCTAATGGCGGGAATCAGCAAAATTAGCGGTTATGCTGACACAGCCGCTTATATGCAAGCCATGGGTGTACCCAGCCAGCTTTTACCTATAGTCATTTTCACAGAAATTACTGGCGCACTGCTTATAATATTGGGTTACAAAACCCGGTTGACGGCCTTTTTACTGGCAGGGTTCTGTCTAATATCGGCACTCATGTTTCATTTTAACTTTGCGGACCAAACCCAAAGCGTTTTGTTCATGAAAAACATGGCCATAGCAGGAGGTTTTTTATTCTTAGTCGCCAACGGCCCTGGCCAATGGGCCTTGGACAACAAAAATGATTCAGCACCACCCACTGGAGCCAACGCATGAAAAAAACTTTATTAACACTTAATTCTAGCGGCCGACATACTGATTCAATCACGCGTCATATGGTGGCAAAAATAAACGAACACCTTAGCAAGCTTAACAATGATATATCATTCATTGATCGCGACCTGAATGCTGGCATGCCCTTTATTAATGAGTCATGGATTGCTGCCAATTTCACCCCAAATGAAAATCGCAACAACGACCAAATTATTCAGTTACAACAATCTGAAGAACTGGTTAATGAAATTAAACAGGCCGATTACCTGGTCATCGGCTCACCGATCTACAATTTCAGTATACCAGCGGTGTTAAAAGCTTGGGTTGATCAAATAACCAGAGCCAGATTAACCTTTAAATACACTGAACAGGGGCCGGTTGGTTTGATGACAGGAAAAAAAGCCATTTTAGTCATGGCATCAGGCGGGGTGGTCATTGAGTCATCATTGGATTTTGCTACGCCATACTTGAAACAGGTTTTAAATTTTATCGGCATCACTGATGTCACTGTGATTGATGCCAACAACAAAGAAAAATCGTTAACCTCACAATTAGCAAATTTTAGTCATAACAGGATGAATGCAATCAATTCGGGGAAAACCATCGACTCTGGAGCACAACATGTTTAAATACAATCAAATTAAAAATAGATACCAAGGCTTAGCCGCTTCCGATGGCGACGGGGTTAAACTGACCCGCATCATTGGCTCCCATCAACTACCTGAGCTTGATCCATTTTTATTATTAGACCATTTTGGTTCTGACCAGCCCAACGATTATATTGGTGGCTTTCCTGCACACCCACATCGTGGTTTTGAGACAGTTACATATATGCTCAAGGGCAAAATGCGTCACCAAGATTCTGTAGGTAACAATGGTGTCATTGAAGACGGTGGCATCCAGTGGATGACAGCCGGAAAAGGCATCATCCATTCTGAAATGCCAGAACAAACTTCAGGCTTACTCTCAGGCTTTCAACTGTGGGTTAATTTACCCAGTGATGCCAAAATGACTGCGCCTAAGTATCAAGAAAATACCGCTGATGAAATTCCAACTGAAGTACATACAAACGGCGTACAATTAAAGGTCATCGCCGGCACAACCACCCAAGGTACAGCGGGAGTCATTGAAAATAATTTCGTCAATCCGAATTATTGGGACGTGAGCATGCCAGCTCATTCGAACTTAAGCGAACAAATTAACCCGGATCACAATGCGTTTATTTATGTGTATCAAGGGCAAATCCAATTAGCCAATCATCAGCAGTTACAAGCGGGACAATTGGCGGTACTCACCAGCGGTGAACAACTGTTAATCAACGCCGATCAAGACAGTCAATTTATTGTGGTTTCGGGCTTACCCCTGAATCAACCGATTGAGCGTGCAGGTCCATTTGTGATGAATACACGTGAACAAATACAACAAGCATTTGATGACTACCAAGCCGGTGTTTTTGCACAATAAAATAAACAAAGTGTGGCACACACTTGGCCTGTTGTTGCTGCCAAGAACGCAGAAACATCAGGCCCTGAACTGAATATTGTTACTCATTATATGAGTGCTTAATACATTGTAATGCCAGCACAAAAAACAGCCTACAAGTGACTATACTACAGTATCTTCGTGCCGCAGAAATCCGGCAGCCATCGTCTTAAAAAAGACATCAGCATTCAAAAAACTATACTGATTCAGCGTCAAATCAACTCTTATAGATGAATGTTAACCGTTACCCAAAAATCGATGATATCGCATCAAATATCCCCCCAACAACTTCCATCAAGCCATCCAAAAACGATTCAAAGAACCCAGCAATTACCTCCATGACACCTTCGCCAGTTATAACAGCCGGTAAGCCCAACCCCAAAATAGCGGTGCTTAATACAACGCCAGAATAAAAGTTAATACCTGCAGCAAAGATATAAATGACTGATCCAATCAGCAAGAATGTTCCGATTAAAGACAAGAGCCTCATTCCAATAGATTTATCTTTTCTATTTCTCATTTTTTATTGCCTCTGTTTATTTTTATCAATCGGTTGGTGAGCGTTCTTGCGAGATGAATAATGAACCAACATATTCGACTCGCTGACGCTCACCTAAATTACCAACAAAAATCTTAATCGTTGTTATTTATGCGCAATTGGCTTATCTGTAAAAAGATAATCTTTTAACTCTTTATCAAAACTAGGATCTTGCCTTCTGATCCACTCAAGCACCATTGCTGCGTGTTCTTTTTCCTCATCTCTGTTGTGCGCAAGTATGGCCTTTAACTCTTCATTTTTACATGCATCGACTCTTTGGTTGTACCAGTCGACTGCTTCCAGCTCTTCCATCAGTGACACAATCGCTCGGTGCATGTCTCTGGTTTCATCCGTTAGTTCATTTATAGGTTCATGATAGCCTTCGCTTGACATAGTTATCTCCTCGATAAGTGTGGTTAAAATTCTAGTGTATAGGAACTAAATCAACTGCACCTACTGTGCCCGCTGACTTTCTTTATTGGTTTTTATTCCAAAGTCGGTATGTAATTTAACAAGATCGCTCCATGCTTTGTCTTCATAAAAGCTTATTTCAATCGGGTAAGCAGGGTGGTTATTTAATGCCTTATTAAAATGGCTCATAAAGACATCACGATCAGTAATATAAAATACGAATTCTTTCAAATTGTTGCCGGTTGCCGTATAGACCTCATAATAAACATCTCCCCTGCCAACAATAGATACCAAACCATTTTCTAACTTAATCATAGAGGCATTCAAGTCCTTTGCTGGCATGCCATTAGTGGAAGAGCCATCATATTTCCATGAAACGACTGTGAGCCAAGTCATCATGTCTCTGAGCTTTTTATCTGGCAGCTCATTAATAAATTTATAAACAACCGGTTTGCCTGCAATTTCAGCCTGACCAACAGACCAGCTTTCTGCTGCCGTGGCCATAAACGACAAGCCTAAAGTAATTAATAATGTGATGAGTAATTTCATAACGTCCAGTGAAAATAACAATTTATTATAATTAATTTAAGCCTTAATAACATCCTATTGACCTGTTAATGTTTAATTGAATACCTGAGCCTGAGCCAATATGAGTCAATACTGATTCAAGAGGTATTGGTTCAATTAACATGGCTCGCACAGTTCGGTTAATCGCCTTGCCTTATTCCGCAACGGTGTCAATATAGCTTAAAGCCTCAACATACTTTTCTGCGGGTATTTTAAACTGCGGTTTTTTTAAAGGCTGCAAAACTTTGGGTTTTAATATGATAGTCACAACCTAATCCACCCATTTGATCACCTGCCTTCCAATGCATACCCTCAAGCAGAGTCAGGTAAAATTGCCAGTTGACTTTTTTGCTATTAAAGTCAAGTTCGATGTAATCAATTTTACTGATTTCATGATTAACAAAGTACTCTTCTTTTTCAGCATGACAGTATATTTTCACGTCATCCACTTTTTCTAACTCCCGCCACTACAAAGCACTTAAGGGTGCTAACGTACTGGCAATAGAAATAACATATACTGATTCACGCCCATGCCTTGTCAAATCTGTTTACTGTGCTGAATCAACTGATAAAAAGTCGGTATAGATACCACTAACTTTATACCGATTGGTTAATTTCAACTTTGTTGACTCATCATTGATGGTGTAAACAAAGATTCTTTGGTGCTTGAGCAATTTTTGTAGGCTTCGGCTTTTTGCCTGACTGGCACGCATGCTGACTGCCACCAAATCCATCTCCTGACTGAACTCAAGAACCGATTTTGTACCGCCTTTGTACTGGTACAAAATCCAAATCAACGCGTCAAAACCCATGTCTTTGAGAACTTGGTATTCCTCGGGTTGATAAAATTGCGGGATTAACTGTTGTTGTAATTCTGGGTATTTACCAATGATAAAGCCAATGCCTTTGAGGTTATGATATTTAATGTCAGTGATGATTTTAACCTCAGGTTTATTCGACAACCAAACAGCCAAGCTGTCTAAAGTACATGGTTTAAAATCCGCATGGTCTTCAACCAGTTGATTAAACTCAGCATAGGAAACAGCTTGTTTAATTGTTTTATTGAATATTTTTTTAAACGTTTTACCCCAGTCATGCAAACACACCAGCTGACCATCGCTGGTCCAAGAGAAATCCATTTCTATATATCGAAACCCAGCTGCATAACTGTGGTTCAATGCGTCAATCGAATTGCTGTAGTTTTGTCCTGCATAGCCACCACCTGCATGAGCAATCATCAACGGTTTTGCTGATGTCTTCATCGTTATCATCAAGGCGATATGTTCAGCTGATTAATCAATCGATACCCCTACTGCTTTTGCTGTCTTAATGCATACACCAGCAGTTTAGCTGACAGTTTTTCCTTAAATGTAGTCACTTGATCAAGCTTCATCATTTTCAAATAAGGCATTTCCCTTTCATCTGGCTTAACGAACTGTGCCTTAAACAAAGTTGATAATGTGGCGTATTTGTTCTTGGTATGCAGCTTTAATAATTTTAACGCGTTAATAATGGTCTTTTCATCTGCCGTAAAATCTTCACCAAATGGATAAGCAGGAAAGTAGCCTTGTGCTTGTGCCTTTAAAAAATGCTGTGATACCTTGCCTGGGGTGTTGTTGCTGAACTCTACAGGAACCTCCCAATCAGCTGACAATTTATTATATTCAACTGCTTGCGCCCTCAAACCGTCTTGAAAACGACTGTCTGCGATACAAATCATGCGCTGGATGCACACTTCATCAGACTGACCTCTGAGGTCGGCGATGCCGTATTCAGTTACCACAAGGTCTCTTAAATGTCGAGGAATGGTGCAATAACCATATTTCCAAACCACATTAGATTCAACCGTTTTTTTACTGGCATGCACACTGCGCAACATTAAAATGGATCGACTGTCATCCAAAGCGTGACCCATCGCCACAAAATTATATTGACCACCTACACCACTGACCACTTGGTGATTTTCCAAAGTATCTGATGCTGCTGCACCCAATACATCCACTTTCATGCAGGTGTTAATAAATCTGGCTTTGATTCTTTGAACCCGATCCAATGCTTCTCCACCATACAACTCATTGATTTGGCTCACGGGAGTCATTTGAAACATGGTTTTTTTATCTTTGTTCAAAGCATGTAACCATTGATAAAAACGTTTAGAACCCATAAAAAATGCAGCATGTAACACCACACCATGATTCAAAGATTCACCCAAACAATTTTTCTCAATAGCAGCCAGGTTATTCGCGTCATGTAAGTCACTAGAATAAATGTTCCCTGCAGCGTCCTTAATGGAGCCTTTATTGAAACTTAAATCAGCCTTAAATATGCCTAAATACTGAAGTCTTTCAAATGTTCTGGCAGTAATGACTTCATCAATGACATGCCAATCCAGCAATTTTTTAATCAAGCCAGACTCAACCTGTTCGGTGATTCTTTTGTCGTTCAACAAAGCTTGAATTTGTGCATCAGGATAAACTTTTCTTTGCAATATCCCTGCTTCATACAAGTGGGCAAACCCTTCGACAAACATTTCACTGGCAGCATACAACCCCTGCTTAAAGGTTCCGGTACCTCCGCTTTGTTTAATCAATGGATTGAAATTGGTTGAAATCTGAGTTTCTTCCAATAAATTCAGGTAGGTGGCGTTATTTTGTTGCCTTAACTCGGTGCAATAAACCATCGCATCAGCCAATGAGCCGATTCCAATCTGTAAAGTACCACCGTCTTGAACCAGTGTACTGACCAATAATCCAATCCTGTAATCAGTTAAGTTAATTGGCTGAGCCGGTGTCGCAAATGGCTCAAAATAATCATCAGGGTTGTCATGGATTAAATCAAAAAATTCAGCATCCACGGCAGCGGGACCACCCATAAAGGGCAAATTTTCATTGACCATACCGATGATCAACGGCCTCGGCTTTCCTTTGCGTTCAGCTGCACGCAAAATATCAAAAGTCAAATCAGGGTTACAACTCAAGCAATACTGCGTACCCTCTGCACTTCTTTTAACAGCCACCATTTGTAGAATGACATTCACCTCCCTATCCACCATGTCCCTTGCTACATGGGTGTAATTACTGCTGACGTAATTTTTTTGTGCTGTTGTTGAGTGTAACATTTTACCTGATTGCATATAAAACTCACGCACTGTGATATTTTCAGGTACACAGTTGTGCTTCACATCATCAATGTAAGCCAACTCAGGATACTGGCCAAAAAACCGTTGGGTGAAACACTTAAGAAACCGCCGTTCCAGTAAAGAATTGCCGTGGGGAACTTCTAATGACAACGCGGTGAATATTTCCAAGCTTTGCTGCTTTTTACTTTTGGCATGGTTATATAAGTGATTAATCAAAGGATTGGGTTTGCCGATACCTAAGGGTGTTCCAATGATCCATTGTTCTCCCAGCTTACTGTCAAGCAAGCTGATTGAATCTGAGAATTTTGTGGTTACTGATGTCATGCGATTCCTCAATTGATAGATCATTGTAACCAAAAAAGCGCCTCATATGAGACGCTTTTCAATTGATTATTTGAAAACATGACTTGGCTCAAATATTTTAAGCCAGAACGGTTCAGCTTAGATTAAAACTCAAAATAACCACCAAGAAAGAAACCATCCATTTTAATGTCACCTTTAAAATTATTAAGGTTTTTAAGATCCACATCTAAACTGCGGTATCCTACATCCATGCCCAATCCGAATTTGAGTTGATATTTCAAAGCCAATTCAATGTCAGTGACTTTATTGCGGTCAAAACTCAATGCCTCAACAGTCGCCGACGCAGACAAACCAGTCAATGGCAAATCAAACTGCCCCTTGACATAAAGCATAGGTATTAAATCGTCAAAATCTGAATCTTCATCGATGACATCCGCATAATGATACCTTTGATAACCATCAAAATATTTAGCGCTGATACCCAAATCAAGATTAACCCAATTATCCAGAATCTCGTAATACAGCATCAAATCAACATGAGAAAAATTTATGTCTCCTCGAACAAATACGGTTTCTCCAGCAAAAAACAAAGGGTCTGAAACTGGGATTAAACCACTGGATTCGATGTTGTTTTGCTGTAATTTAAAGTTAGGAATAAACGGAACTGGGTGTTCAAATACCACATAAGGGTTAAGGTCATTGTTTTGCTTAAAATTAATCGCTGCCTGGCTGTTACCACTCAAAGGTGATTTGACAGTGCCTTCAATGTCATAATTCCAATAATTAACACCCAATGAAAAGCCCAATACATCAGCCTTTAGGCTATTTGTAGCTAACAGTAAAATCAGAATGATTGTTGATTGTTTCATAACTTATGTCCTTTTGTTGTTCGATAAATAGGTTCCTTATAGAACCTGCATTGTAACTAATATCAAATAGACATAAAAGCCCAATTAATTGATGCCGGATACCCAGGCACAAAAAAAGGGTGATTACACCCTTTATATAACAAATAAAGGCGGATTGATTACCGCCATTGTCATTCAACAGCAGTTACTTACCCATGGCTTTTTTGATCATGCCCACGACACCTAACAAAACGCCACCGCCAGCTCCGCCAGCAGCCACAGTAGACAAAATGCCGGTTAAATCCATGCCGCCTCCGCCGCCCATTCCTAACATGCCCATAAGTTGTCCGCCCAAACCACCACCGACAATTCCAACAACTGAATTCCACAGTGTACCGAGTGAAAACTTTTTCAAAACGCCACCAGCTAGATTGCCACCAACCGCACCACTGACCAATTGAATAATTAATGGTAATAATGATTCCATAAAACCTCCTCATAATTGTTATTATATTTTATAGACAGAACCTCATATTCAAGCCTGCCCTAGTTGTTGCCTAAAAAAACAACAGCAATTATTTTATCACAACCCAATAGGTTTGGTATCGGCGTGTATAAACAATTGTTAAATGCCACCAATTACCTCCCCGCCATCCTATTTTCCTCAAGAAACAAAGGGATGACATGCGTTGAATTGAATTTGACAATTGTCAACATCCTCCTATTGCATACATGAGATAATATTAATACACCAACAAGGAGGAAACAATGAAAGCACAACTTTTAATGATTCAGACCATGCTATTTCCAATGCTTGCCAATGGCGCCATTATTGCTCGATGGAATCCCGACAACGTAATCACAGAATCAGGACCCTATTTACCCGAACAAACCTATTCGAGCCTTATCTACAACGACCTGTTCCTCTCACAATCGAACGGATCCATTATTTGGGTAGAAAGTGATGTGATGGCGCCAGGTATGGGGGTGGTGTTTGATGATGCAGTTGATGGCTCTCACTGCCTGATGACAGCAGGTATTAATCCCGAGGACATGACCGTTAAACAGTGCAGCGATCCATTTCAATCCAGTAAACGGTTTAAATTGTCGTCAACAGCAACTGGTACCGCTGTTGATTTAATATTTGATGTATCAGATTCATTGCTGAGTGTTGATACCTATAGAGTATTAGAAAAATTTTTTAATTCGACCCTGTTTCCCATATCCAATATTGAAATTGAAATTGGTTTTGGTTTGGGTGCCGATTTTGTGCCAGCACCAGCAGGCATTGGTTTGGATTTTTCAGATCGAGAGGGCATTATTTGGCCCAATCAAATCAACACTGGCGAAACCAATTCTGTTAACTTAGATGCCTTGTTTCCTTTCGGCCTTTTTGGTGATGCATCGACTGACCCCAATCATGACATTGACGGCTATTTTGATGCTACCGACAGAGCTCGTTTTTTCTTAACTGCCAATCGTGGAAAAATCGTTTCAACCGGTATTTCAGCCAATTACTTGAATGTGTTTGGCGCCTTTCTTGCCAAGTCACAAGCCATTAATGGCTACTTTTGGGACCATGATGACGACAACGACACCGACCCTATTTTAATCGCCCACCAGACTGCAACAGGGTGGTTCACCCTCCGACCTGATCAATGGTGGTTAGATTTTATGTTACCCATTCCAGAAACCCATTTACTCGATGGCACTTTAACAGATGACACATTGGCTGATTGGAATAGCAATCCAGATGACTATGGCATCGATTTAATTGAAGACTTGGCCAACTTAAATTTAAACTACCACATTTCAACAAGTGACATTGACCTGTGGCCAACCTATAACGTTAATGATCAATCAGCACAATTTACATTGCGCATGTCATCCTACAGTGTCATTTTTAAAAATGGCTTTGAGTGAATTATGGCTTGAGTCAAAAAGCACTGTCAGCTTTGCTGATTTAAACTGACAGTGTTTACAACCATAAAAATGTCCTTTAATTTATTTAGATTCAAGTCAATGAATCAACCTCTTAGACAAAATTTGGTCATTTCCAGCCTTGAAGCCATTCATCGCTGTCAGTTAATGTTTGCCATTCTATGATTCTTGATCGTTTAGTCATAATTGCCTCTAACTCACAGTGGACGACCTCACCTTCTTGATTTAACCGTAAATCAGTCACAATAAAATGCAACTCTTTTTGTACCGGATGCACCGCAGTCCATGTGCTGTTTAACAGTTTCTTAGGGTTAATTTTATTCAATCGAAACACCTCATATTTGACTTATTGAACCGGATTGTCTTTATACCATGACAGCGCTTGCTGCCTGGCAGCTTTATAATCAATGACCGGTTTCGGGTATCCATTCAAAGCCCGTGTATTGGGCTTAGGGTCATGAATTTCCTTAACATCCACATCGATTAATTCAGTCACATGCGTTTTAATGTAAGTACCATCGGGATCAAACTTTTTAGATTGGGTGGTTGGGTTAAATATTCTAAAATACGGGGCTGCATCACAGCCAGTGGCCGATGACCATTGCCAGCCACCATTATTCGAAGCCAAATCTCCATCTAATAAATGTGCCATAAAATGCGCTTCACCCAAGCGCCAATCAATCAAACAAAGTTTGCATAAAAACGAAGCCACAATCATTCTGACCCGGTTGTGCATCCAACCTTCAGTCAATAATTGTCGCATCCCTGCATCTACAATTGGAAAGCCAGTTTGTCCTTGACACCATTGTTCAAATAATTCAGGGCTGTGAAACCAATGGTCAATCGCTTTGGGCTTAAAAGTCTTATGTTTAGCCAATCGGGGGTATTCATACATCAAATCATTGTAATAATCACGCCAGATTAGCTCAGCAACCCATGTGCTGTGAAATGCATTTTCTCCTTGCTGTTTCAAAGCATGTGCCAAGCATTGCTGTGCGCTGATGACACCAATCGCTAAGTACGGTGACAATGAACTGGTGCCATCAATAGCTGGAAAGTCGCGCTCGTGTTTATAATCATAGTCCTGTATAAACTTTTTAATTCGACTGATGGCTGCTTTTTCACCGATAGGCCAAAGGTTTAAATTAAAATCATGCTCCAATGGCTTCATATTTGTTTCGACATCTCTTGATTCAATTTGAGGAACTGGAAGGGGTAATTGATAGTTTTGTTTCAGCACTTCAATGAATTTATTTTTATACGGCGTGAAAACATGGTACATACTGCCATCACCTTTTCTGATCTGGCCAGGTGGTAATAAATATTGACTGTGGTATTCATTCACCTGCACGTTTGATTGTTGACAACGCTGTTTGACCGCTTCATCCCTTTTCACTTCGTTGACCCAATAACTGGCATTAATAAAAACTTTTTTTATCTGATGCTTTTTAATTATTTTATCAATTAAATCTGCTGTGTCTGAAAACATGGGGACTTCTTCAACAATAGATTGAATGTTCATCTGACTTAATCGATGCACCAAATCATTAATGTGTGCTTTGATGAATTCAAATTTCATAGGCGCTTCGCCATGAAATTGATGTTGCTCCGGATAAACAATAAACAAAGCCAAGGTGACTTCATCAGCTTCCAAGGCGTTATACAAGGCAGGGTTATCAGCCAAACGCAGGTCCGATCGAAACCAAACTAAATTCATGAGAAAACTTCCATAATAAGAATGCAAATCATTAAGATTGTGCTTGAAATGTTAATGAATGGTACTATATCAAAGGACAATCAAAATTAAGTGAAAATCATGGCCAAAGCCGCAGCATCTTTTATCAAAAACTTTTTCAAACTAGAATCATCCGCTGGTATTTTGCTGTTTTTTTCAGCCGTTTTAGCCTTGATTATTGCCAACACCCCCCTGGCCAGTTATTACAACTATTTATTAGATACCACCGTCGCCATTCAAGTTGGTGCTTTGAGTGTGGCCAAACCTTTATTGCTGTGGATTAATGATGGCTTGATGGCGGTATTTTTCTTCTTAGTTGGCCTGGAGCTTAAACGAGAATTGATTGAAGGTGAATTGGCTGATAAGAAAAACATTGTCCTGCCTGGGATAGGCGCTTTGGGCGGTATGTTGGTACCAGCCTTGGTGTTCTTTTGGTTCAATAAAGAAGACCCCAATGCACTTCAGGGTTGGGCCATTCCCGCAGCCACTGACATTGCTTTTGCACTGGCCGTATTAAAAATACTGGGCCCTAAGGTACCGACAAGTTTGAAGATTTTCCTCACATCTTTAGCTATTTTCGACGACATTGGCGCCATTTTAGTGATTGCTTTTTTCTACACATCTCAAATTTCCATCACCGCACTGATCGTTGTTGCAGTGTGTATACCTTTGTTGTGGTTGATTAATAAAAAAGGCATTGAGGCCACCAGTACCTACATCCTAATTGGTGTGGTGATGTGGGTGGCGATGTTAAAATCAGGCGTACATGCCACGTTAACCGGCGTGATACTTGCCATGTTCATTCCCATTAAATCCAGACAAAACCCAGGGCACTCGCCGTTGAAAGAGTTAGAACACAATTTACACTCAGCAGTGGCCTATATCATTCTTCCTATTTTTGCCTTTGCTAACTCAGGCATTAACCTATCCGGTGTAGGTTTAGAGCAAATGATGCACCCGGTGCCATTGGGCATTGCACTGGGCTTAGTGGTTGGTAAACAAGTGGGTATCTTTAGTTTATGCTGGCTGGCCATTAAAATGAAATGGGCCACCTTGCCAGAGCACAGTAATTGGACTGCTTTATATGGTATTTCAGCACTGTGTGGCATCGGCTTTACCATGAGTTTGTTTATTGGGTCACTGGCTTACGAAGAAACCAAAGTCAACCAGATCTTCGATGAACGCTTGGGTATTATTGTTGGCTCATTAATTTCAGCAATGATTGGTTATTTGGTATTAAAAACCCAATATGGTAAAAAAGCAAAACAGAGGTAAGAACCACCTTAAACAAGCGGGCACATAAACCCGCTTGTTGCTATGGGATCTATTGCCAATCACTCAATCAATTGTAGCTGTTTTAGCATGCTGATTATGTGCATGGTAAATGACTTGGTATCCGCTTGGTCCAAATGTGATGAGTCGGGTAGATTAAACGAATTCAAAACCTCATCGTCTTTAAAATGAATCGCTTTAATTTGTGGTATTGTATCAAGCATCACATCCCAAAATTCAGCCCTGGGATAATATGTTTCATCTAACAACCAATGTATGTCATCGGTAGGAAAACGCAACAAAACAACCTCACCACCTCTGGCTCGTATGGTTTGGATGTATTTAGATAGTTTATCTAATTGAGACAACCAAGTGTCTTTATCCATTATTGAAAATGCTTGGTAATTAATTTTTTTGTCATCAATGAAATATTGTTTCAACGGTTCAACATCAACCAAAGAATAATCGCCTGCAGCACTGGTATCTGGATAAATACTGACATAAAAAGGATCTGGAAATTTCTTTTTGGCACTGAAATAATTAACCAAATCATTGAGCCCTAACAAAGGATGTAAGAACCTAAACTGAAACTTTATATGTGCAGTCAAATAAGCATCGAATGAACGATACCAACTTGATTTTTGAGTGTAATACTGATTATATTCAGCTTGCATTTCTTCATACTGAGGCTCTAACATTTGGGCCATAAATGACATCAAAACCAAACCATTGAACGTCTCGTCAGCAGCCAGGCCTTTGATTGTAGCCATTGGGTATTGACCATTAATGGCCAACGGAACAATTTCCTTATCAACAAGTTCAGAACGAAGAACCTTTGTGTCCAGACCCAACTGAATTCGCGAGGCACCCACCAGAACAATTGCATTTGATTGATCTCCAGCTTGACGTCTGTTCCAACTCCACAAGTCTTGATTCACTTCGATTGAAGGCATGAATCCTTTTGAAGATAACAATGATTCGTACCAGCCAATTGAAAGTAGCAGCAACCATGCCGAGAGTAACCACGTCAGCCACCAATTATTTATTTTGCTATTAAAACTGGAAATAAATGAAGGCATTAGAATTTCCAGTGGATAACATAATTAACAACAATGCGCCGGTGATCAATAAGGCCCTAACAGCCGCATGGGTTCGATCAAGCACTTCTGACAAGTTTCGATTGCGCATAAACCATTGTGACCACATCATTAAGATAAAAGCAGTGCACACCAAATACAACCAAGCATTTTGTTCAATAACAGGTGCGTGCTTATTGGATGAATCACCAAATACAAACAAGGCAGAAATGATGTCCCAAGCTTGTGATATATTTTCTGAGCGAAAAACCACAAATGCCAACATCACAGCGAAAAATGTCAACAAGCCCAAGCACAGATTAATACCTGCATTAGGCTTTATATATTGGCCCAAACGACTTTGTTTTATCAGCTGCTCAATCACTAAATAACTGCCATGTAACGCTCCCCAAATCACAAAAGTCCAAGCGGCTCCATGCCAGAGGCCACCTAACAACATTGTAATCATTAAATTTCGATAACGATTGAAATCACCATTTCGGTTTCCACCCAAAGGAATGTACAAATAATCCCTTAGCCAAGAAGACAAAGAAATGTGCCAACGTCGCCATAAATCAGAAAATCCAATGGCTGCAAAAGGTGAACGAAAATTGATTGGTAAGACAAAGCCAAGACACATCGCTAAACCAATCGCACATAGGGAGTAACCTGAAAAGTCACAGAATATTTGTGCGCTGAAAAACAACGAGCCGAGCCAAGAAGAGGCCGTATCAATACTTTCATGCTGGGCAAAAACTTGGTCCACTATGGGTGCAAAAAAGCTGTCAGCCATCACCATTTTTTGAAACAAACCAATGATAAAAAATGTAAGCCCGATTGAAAATTGATTGATGTTAATTCGGCTTTGTTTAATGAGCTGCGGTAAAAATGATTTAGCCCTTACAATCGGCCCGGCCACTAACTGAGGAAAAAAACCAACAAACAAGGCATAATCCAAAAAGCCATGCCACGGCTTTAAGCGTTTAAAATACACATCTAATGTATAGGACAGTGTTTGAAAGGTGAAAAATGAAATCCCCATGGGTAAGATCAATCCAGGGTCAGCGAACGTCACATTGACACCTAAATAAGCCAGCAGCAGCTGAAAATTCACCAATAAAAACTCCGCATACTTAAACACCACCAACATGCCTAAATTAATCGATAAACTAAGCCACAACCAATGTTTGCGTTTTTGCGGTTGATGTTGTTGATCAATTTTCTTAGCCACTTGCCAATCAACTAAAGTAGATAACCACAATAACAAGACAAAAGGCGGATTCCAAGCTGCATAAAAGGCATAACTGGCTAACAACAAATGACCTTTTTTAAATGACCACTTCAGAGGTGAGTAATGAACCACAATCACCCAAAAGAAAAACAATAAAAATGTGAGTGAATTAAACAGCATATCAGCTGCTGAATGACATCAACCATTTTTCAATGGCCAGCCAAGGGTCACCTTTCAATCGACCTTTAATCATGCGATCAATTTTACTCAGCTGCTTTAAGCATGTTTCCCAATGACCCAATCCATATTGGTTTAAGGTGGATTGAATAACCGCTTGGCGGTTTTGCCAAACACCGAGTTTTCTGTAGTCGGCAGGTGATACATTGCGACCTTGGTGCCGGATAAAAGACAGTTCATACAACATCCGGGTTTCTCGTTCTAAGGCCCAATGGATCACCACCGGTGAAATGTCATTTTTCCGTAAAGAACGCAGAATTCTGATTGCCCTGGCAGGCTGTTTCTCTAACAAAGAATCCGTCAAGCGAAAGACATCAAATCGGGCACTGTCAGCCACCAAACCCATGATGTCACGTCCAGTGATGGTTTGATTAGGGAAACGCATCTTTAATTTCTCCAGCTCTTGTGCTGCGGCCAGTAAATTGCCCTCTAAGCGCAGGCTAAGTAATCCAATGGCATCATTATCCACTTGCAAACCAATCGATTGACACCGTTTACGAATCCATTGTGGTAATTCAGCTGACTTTGGTTGATAGACTCTTAAAAAAGCACCTCGATCAACAACCGTTTTGACCCACTTGGTCTTTTCATTAGACACATTCCATTCATCACAACGAATAATCAACATCACATCCGATGGCATACTCTCAATAAATGTAACAATACTGGATGACCCTTTGGTTCCTGGCTTACCAGATGGCAAATGTAATTCAATAATACGTTGGGTGGCAAACAATGACATATTGCCTGCACTGTTTTGTAACTCATGCCACTGAAAGCTTTTATCCACCAAATAAGATTCTCGTTCGGAAAATCCATGAGTGGCCGCGGTTTTTTTAATCGCATCGCCTGCTTCTTGCAACTGTAGGGGTTCATCGCCCACCAATAAATACACAGGGGCTAAACCCTGTTTGAGTTGCGCGGCTAATTGATTGAAATAAAGACGCATGGGTTTATTTTTGGTTGGCTATGGTGCGTATAATCATTTCTGCCATGTCTTGGTACATTTGTTCTCGCAGCACCTTCTCTTCAGCTTGAGTCCCTGAGATTTGCCCAATATCAAAAGAATAATCACGAGACAAACTTAAACTGCGCTCTGAAATTTTTGTTCGATCCAAATATTCAACCACAAAACTTAATTCATAATCTAACCGATATTCTTGTACTCGGTTATTGGTTCCAATGGATTGGATTTGTTTAGTCAAATCATCCTTAATAATAACAATTTTAGCACTGGCTTCGGCCGCGTCTTCAACCAACTTTATCCCTTGATTTGAAAGTGCAACAGCCAAGGGTCGGTATAAGGGCGAGCTGATGGCATGTTGTAAGAAAGTTTTATCAAATTCCACATCCAAATCGACTTGCGACTTTAAATGGTAACCACAGGCTGACAAAGCAAGCAGACCTAAAAAGATTGACACTGTTCTCATGAAACCACCACATTAATTAACCGTTTAGGCACTACAATGACTTTTCTGATGGTTTTGCCTTCAACAAATTTTTGCACATTTTCATCGGCCAAAGCCATGGCTTCAATCGCTTCTTTTGTAGCCTCGGCTGAAACAGACAGTTTAGCCCTGAGTTTACCATTAACTTGAACCACCATTTCAATTTCATCTTGCACCAAAGCAGATTGATCCACTTCAGGCCACATGGCATCACACAGTAAATCCTTTTGCCCCATGGATTCCCACAAAGCTTGTGCCATGTGTGGTGCAAATGGGCTGATCATTTTAACCAAACTATACCAGCCTTCAAACCGAATCGCCATGCCAGTATCACTGTCATCATTGAATTTAGTTAAGGCATTGGTTAATTCCATCATCGCGGCAATCGCTGTGTTAAATGTCTGACGTTCACCAATGTCTTGGGTGACTTTATCAATAGTTTGATGTATTTTTAACCGCGTCGCCTGTTGTTCTTTATTCAACTCATTCGACATCGTGAATGATTGCCCCGCTGCGGCCTGATTATAAGTTGTCACTTGGTACCACAAACGATTCAAGTATCTGGCAGCTCCTTCAACACCTTCATCTGACCATTCTAAAGACTGTTCTGGCGGTGCCGCAAACATGGAGAATAATCGCACCGTATCAGCACCGTATTGTTCAATCAAATCTTGAGGGTCAACCGTATTGCCTTTAGATTTTGACATCTTGGCACCGTCTTTCAGCACCATGCCTTGAGTCAATAAATTAACGAAGGGCTCATCAGAATGAACCAAACCCTGGTCACGAAGTACTTTGTGATAAAATCGCGCATACAACAAATGTAGAATGGCATGTTCAATACCACCAATATACTGATCCACAGGCAACCAATGATCGGCTTCTTCACTCAACATGCCACCTGAGTATTGAGGACAGGTGTATCTGGCGTAGTACCATGACGATTCCATAAAAGTATCAAAGGTATCGGTTTCACGCTTGGCTGGTGCTGAACATTTTGGACAACTGGTTTCATAAAATTCAGGCATTCTCTTGATTGGCGAACCACCCGTTTCATCAAACACCACATTCTCTGGTAGCTCAACAGGTAGTTGGTCTTCTGGAACAGCCACTGCACCACAGTCATCGCAATAGATGATGGGTATTGGACAGCCCCAGTAACGTTGTCTAGACACACCCCAATCACGTAAGCGATAATTGATTTGTACTCGGCCGGTACCATCGGCTTTAAACTGTTTAGCCATGGCATCAAATGCTTGAGCAAAATCCATGCCATTGAATTCCTCTGAATTAATTAAAAGGCCTTTTTCTGTGATTGCAGAAACAGACAAATCACCATCTGCATCAATGACTTGTGTAATAGGCAACCCATATTTTTGGGCAAATTCAAAATCCCGTTGGTCATGCCCTGGAACCGCCATCACTGCACCTGTTCCGTAGGTCATTAAAACAAAATTCGCCACCCAAACTGGAACACGTTCACCAGTCAAAGGATGCATCGCATCGTAACCTGTGTACATGCCTTTCTTCTTCATGGTAGCCATGGCTGCTTCGTTGCTTTGTTCTTTACCGCATTGTTTCAGGAATGCCGCCAACTCTGGGTTGTCCGCAGCCGCTTGTAATGCCAATGGGTGTTCTGGCGCAACCGCCATATAAGACACACCATATAGCGTATCTGGACGGGTGGTATAAATACTGACATTACCAAAGCCATCAACATCAAAATCTAATTCCAAACCTTTGGATTTACCAATCCAATTGCGTTGCATGGTTTTGACCGAATCGGGCCAGCCGGGCATATGATCCAATGACGCCAATAATTCATCGGCATAATCAGTGATTTTCAAAAACCATTGTGGAATGGTTTTGCGGATCACTTCAGCGCCTGATCGCCAACCTTTGCCATCAATCACTTGTTCATTAGCCAAAACGGTTTGATCAACTGGATCCCAGTTAACCACCGAATCTTTACGGTACACCAAGCCTTGTTCAAATAATTTAACGAACATCCATTGTTCCCAACGGTAGTAATCTGGTTGACAAGTGGCCAGTTCACGCGACCAATCGAAAGCAAAGCCCAAACGTTTAAACTGAGCAGTCATTTCTTTCATATTGGCATAAGTCCATTCTGCCGGTTCCCTGTTGTGTTTGATGGCGGCATTTTCCGCAGGCAAACCGAAGGCATCGTATCCTATCGGTTGTAACACGTTTTTACCTTGCATTTTTTGGTAACGGGCGATCACTTCACTCAAAGTATAATTTCGAACATGTCCCATATGTAACTTACCACTGGGGTAAGGAAACATACTGAGGCAGTAATACTTTTCTTTGCTGTCGTCAGCTTTGACTTCGAATGATTTGTGCTCTTCCCAAAGTTTTTGAGCGTGCTGTTCTACTTCTTGTGGATTGTATGCAGTCATTTATTTCCCAACAGGCGATCCTGTATCAATTTACGATGTGACAAAGCGGAAATTATACGTTTTCAACCAACGATGGTAAAGCGGTCATTGAATTCTTGCGGTAGGTTTTTGCGTTGAAAACCTGAACTGAATCACCAAGTACGTAATCGCATGCCTATTTCCGTGCTGTAGCCCATTGACTTTGAGCTCAAATGACCTTTTTCATCTATCACGTAATAAGTTGGAAATCCCTGTATTTGATAGTCCATCATTTGCGCTTTGGCCCCTAATAAAACAGGTACCTTTAAATCCAAATCTGTAACAAACTGATCGACTTCTTCTCGGCTTTCATACGACAATGCCATCATCATGATCATCAAATCATCCTCACTGCGAGCCGCTCGTAAATCATTGAGGTTATCTGCGGACAGTTTACACACGGAGCACCAAGGCGCAAAGAAGTATAACAACACTTGTTTCCCTTGATAATCTTCTAGTTTATATACTGAATCATCTAAAGCTGTTAATTCAAAAACAGGCGCAGCCTGACCTTCTGCGACTAAACTACCACGATTTTGCCACCACGCAATACTTAGCATAATCGCAACAATCAGCAAAACATCGATTAACAAAGCCTTGTGTTTATTCTGACGCCATTTTTTTATTTTATTCATTTTATAGATTATGTTATTTGATGAACATATTGACCTAAGTAATCAATTTATCATACAAACAATTCGCTCTTTGAGTTACTATAAATTCAAAATTCAATCGGGGAACTCCATGAAAAAAACCATATTTATCGCATTTCTATTGTGCGTTGTTAGCCAACCTGTATTTTCTCAAGCCATCTATGGGGTATTCAGTTTACCTCCGGCAACTCATTTAGGCGAGAAGCAAATTGGGACCATCAACCCCACATCTGGGGACATCAGTTTATTAGGCACCAATACTTCTGTAGGCACTGGTCGCATCGACATGACCACTGGTGCCACTGCTCTCAATGTCACTGACAACAAATCCTACTTTATCGGCAAAGACAATTCTAACAATCCACTTCTGGAAAATCGCATTTATACCGTTGACCTACTGACTGGCATCACCGATACCGCTCCTACCTTATCAGCGGGTTATACCACCAGCACAAATTTTGGCATTTGGTATGACGGAATCGATGATGTCCTATACGCCTTATTTTTAATCAGCGACACGGCTGAACTGACATCGATTGATCCATCAACTGGCGTCGTCACTACCGTCATTGCTGATGTTGTTGGTGAAGAAGTTGAGTCCTTGGCCAGTGGGTTAATGACCGGTGGCAGAGACAACACCAATGGCGCAAATGCAAAACGCATTTTCACCTTCATTAATGACAGTTTATTTGTCATTAATTTAGATGACATGCAAAGTGTGATGATTGAGATAGGCGGTGCCAGTTTTTTAAGCAGCAAAACTTTTGGTTTAGAATGGGATAACACCAACAATGCATTGTGGTTTTTCTACAACCCTGATTTAGGTGATCGCAGAATGGCCAAAGTTCTCAGTGAAGACGACTTCACTGAAGAAGCTTTTATTGAAACAGATTTTGGTCTAGATGCAGGCACAAGCATAACCACTTCCAGTGGCTTAAGTGCATTGGATGAACAATCAGGCTTATTCTTCTTTCTAGGCAGGCCTTCTACGGGTGTAAACGCCGGCAAGTGGAGTTTATATACAGTTGACTTGGCCAATGAAACAAGTACCCAAGCCGATGTCGAAAATGCGACACTGGTTCAAACCAATGGCTATGCAGGTATTGAAGTTTTACCTGGTCCTGATATGACATTCACTAAATCTGATGGCGGTGTAACTGACAAGGTACCTGGTGACACCATCACCTACACCCTAAATTACAGCAATGAAATCAATGCGGGTTCAACCAATGGTTTAACCCTTACTGAAACTGTGCCAGCTGAAACAACGTACAATGCCACGGCAAGTACGGCTGGTTGGGTCTGTACCGATATAGTCGCTGGATCCGAATGTGTATTTTCCCCCACTGATGTTTTACCTGGCGGCTCAGGCAGTGTTGATTTTGCTGTGACTGTTGACACTATGGTTTCAATTGGACTGGTATCAATCAACAACACAGCAACCATGAGTGCCACCAACATTGTGAATGATTTAATGGCCACAGACACCACCCCAATTACCGCCGCCGCTGTGTTGGTCGTGACCAAAACTGACAACGACCGTTTAGATGCAATACCCGGTGACACCATCATTTATGACATCACTGCAGACAACGCCGGTAATCGAGTGGCCAGTCATGTAACACTCACAGAAACAGTGCCAGCACAAACCAGCTATATTCCAACAGCTCCTTATACCTGGACTTGTTTACCTGATAATTCAGCAGGGTCGTCTTGCACAAACACCGCGACTGATTTAGCAGATAGCGGTTTTACCACTCAATTTCATGTACAAGTCGACGCTTCGGTATCAGCTGGCACCACAGAAATCAATAACACGGTTGATATGCTTGCAGACAATGCCACTGCAGCGCAAGCAGCAGACAACACCCCGATAACGTCATCTGCGATATTAGCTGTCAGCAAGTCTGATGGGAACAACAGCATTACTCCGGGGGCGACCGTGGTTTATCAAATCGATTATGCCAACACCGGCAATCAAGACTCGGACACCACCACCCTCACTGAAGTGGTCTTGAATGAAACTGTATTTAATGCCGCAGCAAGCACACCAGGCTGGATTTGTACACCTGGTATTACAGCTGGCAGTACTTGCACATTCAATCTAGGTACATTATCTGGCGGTAGTGCATCGTCTGTAGATTTTGCCTTAACACTGAATACACCGATTCCTGGCATTTTTCCAGACTTGGTCAATTCAGTCACAATTGATGCCAGCAATGCCGATTCAATTACAGCACAAGACTCCACACCTGTGGATGCATCAGTTAATTTACGAATTGTCAAAACAGATGGTGAAGTAACAGCCAGTTTAGGTAAGGTAATCAATTACACCTTGATTAACTTCAATGACGGCAATCAAGATGCTTTGGATGTTCAATTGACTGAAACAGTTCCAAACAACACCACATTTTATCCACCAAGCAGCACGGCCGGCTGGGCTTGCCTTCCAGACAACTCTGCAGGTTCAAGCTGCACCTTTGATGTAGGCGACTTGGCTGGTTTAGGTGGCAAAGACACCACTTTCTTTGCTGTCAAGGTGGAAAATTCATTGCCCCCAAGCGTTATAGAATTAAGCAATACCGCTGGTATCAGTGCCTCAAACACGGCAAATACCGATGAAGACACTGAATTAACGCCGGTTGATCAGGTGATTCCAACTGTCACTTTGATTGATGCCAACCCTTCCATCACAGAAATTGCGTCATGCAGTCAAAACAATGCACAAATTAATGAAATTGTGGTGGCGTTTCAAGATGACAAGCCTGGATTAATCGGTATTGATGATATCAGTAATTATGCTTTGATTGAGACCAATCTAGATCAAGACTTACAAACCATGAGTTGTACCAATATTAGTAATGATGACACTTTAATAAACATCAACTCCTTAACCCAGAGCGGTACGACATCAGCACCGATTGTGAGCTTAGCTCTTGATGACGTTTTGCCATCAGGTCAATATGTCTTATTGATTTGCGATGCCATCACTGACGCCGCTGGCAATGCCATAGATGGTGACCAAAATGGCTTACCTGGTGGCAATTTGAAACGCCAATTTAGAATTGAACATGACAACCTTTTCAACAATGCTTATTTAGATGACTGTGAAGATGCTCCTATTTCAATGAATGATTGGAACATATTAGCGACCCCATCTGACACGGTAGAAGCAGTCAACACATCTGATATTAACGGCTCCAACCTATCTGGCTCTATGTTATTTGAAACTGTTGGTACTGATGAGATTGGGGTTTCTCAATGTGTAAACTTCAACCAAGCAGGTAGCCATACATTATCTGTTTCAGTATTAGGGTTACCATCTCAGTCATGGGATGCTTATATGTATATGAATTGTGGATACTATGAAAATCCCAACTGTACCGATATTGTTGGATCTGATTTCAAATCATTCACGCTTTCACCATCAACAACACCCGAATGGCAAACTATCAACAATATTCTACTCCCCCCTGCAAATACCTTGTCAGCAGAATGTTATGTTGTCATAGTAGAGCAAACTTTTGGTGGCTTCAGCTTCAATCTTGATAATTTTTCCATCAAATACTCTGACCTTATATTTATGAATGGCTTTGAAGAAGATTAAATCCTTTCTACTTTTGTTTATAACAAAGGCGCTGCAAGGCGCCTTTTTTTATTCCAAACCTTAACATGACTTAAATTTCACACCCTCAATCATAGAATGTACATTTTTAGCAAAGAACCCCATGAAAAAATTCATTGGATTATTCACAGTACTGATTATGTCATTATTATCTATGCATGCTTGCCGTCAGGGACCTCCAATCAGAATGGCCCAAAGTGTTAACCTTGATTCATTCATGGGCGATTGGTACGTCATTGCGCACATTCCTACTTTTATTGAACAAGGTGCTCACAACGCCATGGAAAGCTACTCTCGAAAAGATTCATCTGTGATAGAAACCACTTTTACATTTAACAAAGACAATTTCAACGGACCTAAGAAAACATACCACCCTACTGGTTTTGTAACTGACGATCCATCAAACGCCGAATGGCAAATGCAGTTTCTCTGGCCATTTAAATCAGAATACATCATTGTGTATGTCGATCCTGCTTACCAATTCACCCTAATTGGACGAACCAAACGAGATTATGTTTGGATCATGGCAAGAAAACCCATCGTGTCAGAACTTCAAATGAAAAAATTAATACAGATTGCAGTAGATGAAGGTTACGACAGCAGAAAAATTCGTACCATACCCCAGCAATAATGTTCGCTAATGATGGCAGCCAATTAATAATCTAATTATGCTGACAGTAATTGTCACATCTTCTGCGTGATTTAATTAATTAATAAGTACTGGCAATTTAATTTCTGTGACACAGCTAACATTTTACGAATTTGGTCATTTATATTTTTTAATGCATTTTACAAAGTTCATTTTTGTGATATAAATCACACTAATTCAAATACGTGTGTGTGTTATGACTTACTTAAAATCAATACTTTTGACGGCTACCTCCTGCCTGTGCCTTTTGTTTACCAATATGGCTACCGCAGCGGGTCCTAATATAACTGTATGTAGCGTTGACGCCAATGGCTCAAGAGGTACAGCCTGGACGCTTAATGGCGGAGCCGCTACAGACTTAAGAGCCAAGCTTTTAAATGCGGTTCACTTTAACCAAAGCCCTCCTGGCATAGAACCCATATCCTTTACCATTGTTGATGGTTTTGGATCTGAAGATTCCATTACGGCGGCCAGCTTACAGTCCAATGGCTGTGAAGTCTTTTTCAAAGGCTACATCAGAGACAGTGATATCAGCAGTGCTGAACGCACAGCCATTTATAACTGGGTTAATAACAATGGCGGCACCTTACTATCGTTCGCAGACAGCTCAAACTACAATGGACTGGCGACTGAGTTTGGTCACAGTACCAGTTCTTCGAATGCCACCACATGGACAACCACTGCAATAGGTGCCAGTCACCCAATATTTAATGGGCCATTTGGAACAGCGACTACCCTCGATACTGTAGAGTTGAAAACATACTTCAACAACACCACAGGCGCCACTATTCTGGCAACTGAGACCAACAACACCAACCGCGCGACTGTAATTGATCGAGCGATTGGTAATGGCCATGCTGTTTTTGTTGGTGACATTGACATGGTGACTCGCGGCATATCATCAGGAAATGGTAACAACACAGAACAAGACCATGCCGCATTAAACATGTTTGCTTTTGCAGCTACCACCTACAATGAAA
>Ga0209344_10001577_pt1 | contig 28930 bp, 27 predicted proteins | sample Cruoilmetagenom6_FD_187293 | JGI IMG/M metagenome (GOLD analysis project Ga0209344, IMG submission 187293) | Oil polluted marine microbial communities from Coal Oil Point, Santa Barbara, California, USA - Santa Barbara Oil Seep Sample 6 (SPAdes)... | ecosystem: Environmental > Aquatic > Marine... | reverse complement strand
TACCTCATCGATAGTGGTGGCTCCGGGCATCTCCGAGACCATATCCTTTATGGTATCTATACCTGGAATAATTATATCCTCCTTATGCGGGTTACTTTCTGGTACCGAAGAATTTGCATTCAGCACGGAGTTGGCCATGGTTTCAAATTTTGCCGCAATGGCATTCTTGGAGACATCTATCTCTACCTCATTCAATTGTTCCTCAATATATTTAAGGACTGCCAACTTTTCATATAATTCCTTGGCCGTATCATATAAGGCCGAGTAATCGCTTAAGTTTCTCGAAGTTATTATTTCAGTTGATAATTTTCTCAATTCCTCTTTTAGTCTCTTTTTCATCTGAATATATTTTAAAATTAGTAGGGCCCCGATTGGGACAACAATATAGCAATTCCTTACAGGTAATAAATGGATGGTTAAAAAACGAGTAATCAAGATTACCAACTTCTACCAACATTTAAGCCAGAAGGATTATTTTTTTTATAATTTTATGCCTCCTAATAAAAAACGGAAAACAAATTACTTTCGTCTAAAATTACAAAATGTTTCTCGAAAATACTGTTAACCCTAAAGAACAATTCGGTTGGATCGAAGTAATCTGCGGTTCCATGTTCTCTGGTAAGACCGAGGAACTGATCCGAAGGTTGAAAAGGGCCAAATTTGCCAAACAAAAAGTGGAAATTTTCAAGCCCATGGTGGACAAAAGATACCATGAGGAGATGGTAGTCTCACACGATGCCAATGAAATAAGATCTACCCCTGTACCTGCAGCTGCCAATATTCGACTTTTGGCGGATGACTGTGATGTAGTAGGGATTGATGAAGCCCAATTCTTCGATGACGAAATTATTACCGTATGCAATGATCTGGCCAACAAGGGCATAAGAGTAGTGGTAGCTGGATTGGACATGGATTTCAAAGGCAATCCGTTTGGGCCTATGCCGGCTTTAATGGCCACAGCCGAATATGTCACAAAAGTTCATGCCATTTGCACTCGCACCGGTAACCTTGCCAATTATAGTTTTAGAAAGGCCAATAACACCAAATTGGTTTTTCTTGGAGAAACCGAAGAATATGAACCCCTTAGTAGGGCTGCATACTACAAAGCTATGTTAAAAGAAAAAGTGAGTGCCTTGGAAGTTACTTCGGAGGAAGTAGTGCCTCCTCAAAAAACATCGAATGACTAAGGTCGGAGAAACCGTTCTGGAAATTGACCTCAGGTCCCTGGAGCACAATTATCACTATTTAAGAACCAAGATAAATCAGGACACCAAATTCCTTGGAGTGGTAAAGGCCTTTGCCTATGGAAGCGATTCAATTGCCATTGCCAAAAAATTGGAATCCCTTGGTGCAGATTACCTGGCCGTAGCCTATACTTCGGAAGGGATAGCTTTAAGAAATGCAGGAATTGAATTACCTATCCTGGTACTTCACGCGCAAGAGGTAAGTTTTACCAAAATGATAGAAAATTGTTTGGAGCCCAGTCTATATTCAAAATCCATTTTCTCCTCCTTTTTAAAAATTGCCAAAGAGTTGGGCCAAAGGGACTACCCCGTACATTTAAAATTCAACACCGGTCTTAACAGATTGGGACTAGGGGAGAGGGATATGGATTTTATCATAAGGTCGCTGGAAGGAGCAGATCAGGTAAAAATCAGCTCCCTTTTTTCACATTTGGCCGCTTCCGAGGATATCAATGAAAAAGATTTTACACGCTCCCAGATTAGCCAATTCGAAAAAATAAGTTCCGCAATAATTTCTAAATTAAAGTACAGGCCCACTAGGCACATGTTGAATACCTCTGGAATAATTAATTACCCTGAAGCACAGTACGACATGGTAAGAAGCGGTATTGGACTTTATGGGTATGGAAACGAGGCCTCAGAAGATGAAAAGTTAATTCCTGTTGCCACTCTTAAAACAATAATATCTCAAATCCACAAGATTGCACCCCATGAAAGTGTTGGCTATAACAGGGCATTTATTTCCAATACTTCCAAGGTTACCGCAACATTACCCCTAGGCCATGCGGACGGAATAGGCAGACAATATGGTAACCGTATAGGCAAGGTATATATACAGGGAAAACCCGCTCCAATTATTGGCAATGTTTGTATGGATATGATTATGGTAGATATAACGGGGATTGATTGCAAAGAGGGCGACGAGGTTATTGTTTTTGGCCCGGATCACAGTGCAGAAAACCTAGCATCTTCCGCCAAAACCATCACCTATGAGCTTCTCACCGGTATTTCGCAGCGAGTGAAACGCCTTTACATTGATTAGAATTTAAGGGTTCAGGTTTATCCCAGAGGTTAAAACTAGAATTAAAAAGATATGTTCACTGTACCCAACATTTTTATTTAACATTTTGTTAAGACGTCTATTTGGGTTAAATTGCAGATAGTATTAATCAAATAAAACACTAATTATGTTAAAAGAATTTAAGGATTTTATTATGACAGGCAATGTCATTGATTTGGCAGTTGCTGTATTGCTCGCCGGGGCTGCAGGCTTGGTCGTCAGTGGATTTGTCAACGATATCATGATGCCAATTGTAGGCTTTTTTACGGGAGGTGTGGATTTCTCCGACATGCAATATGTTCTTTCCGAAGCTGTCGTCGCCGCGGACGGAACGGTTGAAAAACCAGCAAGTGCCATTCGTTATGGAGCTTGGATCAATTCTATAATCAATTTAATTATTGTTGGTTTTGTTTTATTCTTGATCGTAAAGGCCTACAATAAAACCAAAACCCCACCGGCACCACCGGCACCAAAAGGTCCAAGTCAGGAGGAACTTTTAACACAGATCAGGGATTTACTGAAAAAATAATTTTTTATAAAAGCATTGTGTACTTGGACTTGAGATAGAAGTACAACCGCTACACAACCAACTAACCAACAAAAACCGTCAGCTAGGATTCGCTATCCAAGTTGACGGTTCTTTTATTTTACAAAGTTATTTTTGTAACAATTTGTTATATTTTTAATATATTCCTATTTATGTATTGTTTAATAGCCTATATTCAGTACATTTGCCCACTGAAATTTTAATCATAATAGTAATGAAAGTAGCTGTAGTTGGTGCAACGGGAATGGTCGGCGAGGTAATGCTAAAAGTATTGGCAGAACGTAATTTTCCAGTAACGGAATTATTGGTAGTGGCCTCGGAAAGATCTGTAGGTAAAAAGTTAAGCTTCCAAGACAAGGAGTATACCTTAATTGGGCTGGAAACTGCGGTTGCCGCCAAACCGGACATTGCCATTTTTTCAGCCGGAGGGGATACTTCCTTGGAATGGGCGCCAAAATTTGCCGCTGTAGGTACCACGGTAATAGACAATTCCTCAGCCTGGCGTATGGATCCCACCAAAAAACTGGTGGTTCCGGAAATAAACGCCTCCGAATTGACCAAAGAAGATAAGATTATAGCAAATCCTAACTGTTCCACAATACAGATGGTATTGGCACTTTCCCCCCTTCATAAAAAATACAAGATGAAAAGGGTGGTCGTCTCTACTTACCAATCGGTTTCCGGAACCGGGGTAAAAGCAGTACGGCAATTGGAAAACGAAATTGCAGGAATACAAGGGGAAATGGCGTATCCTTATCCCATTGGGAAAAATGCATTGCCCCATTGCGATGTATTCCTGGATAATGGATATACCAAGGAAGAAATGAAATTGGCCAGGGAGCCTCAAAAAATATTCAACGACAGAACATTTTCCGTAACTGCTACGGCTGTTCGTATCCCAACGGCCGGAGGTCATTCAGAGTCGGTCAACGTTGAATTTGAAAACGATTTTGACCTTTCGGAAGTAAGAAGGTTGTTGAGCGAAACACCAGGAATCGTTGTCCAGGACAATACCGATACCAATACCTACCCTATGCCCATATATGCACATGGAAAGGATGATGTATTTGTAGGCCGTATTAGAAGGGACGAAACACAGGCCAATACCTTGAACATGTGGATCGTTGCGGATAACTTAAGAAAGGGTGCAGCCACCAATGCGGTACAAATTGCCGAGTATTTGGTCCAAAACCAACTAGTTTAATAGAATCCATATACCAAAACCCTTCAATCCCTAAAGGGTAAATGAAGATGTTAAAACCTTTGTAACTACCATTTGCAAAGGTTTTTTTATGCTATTTTTGGTTTCTGAACAGCCTTAAATGAAAACATTCATATTGATCCCACTGGCTGGAATACTGATGCTAGCCTGTGAACCTGCCCAAAAAAAAGATACTGTCATTTTGAAATATCCAAACACAAAAAAAAACGATTCCGTAGATACCTATTTCGGAACAAAAGTACCGGACCCATTCCGTTGGTTGGAAGACGACCGAAGCCCCGAAACCGAAAATTGGGTCCAATTACAAAACGAGACCACTTTTAACTATTTGGACAAAATTCCCTATAGAAGAGAACTAAAAAAACGTTTGGAGCAATTATGGAATTTTGAAAAGTTGGGATCTCCGTTCAAAGAAGGCGATTACATCTATTTTTTTAAGAACGATGGTTTACAAAATCAGAGTGTATTGTACCGTAAAAAAGGAGATGAGGGACAGGTAGAAGTTTTTCTGGATCCGAATACCTTTTCCGAAGATGCCACCACCTCCTTGGCGGGTATAAATTTTTCAAAGGATGGTTCCATAGCTGCCTACTCCATATCCGAGGGTGGAAGTGATTGGCGAAAAGTAATTGTCATCAATGCGGAAGACAAGTCCATTGTTGAGGACACCCTAGTTGACATTAAGTTTAGTGGTGTTTCCTGGAAGGGAAACGAAGGCTTCTTTTACTCCAGTTATGACAAACCCAAAGGAAGTGAACTATCTGCCAAAACCGACCAACATAAACTTTACTATCACAAACTTGGGACTCCCCAAAAGAGCGATGAGGTGGTCTTTGGCGGTATTTTATCGGAAAAACATAGATATGTTGGAGGTTACGTTACCGAAGACAATAGGTATCTAATAATTTCGGCCGCTGTTTCTACTTCTGGGAACAAATTGTTCATAAAAGACTTGACGCAACCGGAGAGCCAACTGAGGACCATATTGGATTCTACGGATAGTGATAGCCATATCATAGACAATGTGGGATCCAAATTATTCATATTGACCAATAGAAACGCGCCCAATAAAAAAGTAGTAACCGTGGAAGCAGATAATCCAACACCTGAAAATTGGAAGGATCTAATTCCAGAAACACAAAATGTTCTTTCTGTGGGCACTGGTGGAGGTTATTTCTTTGCAGAGTACATGGTAGATGCCATTTCAAAAGTATATCAATACGATGACCAAGGCACAATGATACGTGAAATTGCACTTCCAGGACTAGGAAGTGCCGGTGGTTTTGGAGGAAAAAAGAAGGCAACCGATCTTTATTTCACCTTTACCAATTACAATAGCCCGGAAACCATTTATAAATTGGATATAAAAACCGGTAAATACACCGTTTATTGGAAACCTGAAATAGACTTCAACCCAGAGGACTATGTATCCACACAAGTATTTTACCCTTCCAAGGACGGAACTAAGATACCAATGATGATTACCCATAAAAAAGGATTGCGGTTAAATAGCCAAAATCCTACCATTTTATATGGTTACGGGGGCTTTAACATAAGCCTTACGCCGACTTTTAGTGTTATAAATGCCGTGTGGATGGAGCAAGGCGGCATCTATGCTGTGCCCAACCTAAGAGGTGGAGGTGAATATGGCAAACAATGGCATGATGCCGGTATTAAAACCCGTAAACAGAACGTCTTTGACGATTTTATTGCTGCCGCCGAATATTTAATAGCCGAAAAATATACATCATCGGACTATTTGGCTATTAAGGGAGGTTCCAATGGTGGGCTCTTAGTGGGTGCCACCATGACCCAAAGACCGGATTTAATGAAGGTGGCCCTTCCCGCTGTAGGCGTTCTGGATATGCTACGGTATCACACATTTACCGCTGGTGCCGGCTGGGCTTATGATTATGGGACAGCTGAAGACAACTTGGAAATGTTTAATTATTTGAAAGGCTATTCCCCTCTGCACAATGTTCGGAAAGGGGTAGTATATCCGGCTACCTTGATTACCACGGGCGATCATGATGACAGGGTGGTACCAGCCCATAGTTTTAAGTTCGCTGCGGAACTGCAGGATAAGCAGACAGGGGACAACCCTACCCTAATACGAATAGAAGTAAATGCCGGCCATGGTGCAGGCACTCCTATTAGCAAGACCATTGAGCAAAATGTGGATATTTTTGGATTTACCTTGTTCAATATGGGCTTTAGAGAACTTCCGAACAAGGGAGTTTTAAAAGATTTTAAGGATTAGTTTAAAAAAAATCGATAATTTTGTTCTAGAGTCCGTTTCTTTTAGAAATGGACTTTTTTTATACCCTCTAAGTGCATTTATAGTTTTAGCCCATGTTACAAGTCAATTCCCTTTCGTTTGCCTATGATAAAAAACCGGTACTTACCAATATCAGTTTTAAGGTAGGTAAGGGAGAACATATTTCCATTGTAGGTGAAAGCGGTTGTGGTAAAAGCACCTTGCTCAAAATTATTTACGGTCTTTTGCAGCCCCTGCAAGGCAACATATTCTGGGGAGAAAAGCAGGTGATGGGCCCCGATTTTAATTTAGTACCCGGGGAATCCTTCATGAAATACCTTTCCCAAGATTTTGATTTAATGCCCTTCACCACCGTGGCTGAAAACGTAAGTCAGTTTTTATCTGTTTTTTATCCAGAAGAATTAAAGGCAAGAACCACTGAATTATTGGAAATGATAGACATGGTCCCCTTTGCAAAGGTCAAGGTAAAAAACCTGAGTGGAGGGCAACAGCAAAGGGTTGCTTTGGCCAGGGTTTTGGCGCAAAAACCTGAATTACTTTTGTTGGACGAACCCTTCGGGCATATTGACAATTTTAGAAAAAATCAACTTAGAAGAAATCTCTTTGAATATTTAAATAAAGAGGGGATTAGCTGTATCACCGCTACCCATGACCACCAAGACATTTTGCCCTATGCCAAAAGAATCATAGTAATCAAGGATCAGACAATAATGGCGAATGCCAATACCCGAGATCTGTATAACAACCCGAAAAATATTTATACCGCCAGTTTGTTCGGGGAAGCCAACCTAATACCCATAAATATAATAAAATCTTATGGAGATTTGGAGCGAAAAATCATTGTATACGCCCATGAATTTAGGGTCTCAAATAAATCTGGAATTCCAACCATTGTTGAAAGATGCTATTTTATGGGCAGTCATTTTTTAATTGAAGCCATATCAGGAGCGCAAAGAATACGGTTCAATTCCGAAGAAGCGCTAACCATCGGTAAAAAGGTATTCCTAAATATTGCCTTGGAAACCATTAGCCAACGTCTAAAACCATAACATACCATTGAATAGGGAAGGAATCATACAGGAACTAACATTTAAAGCAGTGCGGAGCAGTGGTGCCGGAGGACAACATGTAAACAAGGTTTCCTCCAAAGTGGAACTGACCTTTGATCTGGAAAATTCCAATTCCCTGACCGAAACGGAAAAAAACAGACTTCTCAAAAAACTGTCGTCCAAACTGAGTAAGGAAAACATTCTTTTAATGCAATGTGAGGAAACCCGTAGTCAGCATAAAAACAAGGAACTGGTCATCAAAAAATTCCTGGAAACCCTCGAAACCAACCTGGTAGTTCCAAAAAGACGAAGAAAGACCAAACCCAGCAGATCGGCCATCGAAAAACGATTAAAAGGCAAAAAAAAAGCGGCCCTAAAAAAAATAAACAGGAGCAAACCCAAGTTGGATTAGTCCCCGGGTAACAACCTAATGCTACCCCTCCCCAAAAACAGCTACGGCCCGGACAGGGGATCCGGTACCGCCCCTGATTTTCAAAGGCAAACCTATAAATCTAAAGCGCCCTCGACCAATCAGGAGCTGCAAATTGATCATATTTTCATAATGCGTAAAGCCCATTTGTCCGCAAATATGATGTACCTCTTTATTGGATACCCCTGGAATACCAGGAGACATCATTTCCACGCCAAATGCAGAAATGCCATGCTCTCCCAACCAACGTACCGCAGAAGCACTTAGTCCCGGACCACGGCCCCAGTTGGCACTTCCATAAGTTCGTCTATAATGATCGGTATAGATCAAAACCGTATCACCTTTTTTTATTTCCGTGTTGCCTTTGGAACAAGCCGATAGCAAATCTGCCGGTTCTATTAATTGCATTAGGCCCTTGTGGGACAAGTCCAAACAAATTCCCTCTGTATAGAACATAGTGAGCGGCATGGTGTCTATGGACTGCCCCCTAAATTCACGTGCCATATGGCTAAGGGAATCCACGTGGGTGCCAGTATGTTCGCTCATATCCAACTTGTAGACACTTGGGGATACCGTGTTGGCATCGGTAATCCCGTCCCATTGTTCATGGGAAGCATACATTTCCATCTTAACCTCGGGAAGGCTCTTATACACCGCCATTCCAGAAAATATTTCCTGACTTAGATCAATAATTTCAACCATAATGAGAAAATAATACTTTTAAAACCAAATACTTCCCTTGGCAGCTCCAGCAACTACCCGAGCTGCTGTATTACCATTTGCCTTGCATTAAAAACAACCATATCGCCCACAGTTTTCCCCAATAACAATTTCCCTATGGGGGTATTTGGTGCAATGGCAAAATAGGACACCCCATTTATCTTCAACTCCCCCGCACTTATCCCTATATAATAATTTTGTTGATCGGTAAACACCACACTGCCCAATCCCACTTTTGACAAACTCGCTTGTAGCGGTATCTTTTTAAACAACTCCTGCAACAATTGTGCTTCCGCCAGTTGATTGCCCAACTTTTCGCGTTCCAATTGAATCATAGCCCTTCCCGTTTCATGCTTATCCCCGGCACTACTTTTGGTCTCGGAGGTCAAAGCTTCCTGTAGGGAATCGATGTTGCTATTGATACGCTCCAACCTCTTCCCTATAAATACTTTACAAAACGCATATAATTGTTGTTTTACCGAAGAATCCATTCAGAATAAAATTTTTTAAATTATGGCGGATTTTAGCCCATTGAAACTTTAAAACTACTTCATCAAATTAGCCAATTCCTTACCAACCAAACTACCAATGGCAATTCCCATCCCTCCCATTCGCACCCCGCAATATACATTTTTGCCCAATTGCTTTACAATAGGCTTCTTTTGTTTGCCCATTCCCATAATACCGCTCCATCTTAGGTCTATGTCAAAGGAGGTATTGGGCAAAATGACTTTATGTAGTATATGCTCCAGCCTATTCTGGATCAGGGCGGTCTCGCCAAAGGAGCTAGTTTCCTCACCCTTAAAATCGAGATTCCTCCCCCCTCCCAATAAAATTCGATTGTCTATATTCCTAAAATAATAATACCCTTCCTCCAAATGAAAAGTTCCTTTAATATTCAGGTTGTTTATAGGTTTGGTAATCAATACCTGAGCTCGGACCGGGCGTACCGTTTCCCCAATTAATTGGGAGGCAAAACCATTGGTTGCAATGAACAGTTTGTGGGTCTTAAATTCGAAATGATCGGTTTTAACAGCAACGTGATCCATATTCTCTACATAGCCTTCCACCCCAATGGCATTTAAGACCGTAACACCCAAATTCTGCACTTTATCCAGTAAAGCCTTCATCATTTTACCGGTGTTGATCTGCCCTTCAAACGGGTTTGTGATATAATACTTCTGGATCCCCTCAAAATTAAAACTATTGGGATGTACTTGAAAAGAGTCTGTCTTAAATACCGGATTCAATAAGGAATTCACCCATTCCAAATTGCCCAGGCAATCTTCAAATAGCTCTTCCTGTTCCTGGAAATAAACTTCATGCCCTCCGTGGTTCTGATAATCTATTTGTTCATCACCAAGGTTCTCCCTAAGTAACTGTATCCCCTCCAAGCGCTTTTGCACCAGTTGCCGGACTTCCTCCTCCGAATGCATTTTTAAATCCGATAAAACCTCCGAAATACTGCCAAAACAGGCAAATCCAGCATTTTTAGTACTGGCCCCTTGTGGCAGCAGGCCTCTTTCCAAGACTAAAATCTTAGCTTTAGGGAATTGCTCCTTTAAATACACAGCACAATTAAGCCCCACTATTCCGCTGCCTATAATAGTGTAGTCTATATTGGACAACCAAGTTTTATATTCCCAATAACTTAGGTTCATAGAGGGTAGGTGCATTTATGATCAAGGTAACAAAAGTGCGATAAAGGTATTGTTAATTTAGATACGAATAATTAATGGTGAAGGGTCCATTCAATAATCCTTTAAACTAAAAAAGCGGATTAAACTGTTGGTTGCCCCCCAGTTTAATCCGCCTCTTCCAAGAAATAATTGTGTTGTTAAAACCTGATTATTCCGCCGGTTGTGGTGCCATTACAAAGTCTTCCATAAACTTTGTGGTATAATTCCCGGCCAAGTAGTCCGGGTGATCCATGAGCTGTCTATGGAAGGGAATGGTGGTCTTAATTCCTTCTATTACAAACTCATCCAGCGCACGCTTCATCTTATTGATGGCCTCCTCCCTGGTTTGGGCCGTGGTAATCAACTTTGCAATCATGGAATCATAATTGGGCGGTATGGTATATCCACTATAAACATGTGTATCCAATCTAATCCCGTGTCCCCCTGGAGTGTGCAGGGTGGTAATCTTTCCTGGAGAAGGTCTAAATCCGTTATACGGATCCTCGGCATTTATTCTACATTCAATGGAGTGAAGTTTTGGAAGATAATTTTTCCCTGAGATGGGGACTCCACCTGCCACCAAAATTTGTTCCCTAATAAGGTCATAATCTATTACCTGTTCTGTTATGGGATGTTCTACCTGTATCCTGGTATTCATTTCCATAAAATAGAAATTCCGGTGTTTGTCCACTAAGAATTCTATGGTGCCAGCTCCTTCGTACTTAATATATTCTGCTGCTTTTACAGCCGCTTTCCCCATATCGTCCCTCAGCTTATCCGTCATAAAGGGGGAAGGAGTCTCTTCCGTTAATTTTTGATGACGACGCTGTATGGAACAGTCCCTTTCCGAAAGGTGGCAAGCCTTTCCATACTGGTCCCCTACAATCTGAATTTCTATATGACGTGGTTCCTCGATCAACTTTTCCATATACATTCCACCATTGCCAAAGGCCGCTGTAGCTTCCTTTACGGCACTGTCAAAAAGATCCTCCATCTTCTCTTCGGACATTACGGCACGCATTCCCTTACCTCCACCACCAGCAGTAGCTTTGATCATAACGGGATATCCCATCTTTTTAGCTACCTTTTTGGCATCGGCTACATCTTTAAGCAGACCATCAGAACCTGGTACACAAGGTACACCAGCCTTCTTCATGGTTTCCTTTGCCGTGGCCTTATCTCCCATCTTGTCTATGTGATCACCTGTAGCTCCAATAAATTTGATATCGTGCTCAGCACATATTCTGGAAAATTTGGAGTTCTCCGAAAGAAAACCATATCCCGGATGAATAGCATCTGCATTGGTAATTTCTGCCGCAGCTATAATATTGGGAATCTTCAAATAAGATTCACTACTTGGGGCAGGACCAATACAAACCGCCTCATCCGCAAAACGAACATGCAGGCTCTCTTCATCGGCCTTAGAATATACCGCAACCGTTTTAATACCCATTTCCTTACAGGTCCTAATAATCCGTAGCGCTATTTCCCCCCTATTTGCAATAAGTATTTTTTTAAACATCTTTTGAAATTTTAAATTTTGTAATCTAAATTTTAAATGGTTCGGACTGACCAGAGAAAATTGTCATCCGACATTTAACATTTAAAACTTCTTATGATGGATCTACCAAAAATAAAGGCTGATCAAATTCTACAGGTGAACTATCATCTACAAGAACTTTCACAATGGTCCCGGACACTTCGGATTCAATATCATTGAATAGTTTCATGGCTTCTATAACACAAAGCACATCCCCTTTACCAATGGTATCGCCTACCTCAACAAAAGAAGGTTTATCAGGTGAAGGTTTTCTATAAAAAGTACCGATTATAGGCGATTTTATGGTAATATATTTTGAATTTTCATCAGCTTCCTTTTTCACCTCTACTTCAACAGAAGGAGAAGCGGCAGGAGCGGCAGCCATTTGCTGTGGCATATGGCCCCCCATAGGAATTTGCTGTACATAAGTTGGTTCTGTGGTATGACCAGCTGCCCCGGTTCGGATGGTGATCTTTATATCTTCCATCTCCAATTTTACTTCACTAGCCCCAGATTTGGCGACAAATTTAATTAAGCTTTGAATTTCTTTAATATCCATAGAGTTCGTATTAGTTTATAGGTTGCGACAGATTTATGAATTGTATGCCCATTTTAAATAAATGGAGCCCCAGGTAAAACCACCACCAAAGGCTGCAAAAACCAAATTATCACCTTTCTTGAGCTGTCTTTCATAATCGCTCAATAAAAGTGGCAAGGTTGCGGAAGTGGTATTTCCGTACCTCTGTATATTCATCATTACCTTGGAATCTTCCAATCCCATTCTGTTGGAAGTGGCGTCTATAATTCTTTTGTTGGCTTGGTGGGGCACCAACCAATCAACATCCTCGTGCGACAAATTATTTCGTTCCATAATCTTTGCGGCGGAATCGGCCATATTGGTCACGGCAAATTTAAAGACCGACTTCCCATCTTGGTAAATAAAATGTTGTCGGTTTTTAACGGTTTCCTCCGAGGCAGGAAGCAAGGAGCCACCTGCATCCATTTTAAGAAAATTTCTTCCAACGCCATCCGACCTTAAATATTCATCCTGAAGACCTAGACCTTCGTTATTTGGTTCAAAAAGTGCTGCACCGGCACCATCCCCAAAAATTATACAGGTAGTTCTATCGGTATAGTCAATAATAGAGGACATTTTATCCGCACCAATAAGCAATACCTTTTTATATCGTCCAGATTCTATGTAACTGGCAGCCGTGGACATTCCGTATAAAAAGCTGGAACAAGCAGCTTGCAAATCATAAGCGAAGGCATTAGTTGCTCCAATTTCCGAAGCCACATAGGCAGCAGTTGCAGCAACCATCATATCTGGAGTTGCAGTTGCAACAATTATTAGTTCGATCTCCTTGGGATCCAATTTTTGCTTTTCCAGAAGTTGCTCCGCCGCTTTTATGGCAAGATAGGATGTACCTAGCCCCTCCCCCTTTAAGATTCTCCTTTCCTTGATACCGGTTCTTGTCGTAATCCATTCATCATTGGTATCCACCAAAGTTTCCAAAATCTTATTCGTCATTACAAAGTCTGGCACATAAGACCCTACAGCAGTAATAGCAGCTGTTATTTTGCTCATCTAAATTTGATTTTTATCAATAAATCTTCAAAAACAATTGAAAATTTGTGAAAATTAGTGATTTTCTGTGACTTTAAGTTTAAAAACACCTTGTTTTTGAATTTTACCTCACCCTCATAAAAAAACTCCCACTCTTAAGAAGTGGGAGTCCAAATTATATTGTGCCTAGGTGAATTATGCTACTGCTTCCTCAGTTTTGTCGATCAAAACCTCCCCACGGTAGTATAATTTACCTTCATGCCAATGAGCTCTGTGAAACAAATGCATTTCTCCAGTAGTTGGATCTTGTGCTACAGTAGGAGCTACCGCCTTATAGTGCGTTCTTCTCTTGTCTCTTCTGGTTTTGGAAATTTTTCTTTTAGGATGTGCCATTATGAAACTTATTTATCCGTTAATAATTTTTTTAAAGCGTCCCACCGGGGATCGATATCTTCTTTGTTTTCCTTTGTATCTTTTGGTTGGAGTTCTTCCAGCCTGTCCAACACTTCTGATTGTAAAGTGCCGTCCAAAACCCCAGGATGAACCTTTTTGAGCGGAACCGACAATACCAACATTTCATAAACATATTGTGCAATATTGATTTGGTATTCACTATGTGGAATAATCAATATTTCATCATTGTCATTGTTGTACTCATCACCAAACTTAACAACCAATTCCAAATCGGCCTTGATTTTTTGATCATAAGGTTCGCTAGTTAGATCACAATTAACATTTACTGTTCCCCGTGCCTCCATTTCCAACTCCATCATGGTACTCATTTTATTCAAGGTAACGTCTAATTTAATATCCGCAGCATTGAATTCATCATACTCAAAAGACTCAAAGAACGTATTCTCTATAGTGTACTCAAACTCGTGTTTTCCCTGTTTCAGTCCCGAAAAAGGAATAATAAACTCCTTATGCTGCATCATGATCCACACTGGTTTTAACGTACCCGCCGCAATAAAGGCGGGTGCAAAGATACTATTATTTTGTAAAAAGCCAACAAATAGACCGAAATAAATATATTCCGATTAAATTTCCATAATTCAATGATATCACGCCGAGTAGCGCCCCCATATTTAGGTAAGCCTATCCCTGTCTTTTTAATTTATGTTTCTTTAAAGGATTCCCAGTTAATTCCTTATATTCCTGTCTATTTTTAAATATATGGAGGGCCGCAAATACTGCTTCCTTGAAAGAGCTATTGTCAGCAACACCTTTACCTGCAATTTCATAGGCTGTTCCGTGGTCTGGGGAGGTTCTCACTCTATTAAGGCCTGCGGTATAGTTTACCCCTTTCCCAAAAGACAAGGTTTTAAAGGGTATTAGTCCCTGGTCGTGATAAGCGGCTAGAATAGCATCAAAATTTTTATAATTGTCAGATCCAAAAAAGCTATCAGCGGAGTAAGGCCCAAAGACCAAATGCCCCTTTTCCGACATCTCTTTGATGACCGGTCTCATAACCTCATCATCTTCCTTACCTATTACACCGTTATCTCCGCTGTGGGGATTAATCCCCAACAATGCGATCTTAGGTTTCCTAATTCCAAAATCCATCTTAAGGGAATTGGAAATAGTGGCAATTTTAGAGCGTATCAATTGCGGTGTAATGCTGGCTGCAACATCCTTTACGGCAACATGATCGGTAAGCAAGCCCACCCTTAAACCATCGGCTACCATGAACATTAAGCTTTCTCCTTCCAATTCCTTGGCCAAATAGTCGGTATGCCCTGGAAATTTAAAATCCTCGGCCTGTATATTGTTCTTATTAATAGGTGCCGTAACCAGAACATCTATATCGTTATTCTTTAGGGCCGCTACTGCCGCCCTTAAAGACTGTATGGCATATTTTCCACTTTCAGGGGTTGGCACCCCAAAACTTACGACCGGAGTTTCCTTCCATACGTTCACCACATTTATCTTTCCATCAATTGCTTTGGAAGCATCCTGTATGCCATTATAATTAATTTCCAGTCCCAACTCCGATTTTTGGTGGGAGATGGTTTTATTGGATGCAAAAATAACCGGTGTGCAGAAGTCCAACATCCGGGAATCTTCAAATGTCTTAAGTACCACTTCGCACCCAATCCCATTTAAATCCCCAATGGATATCCCCAATTTTATTTTTCCAGTTTCCTGCATTTCGTCTCTTCGTTTAATATGAAATAAACCCTTAAATTTACAACACAAAACTACTTAATTAAAACGACACATGTTTACTGGGATTATTGAAACTTTGGGAGAAGTAATAAAATTGGAAAAAGAGGGAAGCAATCTTCATATTACCTTAAGATCTAAGATTACCCAAGAACTAAAAATTGACCAAAGTGTTGCGCATAACGGAGTATGCCTTACCGTCGTAAAAATTGCAGCTGATCAATATACCGTAACCGCCATTGAGGAGACCTTGGAAAAAACCAACTTGAACGATCTTCGTGAAGGAGACCTTGTAAACCTGGAACGTGCCATGGTACTAGGGGCCAGATTGGACGGACATATTGTACAGGGACATGTGGACCAAACCGGGGAATGTATTGATATTAAAGAAAAGGATGGCAGCTGGATTTTCACCTTCAGTTATAATTCCCTACAGAATAATGTCACCATTGAAAAGGGATCCATAACCATAGACGGAACCAGTTTAACCGTAGTTGGATCCCAGAAAAACAGCTTTAGCGTTGCCATAATCCCTTATACTTATGAGCATACCCGGTTTGGAAGTTATACAATAGGAACAAGGGTCAATCTGGAGTTTGACGTAATAGGAAAATATGTATCCAGGTTATTGGAACTCAGAGGGTAAAAAACAAAGGATTATAGTAAAGTTTTCAATTTAACAAGATTGATTTTAAAAAAATTTATACTAATTTACTCCCCTACAACACCTTAAGGTTTAATACTTATGCTTTATATACTAATTGGAATTGGCCTTCTTTTTATTGGCATGGCATTTCTTGTTACGGAAAACAATTCGAAATATCTCCTCTCTGGCTATAACACCATGAGCGAGGAAGAAAGAACACAGGTGGATATAAAATCGTACATCCCATATTTTAAAAAGTTTCATTTGTTGTTGGGGTCCTCGTTTATTATTATCGGTCTCATATTGCACTATGCCATTGGAGAAAGTGCCAGTGGAATATTTATGGGTGTTTATCCCATACTTGCCTATCTCTACTTCATGAGGGAAAGCAATAAATACTGGAAAGGGTCCAGCAACAAATGGAATAAAATTGGCCTTTATGTCCTAGCGGCAACCCTGATTCTTGTAGTAGGGCTCCTTGCCATGGGTTTTAAGGAAAATAAACTAATCATTGAACCGGATGCTGTCCAATTTCAGGGCAGTTACGGGGAAACTCTAAATGTGTCGGATATAGCATCCGTGACCCTTGTGGACCATTTACCTGAAATTACCTCAAAAACCAACGGATTTGCCCTTGGAAGCATCAGGAAAGGATATTTTAAGACTGGTGTTGGAGAGGAAGTGAAATTGATATTGAACTCCGACAGCAAAACATATCTGTTGTTTACAAAAACAAATGGAGGGAAAATTTACTTTTCCGCAAAGGAAAATACGAGCACTCAAATTTATAATGAACTAAAAAAAGTATTTCCGGAACAGATTGAATAAGATTGGATTTCTTTACCCAAGATGATTGCATCATTATTGGCGTGGCTAAATATGTGTGTTGAAGACCATATTATTTTAAAGATTGAAAATCGTACAGGATTTGAGGTTTTGTTTATGCGGTTTACCCGTTATTAAATTAGTTTAAAAGGAAGTGTTTATGGCAATGGAAGTCGACCAAAATCTACTTTATGGGAGTTCGACAACTAAAAAGAACAGCCACCCTGCCAGCCAGAGACGGACTCTCCCAAGGTGGGATAAATAGGAACACCACCTATCTTGTTAAAAACATTCCAGAGACTTGGCCATCCCCAAGTTACTACATCTAGTTAGACTTTTATAAATATTTTTTTTCTGTAGAGAATATATCCCAATAACACATACAAAGAGACCAATGAAAGCCCATACAGAAATGAAGAAGTTTCCATTGACCAAAAATCCTGAACATATACGGTATTAAAAAGCCAGCCTTTTAGGGAAGTGTCCCCATTCACTTTTACCAAACCCATAATTTTACTTGTGAAACTGGAAAGAAAATACAGGACAATGGCATTGGCTCCGGCATATTTAAATATACTGCCAAACTTAATCCCCTTAACATCGGAGAAGTAATATATTATAGCCAAAATTATATTGGCCCAACCAGCTGTTACCATTACAAAGCTACTGCTCCACAGGGCCTTGTTTATGGGGAAAAACAAATCCCACACATAACCCACCAACAACATTGCCAATCCAATACCGAACAGGAGCATTTCCTTTTTAGCCCACTTGGAGCGCAACATTAGACCTGTAAAGATCCCCAGTATAGCGGTAGCTATGGAAGGCAAAGTACTTAACAATCCCTCGGGATCGTAATCCGCTTTATAGCTGTGGCTCCCAAAAACAAGGACATCCAAATAATTGGCCAAATTGTTCGGGGCTCGTTCAAAGGTGGGTGCCATTCCATTGACAGGAACAAAACCCATTAACAACCAATACCCAATTAAAAGAAAGGCACAAATACCAACCAGTGTTTTCCAACTAAAATTGATAAATAAAATCGAGGCAAAGAAGAACACAACACCAATACGTTGCAACACTCCTGGAAATCGAATATTTTCGAAATCCTTAAAGAAAGGAAAGTGTATGGTAAAAGCCCCTAAGAACAACCCCAATCCAACTAGTTTCAGGGCTCTAATCGTAATTTTTTTATAGGTCTTGGAATCTACCGCTTTGTGTTGATATGCAAAAACAATGGAACAGCCTACGATAAACAAAAAGAATGGAAAGACCAGATCCGTAGGAGTATATCCGTGCCATGGAGCATGCATAAAAGGAGCGTACACATGGGACCAGGTACCGGGATTATTTACCAAAATCATAAGGACAATGGTAAGTCCCCTAAAGATATCCACGGAAATTATTCTATTCTGTATATTCATTCCTGCCTGGCAACAAACCAGTTATTTATTATATATTCTATAGAATATGATCCTTCATTTTGTTCCAAGCCCGTGCCAGCAAAAATCCGGACACCACGGCCACACCGGTCAAAATAAGGGCACTGGTGGTTTTTCCATATATCCAATACCCAGTGGCAAACATGCAGGAGTAGATTAATACACAACCTAGCAACATGGCAGTAATACCAGCTGGAACACTCCATTTTTCCTTAGTGTTCACAATCTCTACGTTTTCGTCCTTCGCATCCTTGATCACTTTGGACCAACCCGGCCCTCCTGGCTGAATTTTTTTGTAAAAATCCTGCAATACCTGTTTGGATTCTGGCTGTGTCATATACGTTGCTGCCAACCAAATAACCGTAGTAACAACAACCACAAAAGGATATTCTGCCCAATCTGGGAAAACACCTGTTTCTGCGGCAAATAAGAAAGGTCCAACAGCCGTTAATTTTAATATAATGGAGATGATTCCCGATGCAAACATGGCCGTTATCTCACTCCAAGCGTTGATCCTCCACCAGAACCATCTTAAAATAAAGATAAGTCCGGTACCAGCACCAAACACCAACAACACTTCAAACAACTGTAAGGCGTTTTGTAAGAGTAGGGCCAAAGCAGCGCTGAAGACCATTAATATAACGGTGGATATTCTTCCAACAGCCACCAATCTTTTCTCGGAGGCATTGGGATTTATCTGCTGTTTGTAGAAGTCATAAACAATATAGGACGATCCCCAGTTCAATTGGGTAGAAATGGTACTCATATAAGCGGCTATCAAAGAGGCCAAAACCAAGCCCAATAATCCACTGGGCAATTTGGTCAACATGGCGGAATAAGCCAAATCATGTCCTAATTTATCTACTGCAACATTGGGGAAAGCCTCATGGATACTAGCAATGTCCGGGTAGACTACCAAGGATGCCAAAGCTACCAAAATCCATGGCCATGGACGTAAGGCATAATGCATAATATTGAAGAAGAAAGTAGCACCTATGGCATGGTTTTCGTTTTTGGCCGCCAACATACGTTGGGCTATGTATCCACCACCTCCTGGTTCCGCACCAGGATACCACGAACTCCACCATTGTACCGCCAAGGGTATTATAAATAAAGTAATTAAGGCATTGGTATTACTAAAATCGGGTACTATAGCAAGTTTATCTGCTACATGCTCATTCGCCATTAATGCTGTAATACCCCCAACTTCTGGGATGTTCACCAAATAATAGGCTGCTCCAATTGCACCGCCCATAGCTACAAAGAACAATAGAAAATCGGTATACACCACCCCTTTAAAACCACCTAAGGCACTAAAAGTCACGGTTATCAACCCTGCGCTCACCACGGTTACCCAAGGCTCCAAGCCCAACATTATACCCCCTATCTTAATTGCTGCCAAGGTAACGGCAGACATGGTAATCACATTAAATATAACGCCTAAATAAACCGCCCTGAATTTTCTTAAAAAGCTTGCCGGTTTACCACCATAACGCAATTCATAAAATTCCAAATCCGTATTTACATTGGATTTCCTCCAAAGTTTGGCGTAGACAAAAACGGTGAGTAGGCCGGTCAGCAGAAAAGCCCACCAAACCCAGTTTCCGGAAACTCCGTTGGTACGAACAATATCGGTCACCAAGTTGGGCGTATCCGTAGAAAAGGTTGTGGCCACCATAGAGAGGCCCAACAGCCACCAAGGCATGGTTCTGCCGGAAAGAAAATATTCCGAAGAACTGGCCCCCGATTTCTTGGAGACATAGATTCCGATAAATAAAACAATTGAGAAAAAAACAACAATAAAAGTGTAATCTAGGGTACTTAATTCCATCGGTTTGGCTTAGGTTTGAGAATTAAGATCTAAAGATAAATTTTTTTGGGATACTTTTGCCCTTTGTTCGCCAAATGTCACATATGATTCTCTTAACAACATCAGATATAACTACAACAGCATGGGTACTTGCCTTAACCGCCGCATTTGTGATAGGAATTTCGAAAGCCGGTATCAAGGGAATCGCTATCATTAATGTTACTCTAATGGCATTGGCCTTCGGAGCCAAGGAATCTACTGGATTAATTGTGCCTTTACTAGTTTTGGGAGATGCCTTTGCCGTTATGTACTACAACAGGCATGCACAGTGGAAGTATATTGTAGCCTTTTTGCCTTGGATGATTTTGGGCATCCTTATTGGCACGGCCGTAGGAAAGGATTTGCCGGAAACCACCTTTAAGATCAGCATGTCCGTTATTATATTGGGAACGGTTATAATGATGTATTGGTGGGATAGAAAAAAATCCAAAAACGTTCCAACCCATTGGGCATTTGCAGGATTTATAGGAACCATGGCGGGCATTACGACCATGATAGGCAATTTGGCAGGAGCCTTTTCCAACATTTATTTTTTGGCCATGAGGCTACCAAAGAACGAATTCATTGGAACCGCGGCCTGGCTCTTTTTTATAGTAAATATTTTTAAACTGCCCTTTCATATTTTTATCTGGAAAACCATTACCCCTGAGACCCTATTAATTAATCTTAAATTGGTTCCTGGAATTGTTCTCGGAATTATAGTAGGGGTACGATTGGTAAAAATTATTAAAGAACAATTCTATCGCAAGATGATTTTGATCCTTACCGCAATCGGCGCATTTCTCATTCTCTTCCGGTAAAAAAAAAGCTGGTGCAGTGCACCAGCTCCTCAACTAGACTAACTCAAACTAATACTAACTCAAACTTTTCAAGACAAAATTCGTATTAAAAACCCATCTAGAAGTTAACTAAACTTCAAGCTAACATTACTAAAAATAAAAGCCTCCACCATCCCGACTATAAGAGTATTATCCAACACCCTTAGTACCAGTTGTATATTTTATCCATTTCCTGATAATTATCATATTCTAAGAACCTATTTCGTATAAAATTTGTCGATTCACATTTGGACTGCACTGCTACGGGAAGGCACCCCATGTGTAAAACCTCTGACGCGTTATCATTGCTGACATAGGAACGGTGCAACAGAAAATAAAAAACATTTAAACGTATGATAAAACATAACTTTCATATTCCAGTTATGGGAATTGGGTTTACCATAGACACACCTCTAAAAGTTTCCCACCTTGGTATAGATTCGGTTATTTCTTTGGTAGATGACATCCTGATAGAGAAATTAAGGAAAATGTACTGTGAAAAATTTGAACTCTCTTATCAGGAAATTTCAGATAAATTGGAAGATTTTAGAGCCAAGAGAATCACCAGTTATCTCAACTTGATCAATGATGCGGCGCATAAAAAATTTGCAGACCTAATTAATTCGGCCCATAGCACTGGTAAAGAAATAAAAGAATACGTAGCTCTTCTGCCAAATGCTTCCCAACTAAAGGAAGAGTTTGAAAAGCTCACTTCCAACGAATTCAATGCCGCTGAGATTAAAAAATGGTTGAAAGAGAATTTAACCATGGGTAGCGTCGATGTAAATATTATGACCAAGGTGGACAAGGACAACTTTATTAAAAATGACAAACTGTCCACAGAATATAATGATGCCCATGCAGCGTTACGCGGATATGCCTGCAGCAAACTCAATTCGTCCGTAATTCTTTCTGCAGGGATGAACCCTAGATTATACAGTTATTTAGAAAATTTTGATGATTTTTTTCCTGATGAAAACGGTAATATTAAAAAGAAAATAGTCTTAAAGGTAAGCGATTATAGGTCTGCCTTGATCCAGGGTAAGTTCTTGGCCAAAAAAGGAATTTGGGTGTCGGAGTTTAGGATAGAATCCGGTTTAAATTGTGGTGGACATGCCTTTGCAACGGATGGTTATCTAATGGGGCCTATTATGGCCCAGTTCAGGGATAACAAACAGGCTTATATAGACGAAATACATGCCATTTTAATTTCTGCACTTAGCAGCAAGGGCCGTGAAGTACCCAAACAAAATCTATCCTTAAAAATAACCGCCCAAGGAGGTGTAGGTACCGCTGAGGAACACCAATTTCTACTGGATCATTACAAGGTGGATTCCGTAGGTTGGGGGACCCCCTTTTTATTGGTTCCGGAGGCCACAACAGTAGACAAGGTGACCCTAGATAAATTGGTTGTTGCCAAAGAGGAAGATTTGTACTTAAGTGATATTTCCCCATTGGGAATACCCTTCCACAACCTACGTGGAAATACCAAGGATTTGGAAAAGTTTAAAAACATAGATAAGAATAGACCAGGAAGTTCCTGTCCCAAAAAATTTGTAGCCTTGAACAAGGATTACTCCGACAAGGGTCTCTGTACCGCCTCACGACAGTATCAACATATCAAAATTAAGGAACTGGACGAACTAGGTTTGTCCGAAAAGGAATACACTGAAAAATTTAATAAAATAACAGAGAAATCATGTACCTGTGTAGGCCTTGGCACTTCTGCCCTTTTGGCCTATGGTTTGGATACCAAAACCGAAGGATCGGGCGTATCTATCTGCCCAGGACCCAATATGGCCTATTATTCCAAAATAATGACTTTAAAGGAAATGGTGGATCACATTTACGGCCGTGACAATGTTATTTCCAGAACTGATAGGCCCCATATGTTTATTAAGGAATTGGGGATTTACCTTGATTATCTTAAAAATAAAATCGAGGAATCCCGGGAATCCATGAATAAGAAACAAGAGAAATACCTATTGACATTTACCCAAAATTTAAATGAGGGCATCACCTATTACCAAGAACTATTTGAAAGCTTAAAAGGAACATTTGAAAATGAAAAAGATGGGGTTCAAGCGGCATTGGCCCAGGGATTAAAAACACTGGAAGGTTTTAAAATGGAGATTGAGGCCCTTTCTTTATCGGAAGTGTAATTAGGAAGACTTAATATTGGGAATTGGATAAAAGTTGTCAATTACATTCTTTTAAATAGTTACCAGGTAAGGCAGTGGGCAGTGGGCAGTGTACCGAAAAATTCATTGTAGAAACTGGATCCAAAAAATATTGGTTTTACAAATGTGTTTATAAGATCGACCATTTGTGTACATTCCGATTATTTATTTTCTTTAATTACTGTTTTATAAACTGTTTTTAAAAATCCAGTTATTGCTATAAATGAAATTCCAACTATTGAACGATAATCCTTAAAAACATTTTCTGGATATAGATTAATAAGTGAGATTATGAGAATCAGCAAACTTGATATCCATACTACGGCAATAATTATCAGCGTGATTCTTTTCAAAATTGAATTAGTTAATTGTTTATTAGGTTCCACATGGAATGATAATAACTGGACATAATTATCAGCCGCATACAAATCTTGCTTCACGTATAAATAAAGTTACAAAAACTATGCAATTATGAATTAATTCAAATACCAATAATATTTTTCTCCGCATTTGGGACCTAAATTATCCTTAATTTGAAATTTTATCTAAAAAGATAGTCCTAAAATACCCAGTTTTAACATTAATTAGTCTTAAATGTAGCGGTAGTTGACCAGTTGCTCCAATTTAAATTTTGATCCCGGTAACGGACCCTCCAATAATAGGTGGTGTTCGGTTTTAACCTATTAGTTTTTTCATCGGTAAGGTCGTCATCCTTTTGCCTATTTTCCTTGTAGTACCAATTTTCAAATTGCTTCCAGCTGTCAAAAATAGGCTTTTCAAAGTCATTGCTCTCTGCAACCTGCCAATGTGAGGCTGCATGGAATGCATTGCCGAAGCTGCTAGTGAAATCTCCGGCTTTCAGGGTGGTTCCGGTAAAATTAACCGTTTCGTTATTGGGCGAGATAACACTGGGCGCCCCAGGCTTTCTTTCTTTTTTATAAATGACTAGGCTATCCCTAAGTTCATTTTTACGCTCCAACTCTTCATTCCCCTGGCTAATTCTCTTTATGGTAAACTTAGGGTCTTCCTGACTGGCATCAACTTCCACCATCACAAAACCATACTCGTCCTGGGTTACCGTAAATTCATCGTAATCCCTTCCTTCAAATTCTCCCCAATTATCAATGGCGCCACCTGCGGAAGCAACGTTGATCCATAAGTGTTTATGATCTTTGGACTGTCCTCTTGAATAACCGTGGGTATGCCCAAAAAAGTGGATACTGGGCTTCCCTGTCTTGGTGGTAAACGCCTCCAAAAGTGCAATTACTTTTCCTGTAAAATCCTCTTCTCCCGGAATCCACAGTTCCGATTTATGGGGATGGTGCAACTGAGCAAAAACGAAATCCACCTCTTCGTTCTTAGCCGTTTCGTCCAACAACTTCTGCAACCACTCATACTGATCCCTACTATTGTTGTAACCGTCATTGGAATTGAGCCCAATAATCCTGGTATTGCCATAGTCCTTAAACCACCAATGCTCCGCATAGGCAGGCGTACCGTTTTCAGGCAAGCTGAAGTATTTAAAATAGAATACCGAATTTTTTTCATGATTCCCCAAAACTGGATACACTGGAACTTCTGAAAACAACTTTTCGGCTGGATTAAAAAAATGCTCCTTCCATTGGTAATATTTGGTGCCATTCTCCACCAAATCGCCAGGTATCATCACCATGGCCAAATTATTGGGAAGCTTGCCCCCATACTCCTTTTGAAAATATTGCAATATGCCATCATTTACAACCTCGGAAAATTTATTGGGGTTGTTATGGTCTATTTGCATATCGCTCATAGCTACGATTTTGAAGGATTCATGGTCACTGGCAAAGGGAGGGGTTTTAAATTGAAAAATATCCGAAACCATTTTAGCTGTTTTTACACGGTAGTAGTATTCTGTAAAGCGTTGCAGTCCCTCCAATTTGACCTCATGAATACGGGATTCACTAAAATTGATATCGTAGGCCATACCTTTGGTCTTTTTGCCCAGCTTGGGTGTTAAACCCCATTCAACCACACTTTCTTCGCCCATGGAAGTTTCCCACATAATTTTAATGGAATTGGGCTCGGCATCCTGCAGGTAAGGTTGAACCAAAAATTCTCCATTTACATTTTGGGCATCTCCAAAGAAATGAAATGCCATGGCAAAAAACAGTATTGCAGTACTCTTAATGTTCATTTGTTAATTTATATTCCAATAGTTAATAACTAAAACAATCGTATTCAAAAGACGTAGTAGAGCGGTTATTTCTATTACGCATGCACCAACGCCAAGCTTTCGTCGAGAATATTTAACGCAGCATCCAGTTCTTTTCTACTTATGGTAAGTGCCGGTGACAATTGTAAAACATTGCCGGCAGAAACCTTAAAGCTTAAACCTCGTTTTAAACATTCGTACATGACCACTTCGGCCTCATTTATTGCCTTTTCCTTGGTTTTCTTGTCCTTCACCAATTCTACCCCCCACAACAATCCCATACCTCTGATATCACCGATAAGGGGATATTTTAATTGTAATGCTGCTAGGGATGTTTTAAGGTAGTTCTCATCTGCCTTGACCTTTTCCAATATTTTTTCATTTTCCAAAAAGGTAATGGTACCAAGGGCTGCCACAGCACCCAACGGACTTTTTTCATGGGTATAGTGCCCTAGGGATATATCGCCAAACTTGTTATATTCGTCCCTAGTGATAATAGCGGCCTGTGGAAAAATACCTCCTCCCAATCCTTTGCCAATACACAATATATCAGGTTCAATTTCATAATGTTCAAAAACAAACATTTTACCAGTTCTGCCAAGTGCTATTGGAATTTCATCCAAAATAAGTAATACCCCATATTTGGTGCATAGCTCCCTAGCCTTCTTCCAAAATGCTTTGGATGGCAATTGAACATCCGTATTCCTTATAGTTTCGGCAATAAAAGCGCCAATATCGCCTTCCTTGGAAAACACATATTCCAAATATTCCAAACATTTATCCTCGTTGTCCTCAAAAATTCCACGGTAAGTAACAGGTGGTGGAATACGTTCCACTCCTGGCATTAAAGGCCCCATAGATTCCCTGAAGACCGCTTCCCCTCCAACGCTGATAGCGTCTAAGGAAGCCCCATGAAAAGAATCCCAAAAAGACACCACCTTAAACCTGCCAGTGACGGCCCTCGCCAATTTTAACGCTATCCCAATAGAGGAACTTCCATTAGGTGTTAGAAGCACCCTGTTAAGATCGGAGGGCATAAGAGAGGCCAATTTCTCGGCAAAATCAATGGCAGGAATATTCGTATAACGTCTTGGGGAAAAAGGCAAAACCCTTAATTGATCAATAATTTTTTCAATGAGTTGTGGATTGGCGTAGCCCACTTGATGCACATTATTGCCATGAAAATCGAGATATTTTTTTCCCGAGATATTCTCAATATAGGGCCCCTCACAACTTTGTAAGACATCCAAACATGGAGTGGACATGGATTGGTGCAAAAAATATCGGGCATCCCGTTCCAAAATTTCCTTGGTCTCCACACTTATCTGGGAGTCCATCCAGGCGGCACGTGCCGGAGTAAAATTGATATCCCCTTCTGTTTTTTTGTTCTGGGCAACCATTCCCGAATTATCTTGCTTCATAAGGTCCGTATTTTGCTATTATTTCTCGTTCTTTTGTATTGTCGTTCAGGATATAGATATCATATTGTCTTCCTTGGTTATACACCCGGACCACAATATGACCGTTCTGACTTTTATATTGATCCAACTTATCTCCTATCACATCTTTAAGAGGTTGTAACATAACCGTTGAAAACAAATCCCGCTCTCCAGGATATAAGGCCTTGGAAGTTATTCTTCTTAGCACCTCCTCTCCCGGATGGTCCGATGACCAATTTTGTTGGATCCATACCCTTGGTCTAAGTGTTCTTACAAAGAATACATTTTGGGAATCCCTGTTGCCATGATGGTTCAAGGTAGCAACATCCACAGGACCAATCACTGGTGCCACGTGCGATTCCAAGGAATTTAAGTCCGTTTGTCCCAAGGCATCGATACCGCTAATATCTCCCCCGGTAAAATAATTGAACCGGCCATAGGTAATTTTTAGACATGTGCTTAAAGGATTTTCACCGGGATAATCCCCTTTGGTAAACAAAGAATAATAATCCTCATTTTCACCAGTCCATATATCGCCATTAACGGCAATATTACGAATTTCAAAATGGGGATATTTATTGGGGGATTGTTTTAGATAGATTTGATTGATAGCCCCAGGCTTTAAGGCTTCGTAAATCATCCCATCTTCCTTGATGTGATAATCCATATAATTCCAATACTCCTGCAATGTTTCTATAATACTATAAGAATCGTTCGCTTTTATTTTCTTTTGTACCGCTGTATTCTTTAAATCGATTGGATAATTACTTCCGCGGTCCAAATGGGTTTTAATAGGCAATAAACTCCCTACTTCCATCATTCCTGTTAAGCCATACTTTCCTTTCGGGTGCCGTTTCCTTTTAACATCCATCTCCCCGAAATGATCGTCATGGTAATGTGTTATTAGTCCGTAATCCAGTTGCAAGGTTTTATTTTTTGGAAAAAACTGATGAATATAATCCACAATCCATTGTGGTGCAGTTTTGGAATTATCGGGTTTTTGTACCGCATTTCTGGCAGATAAAGTTCTAGCATGGGTTTCGGACATGTCGCCTGCATCCACTAAGAGCGTGGTCGCATCTGGAAAAACAAAAAAAGCGGCATCCCCCCTACCTGTATTTATATGATGAATATCCATCATCCCCTCTTCCCACGCGGGTAATTGCCCTCCTTTGTCTTGGGCCGTTACCAGTATCATGGGCAAAAGAAGGAATATGACCTTCATTGATAAACCTTTTACCGTTATTTCCAATTACTTTAGTATTGATGTTGATAGCACTTGTTTAGGAATGGTCTTAGTTTGATAATCCACGTTCAACCATCCACTACCGCCTCCATTAAACCATACCACTTGTAGGGGGTAGTTTCCAGGCTTTAAGGAAATACTGCCATTCTTTTCGATCACCCCATGATCCCCATCATTGTCCACGATCAATTGATTATTTACCCATAATTTACTACCATCATCGGAATTGGTGTAAAACACATAAGTGTCTTCTTTTTCAATTTGAATATTTGTAGTGAATCTCACTACAGTGTTGTCACGGATTTCCTCCTTTACCTCATCCGAGGTAATTTCAAAACAGCTTCCTCTGGCATCCGGTTTTTTATTTTCCAAAGTGGGGATACTCGTTAAGTTTTCCAAATAAAACACCTCATAGGAAATGGGTGCTGCCCTTGTCCTATTTTTTATTCTAAAAAAGGCTTCAGAAACGGTACTGACAATTTTCCCATTCATAAAAATAGCGCTTTTAACCACCACATTTTCAGAAGTCTTGACAGGCTCGGTATATAAGGCGGAATTAAGGTTGGGCATGGAACCATCTAAAGTGTACCTTATTTCTCCTATGGTATTTGGATTTTTTATAATAATACTTGTAGAATCATCAAACAAACCCCCAGCCCGTTTATAGAAATCGGCAGGAGGTAGTATCGTTGGTTTCATGATCCTTTCCGTAATTGGATAATCATCTCTAAGATCATATCCCTCAAAAGCATTCTTTACGGGTTTGCCTATCCA
>Ga0209344_10001576_pt1 | contig 28932 bp, 21 predicted proteins | sample Cruoilmetagenom6_FD_187293 | JGI IMG/M metagenome (GOLD analysis project Ga0209344, IMG submission 187293) | Oil polluted marine microbial communities from Coal Oil Point, Santa Barbara, California, USA - Santa Barbara Oil Seep Sample 6 (SPAdes)... | ecosystem: Environmental > Aquatic > Marine... | reverse complement strand
TTGCTCGAGTGGTGATCATGGGCTATGTTGAAGGCCTTGATTCTCGGTCTCCTGATGGCAAATGGAGAGGCGACGGGGAGTTTAAATGGAAGCGGTTTGATAGCACCATTCCAGATTCCATTCTTGTTGGATGTGAGCATACCTACTGGGGCGATATCGCGGGGACAGTGGTTGAGCTTCTTGCCGAACGAGGGGTGCAGCTTGTGATTTATGCGGGCAAGCTGGGGTCATTGAACTCTACGGATGTTCCAAATACATGCTTAGCTAGCTCAGCGGGAAGTGTTTTACCCGATGGGCAAGCTGTTGTATGGGAGAACATTTTTGAGCACACAAAGTTTGATGATGATCTGTGTCGTTATGGAATGCACGTGACAGTGCCGTCGGTACTTCAGGAAACTAAGCAATGGCTTGAATCACTTGATTCGAGGTTGCGGTTCGTTGATCCAGAGATTGGACATATGGCTGCAGCAGCCAAACTCGCAGGAATCGAGTTTTCTAACTTGCACATCATCTCTGACAATCTAGTAGCCCAGCACGAGCATGATCTTTCCAATGAGCGTGATTCGGAAGTTGTCGAAAAGCGATCTATGCTAACAACTCGAATGACTGACGCTATTTGGGCTAGTATTCGATAGAAGCACTACAAAAGTGGGCCAGCGATTTGTGTGCCGGTAGGGGGACAGGTCATGATATCACCAATTCTTCGCCTCAAACGCCGGCATTATTTGATAACAACTGATACTATCTGTTGATGACAAGCCGCAACAGGGACTACAACAACGCCGGTTCAGTGCCCGATGTGATGACTATCGAGCAGCTCTGTTCGTATCTTCAGCTCTCACGGTCCACGCTCTACAAGCTCGCTCAGGAAGGAAAGTTGCCTGGGCATAAGGTGGGGAAACACTGGAGGTTCAGCAAGCAAGTTATAGATGAATGGCTGCGTGGGCGGGAAGGGGGCGAGCCATGACGGTGTCCTCACATCAGGCGTGCTATTTTGCGCATGAATTAACTCGGCTTGGGTCTATTGGTGAGCTTGATCGCCTCAGCACAACCCTGTTCGACTCCAAGGTCGATCTTAACCCGCATCAGATCGAAGCGGCTCTCTTTGCGATTTCCAATCCACTTCAGAAAGGCGTCATCCTCGCGGACGAAGTTGGTCTAGGCAAGACTATTGAAGCAGGGCTAGTGCTGTGCCAGAAGTGGGCCGAGCGCAAGCGTCGTTTGCTCATCGTCTCGCCCGCCCATATCCGCAAGCAGTGGCAAACAGAGCTATCCGAGAAGTTCAATCTGCCCAGCATCGTGCTGGACCGAAAGATATTCAACCAGCTGAAACGCGATGGTGCGATAAACCCATTCGACTGCGGCCAAATTGTCGTGGTTTCGTATGGCTTTGCGGCCCGGATGCAAGACGAACTGCGAGCTACCCCGTTCGACCTTGCTGTCTTCGACGAAGCACACAAGCTTCGCAATGCTTATCAGCCCAGTCGCAAGCAGGGGCAGAAGCTTCGGTGGGCATTCGAGCTCCGCAAGAAGCTACTCTTAACCGCAACGCCGCTACAGAACAACCTTCTTGAGCTGTACGGGCTGGGCTGGATGATCGACGAGCACATCTTTGGGGACATAAGAGCATTCCAAAGCCGCTACTGTCGAGCCGGCGGCGATTTAGAAGGTCTTCGTCAGCGGTTGAGTCAGTTTTGTAAGCGCACACTTCGAAAAGATTGTGAATATGTTCGCTACACAAAACGACGAGCCATTACCCATCCATTCAAACAGAGCAAAGAAGAGAAACAGCTCTATGCTGATGTACTGGCTTTCATGCAGCAAAAAGAGAGCTACGCATTCCCGGCTAGGCAACGCCAGCTCGTTGAAATCGTCGTATTCAAAGCGCTCGCATCGTCTCCGAGAGCACTTGCCGGGACACTGCGCACGATGCTTGCCCGCCTTGAAGCCCTGCGTGATGGGTTTGCTGAGACAGATGCAGACCAGCCATATTGGAAATCTATCGCTAGCGATGAGGATTTCGACATTGAGGACCTACTCGACGAATGGGATGACGAGGATGAAACCGATCGCGACGAAGGACAAATCGACGGCAAAATCCTCGCTCGAGATGTCACTCTTCTTCAGTCGCTGATTGAGCGAGCTGAGAGAATCACCTGTGACAGTAAATCGACAGCCCTGCTCACCGCCCTCGATCGAGGCTTCGACGAGCTGGTGAAGATTGGTGCTCCCCGCAAAGCGTTGATCTTCACCGAGAGCCGCAAGACGCAGGCATTCCTCGCTGAGTATCTTGAAAACAATGGATACCGCGGAAAAGTCATCCAGTTCAACGGAAGCAACTCACACCCGCAAGCCAAAGCGGCCTACGAACAATTCAAACAGCAATACCAAAGCACCGACCGATTCACAGGAAGCAAGGCCGTAGATGTACGCAGCGCGCTGATCGAGGCATTTAGAGAAGATGGCGAGATTCTCCTCGCCACTGAAGCAGCTGCTGAAGGCGTTAACCTTCAGTTCTGTTCGTTCGTCGTGAATCACGATATGCCGTGGAATCCTCAGCGCATCGAGCAACGCATCGGCCGCTGCCACCGTTACGGCCAAGAGTACGATGTCGTCGTTCTGAACTTCCTGAACAGCGACAACTATGCCGACCAACGGGTCCATACATTACTCAACGAAAAATTCAATCTCTTCGATGGTGTATTCGGTGCCAGTGACCAAGTTCTTGGCACCATCGAGAATGGTGTTGACTTCGAACGGCGTATTCTCGACATCCTCAAGACCTGCCGCGACTCTGAAGAAATCGAATCAGCTTTCAACAAACTGCAAGAAGATCTCGATGATGTCATTCAGGACAAAATGGGCAAGGCCAAACAGCAGCTCATCGATCACTTCGATGCAGATGTCCACGATCGGCTCCAATCTCAGCGTGTGGACGCCCAGCTCGCCCTCAATCGCATCCAAGAAAGATTCTGGCGTCTGACGCAATGGGGCCTTGCCGATCAAGCCACCTTTGACCACGAACGATTCAGTCTCGATCTACCCACCCCTCCTGCCAAGGACATCCCGCCGGGCAAGCACCGGCTCATATCCGCAGCCAAGCAGGATGATCAGGACCACATCGCTCCCGGCCGAGACCACCTGCTTCGGCTATCGAGCCCGCTCGGTCAATGGCTCCTTGGTGCTGCGAAGGACCAATCGCTGCCAGTCTGTGAGCTTCAGTTTGATCTCTCCTCCCATCCCAAGAAGATCAGCATGCTCGAACCCTACAAAGGTCAGAGCGGCTGGCTTCGGGTTGAGCGGCTTGAAGTCCACACCGACGCCGAGGAAGACTTCCTGCTCGCCAGCGGCGTCACCAACGACCTCAAGAGCATGGATGTCGAGTGCCTCGAACGACTCTGGGATCTTTCATCAACCGACCAAGGACCGCGCGAACTCGCAAATGATATTGACGAACGCTTGTCACGAGAACTTGAGCAGCATCGCCAGGCGACATTGCTCAAGCATTCTGAGAATGTCGGCAAGAGACTGCAACAGCTACAGGATCAGCTCGATCAGTGGGCCGATGACAAAATCGAACCCGAGAAGCAGAAACTCGAAGAACTGAGCAATCAAAAGCGTCAGGCCCGCCGCCAAGCACGCCAGGCAAATACCGTCGATGACCAGCTCGCGAGCCAAACCCAAGCGCGCCAGATCGAAAAACAGATCCGTGCGCAAGAGCAAGCCATTGCCCGCTTGCGAGACGAGCTCGATGACAAACTCGACGAAATGTTCGACCAACTCAGGACCAGCAGCCAGCAGAAGGCGATGCCGCAAACTGTCATGACCGTGAAATGGAGCGTTGTCTGATTATGCCCGATCCCCACAATACAGATACCACGAATACTGAATCCAGCACTCTCGACAAGCTCGATGGCGAGTCTTTGGACATCAGCGCACAGCGGCTGGCTGCGATCAAAGCCGTGCTGCCGGAAGCCTTCGACCTCGACGGCAATCTCGTTCGAGACAAACTCCTCGAAGCACTCAAACCCGCGAGCTACAAAGCGAGCGACGATATCCCTTCATTCGGTCTCGCTTGGCCGGGCAAACAATCGGCCTTTGCCGCCGCAGGTGTGCCGACCACCGCGACGCTTCGCCCGTGCCCTGATCAGTCCGTCGATTTCGATACCACACAAAACCTGCTGATCGAGGGCGACAACCTCGAAGTCCTCAAGACACTCCGACGCAGCTACCACGGCAAGGTCAAGATGATCTACATCGACCCGCCGTACAACACGGGCAAGGACTTCGTCTACCCGGACAACTACGGCGAAGGCTTGGACACCTACCTACAGCGAACCGAGCAGAAAGACGACGATGGCTTCTGGAAGAGCACCAACAGCGAAACGAGCGGCCGCAAGCATGCAAACTGGTTGAGCATGATGGCGCCCAGATTGACGCTTGCCCGCAACCTGCTTCGCGATGATGGTGTGATTTTTATCTCGATAAACGATCATGAAGTCGCACACCTGAAGATATTGTGCAACGAGATCTTTGGGCCTGAGAATTTTCTGGCACAGTTTTCGTGGCGTACTGATGGCAACTTTGATAACCAAGACAAGATCAAAAATTGCCATGAGTACATCCTGCTGTTTGCCAAGAGAAAGGCATCATTCCCACATCCGCCAACGATTGACCCAAGTACGCCTGAAGACAGCAAGCTATTTAATGACAGCATTCGCAATACGATCGTAAAGAATGGGCCTCGCAATCCAGTTAGTGAAGTACTGCTTCACGCAGGATTCCCTTCGGCGATAGAGAGCGGGACCATTCGAGCGAGAAGTGACAAATGGCCACATTACAAGAATGACGCACAGTTTGAAGACGGGAAGCTTGTATCCGATGTCATCGTATCAAGCGGCTGGAGTTCAAAGGATCTGCTGACTGCGTTCATCGAGAATAAATATTCCACTATTCTCGACGGAAAGGAGCAAGAGACAGTCTTCGAGATCAGTGCTTCAGGAGCTATCGAGGCGGTTAAGAAACGCCCAGACGTGCAGAGTCATGTAATATCGTCTCTTTCTGGGCTTGGGGGATCACAGAAGGCTATCGATCAACTCGAAGCTCTTGGACTTCAGTTTTTCGACTATCCGAAACCTACAAGTCTAATCGAATACTTTGTTCGGATGAACTACGGAAACGACAGCATCATTCTTGATTTCTTCGCCGGCTCAGGTACGACCGGCCACGCCGTAATGGCACAGAATGCTGAAGATGGAGGCAACCGCCGATACATCTGTGTCCAGCTTCCCGAGCCGCTAGATGAACCAGTGACACTCGACGACGGCGTTGTCTGCGAGACGATCTTCGATCTCACACGAGAACGGCTCAAACGGGCGGGTAAGATAATCAAAGAAGAAGCGGGTCTCAACGCCGAAAAGCTCGACACGGGCTTGCGCGTCTTCAAGCTTGATTCCAGCAACTTCACTGCTTGGAACAGCGACCCGACAACGAGCGAAGCCGATCTGCTCGAACGCCTTGAGCAACTCAACGACCAAACCGTGGCGGGGCGTTCAGAGACGGACATCCTCTGGGAGATGCTGCTCAAGATGGGGCTGCCTTTGGATCTGCAGCTCGAACACTTCGAGCTGGAGGGCGCGTCGTTCATCGGCGTCGCCGACCGAACCAAGGTCATCAGCACCGCGGAGTCAATCCCAGTATCAGCCCTCGAAGCCCTGCTCGATCAGGACATCCCGCCATCCGAGCTTGTTGTCTTGGACAGTGCCTTCGCAGACGACAGCGCCCGCGCCAACATCGCTACGCTCTACAAAGAGCGCAAGGACGACGACGGCCAGCCGGTTTGCAAGCTGAAGGTGGTGTAAGGCATGTCGGATGTGAAGTTCCAGTTTGACCCAAAGCAACAGTTCCAGCTCGACGCGATCGATGCGACCGTGAACCTATTCTCCGGCCAGCCCCGCAGCGGCCAAGCCGGCGGGAACCTGTCAATCGAAGTCGGCGGCGGGACCGATGCCGGACTGTTCCAGAACAAGTACGGGCTGGGCAACCTCTTGACGATCTCCAGGGATCAGGTGCTCACGAACCTCCAGGCGATACAAGACAGCCAAGGGCTCATGCCCGACGCCACCCTGATCCCAAGTGATCCGGATGACGCCAACGCCCCGGCCCCGATGAACTTCACGGTCAGCATGGAGACCGGGACCGGCAAGACCTATGTCTATCTGCGCACCATGCGCGAGATGCACGCCCAGTACGGCTGGAGCAAGTTCTTCATCGTGGTGCCTTCGGTGGCGATCCGCGAAGGCGTCCGTCAAAGTCTGCGAGACACCGAGAAGCATCTCCGAGAACTGTATAACGGCGAGCCGATGGACTTCTTCGTCTACGACGGCAAGAAGCCCACAGAACTCGCGGCTTTTGCTCGCAACAGCTGCCTATCGGTGTGCATCATCAATGTCCAGGCGTTCATCAAGGATGTAGATCCTGACCACACCGAGGAAGAAGCGAGACGAAGCGGGAATGTGATCTACAAACCACAGGAAAACCTTCAGGGCAAAGCACCGATCGACTTTGTACGGGCATGCAACCCGATCGTTATCATCGACGAGCCACAGAGCGTGGACAGCACCGAGAAGAGCAAAGCGGCGATCCGTCGACTCAACCCCATGTTCTGCCTTCGCTACTCGGCGACCCACAAAGAGCCGTACAACATGGTCTACGACCTCGGCCCGGTCGAGGCAAGGCGGAAGGAGTTGGTCAAGGGCATCGTGGTCACATCAGTCCGTGAAGGGGGTCTGCCTGCGGGCGCATCGATCAAGTGTTTGCGTGTCGGCTACAAAGGCAAAGCAAAGACGCCCAGCGCCGATCTAGAGCTGCTGGCGCTCGATGCAAAGGGCACGCCAAAGCTGAAGAAGGTGACCGTCAAGGGCGGAGAAGAACTCGACTCGCCAAAGGTGACAAAAGAGAACAGCGCCTATGCGGACATGCGTGTCGATGGCATCTCTATGGACAGCGGTGTTGAGATCAACATCTACGGCCAATCTCATTACTTTCTCGAAGGGCAAGGCGTAGGACAGGTCGACGAGCACATCCTCAAAGCGATGATCGTAAAGACGATCGAGAAGCATTTGCTCAAAGAGAAGCAACTCCATTCGCGGCTCGCCATCGGCAAGGACAACGGCGGCAATGACCTCGACAAACGGATCAAAGTTCTCTCGCTGATTTTCCTCGACAAGGTCGCCGACTATCGAATCTACGACGACCAAGGAAACCCGCTGCCCGGCAAAGTCCAAGAATGGATTGACGAAGCGTTGAGCACCTTCCGGAATGACACACGCTTCAGCGGGCTTCCGGCATTCGAACACGACAACACGCACTTGCATGATGGCTACTTCGCCCAAGACAAAAAAAAGCGGGACAAGGACACTGATGGAAACACAATAGCCGACGCGAGCGCTTACGAAAAAATCATGCTGCATAAAGGCAAACTGCTCGATCCAGACGAGGCGCTGCGAGTCATCGTCAGTCATTCAGCTCTGCGAGAGGGCTGGGACAACCCCAATGTCTTTCAAATTTGCAAGTTAGGTGGAGCGCAGACTGTGACTCGCCGTCGTCAAGAACTCGGGCGTGGCTTGCGCCTACCCGTGGATGCCAGTGGCGTCCGTATTCGAGACCGTGTGATCAATGAACTCACCGTTGTAGGCGCTGAGGACTATACCTCATACGCCAAGGGTCTCCAAAACGAACTCCAGCAGGAATGCGGCGTAGCGTTTGGGGTTGTATTGCCTCGGGCATTTGCCGAACTCTCGACGAGCGAGGGCCCAATCGGATTTGAGAAGGCCAGCCAACTTCACAAGGAACTGAAAGAGGCTGAGATTCTTGAGTCAGACAACACCCTTGCTCAAGATCCTGATTTCAAGACGATGCCCAAGGCTCTATCGCAAATGTTCAGGCCCTTCAGCGCTGAGATCGAGAAGATCCTTCTAGAGCACAAGATCGAGCATCATGTTCGTCCTGACAAACCGCATACGAAACTCAAGCTCAACAAGTCGATCCTCGATCATCCTGCATTCCAAGATATGTGGGAGAAGATCTCGCGGAGAACGCGATATCGGCTCGATATCGATTCCAAGAACCTGATCAAGGCCGCATCGAAATCGCTGCGTGAACACTTTCTGGTTCATGACATTAGCCGCAAGGTTGAAGTCACTACAACGAATCTAAAGGTGTCTGCCAAGGGTGTTTCCTCGGGCCAGGTGCGAGAAAATAGATCAGAGAAGATCGAGCTCTCGGAGCGCTTGCCTGACCCATTAAGCTATCTTTCAGCACGGATTGACTTAAGCCGCACGAGCCTGTCGGCTATTCTGGTGGACTCAGGGACATTTAAGAACTTCAGTAAGCATCCTGCTCGCTATTTGGAAGATTGTACTCGACTCATTCGTCACACTTTGGCCTCCGTACTGGTCGATGGTGTCACTTATGAGCCCGACGAGGGATCGTGCTATGACCAACACAAGCTCAGCGAACTCGATGGCCAAGAGGTTGCTCATAGCATCGACAGGATCGTGACTCTTACCGTTGAAGACGGATCGCCTTTGCGAAGCCTTACTCAGCCGATTGCCGTTGATTCTGGCGTAGAGCACACTTTCGCCGTGGACCTTCAGAACCGAGGCGATGTACTTTGCTTCGCCAAGCTTCCCGGCGGGTTCAAGGTACCCACTCCAGTCGGCAACTACAACCCCGATTGGGTAATCATCAAAAAGGACTCGCAGGATGAGCCCAAGCTATACCTCGTTCGTGAAACGAAAGACACTCTCGCAGAAGAAGCCTTGAGTGAGAGTGAACGATACAGGATTCGCTGCGCACGGAAGCACTTCAAGGCCTTGGGTGTCGATTATGCTGTGTGTGTGACCTCGGATGAAATATAGTGTGTAGCGGTGGGCCAGGATATTGCAGTGCTTGCTCGGTAGGGGGCCAGCGAGTTTGTGTGGCATACTTGAGGTACTCTGTTTTAGCTTTCATGCGGCTCTATCTTGCCACTGTGAGGAAACAGCTGGGGGAAGTATGGATTTATAGGTGGCAGGCAGAAGTGTTATTGAAGGGTAAAAAAATTGAGATAGGACTGAATTCAGTAATACCTACTCCATTTAGGTTTCTCATCCAAAATGGAAGTGGGGCTTTCCTTCAGTGGGTCAAGTCGATCAGCTTGGTCTGTCGCCCACTTAAGCCAACTGTCTAGGCGGGCTTGATTAGGAATGGGATTTCCTTCAGACGCCCAACCGCGATCAGCACAAATGTAGCGTCGAAGCGATTGGCTTGTGTTCCAGGATTCGGAGTTATTCATCAGCTCTGATATCCGCTGTTCTTCTTCCTTGATCTCTTGTAGCTTCGAAACGCGTTGGCGTTCAAACTCATGACGCTTTCGTTCCGACTCTTCCAACTCACGTTGTCGTTGTTCTCGTTGAGTCCTGTCAACCTTGATGCTTTCGGCAGTACGATACATAGCAGTGATGAAGCCATTGAGTTGGTTTTCGACATTCCTTCGCTGCGTATCGCTGAAGCGACGACGTTGGCCATCGGATGGACCGGAATGAATCGCCAAACAGAGACGCCCGGTGGGCACTTTTACATAGAACTTGTCATTCTGGTGCCATGACCACCTCTTCATCTCTTCCTTCTCATGAGGCGTGGGTTCGCGTTCCTCGCGGAGAACGATTTCAGAGATGCCGAAGCATATCTGCTCGTCGTTTATCTTTGTTGCTGAAACCCAGGTTTCATTCTCAGGGATAATTTCGAACGGTAATCCTCTTTCTTCAATGGCTTTGAGCAATGTATCCATAATGCGCAAGGTACGGTCGATGTTCTCCGGGGCGACCATGATGTCAAGCGTTTTCTTTGCTCTGGGCTGAACAAGCCCTTCGTCATCCGGTTTGGCGGATTCCAGAGAGTTCTTGGTTCGTTCAACGATTGGTAGCGGGGCGGATAACAGTTCGGGAATTACTATCTTCTTCTCGCTGCACTTGTCTGGGACAGCAGAGCTCGTGTTTATCAAGTTCAAATGAGATTGCAGTTTTCTCGCATTTGGATGAAACTTGATCTCAAAATGTGCAGGTCTATATGAAGTCGGTAGCTTTGGTTTGTCCGTTTTCTTCCCATGCTCCTTCTTGGCCCAGTAGCCTACCGGGGGAGTAGGGATGCTGAAGCGTTTGCAGAGTTTCTTGAGTCCCACGTCAGAGATGCCAAGCTCGGGCGCTAGATTCCGCATTGCTGTCGACCAAACACGATCGTACAACTCGGAGCGAGTAAGAATAATCGTTTCAATGTCTTGTGTATTCACGAAAGATATCCTGCCTGTGAGATCTCAAGTTGAAAGTGCATTAGTGAGATGGGAGTTTAAGATATACAACGGGAATCGCGAAATCGATGGGGTTGTTTGTAAATCTCGTTAATCACTTGGAAAGAAGATCAAACGTATTCTCACCTCTATGTGTCAAGATGACCACATGATGTCTCGCACGAGTAAGAGCGACTTGCAAAAGCCGTCTAGTTTCTGAAAAAGGTGGGATAGTGTCCTTTGCCGAGAATGTCGAGTACTTGTCTTCGACGAGTACAACAGCGTCGTATTCCCGCCCCTTTAGTTGATGCATATTCATCACAGTCACGGTCGCGCTTTCCCGGTGAGTATCGGAAAGTTGATGTTGTAAAATCGCTCGTTCCAATGCGATCTCAGCTCCTTTGTAGTTTCCTTGAGATAACCATAGGCTGATCAGTGACTGTTCGATAATTGAACCGCGACGTAAAAGCCTGAGATATCGTGCTTGGTTGGCAATTAATTCCAACTCCTTGGTGCCGGATGTCTCAAGTAAATCTCGGATCGTTACCCAGTCGTGAGTGGGGGATCCGACAAAACCATTTTGGTTCAGTTTGTCTATGACACTAGAAATTGATTTGACACATTTTGTTTTTGGGAAAATACCGTCATCACACTTGTCTGCCCATTTAACTAGCGTGTCGGAGTTTTTGATACCAGTTTTCTTTCCCTTAGATCTCAATACATTCGCAATACATCTCAAAATAGATGCCGCCTGCATATGTTTTGGATTGCTCATGGTTGACATAATATGTGCGATGACACGAGCTGAAAGCAAGACTTGATTTTGATTGAAAAGAATGTCATGGGGTACGGGATTAAATGTCCGATTGGGAAGCATGGCTTGCTCAGAAAGTGCATCAGATATCCGCCTCACCAAAGCGGCGCTCCTAGCAGCAACAGCAACTGTCGGGCGATCACTATTTGTAGAATCATTTGCCTTCGATAAAGCTTTGCGAACAGCTATATGCAACCTGTTCTTGAACTGCCTTGGTGGAAATCGGAGTAGGTTGATTTCATCAGGAAGTTCCTGTTTAGTATTTGGCGAAAGTAGCGATCTTGCGTACCCGGCAATGCCAGTAGCTGGGCTGCGGTTGTTCTCTGTAGTGAAATTGAAAGATTCACTATCAAGTGATTCAGAAAACTCTTGAAGGCGAGTTCCGGAGACGCCGGAACGCCATTCATAGATGCGTTGTTCTGAATCCCCGAGGGCGATGATAGTTGATTTCTTGCTGAGTAATTTTACTAGTGCCCATTGGTCTTCATCTGTATCTTGAAACTCATCGACTAAGATAAGCGGGTAGGCTGTACAGAAACAATCTAGAGCGGTAGATGAACGATTCAGAATTTCAACCGCACGAGGTGCAAATTGATCGTAGGTGACATGGCCATCTTCGTGATACATGCGATTTTGTTCTGTGTGCCAATCATTGTCATCTAATCCGGCCGCGCGAACAGCAGCATCCTGTGCGGAAATGATGCTCAAGTTGCGCCGAGAAGAGATTAGATAACCGTGCGATCTAATGATTTCCCAGGCAAATGAATGGTAGGTTTTGATATTCACTTGATCGGCAACATCTTTGTTCAGGATGCCATCAGCACTTTCGATAATTCGTCGAATGGCTGAGTTTGAAAAGCTCAAAAAAAGAACCTGCTGTTCATCCTCCGTTTGTTGAAGAATCCAACGACGAGCTTTTAAGAGACCGATCGTGGTTTTGCCAGCACCTGGACCTCCGACAATCAACATGTGGCCGGTGCTGTCTAAGATTTGATAGCGCTGTTGACAAAGTGTGAAATTTACTTCGGGATTGGTGACGTTCATTCCTCCCCCGGAGAGTTCACGTCTGGATCTGCCACAACAACTTCAACGACTTTCTCCGTTTCAAAGTTGTCAGGGAGTGCGTTACTAATCTCTTTTAAAGCGTCGACAATAATTTTGGGTAAATCGTTCAGCTCAGACATCTCTACAAGCTTGCGAGCGTAGCTTGAGCCTTTGCGCTTTTTGAGGACTTTCTTGACCAGTTTGCGAGTATCCTCATCGTTTAAGTCATCAGTGTATGTGAAAATTTCGGGGTGTTGAGTATTCTTTGGGTAGTCCTCGAGTTGCGAGGCGTATATAAGATAATCACGAAGAACCTGAATCGAAGTTTCTTCAGCAAGAAGATATTCAATGCCAGTCTGATTAAGATGCCATGATCCGTCAAAAAGATCGTTGATGTCATTTGCGATATCAGCATTCTTTTGGAGATCATAGAAAGCGAAAACCTTGTGCCCAAGAGTTTGGAAGAACTCGCCATACCGCAATATTCCGCCATCGCCTTCACATTCAATGACAGTTACGCCAGATAGATCAAGGGCCGTATAGCTTCCAGGCTCACTGTATTCTTCTATCACATCTGATGCAGCCACTAGTACTTCCACATCAGAAACCCCTTCAACGCAAATTATACCATTCCCCAGCATTGCTTCGGCGAGTGAGCGACGCAAACTACCACGATATGTTTTTGCTTTGATACCTGTAATTTCTACATGGCGACCATTCAGTTTGCAATCTTGATCGCGTTCAAGAATAACCACGTTTTCAGGCTTGAACTGCTCAAGCACAAATGGTGAATGTGTCGTTAGGATTGTCTGTTGCATCTGACTGAGAAGGAACTTGACTATCCGCCGTTGTGTATGCGGTGCTATAGCGATCTCTGGTTCTTCCATCGCAAAAATGACATTCTTCTTCAGCTGAGCAATGAAGGTCAGCAGTGAAAATACGAGGGCATTGACTACGCCGGATCCGAGTCGCCAATACGGGACTGGTGTATTTGATCGTTCCGAAGCCCCGAACAATGTGATCGTGCGGCGGAGATCTTCTCTAGTAAGCGCCGATGGATACAGACGAAATGCTTGCTCATCACCTGACAAGGGCACGAATTTTCGGGCTCGAGTATCGATTTCCTTTAGTACATCACTGAGTTGTGGGATTTGATCGATTGGTGGATCTAGATTTTCAAGCTGCTTTAGGGTTTGTTCCCACATTGCGGACCGGTCGTCTCCCTTAAGTCGAAGAATAATATCAAGAAGGGAGCCGCGTTCCAGGCTGAGTGCCCTCGCTCCTGTGCGGAGGGCACGCAAATAAATGAAGCCGAATTCACGCTTCGCACTTCTGTGAACTTTTTTCCGAGAGTCCCCTTCATCCACAGGTGGCGAGGCGAAGTATGTTTGAGCAGAAAACTCATCCTCATCAATGTCGTAGATGCCTTCAAATACAATCCTGAGGGCAGGGGTGACATGATCAAGATCAGTGTTTTCAGCTTCATTTGTCTCATCAAGTAGTTTTTGTTCTGCAGTGTCCCAGTATTCGCGGTGTGCTCTGTATTTTGTTTCGAGTTCCGGCGTGAGATCAGTCAGAATCACCTCTAACTCGATTTTAACAGGCTCGCCTTCAGTGTCCATGTAGATGCGTTTATGAAAATCATGCTCATTAATGGCATTTACCCGTGATAGACGGTCCGGTCCGAGCAGCAAATCTAGAGCTTCGCAGATAGTAGATTTACCAACGCTATTTCCGCCAATCATCACCGTGTGGCCAGGAAATAAGACTTGTCCGTTTTCTATGCTGCGAAAGTTAGAAATCTTCAGACTACGAATTTTCATTGGAGCTCCTTCAATATTTATGAGGCTTGGAATTTCTTTCCTAGCTTCAACTCCGTAAAACCATCAGCAGTAAGTGAAAGGGTGGCGTGATTCATGTATAGACCATTTTAGCCTGTACTTAGTAGGGTGAAAATATTGCAGTGCTAAAGATGATTGGCCAAGAAGAGCCTGTGCTTTCCATCGCGGAAAACTCATATATGAGCAGAGCTGTAGATAATTGACTCAATTATGCGGCGATCCTTCGTACTATGGGGCTAGCAGGGTTTTGTGTGCTTCTTTTTTAGTGTTTGGGTTGCTGTTCATGCAGCTTTCATTCGCTCTCTGGTATCGATCTTTGGCCGAAAGGGGTTTGGCATCATCGTGTGGGGATTGTCTGGATATTTTAATCTCTGGTTCGATGTTTTTTCTCCAAGGATTGGTCAAGGCATGCGTCCTTTCGATGCAGTATGATTGTGACATAGCAGATCCAACACACAATCGGTGTCCCTATTCACTTGATTTAATCAGTGAGTTGATCGACTCAAACCGCGAGCACATTTTCCAACATGCTCTTGGCGGTGGGCTCGATTATTCCGTCAGTGTAGATGCGAAGAAGAATTCTGACCTCGGCACGCTCATTGATGCCCCGCTCATTAACTCTCCGCTGATTGCGGGTTTGCGGATGGTTCACGGAATCAAGTCACGCAGCGGGCCGGTTAAATGGAAAATGCGTGGCCGGGTCAAGGGTACAAATAAGAGAGTTGATGTGATATTTACTGGGAACGGGCCGGTCGAGGTACGAATCCGGGAGCCGGTAGACATTAACCAGGCACGAGACGAGGGCACAGTGACCGTAAAAGAAGAGGAGGCGACCGACTTCCTTCGTGAGTTGGGAGAGTCGTACGCACGGAAGGGAAAGACCGTTCATTTTGACAATGAGATATCTCTCGGAGACGAGATAGAGCTCGATATATCGTTGGATCAAATCTCAATCAAGCGAGCGATGGCCAAGATTGGCTATGTGGCGACTTATGAGTACCTCGGCGATGCATACCTTGACGATTCGATCGCGAAGGAATGGCGGAAGGCAATCTTTGCAACTACCCCTGAAGAGGTACAGTCTGCACAAGTTCACGGATTGGCGTTTGATGCTACGCAGATTCTAGCCCTGATGCTGCCGAATCTTCAACCACACGAGCACGCTGTTGCAATAGCGAACTTCCCTGGTATCGGGCTCATTACCGCGGTGACACTTTTCGGTACATCGTTCCATAATCTCTTGGCTGTTGCATCAGAGTCTCCGATATATGGCCTAGCCGAAGGAGAGGGGAAGATCGCCATTTGTGATGCGAGTTCACGTAAGACTCGATTCATGCCTTTTGCAGATCACTTGCTGCAGCGTGCTAGAGAAATGTTTCCATAGTACATGAGTAGAGGCTAGAATAAATTGTGGTATATTGGAGCTATTCAGTTCGATTGTTATGCGACTCTTTCCTGCTCATAGACTTTGATATTGAGTTGAAAGAGTTTCGGATCATCACGAGTTGATTTCCTATCGATTTGAATTGTAGGTTCCACACATCCTCTATGCGTAAATCGAACAGGTTCCCGCTCAACGCCTACCAACTGTTCATTCGGCGTATGGGCAGAATGTGCTCCATGTACCCGGTGCTCATTGTACCAGAGTTGAAACTCATCCAGCCGCTCTTGAATCCTTGCTTCAGTAGGGATGAGACAGCTCGGTCGTAACCAGCTCTTCAGTGTGCTGAAGAACCGTTCGATCTTCGCATTGAGCTGCCAAACGCGCACCTTGCATCGAACATGCACAATGCCCTGAGCTCGGCATGCATCCGTAAACTGCACACGAAACTGTGAGCCCCGATCACTGATCAAGAACCGTGGTGTCGTGCCTGATTGCACCGCACACTCATTGATTAGGCTGGTCATGTCATTCGTCGTTACCCGCCGGTTGAACGCTTTGATTCCTAGGAGTTTTCGAGAATACCCATCCAGCACCGCTGCGATCTCAAAGCGTTTCCAAAGCACTCTGATTTCAGTGATGTCGGTGTGCCAGACGAAGTGGGGAGCCTTCGGATTCATGAGGTGGGTTGCGTCCCCAGGATCCGGTGTGGGGACATGCCGTTGCCAACGATCGGTTTTACATCGCTCTTCTTCAAGGATTCGTCGTATGGATGTTCGGCTGATCTGGATCCCTGCTCTGATCATGTGGAGAGCAATCGTCCGTGTCCCAAACTCCCGCTCTGGGCATATCCGCCGAATCTCATGCACCGTCCACCGCACCGCTTCATGAAGCCGATTCCATGGCGGCTCGCCAAGTAATCGTTCAGCTCTCCCCTTATCACGCAATGATCGACGCCAGTTGCGAATCGTATTGGGATGTACCCCGAATCGAAGGGCAGTTTGCTTGGAACTCCACCCTCTGAGTACGGAGAGTTGCAAGATCTCGGCCCGTTGTCTGGGATCGAACTGAGGCCGTCTTCGGGGTGCTTTCGCCATCCGTTGAGCCCTGAAGATTGCCACCTCCCGCTCAAGCATTGCCGTCTCTGTATAGAGATGATCCCGCTGCCCCAACATTCTTGTCATTGGAGCTGCATGGGAGAGTGCACGGGTACGCGCCAGCCCGTATCCTTGAGCCATGGCGATCGCAATTGACTCAATCAGGTGCCACAAACTCCGCGAATCCGGCGACACACGCCGTGTTTTGCGATGTCCAGGTCTTGGCGTTTGGACAAGGTTCATATCGGCAGAAATCGTTGTTATTGACCCATTCATGGCCGATTCTAGCGAGATTCAATGCCGATTGTCGCTCAAAAAACCGGACAAAACGGACATCAAAACCCACAACAAACTGCTGGCCCCCCACGGTACGGGGCACAGAGGCTCGTAATACCGGAGGCCGAGAGAGCCCGAGAGACGGGATGCCATATGCGGGATCTCACCCCGTTGACAGATTGTGAAACCCTACGGGTAAATATCACGCATTCGAGCTTTACGTAACCTATTCATAGCGGACTGTATGGGGACTCGATGGGTTCAGATCACGCCATCTCCGCTACCGAGTTGCAAGCTGACTTCTCGCCCAAGTTTTCCATTCGCTTGATCCACGATACACAATGACCCTCAGCAGCTCATCGGTGTATTCATCATGCATCCCGTTGCGAATCTGGCATCGAGCGAGTGCTTGGACCGCAGGCAGGTGATTCGGATAGACCTCGATTGCTGATGCATAGGCATCCAAGGCATCGTCGTACTTGCCGCCTCGTTCAAGAGCGATTCCGAGATTAATACGCGGGTCTGGATGCCCGGGCATCAGACGGCGGGCCCAGTCAAACTCCTCGGCTGCGAGGTACAACTCGCCACGATTAAGCATCAACACTCCGAGGTTGTTGTGGGCAGGACCATGATAAAGATCGGTATCTAGGGCTTCACGCAGAACCCGCTCAGCCTTCTCTGGATCGTCAGACATGAACTCAACCGCCTTGCTGGTGAGTTCAGAGGCGAGCTGCTGATTCCTTGTCCCTGATGAATCAATTCGACGAGCCGAAGCATGCGATCCGCAGCCCGTAGCTACAAAGCCTATCAATCCAATCAGAATCAATCCCACTACATAAAAATTACGCATCTATTCATCTCCATCTGTATAATACACCGCAACGCAATCGAGTTGAAGAGTGTACCGGCTTGTGTTTGATCGTTGATCATGAATCAACTCAATATTATTCGGGATCCAAACATGCTGCTGATCCCTCCAGTATACTAGAACTCGGCCAATCTGCTCGACTGTGAGCCCAGGGACTTGAATCGACACAGTCTGCTCTCGTAGCCGACCAGCCCCGCCAGATTTTATGCCCTTTTGCCCGAATGCCCGGTCCGCTTGAACCGTTGCCCGAAACCTTGGGCGAGGCGAGATCTTCGCAAACTCGATGGCCTGCGTCATCCGATCCTCCACATCATCCTGCGGCTTAGACCCATGGAGAGTGTCCTGCTGGGCACTGGCCAACCTGAGATACTCATTGATTGACAGTGCGGTTGCATCCCGTCGATGAACGGCATCTTCCAAAGAGCCGTGATCCTGATTGAGTTCAGCAACAAGTAATAATGGTCCAACTACTGCCATCAAAATGAACACCACGGCCGATCTGCTCCACGACATGTGCGACCGAATCATGATTGGCTCTCCGTTTCAACACTACGAGCCAGTGTCATATTTAAATCAACCCGATCTGATCTTGGATTGGTTGATCTCGTCTCGATCCCCCACCCCTTCAAACTAGACAGCTCACGCACGACTTCGGAGGCCACTTCATTATCCGAGACAGATAACTCGATACGCAATGTACGTTCATTCAATGTGAGTGCCCGTACCTGAATATCGAGTTCTCTTGGCCAACTCTCAAACACTCCAGCCAAATCCTTAACCAGATCATGCCCAGTGAGTCCGATTGCCCCAGTCCGTGTCGCTCGAGCCTGATTGAGTAAGGTCGAAAGGCGGATCGTATCCGGCTGCGCGTTGTGGTTAGACGATCTTGGGAGCACCTGCTGATACATCGATGCGATCTGGGTGTTGATGTCCGTGAGCCGCTCGTTCAAAACGCTCCTCTTCCGCTGGACTCCCAGCATGACCACCAAAACCATCACGATGGATGCAAAGCACACAATCTTTGCTGTGACGTGCTCACGATCACGAAAAGAGACAGGCTTCATGGCTCCCACAAGTAGATTCAACTCCTTACAAATTGCATCCGACGAATCGACACCAATCCAATCTGGTAGCGAAGCAGGAACAAGCATCTCGGCCTCGGATTGATACTGCTGAACCCGGTCACGGTCACATCCGCATGCAATGACTTTACCGTTTATAGGCTTTGAGAAAACTAAATGCACATCCCCAACATCCTGAGGCACTAACGCCTCGAACTGATACAACAACTCACGGTCCCGGTCACTCCTCCGACTCGCAGGGTCTTCAAGCAACGCGAACACACACTCCTGCTGAGAAAGCTCATGAACACGCATCATCCATCCTCCCCAGATTCAAGCACAAGCGTTGTTTCTCTTTTACCATTCTGGAGCAGCACCGAATCGCTAAGGATTTCTGAAACCGTGTATCCATTGATCGATTGCCCAATCGACAATGTGTGCACCTGATCACCGGCTGGGTCGTAGATCACGCTGTAGTTGATCTGCTGCCCAGTCTCATCTTGACCTGAAGAAATCGCAAGCAACTCGAATACAACGCGCGTGGTGGTAGGAGCAATCCGCTTCGGTGTTTCAACAGACGGCATATGCCATAGGTTCACCCCAAAAACCCCTTCGGGCACCGCCTGTTCTTCAGGCTCTGGCAAGATTTCGACGTCCGCCGGACCGCCTATTTCCGGCGCTTCAAGCATCGCTGCATCGATATCACTTGGTAAGGCCGCCCACACCAGAACACCCAGCACAGCGAGAAACGTACTGATCCGAAGCAGCAGGTGAAACCCATGTTGTGATTGGGGATTAATCATTCTCAATAATGATGCGTTGCACCAACCTCCAGTGGCCGCCCTGGTTAGTATAAGTGCACCAGCACGATCTACGGATTGTACCAGCCCAGACATCAATCCGGAAAGACCACACACGGCTGATGCTCAAAAATCGCACCGAATTCTGCCTCGCGTCCTGCCCGTTGAGCGTGAATGAAGAGAACTCGCCACCAGCACGATTCTCGATAATGCTACTCGGATCACCAAGATTCAGTTTCTGAAAGAGGGTCTCGATGAGTTCCACTGATGCGGTATTGATGTTTATGGCCGCACCGGATCGTGACCGCGTAGTTCCTGATCGGGTTGGCCAAGGATTGTGCGTGGCAATTCGGCCCCCAACGGCCTCGGGTGATTCAGGAGAAGGAAAGACCGATTGATGCCCGCCATCCAAATCTAACCCAGGGTACCTTGCCCCTTTCCATGCTACATCCTCAGTTCCTACATCAAGCCCGAGATCGTGAGCATTGAGTGGGATCATCCCGTACTGATCCCATGCGGTGATCCGCACCCGGACTGGCTGCTCTGAAAGCAACATGCGGTCATCTAGAACCGGGAGCATCGGAATCTCCATTGCTGGATCGACCACTGCGTGGCTCGCCTGTTCTTCGAGCCACGCGAGGATCGGCCCATCAGAAGTATGCAATAGATCCTGAACACGAACCGTGTTAGCGGCATGCAATGAAATCAGATGGCTAGTCGCCCGCACTCGCGCAATGATCGCTACACCCGCGATCAGTACCGTCATCGTCATCAGCGTAATCAACATCGCAACGCCGCGGCCAGTTCTCATTGCACATCCTCCCGATCGAGAATGTATGTACGCTCAACGCGATGGCCATCATGTCCGATTAGCGACACATGCAATACCGGCAATAACCGTTGCTCTGAAGGCAACTCGAGTTCAATGCCAAAGCCTTCGACAAGACCAAGAAATACTCGCCCCTTCTTCAATCCACCGTCTTGACGATACAAATTTCCCGTCGCAGGCTCAAAAACATACTGATGCACACCCACCCCGGAACCATCCCTTGTACGGATCCGGAGCACATTCTCCTCGACTCCCATCCGGGGCACACCCGACGCACTCCCCGCATCAAGGCGATCAACCGAGAGAACATCCCATCCGATCAGATCGAGCACCGAAACAGATGCACGACCCCAGTTTGCGTCTACAACCGAACGTGATTGGGATCGAAGCACAGTGGTCATCCAAGAAACCGAAATCACTGACATCAGCGTGAGCAGACTCAGTGTGGCCAAAAGTTCAACCAATGTGATTCCACGGCGTGTAGTCATGAACCATCCACCCCACTCTGAGGTTCAACTCGTGCCCATCGAAGGACAGTTTGGCTGCCATTGGTGATCGCGACCCATTGGCCAAGCAGTTCGTCATCAGGGCTGCTCATAGGTACGCACCGGCCATCAACTGCCCCCATCATTACACTGAGTTCTTCCAGCGTCGGTCCCCCGGCGTGCGAAATCTTAAATCGCTCGATTTCTTCATCTACAAGAACCACAAACTCTGCCATCTCCGATGACGAGGCCTCAAGAGACCCAGACCTCATATAAGGCACACACACACCAACCACCATCGCCAACAACACGACAGCAAAGAGTACCTCGATCAGTGTAAACGCGGATCGACGCATCACTCGCTGACTCCACGCCGGATTTCATGCCATCCCGAAAGCCCATTGAAACCTAACCGAATCGTTGCTTCATCGGTTTCCGCAATGTAGAAGTAATCATCAGTTTGCCCAAGCTGATTGTAAGTGATCGCCGTTCGATTTTGACCAAGCTCCAACGCTATGAAATCTGGAATCACAATCTCCTGCACTAACGCAGATTCTTCATCAATCACCATGAGTTGGAGCTGCAGGTGTTCTTGATCGTTCTGGATATAGCACACTTGATGCTTTCCGGCCAATACCCGTGCCCTTGCATCCAAATCAACCAGACCCGCAATCAATGTATCAATCTGTGTTCGTCGAGTCGTCCCCGACAAGTTCGGCGCAACCGTTGTAGCGATCAATGCAAAGAGCACCAGCACCACAAGCAGTTCAACAAGTGTGAATCCTGGGCAACGCGATGAGGATTTCAATACAAACATTTCACTCTCGCATGCGCAATGAACTCAGATCCGCGTTCTCGTCGGTCCCGCCGGGCTGGCCATCGGCTCCATAGGACACAATCTCATAAGGATGTCCATCCGGGCCAGGCACGATGATATAGAACGGGGTGTTCCAGGGGTCTTTGAGCTGGTCAGGCTTAAGGAAATACGCCGACGACGGAGTGGTCTTGGGTGTTGTCAGCACCAGCAACCCCTTGTCGGCAGGAGGCCATGAACTGGTTTGCGTGAAATACGCCTGGACCTGCCCATCTATGAGCCCGATCTGGGTTTTGGCCAGTTCGCGTTTGCTCTGGTTGAACCGGCCAGCGATACTCATCGTAAACACACCCGCCACCAAACCGAGAATGACCAACACTGCGAGCAGTTCGACAAAGGTCATCGCCCGACGGCTTGTGTATTGCTGTCTTTGATCTATCATCCGACAATCTCCTGCAAACGAACGAGCGGCAACACCGCTGCCATGACCACGGTCCCAACCAAAATTGCTAAACCCACAATCGCTGCTGGCTCGATCATTGCTGCGAATCGGTCAAGTAACCGGCGGGCAGACCGGAGATCACGATTCCCGATTCGCTCCAATGTCCGCCCCAGTTCCCCCGCGGTCTTTCCAGCACTCATCAACTGACGATGCTCCTCGGCAAACCACACAGGATCTTCAAATATACACGATACCGGCTCCCCCTGTTCGATCCGTGATGCGGCACTTTCAAAGGTTCCCGCGAGCATCGATCCGAGCAATCCCCTCATGGTCGGTGCTACCACACGCAGGCCTTCAACAAGCGTGACCCCTGTCTCAAGCAGTTCAGAAAGCGAGAGCATTGCCTCCGATGTACGAATCCTAAGAAATACGCTCGGAGTAGCCCCAGCAATCATCTTGGGTATTCTCCCGTTTGATTTTTTGCTGAGTGATCCAATCCAAAGGACTCCCGAAATCAGAAGCAACACTAAAGCGATTAGAATCCAGAATCCATAGTTCCAAACCGTCTGACCAAACGCCATGACCCACATGGTCAACCCTGGTGGATCAATATCCGCATCAATCAGAATGCCGACAAGTTGCGGTAGTGTCTTGGTGCTTAGAAAGATAGTAACCCCAATCCCGATGACCGTCACCAACATCGGATACGCCAGTGCACCGGTTATCTTTGAAGAAAGCTCCCCGGATCTCGACTGTCGATCCGCGAGCCTGTGGAGAACCGAGCTCATCTCACCTGATTGCTCTCCAGCACGAATCATCGCGATCTCGGCGGCATCGAACCACCCCGAATGATCTACCATCGCATCGCTCAGTGCGACCCCGGTATGAATCGAGTCGGCGAGCGAGTGCGTAAGAGTTGATACCCGCTTTCGGCCAGTCCCCGACGAAGCCATCGTTCGTAAAGCCCTGGCCAATGGGATCCCGGCATCGAGTAGGGTCGCCATACTGTCATAGAGGTCGGCCTTCAGGTGCACCCTGCGGGATCGTAGATGACGCTGGATCAATCGCATGATCCCCGACTCGCCAGAGATTGAGCCTTTGATCGGGTTGATCTGAATGGGGCGGAGCCCTGCCTTCCGCAACGCTGCGCGCGCAGCCCTGTCTGTGTCCGCCTGAATAATACTAGAAACAATCTCCAGTGTGTTGGGGTCCCGAGCTTTGTAACGCCATGAGCTCACAGATCAATCTCCTCAGCAAGATCTATTGCCACCCGCTCGATCTCTGTCTGCGTCGTGATCGATGCATCAATAAGTCGTTGCCCATCCTCTCGCAACGATTTCCACCCTTCTTCCGAAGCAACTTTCCTGATAAGTGTCGCCGATGCGGACTCCGTAATCATCTCACGGATCGGATCAGTCATCATCAAGAGCTCGAAAATCCCTGTTCGCCCTGAATAGCCGGTATTCAGGCATTCGCTGCATCCTTCACCGTGACAATCATTATGGATCTTTCGAACAAGACGCTGAGCCAGCACTGCCGAGAGCGACGCGCTGATCAGGTATGGCTCGATCCCCAGATCAATCAAACGAGGAGGCGCACTCACCGAATCGTTTGTATGCAGCGTTGAGAACACCAGGTGCCCGGTCAAGCTTGACTGGATGGCAATCTGTGCCGTCTCTGCATCGCGGATCTCCCCCACCATCACCACATCGGGATCCTGCCTTAGAATATGCCGAAGCCCCGACGCGAAGGTCATCCCTTTCTTGCGGTTCACCTGACTCTGGGAAATAGAAAGCCCAGAAGTTGAAAGCTTGTATTCGATTGGGTCTTCAATCGTCATGATATTAAGATCGCCACCACCTGTAGCTCCACCATGAGTTGCTATGTATCGCAAGGTTGCATACAGCGTTGTGGTCTTCCCGGACCCGGTCGGTCCGGTGAGCAAGATGATCCCGTTCGGACGAGCTGATACAGCACGGTACTGGGCAAGGATAGTTTCGGGCATCCCGATCGCATCGAGCGTGGCAAGCCGTTGCCCTTGATTTGAATCGAGAAAGCGGATCACCACCCTTTCGCCCTCGCTCGTCGGCAGCGTGCTAATCCGGAGATCGATCTCATGAAGATCATCACCTGCACTCCCTTGCCCAATCGTCACACTCGTACGTCCATCCTGAGGTGTCCGGGATTCGGCGATATCCATGTTTCCCATAACCTTGATTCGGCTGGTCACAGGAGCCGCGAATCGCAATGGAAGCGTGCGGGCATCAATCAGAGCGCCATCAATTCGGAACCGGATGAGCAGCCCATCTTGGTTTGGTTGAAAATGAATATCACTCGCATTCTTTCGGATGCCATCAAATAGCAAGCCATCAATCAACCGAACAACCGGCGACTTCCCGGATGTCGAAAGCAGATCGGAATCTTGTTCATTGATGAGTCTCTCAATTTCATCCTCGTGACTTTGAGGCTCATCGATCTCAAGCTGCGATTTCCCCTTTGCATTCTCCATAGCGTTTGCGTATGAAGAATCAATCCACTGGGCGAGCTCAGAAGAATCGATGACTTCTCGATCTGGCCACTGATCTATTAAAACAGAAACATTGTGCAGTGCCGCAGGGTTAGTTTGTGAGCTGTGTAGCACAACTCGATGACCATCACGATTGACCCACAGGACCAAATGCTCCCGAGCGAAGTCATGACCAACACGATCAATAAACTCGTGATCGGCTAGGAGTTCTTTAAACACACCCGCCGCCATCACTTGATGACCCGTGGCTCAACGACCGGCCAGCCATCATCAACATTGAGTTCGTGAGCAAGTTCCTCGCCGAGGAACTTGAGATGCTCAAAGCTCGGACTCCGCATAACTGTTGGGCGAATAAACACATAAAACCTTGATCGGCTCGATGAGTTTGATTGCGACTTGAACAACGCGCCGATCAAAGGGATATCAGCAAGCCCGGGTGTCTTGGTGTCTGAATCTCCCTCGGTGGTGATTTCGATCCCGCCCAACACAATGGTATACCCATCTGGAATGGTCGCAACACTATTGAGTGATGTCTGCTGTGAAGGAGGCTCTACGCCGGAACTTGAAGCTTCACCTACAAATGAGCTCAAAGTCAGGGAGTAATCCAGAACGATGTGGTCACCGGCCGCAATTTGTGGACTCACAGTGATTGTCGTACCAGCAGATGCCGCACCGCCACGCGCGGTTGTAATGTTTCCATCGGTGATTGTGGTGGTTGTGTATGGCTGGGTGCTTGTGCTATTGAGATTCGCAGTTTCATTATTATTCACCACGATCGAAGGCATACTGACCGATCGCCCATCATTGACCGTATCGATCGCACGGATCACAACACTAAAGTCACCGGGGCTCAAGACAACAGCTGTTCCACCGGTTCCAGAAGCCTGAGCCGACGCGCTTGATGGAGAAACCCCAGACAACCCAAAGAGTGACCCGAGTCCAACCAAAGTCTTTCCTGCATCGATATTCCCAGCCATTTCAATGCCAAAGTCACGCGACTCGCTTTCAGACAAACTCAGCATGATAACTTCAAGCTGTACCTGTGGCTGGCGAACATCCAGATCATAAATGAGGTCTTCAAGCTGCTCAATTCGTTTCAGTGTCCCTGTCGCAATGATGGTATTGAGTTCGTTATCCACCGCAAGCTCGAGATCACTTTGCTGATTTTCCTGAGACAAGCCGGCGGGTCTTTGTGCTGATTGACCGGCAGGAACATCCTGACCGAGATCCCTATCCAAGCCGTCATCAAAATTCGATGAATCTGAATCTCCTCCGAGCAACGCTGCATTCAGCAGCTGTCCCGCAATTTCGCGGATCTTTGATGCTTCGCGATTCTTAATCGGAATCATCCGGATCACTCGGCGGCTATCAGCCGGCATAGACGCCAGTTGCTCTATTGCTTCCTGCGCCGCTTTAAGTTCCGATGGAGTACCCGAGAGGATCAGAGTATTGGTCAACTCGTCTTGAACAAGCTTCCAATGCCCACCAGAACCTCGCGGCGAAGTGTCCTTTGCCATCGTTTCAAGAAATGAAGCAACTGTTTCAAGCGGATACCCGCGTGGGTCAAAGGACCTGGTTGAGATTTCCGATGGCTGATCTGCCCTTGAGATCAATGCCTGAATGGATTGAACCTCAGACTCTGGGCCAATGACCCGGATCATCTGCCGATTCACATCCACATCCATGCTACTCACCAGGGTGACTCCGCCCTGATTGGCGAGTGTCACCGAAATCGATTTGATTTCCGCAAGCACCTCGGTCACTGGCCGATGCGTGACAGTGATATTGGTCACCACAGGATTTGATTGGTCATCATCCAGTACTGCGATGAGATCAAGCGCGTATTCCACGCGATTTTGTACACCTGAAACGATGACACCGGACATCGCTGGTGCCGCAGTAATCGTGAGCTTTGACCCATTTGTCAGAATTGGTTTGACAAGCTCAAGCAAGCTTTCGGAATCAATAGCATCGAGCTTGTATACAACAGATTGAAACCCGGGAGCCAGCGGCCCAGTATCCAATGCAGATTTCGGCAAAGTTTCTTTCGTCGCGACTGATATCGACACCACCGCATACAGCTCATCTTGCCCTGGGCGCCGTATGATGGTCAGCTCATTGCTGTGCAGAATGGTGAGGCAAAGATCCCACAACTCATGCGGCGTAACCTCGTGGACGAGCCGGAGTGTGATCGCTTTATTTCCAAACGAGCTTGGATTGTACTCGATCTCTACCTGATTAAGCTGTGCCGTGAGATCGACGAGGCGGGCGAGTTTGATTGATGATGTAATCCGTGTCGTTTGTACTGAGTCCGTCGGACTCTCTTGGCCCAATGCAACAGGCACCCACACAAACATCCCGAGCACCAACCAACTCACTACAACTGCTTTATTTAGTTGGATATTCATGAAGAATCAGTATAGCAGCCGGATACCAAGCAGCGAACGGAGTTTTGAGCTCAAATAACTCGCTACCCACCTGAGAACCGGGGCTTCGCAAATCGCTCCCATTCGATGCCCGTCACCAGTTCATTTGAAACCCGGATAGAGTTTCTGAATCACAAGCAAAACTAATTATCTTCAAATCCAACGAGCAATCACTCATCCAATTTTGCCAATAAGTTTCTGCCCTTTCCGCAGAATAGGAAGGACCACAAAGTCGTTGGACCGCTACTACTCTGGTAACCATGAAAACAATTGTTAAGGGAGATTTTCTGAATACCGCTGACAGAGAAGTTCCAAGGGGGACTTCAGTCTGCTAACATCAAAATCATTGTTCCCAACGCTTCTAACTGCTGCTGCTATTATGGGAAGGCTGTTCATTATCGACGATTTGATTGTGCTCGGAATGTCTCCTCTATCTTCCAATGTGATTCCTATATCTATTGAAAGACACTCCCCATCCCTATCGATATCGGGCTCTCCCGCACCTGAAAATCCGTATTCGTGTACTTCTCCGTCAACCCGAAGTATGAAAGCCAACTTCGTGTACGGGAAAGAGTCAAATCCAATACCCTTGGCCACAGCCTTGAGTGCAAAAAAGTGAGGCAAAACAGCATCGGCTGCATCTTGACCACCAAACTGTGCTGAAAAACCAATAGTTGAGTGACTGGTTCGACTCATTCGTCGCTCCTCTTTCCTGCCCAGGGTTCTTTGTTGAGGGGACCAGGGTTAGTCTCCACCAGTTCCCTCTCAGCTTTGAGCATTTCTTTGCGAGGTCCTGTTTGCTTCTCAATCAAGAACCCTTCACCCAGTTCCTTATCTGTATACCTCTTGCTTGGATCCTGTGAGACTCCATGCTTCTGGAAGATTCCATCCGCATCATATCTCTCGTAGAGAGTTGCAGGTTGATTTCCAGCGATATTTCCATTAGTGCCCCCACTTGTGCGACGGGCACTTCCTCCGTCAGGGGCAAATGTCCCATTGGAGTTCCTTAGTCTTCCGTTTGCATCCCTGAACTGCTTTGGCACATCCGGCACAACTGCATTCGCTACTCGTGCTATCTTACCGACATCGCCCGCGTTATCCACCGCCTTTAACGCTCCTGCACCGGGCATAATCGCCGAACCAAAGCCAGTAAATGTATCCCCAATTGCCTCAAGATCACCAGACATCACCTTGTCGAAATGATCACCAGCCGCATCTGCAACTCCCGATCTCATCGTTCCCAATGTCTCGCCGACACCGTCGGTCATCATATTCGTTGCGATCTGACCCAATACTGTTGTATCGCCTTCGCCGCGAGCTACATCGTACACACCAACAGCCACATCCGAGATACCGGTTGCCGTATCAACAACAAGATCCACTGTTTCACTGAGAATTTCTCCGTAGTAGGCTCCAGCAACACTCATTGCGTCTTTGAATCCAAACAACCCCGTTGGATCCATAAACGCGAACGGGTTCCCGTTCACATAGGCGTACATGCTCATCCCATCGATGTACCCCGCCGGGTCACGCTGCATCCAGCGTCCAAGCTCCGGATCAAACACACGGTGACGGCTCAGCCACATCCCCAGTTCCTGGTCCCAGTGATACCCAGCGTACCCGATCGTGTTGTCCGGGCCATCGATCAGATTCCCGTCGCTCAGCGATCGATCGCCGCTCCGGTAGGCCTGGCTATTAAACATCTCCAAGAAAACACTAAGATCGAAGAAATCTGTTTGGCCATTGCCGGTTAAGTCCGCACTCATCTTGTCATCTGGATCGGTCGTGTTGTTGTACGAGGCCATAAAGTCCGAAATATCAAAGAAATCCAGAGCTCGGGTCTGGTTCACATCGCCTCCCAGCCAAATCTTTGGACGCCCGTAGGCGATGTGAACCAGAC